>Ga0193708_1000004_pt1 | contig 66982 bp, 104 predicted proteins | sample H3c1metaG_FD_160570 | JGI IMG/M metagenome (GOLD analysis project Ga0193708, IMG submission 160570) | Soil microbial communities from a riparian zone of the East river system, Colorado, United States - H3c1 | ecosystem: Environmental > Terrestrial > Soil > Riparian zone | place: USA: East...
CCCTCGGGGGTGGGGATCTGGATGGACAGGGCGCCGTGGTTGAGGCCGAGGTGCTTCGCTGTCTGCCAGGGGGACACCCGGTTGTTGCCCGTGCGAGCGAGGAGGGCCCGGCCGTCGGGGTGGCCGTTGCGGATCGCCCGGTAGGCGAGCGAGTGAAGGGTGCGGCAGTCGACACCGACGGGGAACGCTTGGCCGGCGTCGACCACGATTGCCTTGTTGAACGCCACGTAGGTGCCGTTCGTCCGGTTGCCGCGGGGGGTGCGGGCCATCATCGACAGGGTGGTCGTCTTCCCCGTGCCGGCACCCGCTCGGATGACCATCGGTTCGGCGAGGCCGAAGAGGTCGAGGGCGGCCAGCTGCTCGGGGGTGGGGCGGTGAGTGGTGGGGGACACGTGGGGACTCCAGTCGGGGGTTGGGTTCAGGAACCGTCGCGGCCGCGGCGGGCCTTGAGGAGCGCCTGGCGGACCGACTCGGCGGTGACACCGAGGTAGTCGGCGATGTCCTTGTTCGGGACACCGAGGCCGGCGAGCAGCAGGTAGAGCCGGATCCGGCGCTTGTTCTTGAGGTCGACGGGCTTCATGTACTCGACGATGTCGAGGGTCTCGTCGAGGAGCCGGGTGACCACCGCTGTCTTGGCGGCGGCGTCGGAGGGGTCGGGGAGGAGCTGGGCCAGTTCCTCCTCGACGGTCGGGGGTGTGGTCTCCTCTTCGGTCGGGGCCGCCTCGGCCTCGGTCTGGGTGTCGCTCATGATCAGGCCTGGCCCTCGATGGGGGAGACGTTGTCGGGGACGTCGCTGTCGGGCCCGTCGTCGGCCGGGTAGTCGCTGTCGTCGGCCTCGTCGGTGTCGGCGTAGGGGAGGCGGGTGACGCCCCTCGACTCCTCGACCTTGACCCGCTGGGCCTCCAGAGCGTCGGCGACGGTGCCGTGATCGATGACGGTGGCGTTCTCGACCTTGAGCACGTGCACGCGCTGGACACCGTTGGTGTCGGGCACCGGCGGGAACCGCAGCTCGGACACCTTGCAGTGGACGGCCAGCACCACCTCGTCATCCTTGTGCAGCTCCAGGCCGCTGACGGTGAGCGCCTTGTTCAGGCCGCCCGACGCCCCCGGCATGGTGACGCCCGAGGACAGCACGGGCAGGCCTTCGAACTCTTTCTGATCCATTGGGGGAACCTCCTGTAGGGGTGGGTTACCGCGCTACGTTAGCGCGCTTTGCGTTGGGATGCCGTGGCCACGACGCGGAAGGCGTCGAGCAGCTCCATCGGTTCGAACCCGTAGACCCGAGGCGCAGCCTTCGGGCGGTCGAGCCACTCCAGGATCTCGCCCCACGGATCCGAGGGGCACAGCACCCACGCCCGGGCGTTCGGGATCCCAGCGAAGTACGACAGGACGGCCTGCTGGTCAAGGCGCAGGCGCCCGCCGTCGGCCTTGACCTCGATGGCCAGGAGCCGCGGCGGGCGCAGCGCGAGGAGGTCGGGCTTGCCCTTGAGCGTCGAGCCGGTGCGCCACGAGCCGTCATCGGTGCGGAGCTGGTACGTGTGGTCCACGACGTAGCCACGCGAGTGGAGGGCGGCCACCAGCTTGGACTGGAACGCCTTCTCCGGTGTCGGCCGGCGGCCCGCCACGATCAGTCCTCGGTGGCCAGGAGCCCGGCGAGCGGGGTCACCACCCCAGCCGGCGGGAGAGAGGCGTGGTCGGCGTCCACGGTCAGCATGAACTCGGGGCCGCCCGGGCCGCCCCCGACGGTGACGTAGATCCGGTGGCCGTCGACACGCCACGGCGGCGGCGTCGAACGGCTGTCCTGCGTCCACGTCGCGGCGGCGGACTCGACCGCGGCCGTCAGGCTGGCCCAGGCCTCGGCCAGCTCGACCGGGTCGGGGATGCGGCGGACCTCCTCGTCGGGCTTGAACGTGAAGCGCAGCCGGGTGCGCCGGTCGGAGCCGGGCGGGGTGCCGTAGACGTCGAGGGCGTCGAACAGGTGGCGGATCTCCCCGACGACCAGCGGGCCGTCGGGGGAGGCGATGGTCATACCGGGCCGGAGGTCGGCGGCGGCGATGCGGGTGTGGGTGGTGAGCATGGGTCCTCTCGTTGGTACAGAGACGGGGTAGCGGCAGCGCTGGGCGCCGTAGGCGGTCAGGGAGCCCTCGACGGCGTGCGCTCGGCGGCGCCACCCGAGGGTCTGGGTGCCGCTGTTGCACAGCCGGCGCGGGGGCAGCAGCTCGACGGCGCGGCCGCAGCCGGGGCAGACGGTCAGTGCTTGCGGCGGAAGCTGTCGGCGTCGGGGCACGTGGCGTGGTGGGGGAGGTGAAGCGGCGCCGTCGTCAGGGGGCGCTGGGCGTGGACGATGGCCAGAGGCTGGCGCGACGGGTCGGGGTTGGGGACCAGCTCGACGTTCCCCTGATCGTCGTCGGGCTCGGCGTCGACGGGCATGGCCTTGCCCTTCTCGGTGACCGCCCAGATGATCGGGGCGTGGCAGCCGCGGCCCCGGCAGGTCGCCGTGCGGTACTCGCTCACAGCTGGCCCTGCCCCCGCTCGTGGGCGATGCGGTCGGCCGGCGTCCAGGTCTCGCCGTACCAGGACAGGGGGGCGCAGAGCGCGACGCGCCAGCACCCGGCCAGCGGCTCGCACCCGTGGTGACAGGTGCCGCTGTCGGGGCACCCCCGGGGCAGCTGGGGGAAGTGCCAGTCCCAGGCCACCTGATACTCGGGGCCGTGCGGGCCGAAGTAGCCGCCGCTCGGGTGCGAGCGCGAGCCGGCGTCCAGCAGGGCCTCCCGGGTGGCGACGTTGAAGCGCCACTGCTCGACGGCCATGTCACGGTTCGCGGCCATGGCGGCCGCGAGGCCTTCGGCGTCGGTGACGGGAACGATCCGGAGGCCGCCGGTGGGGAACTCGCTGTTCCAGCGGGCCAGGGCCTCGACCTCGTCGCGGGTGAAGACCATCAGGAGACCGGGCGGTACCCGGTGGTGGGGGAGCGGTCGGGCGCTCACGTGCGGATCCTTTCGTAGGGAGAACCAGGCTCGTCGGGCTCGGACTGGTAGGGGTGGCGGCCGTCGAACCAGTAGGTGACCAGGCCGGCGAAGAGGAGCCGGCGCCACGCCTGGGCGATCGTGCCGCCCCACGGGACGACGAGCCCGAGGGCCTCGGCGTCGGCGCGGTCCATGTCCTCCACGAGCCCGTTGTGGAACTCGCACAACGTGATGATGTTGCACGGGTGGTCGGGGCCACCCTGGCCCGACTTCCAGAGGTGATGCGGGGTCAGGCGCCCGAGGCACGGGCCGAGCAGCGAGCCCGCCAGGCGGCACCGGCCGTCGCGCTGGAACACGGTGGCCTTGACCTGCTCGTAGTGGGAGCGAGCCAGGGCCCGGCGCGACGAGGTGCGACGGATCCGGGTACGTCGGTCGAGGGTCACAGCCGCTCCAGGATCAGGAGGGTGGAGTAGTTGCGGCGGGCGTGGACCTGCCGGCGGCCGGCGGGCTGGGACCGGACCGGGCGCATCAGGTGCAGCATGTCGACCAGCCGGGCCCGGGGCTTGGTCATGTCGCCGGCCTCGGCCACGTAGCCCTCGGCGTGGGCGGCGAACTCGCGGGTCTGCCAGCGCACCTGGCCCGAACAGACCTGGTCCTGGCACTTCACCCACAGCAGACCGCCCCGGGCCCGGCCAGCCCGAGGCCGGAGGAGCCGGAGCCCCTCGTCGATGCCGTCGCGCAACAGCTGGTGCTTGGCCTGCCACGTCATCGGGACGTCGATCCCGTAGCGGGCGTCGAAGTCGGCCAGGTCGGGGGTGCCGTTCAGCCGGTAGGGGCCGTCGAAGCACACCACGTCGAAGCTGCCAGCGGGGAGCCCGGTGGCCCGGAAGTCCATGGGCGGGGTCACCGGCACCAGGTCCTCGGGGGCGCCCTTGCGCCACCAAGAGCCCCGCCCGTAGGTCAGGTCGACCACCCGGTCGTCGGGCCGGAGGTACCCGAGGCGGGTGGCAGCGTGGACCAGCTCGACGTTCGTGCCGGTGACGATCGCGGGGACGGGACCGGTCACCACCACTCCCGGGTGACGGGGAGCCCGTCGTAGACCACGAGGGCGCCATAGACGCTCACCGGGTCGGTGCCCTCGTCGGGGATGGTGACGAACAGGTGCCGGGCCGGGGGGCTGTCGGGGCCGTCGGGGTACAGGTCGCCGGCCCACAGCTCGAACTCGACGAGCTGGTGGGCGTGGTTGCGGACCCACCTGTCGGCGGCGCCCTTGCCCATCTGGCCGTGCTCGGCGACCCAGGCCACCAGCTCATGGGGAACGGAGAACGTCACGCGGATGTTCCGGGTGATGCTCATGGGCGTCGGGGGGTGTCGGTGATGGGCACGAGGCCGATGTTACCGCGCTCACACCCTCAGGTGCAAGCGCGGTAACGGCCGGGTGCTGGTTCACGGGCCACCAGCACCACGAACAGATCCGGCCCACCTCGGGCTGCGTGTGGTCCGTCCACGAGATCGACGCCGAGCAGTTCCCCACCGGGATCGACGGCGGCGCCCACACCCGGTCAGAAGGCATCGCGGTCGCCGGTCGCCCGATGCTGGCCGGCCACCGCGGCCTCCAACGTCTCGCGCGACAGCTGGAGCTGCGTCGGCCCACCCGTCGACGGGCCCCGCTTCGCCGCCCGGAACACCGGCAGTTTCTGCCGATGCTGCGTCAGCGGCGGCGTGCACCCCGACGGGCATTTCTGCACCCACCACTGGTGATCCTCGTCGTCGCCCAGGTCAAGCCACCCACCGTCACGGCACTGGAGACACGCCACCGTCCCCGACGGAGACGCTGTCTCCGCCTCGTGCCGGCGCCGCCGATTCGCCGCGATCGTCGCCGCCCGGAACTGGGCCACCGTCGGGAACCGATCCACCTTCTCGTCACGGAGAATGATGTCGAGCCCCGACACGACGTCCTCGATCGCGCAGCCACCGATCCCCGAGCGCCAGAGCGTCATCATGCCGTCGACCGTGTCGGCGTCGTCGAGCGGCCGGTTGTAGTTCAGGGCCAGCGCCGCGAGCACCCCAGCGATGTCGCCGTCCGTCACCGTCGAGCCGCTCACGAACCCGCCCCCAGCTGACCGACACGGCCGGGGCGGGCACGGTCGAGGAGCAGCCGGTTCGACTCGGCCATACGACCACCACCTGACGGCGCTGTCGGCCGGCGGTCGGGCTCGGGCTCATCCAGCCAACCCTCCCCGTTCAGCCATGTGGCCGGGTTGCGCGTGAACCCAGGCTGACGGTTGGGATCATCGCGGTAGCGCTCGACGCCGCGGATGATCACCTCGGGGGCGACCCCCTTCCGGCGGGCGGACGCCCACGCCCTCCGCGCCTGGCCCTTCCCGGTCTTGTGCGGATACCGCTCCCAGAACGCCACGAAGGCCAGGTCTCGGTCGGTGCCCAGGTTCTGGCCGACAGCGAGGTGAGTAGCTCGGGGCGCCGCAGGCGTCTCGCCCCCCACCAACGTGAGTTGTTCGCGAGAGTTACTTAGGGGGTTGGGTGTCAACGGGGAGGAAGGGGATGATGGGGCGGGCGGTGTGCCCTCCCTGGCCGGACCGTGTGCCCTACCCAGGGCGGGCGAGTCGCCCTCCCTGCCAGCTGCCGGTTTCGGTGGCGTGGGGGCGGGCGGTGTGCCCTCCCCCAGACCGGGCAGGAGTAGGCGGTAGTCGGCCTGCTTGCGGCCGTCCCCGACCGTGATCACCTCGACCTCGCCCAGCTCGACGAGGGCGGTGATGGCGCGGCGGACGGTGCGGTCGTCGACGTTGGCTTTCTGGGCGAACCAGGATTGGGAGCGGCGGTAGGCGGTCACGTAGCCCTCGCGGCTTGCCTCGTCGGCCATGGCCAGGAGCACGAGCCGTGCGGCCCCGGTGCTGGCCGAGTGGTCGAACACGGCGGTGATGGCGTGGACACTCATGCCGATCCGACCTTCGCCTTGTTCAGCGCGGGGTCCTCGTCGTTGATGGCCCGGGTCTCGGCGTCGAGCATGGTCTGGGCGTCGAGGTGCTCCTCCCACGTGACGTCGGCGATCAGGTGGCCCCACCGCTTGTAGTGGACCAGGAGCCGCGCCCGGAGACGGGTCGACACGCCCACGTAGAGGAGCCGGCGCTCCGGCGACCAGAGCCGATAGAGGTGGAACCCTCCGTCCGGGACTCCATGGGGCACCCCCTCAGGGAGGACCGGGCCGCAGTGCTCGCACCCCTCAGGGGCCGCCCCCCGCTGGTAGGTCTCCAGCGCCCGGAAGATGAACGCCAGAAGGTCGTCGGCCCCGTAGCGGAACGTCAGCTCGGATGCCTCCCCGATCCACGCGAGCATGACGAACAGCTCGGGGTAGGACAGCTCGCGGTTCGCGTGGCCGCAGCCGCCGCACCAGTAAAGATCCGGGAACGGCCAGGTCCCGTCGGCGTGCCCGCTGCGTGCTCGCTCCAGAGCTTCACTGGCCCTGGCGGTGCGCACTGCGGTAACGTTTGCCTCGTTGGGCATGGAGCTATGACCTCCGTTGTCTGGAAGGGTCGGCCGTGGGGGCCGGCCCTTCTCGCGTCTGGTGGTCGGTGACCCTACGCCATACGTGACCGCGCTGCCACGTTGCACACCAGCGTGTTCCGCGGTAACGTCTGGTGTCCCGACAACCCCCACGGAGGTACATCCCCATGACCGACACCATGGACGAGCCCACGGCGGACGACGTCGTCGCCCTGGTCGACATGATCGACTCGACGCCCGTCGACCACCTGCTCGACCGGTGGCTGGAGGAGTCGCTGGTAGAGATCGGCGACGAGCCCCGCGATCAGGAGCAGGTCGATCGGCTGCTGTGGGTGCTGCGCCGGCTGCGTCAGCGCCGGCAGGAGATCATCCAGGCTGGGCAGGCGCGGGTCCAGTTGATCAGCAACTGGGCGAACGACGAGACCGAGCGGGTCGACCGCCGGGCCGCGCACCTGGAGGAGACGCTGGAGGGCTGGGCCCAGTCCGACCACGAGGCCACCGGCCGGCGGACGTGGAAGCTGCCGGCGGGCACGCTGACGGTGCGGCGCCGGTCGGAGCGGGTGGTGGTCCTCGACGCGACGTCGGACGCCACAGTGGCCGCGGTCGGGGCGCTGGTGCCCGACGCGGTGAAGACCACGCACGAGGTGCAGGGCGGGAAGGTGAAGGCCGCCACGGTGGCCGACGCCGTGGACGCCACCGCGTGGGCCCGGGCCCAGGGTGTGGCGATCCCCGAGGGCTACGAGGCGCGTCGGGCGGTGATGGTCGAGATCGAAGGGCGCCCCGAGGTCGACGTCCGCGTCGGGGTCCCGGCGGTGGTCTACCTGGTGCCGGTCGAGGGCCGCGAGGGCCTCAAGTTCTCGGCGGTGACCGAGTGAGCGACCCCACCGAGCCCACGGCGCCCCGGCGCACCACCCCAGCGGCGCTGGCGCGTGATCTGTCGACGGCGTTCCTCGGCCGCGAGGCCGTCGAGCGCGGCGACGCGATGGTCGCCCGCGTCACCGAACTGGCCGAGGCGGAGCACCGGCTGTCCATGGCCCGCGTCCAGGACGAGGCCGCGCAGCTGACGGCCCAGGCTGTCCACCGGGCAGCGATCCGGGCGGCGGCCGAGAAGGAAGCACGGGCCCGGGCCCGGCAGCAGGAGATCATCCAGGTCGGCATCGGCGTGCTCGTGGGACTCGGCGTCGTCGTTCTCCTCCTCGTGGCCATGCTGGTCGGGACGCTGGTGATGGCGTGACCGACGTCGCCACCACCGAGGCCATCACGGGGGAGCTGGTCAAGCGTGACGCCCCGGCCGAGCCGGCGGCGTCGACGGCGCTGGACCGGGCGGCCGAGGCCGCGCTGGCCATGCCGGGCGTCCCCGGCCGTGACGAGTTCCTGTCGCTCGCGGCGCAGGCGAAGCTGCTGTCCCTGTCGGGGGCGGCGCCGAAGCTGGTCCGGAACAATCCCCACATCGCGTTCCACGTCGCGATGGTCGGCCGCGACCTCGGGATCTCCCCGACCGCCGCGCTGGCCCTGATCGACGTGCTCGACACGCAGGGCGGCCCACAGCTGTCGCTGTCCCCCCAGCTCCTGAACGCCCAGATCGAACGTCTCGGCCTCGGGTCGGTGCGGCCGATCGTGCAGGAGCGCGACCGGTGCGTGGCCGGCGCCTTCCGTCCTGACGGCACGCTGCTCGGCGAGACGGAGTTCACGTGGCAGGACGCCCGTGACGCCACCCTGGTGGGCCCCGAGTGTCTGCCGGGTGAGCACAAGGTCGTCACCCGGGAGCGCAAGGGAGGCGGCAGCTACCAGGCGTGCGGGTGTAACCAGGGCTACAAGACGTACCCCAAGCGCATGATGTGGTGGCGGGCCGCTGGGTTCTGCGCGAACGACTGGTTCCCCTCAGCGTCGGTCGGCCTGTACTCCCCCGAGGAGCTGGGCTCTGTCGTCGATGAGCACGGCCGCCCGATCGACCCGGCCACCGTCGCCCTGCCGCAGGGCTACGACGACCCCATCGCCATCCAGGCGGCGCGGAAGGCGGAGCAGCAGGCCACCGTCGACGCGCCGGCCCCGGCCGGGGAGCTGTTCGAACTCCAGCTCATGATCCGGGCGCTCCCCGAGGGGCTGCGCCAGGAACTGGCCGCCGTGTGGAAGGACCACGAGCGGCTCAAGCCCCACGCGGTGTGGAAGCTGCCGCGGCGTCTCCTCGCGACGGCGCGGGGCATGGCCACGGCCCGGTGGGCGCAGGCGGCCCAGCTCGGCGTCGACCGCGACTCGTCGATCCAGGGTCTCCGTGAGCGTCTCGGCGCCACCGTGGGGTCGCTCACCTGGGCCGGCGTGCCTGCTGGTGTGGAAGATGCCGGAAACTCGACCGGATCCGCGGCCCCAGCGGCCCCAGCGGCCCAGGAGAGCCCCGAGGAGCCTCCGGGCCCCGAGGTGCCCGCCGAACCCGCAGAGGAGCCCACAGCGCCTCAGGGCCCCGAACCCGACCCCGACGGGAACCCGGAGCCGGAGGTCATCGACTGGAAACCGATCATGCGCCAGACCTCGAACATGGTCATGGACCTCTGCCACTCGCTCCCCGACGGGATCGGCCACCGGATCTCGACGGCGGTCGAGGCCATGCACCACACCGTCGTGAACCGGCTCATTGCCGAGGGCAACGAGGCCGAGACCTTCCCGCCCAGCTCGCCGATCGGGCTCCGCCGCATGGCGGCCACCTACCTGCTCGGCGTCGCCTTCCAGACCACCGGGGCGATCCCGGCCGAGGTCACCGAGACCGAAGCGAAGTAGCCCCCGGGCGCGTCTCGGGCCGCTCTCCCCCGACGGTCGAGCGGCCCGAGCACTTCACCCCTGATCGACTGGAGTCCCCACGGGGCCTCTCGCGTCAGGGGGAACTCTACACCGGGTCAGCCGGTCCGGGCGTTGCTGGAGGCGTCCGGACCGGCGCCCAGTGCGGGCTCGGCCACCGTCTGGTGCTGGTCGATGGCGGTCACGAACTTGTGGGCGAACCCGCCGGTGCTGCCGATCATGATGGCGGCGTAGACCAGCGAGGCGGCGTCCATGTTCCCGAGCGCCGTCGAGAACCCGGGCAGCACCAGAGCGCTGGTGGCGTCGGCGCTGGCCCCGAGCCCGAGGGCCCCGAGCGCAGCGGCCCACGGGATGACCGCGTTCACGGCCCGCATCGGCTCGCTGCCGGCGATGAACCGGACGATCGACGTGATCTGCGACGCGAGCAGCGCCAGAGCGGCCAGCGTGGTGAGCGATTCCTGTTCCATCGAACCCTCCCCTTGTCAGGTGTTACCGGGGGAGCGTAGACACCCCGACCCAGAGAAGGACCGATGCCCCCGGCGACCACCACCATCCTGTTCTCCCCATGCGGCCACAGCGAGACCATGCCCGAGGTGGTCCTGGCCATCTACCGCCGCAACCGCGTCAGCTGCTGGTGCTCGCTGTGCGAGGAAATGCGCCCCTGGACCGAGAGCCGGCGCGTGCGCAGCCGACGGACCAGGTTCTCGGCCCGGCGCCGCGCCGCCTACGGACGGTCGCTCTGACGCGGCCCGGCCCCCACCCCGAGGGATGGGGGCCGGGCCTTCATGGTGGTGTAGCGGTGGGCGCCCGATGTCACGCCCAGGTGATGGCTGGGCTCAGCGCCACGTGGCCCCGATCCTAGACGTCGGGGGTGACCTCGGTGGGCTCACCGGCGACGATGGTGAACCGCTCGCCGAGGCCGGCGACGACGACGATCTGGAGGTCGCCGGTGAGGGTCTGGCCGGCGCTGGTGGCCTCGGCGTGGACGTTGGCGGTGCCCAGCACGCCGACGGCGGCGGCCACGGCCGTGCCGTCGCCGTTGTCGGTCAGGTTGATGATGGTCGGGTCGTCGACGGTGTAGACGACCGTCGCGTCGGCCGGCGCGGCGACGGGGTTGCCCACCTCGTCGGTCCACTGGCCCGAGAGCGTGACTTGCATGTCGGCGGCGAGATCCATGATGAGATCGACCTTCCCTGTGGGGGTGTTGTACGGCGGGCCCTTGACCACCCGGTCACCGGGTGATGTCGGGCGGGGGACGCTGGCCCGGAGGACGAATCCCCGTCGCTGGCAGCACCTGCTACGCAGCTCCAGGACCAGCTCGGCGTCACCGAGGTCCAGCTTCATGCCCCGGACTCTACCCGTGGGGCCCGGGCGCGATCCGGCCCCTGCTCCAGAGGGTGAGCAGGGGCCGGACCGCTTCGTAGCAGGAGACCAGGCTACGCGAAGAGGAGCGAGTGCCAGGTGTCGGGGCCACCCACGCCGTCGCGCTTGAGCGGCGGGTGCGTGCGCTGCCAGTCGGTCAGGTTGGCCAGGGTGCCGGGCCCGAACACGCCGTCGACCGCGATGGCGTAGCCCCGCTGCCGCAGGACGTCCTGCCAGATCCGGACGCGTGCCCCGGTGTCGCCCCGGCGCACAGAACCCGGGTACGGCACCACCCTGGGCTTGCCCGCCGACGGCGGCGGCCCAGCAGGTCCACCAGCAGCAGCGAGGAACGCACGCAGCCGGGCCGCTGTGGCCCGGGCCTGGGCGGCGGTGCCCATGAACTCGTAATGCATGGCGTCCGGCCACGAGAACTCTCCGCCCCACCGGAACCCGTGGTCCTTCCACAGCTGGGTCATCCACCGGGGCATGTCGGAGACGAGCCGGCGGTCAGCGCGCCGCGGGTTGCGCGGGGCGTTGATGTCGATGGCCGTGCCCTGGGAGTGGTTCGACGGCTGGGAGGTGCCGGCGATCGGCCGGCAGGCGTAGCCCCACGTCCACCCGGGGATGACGTCGTAGCCCTGGGCCTCGGTCAGGTCGATGAGGAGCCCGACGAGGTCGACGAGGTCGCGGTGGATGGGGAGCCGGAGCCCATCCTTGCGGGAGAGGGTGACGATGCGGCCGGCCCGGTCGCAGTTCGGCCACGCCGGCCCGAAGGTGCTACTCGCCATCGGAGAACTCCTCGATGATCCCGGGCACCCCGGTGCGGGTGCCGTCGGGCTCGACGACGTGGACCGTCACGGCCTCCAGGCGCTCCTCGATGGTGGCCACGACGCCCTCCCCGAGCACGCCCACGAGGGCCTCTCGGTTGAGGGCTACGGCCACGCCGGGGTCGGCCTCGACGAACTGGTGGCAGAGGCAGCCGTGCACCTGGCAGGGGCCGCCCTCGGGGTGGTCGACGGCGTCGTCGGCGCACGAGCAGGGCCGGCGGCGGGTCGGGGGGACCTCGGCCGGCGGGAACGAGGTGGCGAGCCCGAGGGCCTCGGCGGTCAGGTCGGCGTCGGAGGCCAGGTCGTCGCCGGTGCAGTCGGACGCGTACATGTCGGCGTCCGGGAACCGGCCCCGGTGCTCTCCGCCCTCCGGCGCGGCGTCGTCGGGGTCGAAGGGGCCCACGTACCAGCGTGGATCCGTTGTCGGGGTGAGGGTCATGGCCCCGACCGTACCGCGCTATGGGCGGGCCAGCACTGCCTGCGCCGCGGGCAAGTCGCAGGTCGGAGCGGCGTAGCCCTCCAGGAGCCCGGCCACCTCGTCGTCGGACATGTCGGTCCGCTCACCGATCCGGCGGAGCAGCTCCTTGAGGCCGCCGTACCGGACGTGCGACTCGACGCACCGGTCGGCCTGCTCGATCTCCTCCTCGACCGCCTCGGCGGCCTCCAGCATCGCGAGCTTCGCCGTCGTGGTGTGTAGCTCGGCGTCGGTGGCGTTCTGGTGGTCGTCGACCCGCTGGTCTTGCCAGGTGTCCCAGGCGAACAGCAGCCCGAACGCCACCACCATGACCACGAGCCAGCGGACGCCGCGGTTCAGCTGCTCGACCGCGGCCCGGGGCACCCCGACCTCGCTCACCAGCCGCACCTCGTGAGCAACGCCACGCAGAACCCGGCCACCAACATCACCGGAGCCGCCCGGTACGCCCAGTGCACGTAGCCGGCGATCACCGCAGAACCCCACGGATCGTGCCCAGGACTCGCGCACCCACCGACAGGGTGAGCACCGACAGGATGAACGCGAAGGAGGCCGCCCGGGCGCCCAACACGGTGACCTCCAGCGTGCCCCACACGAGCGCCATCAGGATGATGACCGTCTGGAGCCACTGGGGCGGAGGCGGCCACGCTGCCGCCGGGGATTCGTCGGGGACCGGGTCGCTCACTGGGCACCAGCCGTCACCTTCAACGCGCCCGCCGTCGAGAGCCCCCGCTGGTGATCGACCGCGGCCTGCCAGGCCTCGGCCCAACGCCACGCGTTGCCCTCGATGGTGTTGACGCGTGCCGCCTCGCGCCCCGCTTCGGACATCTCCTGCCGGCGCTCGGGATCGTTGGCGAGCGCCCGCAGCAGCCCACCCCACTCCCGGGGCCGTCGCGCCAGCACCGTGCCGGCGCTCTCCGCAGCCCAGCCCGAGTAGTCGTCCGTCGGCGACGCCACACACGGCACCCCCACAGCGTTCAGCTCCAGGGGCTTGAGCCTGCTCTTGGCCGTGTTGAACCGGGTGTCGGCCAGCGGCGCGATGCCCACCCCGAACTGGGAGAGCGCCATGGGCCAGTCGTCGAGCCCCACCGGCCCGGGCCCGGGCGGGTCCTCGGCCAGGCCCAGCACCCGGCCGACCTCGTCGCGGCGGCCGACCGTTTCGAACCGGCCGCCGTCGGCCAGCAGCCGACCCACCGCAGGCCCGACCTGCTGGAGGTCATCGGGGTGCGAGTGCACCGACCCGCCCCACCCGACCAGGTCGCTGTCGACGTGCTCGACGTCGAGGTACCGGCCCGGGATGTAGTTGGGGACCACCACCGTGCCGGCGCCACCGGGGTTGGCGTACACCTTCGCCAGCAGGGGCGTGGTCACCGTCACCAGCGTGGCCAGAGCGCACGCCCGGGCGGCGTTCGGGGCCGAGTGCGGGTTGTCCAGCCACACCCCGCTCTCCGGGTGCCGGATCCGCTTCGCCAACGTGGCGAACGCAGGGTTCGCCGGGTGGATGTGGCCCAGGTCGTCGTCCATGTCGACGATCACCGCGCAGCCCCGGGCCCGGGCCAGGGGGATCATGTCGGCCAGGAACTTGACGGTGGGCCGCTGGAGCACGATGGCGTCGGCGTCGGCCGGGAACTTCTCCTCGCACACCTGGCCCTTGAAATTGAACCCGACGTGCACAGCCCGGGCCTCGGGGGCGACCACCTCGACGTGCCAGTCGGGCCGCAGGGCGGCGACGGCGGCGGCCGGCCAGATCATGCGGTAGGAGCCGCACCCCCACCGGTCCCCCGGGTAGAGGTATATCCGGTAGCTCACGGCGCAGCTCGGAGCGTCAGGCCCCGGGCCAGCCCCATCGTTGTCCACACCGTGAGGAACTTATCCACAGCGATGATCGTGCGGCCTTCCTGGGTGCCGTCGGTGTAGGCGAAGTCGACCGTGCCGTCGGCGACGATGCCGTGGCCCACCACGGTGCCAGCGTCGTCGACCGCTTCGAACATGCCCTCGTCGTTCGTGGGGATCACCAGCTACTCCTCGGGCTTGCGGGCCAGGGCCTCGACGTTCAGGTACGCCTCCGCCGCAGGATTCCACCTGGTGACCTCGGGCGGGGGGATGATCTTGCACGGGTAGGTGTAGCCGGCGGACAGCACCACCAGGCCGGCGTCTTCCATGAGCACCCGCAGCGCCTTGTCGGAGAACCGGAAGTAGTCCGACGGGTAGCCGTGGATCGGGAACGACTGGTGGGTCTGGACGTACACCAGACCACCGGGGCGCACGACGTCGGCCGCTGCTTGCATCGCGAGCCACGGCCGCTCCAGGTGTTCGAACAGGGAGCACGCCACGTAGGCGTCGAAGGTGTAGCCCAGCTCCCGCTCCCGCTGGAACACGGCCAGGGTGTGGGCGTCCTCGACGACGTCGACGTCGGTGCCCTCGTAGGCGTCGACCTTTGTCCACGTCCCGTGGGGGGCCCACGCGGTGTGGTGGGTCGGGTTGGCCTCTTCCGACCGGAGGGTGCCGACCTCGATGATCTGCGGGTGCTCGATGTCGGCCAGGGCCTCGACGAGGCAGGCGGCGCCGTCGGCCGGCGTGGCCCCGATGCGGGCGGGGTCGAGCGGGCTCACGAGCGCACCAGCCCGAGCACGAACCCGAGGACCTCGGCGGCGTCGGTGGCGGTGCACACGTACCCGCCCCGGACCGCCTCGACCTGGTCGCGCAACTGCGGGCGGAGCGCCCGGTTGTAGCGCAGGATGTCCTCGCGCTCCCGGCGCGGCTTGCTGTCCAGCCGCTGGTTCAGCCGCTGCCGGACGACCGACCATGGGGGGTCGAGCAGCACCCAGCTGACGTCATGGATCCGGTCCCCGACCTGACCCCACGCCGGGGACTCGATCACCCGGAACGGCCACGTGATCCCGGTGATCACGTACCGGAGGTCCGCCGTGGGCTGGTCGGCGACGGCAAGCAGGTGCTCGGCGGCGCGCCAGCGGAGCCAGTCGAGCCACGCCGTGGCCGGTTGCGACTCGTCGGGGGCGTGCCGGTCGAGGTCCCACCAGCCGGCGGCCAGCTGGTCCTCTTCCAGAGCCTCGCCGACGTGGGACTTGCCGGCGCCCGACACACCGGTGACGAACAGGGCCCGGGGCTTGTCGATCACGCCCATCAGGCCGCCCTCCGGGCGGGCAGGTCGAGAAGGTCCATCAGACCGGTTGGTCCGTCACGATGGGCCAAAAGTACCCGCCCGCCTTGTGCTGGACGGGCTCGTAGCCAGCCCCGGCGAAGTCGCGGCGGGTGTTGATGCCGGAGAAGTGGGCGATGAGCGCCGGGCGGTAGGTGTTCCGGATCCGCGGCGCGCTGCCACGGTGGTAGAGCCGGGGGTGCCACAGCAGCACGTCCCCGGCGTCGGGGAGCCAGTCGATCACCTCGGCGGTCCGGTCGACGATCTCCTGCTCGACCAGCTCGGTCAGCACGGCCTCGGTGTGCGCCGGCCAGGCGGGGTCCGCCATGTCGACGATGCCGGAGGCGGCCACACGGCTGTTGGTGAGCCGGTGCCAGCGGTGCGAGCCGGGGATGAACTGGAACGGGCCGGCGTCGGGCTCGACCTCACCCAGCGAGATCCACACGGCGGCGTACGCGTCGCCGACGTGGTCGGGGTTCAGGTAGCCGTCCTGGTGCCAGTTCCGCTGGGTCGACGTCCACCCGGTCAGGTTCAGGTGGAGCCCCATCGGCTCGCCGGTGGCGTCCTCCAGCGCTTTCGCCAGGTCGCCGTTCATGCACAGCTCCAGGAGGGCGGGCTGACGCATGTAGGGGCAGGCGTCGGGCCAGCCGCCGGGGCGTTCGGCGTCGACGGTGAAGAGGCGGCCGGGGTCGCCGGCCAGCTTCCAGGTCCCGTCGCCGCCCTCGACCACTGCGGGCTCCAGGCCGTGCCAGCCGTTGGCGACCATCCATTCGTCCTGGTAGGCCCGGATCTGGTCCTCGGGGATCATGGCGGAGAACGGCAACACGCCGTCCTCGCTCCAGTCGGCCGGGCCAGGGTCGGGGGCGGGTATCGAGAGGTCGTCGAGGGTGATCATGCGGACACCGTAGCCCGAGCAGGCGTTACCGCACTTGCCACAGGCCCGTTACCGTGGTACAACCCGGGGTGACGCCTGCCGGGTGCCAGACACGAGACCCGGATGGTGCGCTCTCGGCCTCCAGCAGGAGGCCGACGGCCCGGTCCGCCACCCACCGGAAGACGTGGAAGTGCTGGTCGTCGCCGTTGCTGGCCGGCGGCGACCGGTGCGAACCGTTACCGGGGGCTTGCACGTCAGGCGTTACCGTGGTACGGTACCCGCATGGTCCTCACCGACACCCCGCAGAACGTGATCAGCTCCGCCTCCAACCCCCGCGCCGCCCTGGTGTGCGAGGAGCACGGCCTCCAGCTGACCCGGGCCCGGTACTTCGTCGCCTCCCACCTGCCGTGGGATGCCCCGGGGACCTGCGTCCCCCTCGGCCTCACCGACGACGTCGAGCTGGCCCTCCGGGTGAAGGACGCCCTCACGCCCGTGGTGCCCGGCGAGACCTTCTCCGTCCGCACCTGGTAGTCCGCCACCAGCCGCACCGCCCCCGGATCTCGACGGACCGAGCCGGGGGCGGTTGCGCGTCTACATCTCGTTGATGCGGAGCGGCCCGACCTGGAGGTTGTGGGGGAGCCCGTCGAACAGGCCTACGTGGGCGAACAGCTGACCGCACGGCGCGTAGCCCGCGTAGCCCCAGCCACCGGAGTCGACCCAGTCCATCGTGAAGTCGGGGTCGTCCCACTCGGGGGGATCCATGCCGAGCGGGTAGAACCGGCCGAGCATGTTGGTGCCGACCTTCTGGGTGTCGGCCCGGAACGGGTAGCACGACCCGAAGTCGGCCCAGGAGCCGGCGCCGCCGTTGGGGATGTCGACCCCAGCCTGGGGATACGTGATGTGGTTGGCGTCGGAGCGGGTCGCGCCCACCACGTTGTGGTTGCCGAGGGGCCCGGCGATGACGAGGTTCAGGGTGCGGGAGCGGAGGTTGCGGTCGAGGTCGTCGGCGTGCACCACCAGCGTCACCTGACCGCCGATGCGCTCGGAGGCCAGGACCTCACCACCAGCGGACAGGCGGAGCCCGGGGATCACCTGGTTCGTGTTCCCTGACAGCACCAGGTCGTCGTCGTCGACGGTGCCCGACCACACCCCCATGTTCACGATCCACGGGGACACGCCGAAGATGTCGCCCCACACCATGTTCAGCAGGTAGGTGCCGGCCTCGATGTGGCCGGCGTGGACGTTGCCCTGCTGGCCGACCATCAGGCCGCCGTTCTGCTGGTACCAGGTGCTACTCACGTAGCTGTCGACGGCGTTCAGCTCGCGCAGGAGGTAGACGTGGCGTTCGTTGCCGTCGGCGCCGGACAGCTTGTGGAACTCGCCCCGGCGGCCGCCCGGGTGGATGGCGGTGGTGACCTCGTTGACGTTGCGGAGCGCAGGGTTGGGATCCACCGTGGTGTTCACGACGTCGAAGCGGTCCCAGTCCGAGGGCTCCCACCCGACGTAGGCGGCGCGGCGGTCGCGGAGCGTCGCGAGGAGGAACGCTGCGACGACGTCGGAGGGCACGAGGTGCCGCTGGGCCTGGGTGCCGTCGAACTCGATGGCGGTGGCACCGGTCAGCTCGGCGAACGCCTGCACGTCGGACGGGTTGATCTGGGTGTCGGCGTCGCCGTACCAGAGCCCGATCTTGTGGGCGAACGGCCGGATCTGGTCGAGGTTGGCCATGGGGTCGATGGTGGGGAGCGCCGCCGTCCACATCGGGGCCCCACCCCATGCGGTGTTGATGGCGGTCTGCAACGAGGGGTTGTCGGTGTAGAAGGCGTCGGCGTCGACGATCGGGCCGATGAGCGCGACGGCCAGCACCAGCCCGGGGTTGCGCCACGCCCAGTTCAGGGCGTTTAGGGAGCCCATGCCCACGCCGATGACAGCGACCTTGTCGGTGCGGGTGCCGATCCACACCTGGCCGGCGGCCCACGCCAGGGCGTCGTCGACCCAGCCACCCGACCCGACGACCGCCGGGTTGGCCCACTGGGACAGGCCACCCAGCTGGGCGGCGAGCATCGGGTAGCTGGTCGAGGTGACAGCGGAGAAGAGGCCGTCCCAACCGCCGTCGAGGGTGTCCACGGCGGTCGCCTGGTAGTCGTGGAAGAACAGCACCGGGATGTCGCCCTGGGGGGCGTGGACGCGCCCGACGTGCAGGGCCACCTGCTCGCCCACAGCGGAGCTGTCAGGCGTGTAGCGGGTCCACCGGGTGTTCCCCAGCGGGGGGACGATGCTCACGCCGCGACGGCCCGTAGGGAGGCCAGGCCCAGGACGGAGGCGGCGACCCGGGTAGTCAGGTTGCCGCCGATGCCGGTGCCGGCGATGACGTAGTCCCCGGCGGAGTGGGCGGCCAGGCGGGCGAACGGGTCGACGACCCGGTGGGTGGTGGTGTCCATGTCGGGCACCGGCACGCCGTCGAGCGCCGCGAAGATGCCCAGCGCGGCCTGCGGGTAGATCCCGAACGACGCCTCGGCCGGCCCACCGGAGGGCTGGATGCCGGGGATGTGGCCGATCAGGTACACCGGCCGGGAGAGGTCGGGGATGGTGACGAGCAGGCCCGGCACGGCCGCGGTGAACAGGCCGCCTCCGGTGCCGGTGATCGTGACCGTCGAGGAGATCGACGCGAACGCGATCTCCAGGCCACCCCCGTGCAGGGCCTGGTCAGCGGCGTGGGCGGCGAGGGCGGTGGGGGTGATCGATCCCAGGGGGTCGTCCTCCAGTTCGAAGGCGTCATAGGGGCCGCCGGTGACGGGCACCGTGAGGAACGACACCGGGTAGATGCCGCAGCCGGGCACGGAGCGCTCCACGCGCCACGTCGTGCCGGGCGGCAGGATGTCGCTGGACGGCGGCAGGTCGAGCGACCAGACACCCGCGTTGTTGATGCCGTCCCCGGTAGTGAGGACGGTCTCCCCGACGATCGTGGTGTTGTTGGAGATCCGCTTGCCGACCACCGGCCGGCCCTGGGCCCCGGCGAGACGCACGGAGACCCGGGCAGGCCACGGGGTGCTCGTGTCGGGCTTGTCGAGGTCTTCCTGGACAACGGTCACCGTCGGGCCTCCTCAGTCTCAGTCGGGGTTCTGGATGCGGGCAAGGTAGCTGACGCCGTCGAACACGGCCTCGGCCCCGCTCGCTACCGACACCATCCCCGTGGCGTAGTCGATCCCCAGCGACACGTGGGCCCCGAGGACGCCCTGGCCGGAGATCAACAGATCGTTGTCGGGCCAATAGGCCTCGGGGAGCGGGAAGATCGTCGTCAGGGCGCCGGAGGTGCGGGTGGCGCGGCCACGAAGCTCGACGCGCCCGGACCGCATCGTGAACATGACCTGCGCCGGCCCGTTCTGGCCGGGCGGGAGGGTGCCGGCGGAGTGGCCCCAGCCGGTCTGGAACACGGGCTCGCCGTCGCCTCCCACGACGTGCCAGTCGTCCCAGTCGCCCTGGCCGCGGCCGATGACGAGGCAGAGGGCCCGGTCGCCCATGTACAGGAGCTTGCACCGGTCCCCGGGCCGGAACGTGATGGGGGCGACGATCTCGGCGCCGTGCGCGTCGTTGGGGCCGTCGGCCTGGACCATCGCGATGGTGTTGGTGGGGTCGGTCGAGACGATGACGCCGGAGATGATCGACGGGATGAGCTGGCGCGCTGCGGCGGCGCCGGCCTGGGCGGCGGCGTTGACCATCTCGCGTTGGACGGGGGTCAGCACTACGCGGCCTCCTGGAGTAGGTCGGCGAACGCCTCGGCCCACACCCGGCGCAGCTCGTGCGTCATGTTGGCCCCGGCGGTCAGTGGCAGGGTCCACGACTGCTCACGGAACTTGTCGCCCTCCCAGCCGACCACGTCGAACGTGTCGTGGCGCGGGTCGATCGCGGTGGCGAAGTTGAGCCACCGGTAGGTGGCGAAGTCGGCCTGCCCGATCGCTTTCGCCATGGCCCGGGCCTGCGCGTTCGACCCGACGCCCTGCACGTTGTGGGTCTGGACGATGGCGCGGCCCCGGTTGGCCTCGGAATGCGGGGCCTCGGCGGGGACCTTCCACTCGCCCCAGATCGGGCCACCACCCATCCCCGTGTTGACGACCAGGTAGACGTTCGGGGCGTCCAGGAGGTCGTCGGACTCCTTGATCGTGCCGGCGACCACGTTGCGGCGGGGCCCGTAGACCAGGGTGGGCTCGACGGCGGTCATCGACGGCACCGACCGGAGCACGGCCCGGCCCGTGTTGTCGAAGTACAGGGAGTAGAACCCGGCCATCGCGGCGAGATCGTTGATGATCGTCAGCCGGGTGGCCTCGGGTTTCCACACCACCCACTCGGACAGGGTGACGTCGGTGAACTCGATGTCGTGCTCTGTGACCCCGTTGGCCTCGACCTGCTGGATGAGCAGGTCGTAAACCCGGGCCCCGGGGGCGCCGAACGTGACGCCCCGCGATGCCTGGTCGAAGATGACGAGCTGATCGAGCAGTGACCCGCTGGTGGTCGACCCGGGCCCCACGGAGGCCAGGTCGACGGAGCCGTACAGCTCGACGGATCGGGTGGCGTCAGCGAACAGGAAGACGCCCAGCGGCCACTCAGAGCCGTCCTGCAACACCATCCACGGGCGCAGCCGCTCGGTGAGCGTGTTGATCTCCGCCGTCACCGCGGGGGGCAGCGTCAGGCCGGTGAGGGACCGCTTCACCTTGCGGTTGATGTTGTTGGTGATCGACGACCCGCCGGTCTGGACGGTGAGGTCGCCCAGAAAGCTGTTCTGCTGGTCGAGCAGCTCGAAGCGGAACGACTCGGCCCGCTGACTCCAGCCGTCGAGGGTCAGCAGGTCGGTCACGGCGTGGCCGGCCCGTCGACCTGGGCCACCGTGGTGTCGTGGATGGCCGGCGTGTCGGCGGCGTCGACAATCGCTATCTCCGCCGTCCACAGCTCGGAGCCCTGGGCGTCGCCGCGCCGGCACTCCCCCGAGGGCACCCGGAGCGACGCATACCAGCGGTTGCCTTCGCCGTCGCGGACGCACACGTAGGGGATCGGCGCCCAGGCCAGATCCCGGAGCGGCTGGAACAGGTCCATGGACGGGAGCGCCACCGTGCACCCGAACGAGAGGAGCACCGTGCGGGAGAACCCGTCGCCGCGCCGCTCCAGGGGCCGGAACGCCACCTCGCGGTTGCGGCCGTACATGCGCCGTAGCTCGACGTCGTCGAACTCCCGGAAGTCGAACCCGCGGGTGACCTCCCCACCCCACACCTCGGGGTAGACGCAGCCCATGCCGGTGGCGGCGTTCGACGAGAACGCCAGGGCCACCTGCCCGCCGGGCACAGTGTGGGTGACGATGTCGGACCAGTCGCCCACCACCGCGTCAGAGCGCAGGGCCCGCACCCGGTACTGGGACGCCACCGCGATCCGGGGCTCCATGTCGTTCCAGGCGTCGGTCTCTCGGCCGTCAGCGAACGCGACCCGTTCCCAGTCGGGGGTGCGGTCGTCCATGCGGTCGATCTGGTAGCCGATCGTGTCGGGGGAGCTGGCCGGCACGGGGTCCCAGAACACCTGCACGAACGGCATGGTGTCTTCGGTGCAGCCGGGGCACGTGGCCTCCCCGGAGCAAATCTCGACGTGGTGGGCGGTCAGCGACCCGTCGGCCGTGCCCACACCGGTGACGGCGGGGGGGACCTCGACGAGCTGGGCCTGGATGTCGGAGGACCGCACCCCACCGGAGGTGAGCGGCAGCAGCGACCCCGACGACAGGAACGACCCGGACGCGAAGTCGATAGCGCCCCCGAACGTCTGGTCGTTCGTGGTGGCCTCGCCGATCAGGGCGGCGACGAACCACGGGCGGGTCTCGGTGCTGTCGGGGGAGCTGAACCGCAGCTCGTGGAGAGCGGAGGCGAGGTCGACGCCGTCGTCGAACCGGAGTTGGACGGTCTTGTAGACGACGCCCTGGTCGTCGACGTTGGACACCGGCGCGGACACGGGGAGCCGGTCGACGTCCGCCGCGGTGATCTCGACGGCCCCGAGCACCCGGGCGCCGGTGGCGGAGACGAACACCTCGGCCCGGAGCGGTGCGAGGGGGCGGCCGTCGAGCGGGCGCCAGCCGGCGACGACGAACGCCTGGCCGTAGACCGTGGTCCCGGCGGGCACGGTGAGGGTCTGGGAGACGGTGTTCGCTCCCCAGCACACAGCACCTCGGGAGAGGGCGTAGGGCTGGGTGTCGGCGATGACGATCCCGCCGTCGAGGATCCGGGCCATGGGGACGCCGTCCAGCTGCGCCCCGGCGGCGCCCATGAGCCCCGCCTGGCCGTTGGCGGAGGTCTGCACGACCGGGTTGAACGGCTGGGCCCGGCGGATCCACGAGCCGTCCTCGGCGCGACCTCGGAGGTGACGCCACGGCATCACGATGTTGGCGACCTGGTCTTCGCCGTAGTCGATGATGCGGCGGGCCATCACGGTCAGGTCGTCGCCGATCGTCGAGGTCGGCGACCCGGTGCCGGCGGGCGTGTCCATCGAGAACGGGATCCACGACAGCGCCGTCGACGGGGACGCCACACCCACACCCTTGCGCCGCTCGGGGATAGAGAACACCCGAAGGAACGCCCGGTCGATCTTCCAGTATCCGGGGCCCGCCCGGCACTGAATGCGCACCTTCCGTTGCCCACCGGAGGCGAAGTCGCGGACCATGGACGGGGTCCAGGGGCGCCACACGGAGCCGCCGGGCTCGACGACAGCCTCCCCCCACCGCGCCACACCGTTTGCCCAGGTCGGCGTCCACGCCGGGTAGTCCCGGGCCCAGAGGAACGTCGTGGGCGTGTCGTAGCGGCGGATCGCCGTCGTCAGGTTGACCCGGAAATGGACCTCGACCGCGAGCACCTGCCGGTTCAGCGCGAACGCCCCGGTATTGAACTGCACGTCGAGGAACGCATTCAGCGTCGACGACACGATGAACAGGCCGTCATCGAAGCTGTTCAGCCGCGAGATGGTCACCGGCTGGGACAAGTCCTCGTTGAACATGCCGGCGTGGCCGGTGACCGCGGTGACCGAGTAGTCGTTGTAGGTGAGGGCGCCCCACGCCTCGGCGCCGGAGTCCATCACCTCGACGATCATGGGCCGGTTCAGGTTGTTGAAGATGGTCCCGAGCGGGCCGGCGATCGCGCCCGAGCCGGCGTACAGCTCGATGGTGTCCATGTCGCCGGTGGCCCGGGCGACCAGGTCGAGAGTCTCGACGTCGGACGCCGCGTCGATCACGCCGTGGGAGTAGCCCACGTCCAGCCGCTCAACCCCCAGCTTGCCGGGGCGGTGCAAGTTCCAGTCCGGGGCGCCCATCAGGCAATTCTCGCTTCCACGCGGGCCTCGCGCTTGTCCAGCACGTCAGCGGCAGCGTTCCCTACCCGGTCACCGAGGCGGTCGGCCTCGGCGTCGGACATGTTGCCGCTCACGTGCGTGTTGATGTTGATCACCGTCGCGCCCCCCGGTGCCCCAGCGCCGCTACGGCTGGTACCGGCCGGCGGAGCGAACGCCCCGGCGCGGTGCAGGACGTCGAACAGGCCCGACTCCTTCGCCAGGGCCAGGGTGCGGGCTGGGTCGGTGAGCGGTAGGAGCACTTCCTTGCCGGCCTCGCCGATGACCATGGCGGTGGGGTTCGTGAAGATGCCGCCGTCGGCGCCGCCGGGGAGCGCCCCGATGATGTCGCCCACGATCCCGCCGCCGGGGATGGACTCGATCTTGTCGATGAGGTCCTGGACCCAGCCGATGGCGTCGGAGATCCACCCGATGAGCGTTTCGATGGTGCCCGACACGATGTCGATAGCGCCGCCCATGATGTCGAACGCGGTCGACACCACCCCGATCCAGAACCCGAGCCCCACCTGGAGGATGGTTGTCAGGGGCCCGATGGCGGCGGAGATCAGGTCGCCGATCGCGCCGCCCACCACGCCGACCACGTCCGCGACGGTCTGGAAAGCGGCCTTTGCGATGTTGAGCGCTGACGAGAACGCCCCGGCCAGGTACCCGCCCAGCGGCACCAGGATGGTCTGCCAGAGGTACTGGGCCGTCGTGATGACCAGCTGGAAGGCGGCCGTCAGGATCCCGGACAGGAACCCGGCGATGCTCGACAGGATCGGCCCGAAGAACCCGGCCAGGAAGTTGGCGAGGGGGACGAGCACGAAGTTCCACAGTGCGTTCGCGGCGATCGACACGGCGGTGAGGGCCACGGCCAGGGGGAGGAACACGAGCGCCCCGAGCGCGATGACGACGGGGGTGAGGACGGCCTGGACGAAGTTCAGGAACGGCACCAGGACCGTCTGCCACAGCCACGTGGCGGCGTCGATCAGGCCCTGGAAGGCGGGCACCACGATGTTGGTGAAGATGTCGGCGACGCCCTGGAGCGCGGCCATGAACGTGTCGGCCAGGAACTCCCCGAAGGGGACCAGCACGTCCTCCCAGAGGAACAGGAGGGCGGGACCGGCGTTGTCGGCGACGAACGAGATCAGGCCGGCGATCGCGGACAGGACCTCAGCGAGGGTGATCGCGATGAACGCGAACGCCTTCGCCAGGGCCACGAGCAGGGGGGCGCCCAGCTCGACGATGAGCAGCGAAACCAGCTGGGCCAGCGGGCCGACCAGGGGCACGAGCGCTATCAGGATGTCGGCGAACGCCAGAGCGATATCCCCGAAGGCCTGGGACAGCTCGGGTAGGACCGGGGTCAGCTCGTTGAGCACTTCCAGGATGACGTCGGCGAGCACGGCGCCCAGCTCGCCCAGGATGGGCAGGATCGGGAGGAGCCCGGTGACCAGCTTGGCGAAGACGTCGGCCATGATCGTCAGCTGGGAGGCGAGGCGGCCGACCAGGACGTTGGCCAGTTCGGTGACGATGGGGGCGAAGGCCTCGACGAGCACGCCGATGACCTCGGCGAGCGGGGGCAGCAGCTCGGCCACGGCCCCGGCGATCGTGGTGAACACCTCCGCGACGATCGGCAGGATCGGCAGGAGGACGCCGGTCAGGACGTCGGCCAGGGCGCCGGCCATGATGCCGGCGAGGTCGGCCAGGACCGGGAGCAGGGCGGAGGCGACCGACAGCAGCTCGCCCCCCAGCTGCTCGACGACGGGGCCGATGGCCTCGGCCAGGGTGACGAACACGCCCGTGAACGTCTCGATGACACCGGAGTCGGCCAGGCCCTCGAATACGGAGGCGAAGACCTCGGCGAGGGCAGCGAGCTGGCCGGCGACGATGGCCAGGACGGGGCCGAACGCAGAGGAGAGCTGCTGGATGATCTCCCCGGCGACCGACAGGATCGGGGTCATAGCGACGACCACGGAGCCGAGGGCGGAGATGACCGGGGGGATGATCGCGGCGCCCAGCTGGGCCAGCGTGGAGAGGATGGGCTGGAGAGCTATAGCGACCTGCACCAGCAGCGGCCCGAGCGGAGCGAACGCCACAGACATCTGCTCGGCCACGAACCGGAGCGTGTTGCCCAGCACCCCGAGGCCTTCCCCGAGCCCTTCGAAGATGGCGGCTAGCCCGGGGGTGAGGCCGGCGAAGATGTCGAGCACGGCGGGGATGAGACTGGAGGCCACCGACGTGAGCGCCGGGGCCAGGATCCCGAGGGCGTCACCGACCACGGTGGTGGCCTCGGCGAGCGTCGTCTTGAGCAGCGGGATCAGGGGCTGGAACGCGTCGGTGAGCGCCAGCTGGATGGTGTCGGTGAACGTCGACAGCAGGCCGGTGAGGGTCTGGGCCTGGGCGGCCATGGCCCCGGCGGCGCCCGGGAACTCCTTCATGCCGGCCAGGAGGGCGTCGATGCCTTCCTTCGCCGGGATGGTGCCCTTAGTGATCTGCTCTTGTAGCTCGGCGGTGGTGAGCCCGAGCCCGTCGGCCATGGCCTGGAACGGCGCGAACCCGGGGAGCGCCTCGCCGAGTTGCAGCATCTCCTCGCTGGTGACCTTGCCCCGAGACGCCATCTGACCGAGCGCCCTGACGACAGAGTCGATGGCCTCCGGCGGGGCGGCCAGCACGGCGGTGAGGTCGCCGATGGTGGTCACCACCGGGATGATCTCGTCGCGCGTGATGCCGGCGGCCTCGCCGATAGCCAGGAGGGAGCGGGCGTTGTTGGCCAGGCCCTGGAACTCGAACGGGGTGGTGGCCGCGAACTCTTGCATCTCGCGGATGAACGCGTCGGCCTCTTCGGCCGACCCGAGCAGGGCCGTGAACCCGATCTGTGTTTGCTCCAGCGCCGCGGCGCCCTTCACACCGAACGCGACGGCGGCCGCCCCGGCGATACCGAACCCGAGGGCCAGCGTCCCGAGGCTCGTCGTGAGGAGTCCGAACCCGCTCCCCGACGTCAGGCGAGACAGGGACTTGGAGCTGTCGTTCGCCGAGTCGCGGAACGAACGCTCGACGGCCTCGGCGGCCAGCTCGGCCTGCACCACCACCGGCCCGAAGGCGTCCGCGCCACCGATCTCGCGTAGCTCGGAGTCGATCTCATCGCCGGTGCCCGAGAACGTGTCGGTGAACGCCGACTCGACGGCCTCCGCTGCCACCTCAGCGTCACGGACGACGCTCCCGAAGGCGTCGACGCCACCGATGTCCCGTAGGTCTTCCTGGACGGCCAGAGCGGCCGCTTGGAACGCAGCCTCGACCGTGGACGCCACGCTCTCGGCGCGGAGCCCGGCGGTGCCGAAGTCATCAGCGGTGCCGATCTCCTTGAGGGCCCGCTTCGACGCGGTCTGTGCCTCACGGAACGCCGACTCGATGGCCTCGGCCGCCCGCTCCGCACCCCCCGGGATGTCGGCGAAGGCCTCGGCGCCGCCGATCTGTTCCAGGGCCAGCTCGGCGACTCGGCCGGCGTCCGAGAACGCGTCCTTGATGACGTTGCCGGTGGCCCGGGCGTCGGCCTCGGGGTCGCGCAGTGACTCGGAGATCGATCGCGACGCCTCCTTGAACGCGGCCTCGATGTCCTCCCCGACGTCGGTGAACGCCGACTCCAGGGCACGGGAGACCTCGTCGCCGACCCGCTCTACGCCTTCCAGCGAGTCGGCGACGTTGTCGATGTCCTGGTCGGCCTGCTTGGTGTCGGCCGTGACCTCTACGTGGGCCTCGGAGAGGGGGCCAGTCACCATGGGGCTATGTCACCTGTCCAGCTAGGGCTCCCGAACCGATCACCGGCACCGGAGGTTCGGCCATGGCGGCCGCTTCCCCGAGGTGCTGGCCGGCAGCGACCGACGAGCGGAACGCGTTGCGGTCACCACGCCACCAGGACGGCGGCGGGATGTTGTCGGGGGCCGTGCCGGGCACGTGCCGGCCATCCTTGCCCCGAGGGGCCCGGGTAGCCGGCGGCGCGGGACGGGTGCCGGGGCGGCGGCCGGCGGGGGAGTCGGCCTCCCGCTTCGCCGCGAGCGCCGCCAACAGGCTGTAGTCCCCATCCAGCGCCGCGTCGACAGCGGCACGGCCCTCGGGAGCCGCGCCGTCGAGCCAGCGGTGGTAGAAGAGGTTCAGCAGCCGAGGCGGCGCCAGCGTCATGGGATCTACCCCGCGGCCGGCGCACCAGCCGTCGAGGTCCCACCAGTTCCGCCGTCCCCATTCGAAGAGGAGGACGACGGCCCGGTAGGGCGGCCGGCGTAGTGGGAGACGAGCGCCCGGAACACGGCGGCCATCTGCGGGATGGTGATCATCCCGTCGAGGTGCTGCTGACGCTTGGCCGGGGTCAGACCCTTCGCCGGGCGGCGCATGTTGGCCTGCCACGTGGTCCACGAGTCGGGCTCCAGGACCTCCTCCAGGAACTGGACCATCTTGACCATCTGGGCGGCGCCTGAGCGGTCGAGCTTCGCCGCGGTGGCGGGGTCCAGGTTGGCGAGGTCGTCCATGGTGACGCCCTCGGGCAGAGCGGCGACGGCGTCGTCGCCCCCACTCTGAGGCACCAGGTCCAGGAAGGTGTCACCGGCGACCTCGGCGAGCCCGTGGTAGCGGACACCGTTGAGGGGGACGACCACCTTCTCCGTCCGCTTGAGGCCGGTGAAATCTTGTAGCTCCATCAGGGGGTTCCTCCCGTTCAGCCCCGCCCGGCGGGCAGGGCGTTGGTGAGGAATCTACGAGGTGGGATCACGTGGCCACGAGCATGGGCTATGCGCCATGACCTGGGCGCCCAGATCGAACCCGACCCCTCGTGCACCGCCAGCGAATACTCGATGTTCGACCCGATCTCGATGACGAGCCCGTCGGCGACCACCATCGGCTCGGTGCGGTCCTGCGCGGCGCGGAGCCGACCGTTGTCGACGGGGCACAGCACCTTGGCTGCGTTGACCACCCGGATGGCCCGCTTCACGAGGTCGCGCCCGACGGGCCCGTCAGGGCTACGGAGCAGGAAGTCGACCGCGGCGCTGTTCCGCTTCACCATGTCAGCAGCTCCCACAGTTGAGGAGCCCGACGAGCACGTGCAGCTCGGACCCGACGCACTGGCCGCCCTGGCCGACCCCGAGGTGTTCCTGGAGCACCCGCTTGGTCTTGGCCCGGGCCGGATTGCCGTCGTCGAAGGGGCAGCACGACACGGCCCGGCGGACAGCGGCGCGGTCGGCGAAGTCGACCAGGGCCGCCGCGTTGATGTCGACGCCCGGCGGCGGGTGGCCCCGGCCGTCCTGGGTCGGCCCACAGCGCAGGACCGTGACCACGTACTCGACCACCGTGTACGTGGCCAGGCAGCTGGTCTCGGTGAGGAGCTGCGTCGGGAAGCTGTCGGCCGGATAGGCGGTACGGATGTGGACGGTGAGCTGGCCGCCGCAGTGGCACCAGTCCCAGGCCACCTGGCCGCCGGGCACGAGGTAGGCATGGGCCGGGGCCCCGGCCGGCGTGGCGGCGAGGGCCTCCGACGAGCACACCAGGAGCTGCTCGGCCACGTCGATCATGCGGCCGTCGGCCGGCGCCGGGCCGCCCATCATCCACCGCCCTGAGTCAGGGTGCGGGCCTCGCGGCCGAACGTGTCGGGGTTGTGGAACCGGGGCCGGTCCTGGAGCCGCCCAGGGTTGTAGGTGTCCAGGAACCGGTCCACCATCTGGAGGCCGGTCAGACCGTTCTCGGACAGCTCGATGATGCTGGGGAACGTCTGGTCGACGCCCTGCCGGGAGACGCCGGTGGTGTAGGCGGGGAGGCGGCACTGGCCGGTGGTGCAGAACGCGGCGTACTCGGCGGCCAGCTCGGCCAGAGCGAACGACCCGCCCGGCGGCACCGGCCGACCGAACACCGCGGTGACCGACCACGCCCCGGTGCCGGACACGGGCACGGTCCAGTCCTGGCACAGCGGCCAGCGTTCCCCGTCGCGCCGCACCAGCCTGAACCCGTCGTAGAGCACGTAGGCGTCGGCCGGGAGAACCACGCCGTCCACGATGATCTCGACGATCGACGCCGCGGTCTCGGGTAGCTCCAGGGTGTCGGCATCGTTGCACCCGCAGCCCTTGTGCCGGCAGCTGCCGCACACGGCGTTCCACCACAGCCCCGGGCCCCGCATCACGGGCCAGGTGATGCCGTCCCACCACGAGCGGGGCCGCCACCCCGAGGGGGTGCAGTCCTGCCGGCAGGGCCGGAGGGTGACGGTGCAATAGCCGTACTGCTGGCCGGACCTCACCCACAGATCCGACGACGCGGCCATGACGGCCTCGGGGGTACCGGTGGGCGCTGCGCAGTTCTCCGGCAGCGGCCAGGGTTCACACAGCGGAACACTCATGTCACCAGCATGGCCTACGGCCCCCCAGGTCAGAGCGGGCAGGGTGGCGCCCAGCTCGGCGTCTACGGTCGCGCTCGCTTCGATGTCGAGCCCCAGCGCCGGCAGGGTGACGGCCAGGTCACCTACCGGTGGGCCTTCGACGGTGCCCTGGAGGTCGGCCAGGAGAGCAGGAAGGACGCCGTCGAGCGTCCCCGTGCCGGCGCCAGCGGCGGCCAGCGCCACGTCGAGCGGCGGCAGCAGGCCGGCCAGGGCACCGTCGGCCGCCGCGGTGCCAGCCAGAACGCCGTCGAGCGCCGGCAGGACCGAGGCCAGATCGCCGGTGACGGCGGCCGACGTGGCGGTCAGCTCGACCACCAGCGCTGGCAGCGTCGCGTCCAGGGCGCCGTCACCGGCCGCCGTGCCGTCGAGGGAAGCGGCCAGGGGCGGCAGGGTGGCCCCCAGAGCGCCGGAGGTGGCCGCAGTGGCCGCCATGGCCACGGAGAGGGCCGGGAGGACAGCCTGGGCCGCTCCAGCGGCTGTAGCGGTGCCAGAGGCCGCCACCGTCAGCGCCGGGAGCGTCAGAGCCAGCTCACCCACCACGGGGTCAGCAGCGGACGGGCCCCGGTGTGCCCACGTCGTCACCGTGCGGGCCGAGGTCTCCGCCCCACCCGGCTGCCACGCCCCCGGGTTGACCGACCCGGCCGTGATCGTGTTGGTGCACGAATCGACCCGGGTCTGAGACGACAGGATCGTCTGCTGGGAGTTGGGGAGCGGGTCGACCGGATCCGGGAACGGGTCCTCGTGCGAACAGAACGTCGTCCCCACCAGGGTCTCCTCGGACCCCCACGGGAACACGAGGTTGGGCGGATCCGGGGTGTTCGACAGGAACGCCACCGCGGGCGGCGTCGCCGTGTCGAAGTTCGACAGCCGGCGGGCCACAGCGGAGAACCGGCAGGTGTTCACCGTCGTCACCGTGATGTTGGCCGGCGGCGTCGCCAGGTAGTCGCAGTACGCGAACGAGCTGGTGACCCCACCCTCCGAAGGGGTGTTGTCCACCAGCTCGACCCACCCGGCCGGCCACGTCGTGCCGGGCGCCAGGTTGTTGCGGCCCGTGGCCATCTCGACCGTGACCCGAGACCCGATCACGGTCCCAGCGGGCAACACCACCACGTGGCTGGTGGCAGCCGTCGACCGGAAGCTGGTCTGAACGGCCTCGACGACGGGCGCGGTCATGCCGGTTACCCGGCGGGCATCGTCAGGGTGCCGCTCGTGATCTCGACTTCCAGCCCCACGGAGATGGTGGTGGTGTTGAGGGTCAGCTGGCCCCCACCACCGGTCACCGTCACGGCGCCGTCGAGCACGGTGGCCCCGGTGCTGTCCTTCGCCCGGAACCAGCCGGCCACGCCGTCGTCGACACCGGTGGCCGTCGGGATGGGGGTCACGTCGAGCGTCTTCACGCCGGTGACGGCCGCCGCGAAAGCGGGGTCCGACAGCGTGAACGTGAGCAGCAGGTCACCGGTCTCGGCGTCGTTCGCGTTGGCGGGCTGGGCACCCGTGAACACGTCGATGGTGCCGGGGCCGGCGCCCGCGTCCAGGCGCAGACCGACAGCATCGGCGGCGACGTTCCTGGACGCGGTCGGGATCCGGGTGGCCATGGCCTACGCCGCGGGCAGCGTCACGGCGCCGCAGCCGGTCTCGGCCGGCAGGGGGAGCCGCGTGATGTTGAACCCGCGGTGGGCGTCGGCGGGCACCTGGTTGATGAACTTGGTCGCGCCCGGCCCCGCCCCCCACAGCAGGTTCGCCTTCTCCGACCGGGCCAGGATCCGCCACTCGATGACGTCGCCGGTGATCGTGAAGTCGTTCAGGCGCCCGGAGGCCACGTGCGGCCACGCCCAGTACGCCGTGCGCGGGTCGTCCTCGGTGCACGTGTCGGAGTCGGCCTGCCACACCTCCAGGCCGAAGCGGGCGTCCACCGAGCCCTCCTTGACCCAGAACCCGGTGCCCGTCGCCGGGGTGCCGGTGACGATGATCTCCTGACCGGTGGTGATGGCCACCAGGTCGGGGTCGATCGCGCAGAGCCGGATGTTCAGCTCGTCACGGAGGAACTCGTCGTTCCCTCGGCGGTTCACACAGAACCGGCCGTCAGCCCGGCGGAGCTGGTAGGTGATGCCGTCCTCGTACTGGGGCGACACCTGGACCTCGACGAACCCGGCCGACACGATCAACGAGCCCACGCCCGTCACGGGAGCGCCGCACTCGTCGAGCCGGATCAGACGGAACAGCGAGCCCTGGATTGGGGAGATGCACTCAGCTACCACGGTCGGCCTCCACAGCCTTGTCGACGGCCACGACGATCTCGTCGCGGCCCATGGTGTCGGTCACAACCACCGGTAGCCCGGCGGCGGTCAGTCGTGCGGCGTAGCCCGCCCAGGCGTCCCGGGAAGAACCCTGGCCGGCCCTGGGCGGCGCTTCGCCCACCACCGAGACCGCTTCGGTGGCGTCGTCGGCCGTCACGGGAGGGTGAACGGCCGTCGAGCCGGGCAGCGGATCGCGCACGAGCTTGCTCAGCTCGCCCCGCTGCTCGTCGTCGAGGGCGTCGAGCCCCTCCACTTCGATCTCGTTGGCGCCGAACGGGCGCCACACCAGGCCCGCCTCGGCGAAGATGCCCGCGCCCACCAGGAGCTTGGCCTGGCCCCGGAACCGGAGCCGGATCACGGCGCCTGCTCCAGAGCGACCTCGGCCGCTGCCAGGCAGCAGTCGAACGTCACCGAGTAGAGCCGGTACACCAGGTAGAGCGTCGTGTTCTGCTCGCGGCCCACGATCTCGCCGGGCTGGGAGCCCAGGTCCTGGAGCTGGCCGCGCTTCACCTGCACAGCCCCGGTGGCGTAGAACCAGCCGGTGCCGGCGCCCGGCGCGACGCCGTCGGGCCCGGGGTAGGCGCCACCGGAGTAGGCGGCCACCCGGTTCCCGGCGAGCGTGCGGAGCTGCTCGCCCTCGCGGCGCACCACGTAGGCGTTGTCGAGCAGCGCCAGCGCCGCCCGCGGAACGTGGATGACGCCCTCGCCCCCGTAGCACTCGCCCAGGTAGCCCTCCAGCAGCGCCACCGCCTCGGCCGGCGTCACCGCGGAGCTGGTGACCTCGGTGGCCGCGAGCTGCTTGGTGGGCGTCACCGCGCCCTGAGGCAGCCCGGAGACCACAGCATCAGCGGCGAGGTGCGGGTACACCGTCGTCGCCGGCCCATCGGTCGGGTGCCCGGTCCAGAACACCCGCTCGACCGCCCGGGCCTCGCCGTCGGTCAGGCGCTGCTCGGCCCGGCGCTTGAGGTCCGCGAGGTCGTCACCGAACCCGACCGGTGAGCAGGGCTCCCAGCCGTAGACCCGGAACACGTCCTCGGTCCAGACGTCGATCCCGTCGCCCGTGGGCTCCCCGGTCACCGGGGTACCCGAGCACGGGATCATCGCCGTGGAACTGGCCGGGCCACAGACCCGCGTCACCCGCATGGTGCCGTGCGTCCACTCCCGAGGGAGCGTCGCCGGCAGCTCGGCCGCGGTCAGCAGACCGAACCGCAGGGGGGTGAACGACGGCCCACCCTCCACTAGTGCGTACTGGTCAACCATCGTTCACCCTCCCCTCGTCTTCCCCGTGGACCTAGGCGCCCACGGTCCCGGCCACCTGGGCACCGGTGGTGCCGGCGGCGAACATGTTGGCGAAGTTGATGCGCAGCGCCCGGTTGCCTCGGGCACCGATCATCGACGCCTCCTCCGACCACGCGGCCGTGAAGTCGTTCTGTGCGTTCAGCACGCTGTCACGCACCACGCCCAGGTTGAGGTTCATGCCGCCACCGCGAAAGAAGTGCCCCGGGGGGTACATGCGGACGTAGAACGACGACGGCCACGCCACGGGGGCCGTGTCGGCACCCATCGTCCCGGCGGGAGCGGCCCAGCCGGTCGCGTGCTGCCAGTCCTCCGTGAACACGCCCCGGAGGTTGCGCAGGTCGAGCTGCCGCATGATCCAGCTGTCGGCCACCGACAGGTCGTCCCAGGCGTTGCGCTTGGCCAGGTCCGACCGCAGCAGGCCCCGGAGGAACACCGGGATGTCCACCTGCATGACGGCGTTCTCGGGCATCCCGAGGCGCAGGCGCTCCGACGTGGCGGCCAGCTCCAGCGCACCCAAGAAGTGGGTCGTGGCGGAGCTGGAGGCGCCCATGGTCGGGGTCTGGGCCACGATCGTCGGGTGGGCGTCCATCAGGGCGCCGTGCCGGCGGTTCATCACCCGGGCGTGCGCCACCTGGACCAGCGCCAGGTAGTGCCGGATGACCTCCGGGTACGCGTCCTGGGTCAGGTTGCCGGCCAGGACGCAGATGCCCAGGAGCCACAGCCGCTCCTCGTTGAAATCGGGGCACGGCGGGCGCAGGCAGCTCTTGACCGGGGTGTCACCGGTCGCGGCCAGGATGTCGTCGGTCTCGGTCCACAGCCACGGCATCGTGGCGTTCGTCGCCACACCGGAGGCGGCGACACCCGACAGGCCGAAGAACTGGGCCAGGTCGAGCGACTCGGGCCAGCGGAGACCACCGCGCCGGATGCCGACGGTCGGGATCTCGATCTGGCCGGTCGGCGGGCCGGTGACGTCCCAGAACGAGTAGTCGATCTCGCTGGGGGCGCACCAGCCACCGGCGGCCACGAGGGCCTCCATGCCCGAGCGGGTGGCCGGGGCACGGGTCAGCTCGGCGAACGCAGCCTCGACCTCGGCCAGGGACGCGCCCTCGCCGATGACGTGCTCGTAGTTGCGGGCGATCGACGCCACCGGCATCGGCGAACCGTTGCCGGAAGTGACGGCCATGGTGCGGGCCCGCTCACCGAAGGCGGCCACGAGGTCGTTCAGCGACTCCAGGCGCTGGCCGCCCCGGGTGGGGAGGTTGCCGGCGGCGGTGATCACCAGCTCGGCCATGTCGGGCCGGGCGGGGACGTCGGGGGCCGGAGCGTTGCGGGCGATGTCGGCCATCGACATCGCTGGGTTCATGGTGCCGGCCCGGGGGCGGGCGGCGACGGTGAGCGGGGCGCGGCGGGCGGCGGCGGCCACGGCCTCGACGGGGGCCTCTTCGGCCGGCGCCTCGACGGACTCGGCGGGGGCGGGCTCGCCCTCGGCGGGGGCGGGGTTCTCCTCGGGCACCGGCTCGGGCTCGGTCGCCACGGTGCCACGGGCGTCGAGCACGGCCTGGACGTGGCCGGCCTGGACGGCCTCGCGGCTTTCGATCTCGGTTCCCAGGGCGGCGATGGCCCCGGCCAGCTCACCGGCGCGGGCGCCGTCCTCGGCGGTCACGCTCGACGGGTCCGTCTCGGCGGCGTTGGCCAGCTCGTCGAGCGCGGCCTGGCAGCTCTCGCGGAGCGTCGTCAGCTCGGCGGGCTCCAGCGTGGAGAGATCCTCGGGGACGGTCAGGTTCGCGGGGGCCTCGGTGGGCTCGGGCATCGGGTCGGTCCTCTCATGGACGCAAGGTGTGCGTGTAGGGAGTCGACCAGGTCGAGCACTGCGGGCCTCACCGGCGGGGACCAGGTCCCTGACCGAGCGGTGGCTAACTGCGGAGAGTATGCGCCCGCCACGGACGGGGTGTCAACGCGGCCCCGACGCGCAACCGCCCCCCGGCGGCAGGTGTGCCAGGGGGCGGTGCGGGCCCGGAGAGGCCGATCAGGCGGGCAGAGTAGCCGCCCCCTGGGGAGAGGGGGCGGCCCCTGCCGGCGGGGGGAGTCAGGCCAGGGCGGCGCTCTCGGCCAGCTGCTCGTGGTGGGCCAGGTCGCGGTGGGCGGTGTCCAGCTTGACGGCCAGGTCGACGGAGAACATGCGGTAGTCGTGGTCAGTGATCAGGCCGCGCTGCGAGCGGAGGACGTTGGCGATGCGCTCCAGGCCGTTGACCCGCATGGCGGCCTTGCGGTGGGCGGTGGTCTTGTTGGTGGTGGTCGGTGAGGCCATGGACAGACAGTACCACGGTAACGGGTGACGTGCAACTACTCGGGCCCGGAGCCGCCCGGGTAGCCGGAGTCGGGCGGGGTCTCGGTCACCCACACGTCGTAGCGGTGGACGGGGGTGTCGGGGTCGTTCGGGTCCTCGTTCTCGTGGACCGAGGCGATGCCCCAGCCCATCGCGCACGTGTGGCACCAGGCGTAGAACTCGGGGTGGACGGAGCGGGCCAGCGGGCCAGGGGGCCGTGGCCCTGAGGGCAAAACCCCTCGGACAGCATCACCTCGGCGATCCGTTCGTGGCCGGCGGCCACGAACCACTCGTCGGGGCCGGAGGTGAACTCGCGGCCCAGCGGGGCCCACGGCACCGGCCCGGGGTCGAGCCCGGGCCGGTCGGAGCCGGCGGTCATCCCCAGGGGAGCCCGCGCTTGGCGGCGCAGACCGGGCCGTAGCCGACGGCGGTCGACTCGGGTGTGTCCAGCGCCCGGGTGCAGAACACGCAGGCGTGGTACATGGCACCAAAGCGGGCGGCGTCCTCCGCCGTGGCCACCGTGGCGGTGGTGCACCGGCCCAGGGCGCCCCGGGCGAACTCCCAGCCGGAGCCGTCCCACTGGCAGGCGTAGAACCGCTGCGAGCGCTGGCCCTTGTGGATCCGGTAGAACTCCCCGTCGATCACGTGCACGTCGCCCTTCTCCGGGGCGTAGGCGGGCGTGTCGTCGTTCGTGGGGTTGTCGTCGACCACCGGGGTGGTGCGACGGGGGAGGGCCAGCAGGCCGTCGATGATGACCGAGGCGCCCTGCTTGGGGTTGGGGAGGGTGTTGATGGCGGCCACGGTCGCGTCGGCGTCCATCGGCTGGGCGGTCTCGCGCTCGGCGATCAGGCGGCGCAGGAAGTCCTCTTGCGGGGCGGTCATGGCCGGGCCGGCAGCGGGCGCCACCGGGGCGGGCTCGACGACGGGGGTGCCCTGGGCGGGCGTGCCGACGGCGGGGCACTCGGACACCTTGTGCTCGACGGCCCAGGCCTCGCCCCGGCCACCGGCGTGGTTCTTCACGAGCAGGCCGGCCTCGGCCTCGACCCAGCCGGCGCAGCGCAGGCATTTGCCGGCGTAGCGGTTGGTGCGGGCCGGGCGGGCGGCGGGCGTCGCCGGGCGGCCGGTGGTCTCGTGGCGCTCGGGGGCGTCGATGTTGTCGGCCCGGTTGGTCGGGGGCCGGAAGTCGTCGAGGCCCCGGCCGATCGCCCAGGCGGGGACGACGTCGCACGGGTGCGAGAACACGTCGCCCAGGGTGGGGAACGTCCGGCCGCAGGCGCCGCAGTCGGCGGGGCGGTCGGTGGTGGTGCCGGTGAGCATGGACAGAGCGTACCACGGTAACGGCCCACCAGCAAGCGCGGTAACGTCAGGGGAACCGCGAGGACAGCGACATACGACTCCCTACAACGCAGCAGGCCGACCCCCGGAGGGACCGGCCCACTCGCACCGTCCTGACGAACCCGTGCAGAGGCTAGACGGTGCGGAGCTTCCCCGGGTTGGCCTGCTGGTACGAGAACGCGCAGGCGTGGTCACCGAAGTACGCCACCTGCCCGTCGAGCACCACCCGGTACTTGGCCCCAGCGGGGATCTCCTCGACGCCGTCGCCCTGGACCACAGCGAGGGGCTCGCACGGCGGCGTCCCCCGGTGGGCGATCCCGGTCATGCCCTCGGCGACGACGTCACCGGAGGTGCGGATCCCGCGCCCGGCCCGTGCCGCCCGTCCACCGCAGCCGCAGCCCATCAGGTCCGGCCCCGTCGAGCAGCGGCCAGCACCCGGGCGGCCGGCGTGCGGCCGACCGACGCGGCGAGCCGGGAGATCGTGAGCGCCCGGAGGCGGGCGGCGTCGGCCTCGGCGGTGGCCACGTGCATCACCGGCACCGCGGAGGCCACGAGGGCGTCACCGCGGTAGCTGGTCGACGCGTGGGGCATCGCGAACCCGGGGACGGGCACGAGGAGCGCCGCTACCAGCTCCTGCCAGCCGGAGCGGTCCGGGTGCGACTGCCAGTCCCCGGAGCAGGTGCAGGCGAGCGCCCGGGCGATCGTGGCCGCGCTGGTGCCGGGGAGGACGTGGCCGGCCATCCAGACGCCACCGAGCCGCTTGGACTCGCCGACCGCGACCATGCCGAACACGGAGCACGAGTTGTCGTAGTACTCGGGCGCGGTCTCGTGGCTGTTGCGGGCCATCGTGGCGTGGCCGCAGCCCATGGTGACGGGGCCGGCGGGTACCGGGCCCTCGGCGGCGACGGCCCACTTGCCCATGAACCGGGCGTAGTCGACGTTCCCCTCAGGGGCGAACTGGGTGCGCCCCGCCTTCGCGTAGGCCCGGTGGTTGGTGCCGAACGGGGCGACAAGCCCGTACAGGCGGCCCTCGTCGGTGATCGACAGGGCGCTGGTGATCTCGACGTCGGTGGGCTCCTGGAACCAGAAGGCCGGCGGGAGATCGGTCAGCGTGATGGCGTACGCCGCGGCGGTGAGCGCCGCAGCCTGGGCGCCGGCCATGACCTCCTCGACGTGCCGATCTTGCCCGCACCCTCCGCAGGAGCCGCCGCAGCCGCAGCCCTCGCCGATCCGGACGTGAGCGGCCACGGCCGGCGGGAGGAGGCCTCCGGTGGCCAGGACGACCTCACCAGCGGGCAGCTCGGCCGGCGCCGGAGCGGCGTCGGCGAACATGGCCACCAGCTCGGCCGTGGGCTCCAGCACGGCGTCGGCCTGGGCCGGCGTCGACACGGAGGTCAGCTCAGCCACGTTGACGCCGTCGAGGATCACCTTCTCCGGCTCCAGCAGGACCTCCTCGAACGGGCTGTCGGGGTCGATCTCCAGCATCGGGTCGGCGGCTTCGCCCGGCGCCGGCCACACGAGGGTGACCTTCGGCGCGGTCTCGTCGCCCCCGATGCTGACCCACCGGTCGAACCCGGCGACGGCCCGGCGGGCGTGCTCCATGGCGTCGGGGTTGTCGAGGTCGAGGCGGACGAACCCGTAGTCGGCGGTGGGGGTCTCGACGATGCGGGTCACCAGGCCGACGGGCACAACGCGGGGGGTGCCGCCGTGGGCGGAGCTGTTCACCTGGGAGTGGTAGGCGAACGGGGGCTCCCGGTAGGTCATGTTCGTGAACACCCGGCCCGAGTCGCGCAGGCCGGTCGCGACGCCCTGCCGGTGCATGATCGCCCGGAGATGCTCGCCCGGCTGGGCCGGCGGCCCGTCGTCGGTCTCGGCGCTGGCCGAGGCCGGGTCACCCGAGGCCGGAGCCCCAGGCTCGACGGCGGCGGTCAGCCCGTGTCGGACGAACGCAGCGTCGATCATCGCTGCCAGGTCGGCGCTGTCCATGTCGATGTCCTCCTCCGGCAGGGCGCCGGCCAGGGTGAAGTCGTAGGCCTCGGCGCCGCGCGTCACGCGGAGCCGGTCGAACGTGATGGGCCCTTCGAACTGCTGGGCCACCTGCTGGACAGTGCCAGCGGGGTCGGGCTGGTAGGAGAGGCACACGTGCGCCACCCACGGGGAGTGCTGCTCGGGCGGCATCCACAGACCCGCCTCACCGTTGGCGACCCCAGCCCGCTGGACCGTGACCCAGGTAGCCGCGTGGAGGGGCTCCAGGTCGGCGCCGCCCACGGACAGGACCAGACAGCTCTCGGGCCCGGACATGTTCCAGACCGCGGCGCCGAAGACGTTGGCCTCGACCGGAGGCCGGTCGGCGGCCAGCTGCTCGGCCTGGGCCAGCAGGGCGTCGAAGGTGGCGTCGGGGATCTCGGCGCCGTCGCCCAGGTAGGCGAGGGTCAGGTGGATGGCCTCGGGCGGTTCGCCCTGGGCGACCGCCCACGCCTCGGGGTCGGCCGGCACCAGCGCCACCATGGCGCCGGTGTGGGGCTCGCCGGTGGTGGTGTCCACCTGGGGCGGTCCGGAGACGGCGGCGGCGGCGAGGGGCTCGGTGGCGACGTCGTCGACGATGCCACCCTGCTGACGGCCCTCGGCCAGGAGCGGATCAGCGGACTCGGTAAAAATGACAGTACACCTACAATTCCCGGTGACTAGGTTGTTGGCGATGTACCACCCCGCCCCAGTGTCGAGGTTGTAGACCTCGTGGCCGCCCGGAAGCACCTCGACCTCAACGACCTGCGTCGGCGCTACGAAGAGGGCGACCCCGTGGCGACTATGGCCGCCGACCTCGGGGTCTCCCGACCGGTCATCGTCCGGCGCCTCCAGGAGCTTGGCCTTTCGGTTCGCTCGCGCGGTCAGGCCCAACAGCTGCGTATGGATCGACTCGGGCCGGCCGAGCGCCTGGCATTGGCGGAGGCCGCCCACGCGGCCAGGCGGCGCCCCCTCGTCCCAGCCGGCCCCCGGAGCCCAGGAGCGGAAGCACGCGCCGTCGCCACCGCGGTCGGCCGCAGCCGCTGCGTGGGCCACGGTGAGGCCGAACTGATCGACCTGCTCCGGGGTCGCAGCCTGGACGTCGACCCCCAGGCTCCCGCTCACGGGTACAACATCGACGTGGCCGTAGGCCCCGTCGCCGTGGAAGTCCACTGGAGCGCCAGCCACCCGCTGAGGGGAGCCCGCCAGCGCCGCAAGCTCGTAGACCTCTGCGATCTCGGGTGGTGGGTCCTGTTCGTGTGGCTGTCCGGTCAGCTCCCCACGGAGCACACCGCGGACGCAGTCGTCGCCTACCTGGAGTGCGCCCAGCGTGCGCCAGCCGGCCACAGTCAGTATCGGGTGGTTCGGGGTTCCGGTCAGCTCGTCACCGGAGGCGAACCGGATCCGGAACAGCTCGCCGTCGTAGCGCCGCGCCGTAGCCGCCCGTAGCCCGGGCCACTGCACCCGCGTGGAGCCCACCAGGCAGTTGACGACCTCGCGCGCCGGCCCGTCGGGGTCGCCCGGCACCATGAGAGCGGAGCCACCGACGTCGAACGCTGTGCCCCGAGGCTGGACCTGGCCGTCGGCGGCCCGGTGCGTCGGGCGGGTGCGGTTGTCCATCGTCGAGAGCCACTGCCGGTACGGGGGGGCGCTGTCGCCCATCAGGTCGATGCGGGCCTGGGCGCCCATGTTGCTCGCGGCGATCACCTCGGTCCGGGCCAGGGTCTCGGCCTGACGGGCGGTCAGGTCGGTGACGTCACGGATCCGGGCCCGCAGGGCGCTGACGCCTTCGCCCTCGGAGAACCCCTCGACCAGCTCGGCCCGGGCCTTGCCCCACGCCTCTTCCCCGAGCGGGTAGAACCGGTTCTCGACCCCCTGGAGGTACGTCGCGGCGGCGTGGTTCATCAGGGCGTCGTCGACGTCCAGGACCGCGATCCCGAGCCCCAGCACCTGCTCGACCGCGGCCTGGCCGCCGGTCTCGTAGACGTGAGCGAACCAGGGGAGGACCTCGTCATGCACCGCGGCCCGCCACTGGACATCGATGGCGGAGAGGTCGTCGAGGCTGGCCCGAGCCTGGGCCTCCTCACCCCCGGCCGCGGTGACGGCGGCGACAGCGAACCGGGAAGCGACGCCGGCCATGATCGGCCCGAGGGCGTCGAGCATGACCGAGGTGGCCTCGGCCTCCAGGGCCTCGACCCGGGCCCGGTGAGCGGCCCTCCAGTCCATCAGGACGCCCTCGACATGGCGGCGGCGGCCAGCACCTGCTCGGCCGGCGACAGCGTCGGAGCGGCGGCCATGTAGGCCTCCAGGAGATCCCACGAGTGGACGGTGGCGTTGCGGATCACGTGCCGGGTGTAGTCGTCGAGCGTCGCGGCCAGCGACGTCGGACAGACCTGGAGGCGGGCGGCGACCTCGGGCACCCTGTCCCACGCCCCGTCGAGGAGACCGTCGATGGGCTTGGCCCACACGGCCCCGGCGTTGCAGACCGTGTGCATCAGGTGCGGCTGGGCGTCGAGGCGGGGGTCGAGGTCGCGGGCGCGGCGGGTGGCGTTGCGGAGCCGGTTCCCGGCCCGTTCCAGGGCCCGGTGCACGAGACCGTCAGCGGCGGCCACGAGCGCCTGGTCGACCTGCGCGGCCCGCACACCAGCCGGGCGGATCGGGGACGGGTCGGCGGCCTCGGACGGTGCGTCGTCGTCGGGCCCGGTGTCGGGCTCGCCCCCGACCTCGGGTGTGGCCGGTTCCTCATCGACGGGCCCCGGCGCACCCGGCGCCTGGCCGGGCGGGGCCGGCGCCACGGGGGCGGGCAGCTCGGCCTCGGTGAACACGTTCAGCTTGATGAGCGCCGCTCGCTGGATGGCGGCATCGCCCCCAGGCTCGGCGGCCTTGATGAGCAGCCGGCGGTCGACCTCGGCCTGCTCGGGCGGCTCGGCCTCGGACAGCCCGGTCTCCGCCCGCAGGGTGTCGCCCCCGACTTCGAACCGGTCGTACGCCAACACGGTGTCGTCGGAGCGGTCGGGCTTGGCCGTCGAGTCGGACAGGTCGTACCAGGCGATGATCTCGGCGCCGTCGGCGTCGCGGATGTCCTGGGCCTCGACGGCCTGGGCCAGCAGCGTCCCGCCGTCGGGCAGGTCGAACGCCATGCCCTGCGCCTGCGCCTCGGTCACCAGGCCCGGCAGCAGGTACCCGCGGGTGATGCCGTCGCACACCAGCTCCAGGTTCGGGCGCACGTGCAGCTTCACGCCCTCGTCCTGGGTGATCGCCTTCCCCCAGTGGTTCTCCTGCTCACCGGTCAGCGCCCGGGCCGGCATGTCCATCGCCGTCGCGAGCCGGCGGAGCAGCTCATCGCGCAGGGTGACCGAGTGCTCGTCGAACGGCGTCCCAAACGTGATGTGCTTGAGCTTGTCGATGTGCTCGCCCTTCGCCTGGAAGACGAAAGGCACATAGGCCGCCGCGCTCGACCGGTCAGCGATCGGGGCCGTCGTGTTCTCCATGAACTCCTGGAGCCACTCGTCGAACCCGGTCACCTTCCCGTCACGGTGAGGGAACTCGATCTCGGTGGGGACCGCGAACACACCGGCGCCGGCCAGGCGGGAGACGGCGGCGGCCTGGATGGCCTGCGTGAGGGTGAACAGCTCGGAGAGGATCCCGAGGGCGCCACGGACGGGGCTGTCGGGGCGCCAGTGCCGCTGGGGGTCGGGCTTGTGGACCTTGACCACGATCCCGCCGTCGAGGGGGAGCCAGTCGTTCGCGGCGTCGCCGGTCTGGACCTCGTACATGGGGCGGCCGTCGTGGCCCAGCTGCGGGGACAGGCGGATCTCCTCGGCCGAGCGCACCTGCCACGAGAACCCGCCACCGTTACGCGGGTCGAACCCGCACATGAACCCCACGCCCGGGGTCATCAGGTAGACGCCCCACTGGCGCAGCAGGGCGGCCTGGCCGCCCACGCCACCAGCGAGCTGGGCCATGAGCACCTGCGCCGGGTGATCGTCGGGCAGCGGCACCGGCTCGGAGCCGGGCGCCTCGCGCTTCGCCGCGATCAGGCGGGCGCCGCCCATGCTGTTGCCCAGCCACGTCTCAGCGTGCCGTAGCTCACCGGTGTTGTTCCGCATGAACCAGGCGTCGGCGTGCCACGCCGCGGGCATCGGGGCATCCACCCGGGTGGCCGGCAGGATCTTGGCGGAAGCGGTGAGTGACCTCGGTGGCGGACCCGCCCCGCGGCGCCGTTGGCGGGTGCGGAGCCGGAGGCGGTCGGCCACTAGTTCTCCTCGGTGTCGTGCGTCTCGGAGGCGACGATCCAGGCCGCTACGTAGGCCGAGGCCGGCCACACGAGGAGCGGGGCCGGGAGCCCGTAGTGGACGTCCGCGGCGAGCGTCACCAGGCCGGCGACCCACACGGACATGCACCAGGGGCAGGAGGTCAGGTACTCCTGCCAGTCGCCCCGAGCGGCGACCCAGGAGCGGGCCCGGGCAACGGGCGGGAACGCGTCGGCCACGAGGAGCCGAGTTGCTCGCGCCACCGCGAGAGTGAGCAGCACCAGCAGCAGGAACACGTTCACGGCGGCGAGCGTACAGTGCGCCCCGGTCACGGTGGGTGTACGTCAGCCCCGGCGGTCACTGGGGACAGAACCGCCGGGGCCTAGACGTAGCCATGCGCAGCTCTCGCAGGACGGGACCCTAGCTCAGAACGCGAACACGCTCTCGGTGATCCAGTAGGCCACGAGCGGCGGCATGGCGGCCAGGAGCTGACGGGGGTCGAGCACGTGGGACCGGTAGGGGTGGTCGAGCGTGAACATGGTCAGGTGGGGGATCGGGGCGCCGAAGGTCTCGGCGGGCCGGAGCACTTCGGTACGCCAGGCGGACCACCTCGGGCTCGTTCCGCCTGACGGCATGGCGTCGCTGGTGTGCCGCCACAGCACGTAGGTGACGCCCTCGTGGACCAGGTGGTGGCTTTCCGACCCGTTCCCGAACCGGTGCCAGGCGACGTCGAGGGGCTCGGGCCGGGCGTGCTGGTCGATCCCGTCGACGTCGGGGCACGGCCGGACCAGGCCGGCGCAGTGGACCCAGGTGTTGCCCTGGAGCTGGATCAGGTAGCCGCACCCGGCGCAGCGCAGCTCGTGCACATCGACGGCCACGTCAGTCCTCCCCGCGGGCGTGGGCATGGTCGAGCTGGGCCACCAGCGCCGTGGCGTTCGGGACGTCGAGCTGGATGGTGACCTTCCCCAGCTGGTCGCGGCCCACGGAGGCGGTCACCCGGAGCGGGGCGATTCCGGCCCGCTGGAACGCGATGTCCAGGAGGTCGGCGGCCGAGTCGCTGTCGGCGTCGGCGACTCGCCACCGCTCGTGGGTGGTGCGGGCGGAGTCGAACGGGGCCAGCTCGGCCGGCAGCATGAACCGGCCGGTGCGGGAGAACCGGGTGTGGGACTCGCCCGGGGCCTGGACCTCGACGTAGCGGGGGATGATGGCGCCGGTCTCGTAGTCCAGCTCGTCGATCAGCACGTGGCGGACCAGGCGCCGGCCTCCGGTCAGGGTCTGCCGGCGGACGATCTCGACGGCCCGCCAGCGCGGGGGACGGCACTCGACCGCCACGTCGTCGATGGTGTAGTCGTCGCCGATCACGATTTCGGACAGCAGCATGGGGATGACTCCTCGGGGTGGGTTCGGTGGGGGTGGTGGTCGAGCCCGGGCGGGGCGGCGTCCGCCCGGGCTCTGGGGGTGGGGATCAGGCCTCGGTGACCAGGACGGTCACCGAGGGCTCGGGGGGCATCGGCACGGCCCCGAAGCGGGTCCGGCTCGTGCCGCCCTCGGTCCGGCGCTGCGCCTCGCGCTCGGCGTCGGCGGCGCTCTGCCGGCACATCACCTTGGGGGCCTTCGCCCCCTGGTCGACCACCAGCACGGCGGCCGCTCGGGCGGCCCGGGCGCCGCTCACGGTCTGGGCGGGCCAGCCGGGGAACGAGACCGTGACGGTGGCGGTGCCGTTCTTCCAGGTGCGGGTGGCGGTGGGGGCCGTGAAGTTCATAACCGAAGTGTACCGCGGTAACGCTCTCTCGTCAAGCGCGGTAACGCTCGGGCTGGACGCGGAACCGCCCCCGAGCCGGCGGCGGACCGGGCTCGGGGGCGGCGACCTGGGCGGGCTACCGCTCGGCGCGGCGCTTGCGCGCCGCGGCGACGGCCAGCCGGTTGGCCATGATGGTGAGCCGCTGGGCGGACGCCATGCGGCCACGAGCCTCGGCCTGCCGCACCTGCCGGAACAGCTGGTCGGCCTTGACCGACAGCTCGTCGGCGGTGTAGCCGTGGCGGACGGGGCGGGTGGTGGTGCCGGTGAAGGTCATGTAGGAACAGTACCACGGTAACGCCCATCGGTCAAGCGCGGTAACGGTCGGCCTCGGGGTTCGTCCTCACTCGTCGGGCTCCAGGTCGCCCCCACAGACGTCGCACTCGGCCTCGGCGGGCGGCGGGCCGCCCAGAGGCCACGGCCACCCGCACTCGACGCAGAACCAGCGCATCACTGGCCCGGCCCCTGGAGGAGGGCCAGGACGGCGTCGGCCAGCTCGTTGCACGTCGACGTCGACAGGCCGAACCCGTCGACCACGTCAGCGGCGGCCGGCGACCGGTACAAGGCGGCGGCGATGTCGCCTCGGGTCGGGACCGGGGTGGGCTGGGGACCGGAGCCCGGCCGGCGGTAGACCCGGCCGGGCTCGACGTTGGCGCCCATCACTTCCACCCGGGCCCGCCGGAGCGGGGATCGTTGTCGCGGCGGCGGGTAGCGGCCCGGACCTTGCGCAACAGGGCGGAGTCGTGGCGGTCGGCCCAGATCGCGACCTCCTCCAGCGTCCGCATCTTGCAGGAGCGCCACAGGATTTTCTCGCCGGCCCGATGGGCGGCCACGACGTCGTCAGGGGTCCAGTAGCCGGTAGGGCCACCCTCGTGGGCGTAGGCCATCACCCGACCACCAGGAAGCACGGCCACTCGGCCTCGCAGGCCAGGCACACCGGGGCCTCTTCGACCTCGCAGCCGCAGCGGTAGCGGCCCGAGGCCGGGTCCCAGCCCTCGCCGGGATCGTGGCAGGGCTCGTGGCCCTCGGGGGCCGGCATCAGCACGGCTCCCCGGCGGGGCACCGGCCGGCGGCCAGGCAGGACAGGGTGTGCGAACGGGCCGGGTGCCGGGGCGCCTCGGCCTGGTCGAGCCACGCGTGGAGGGCCGCCGAGTCGGTCGGGACCATCATCGGGCGGGTCGGGTACAGCGAGTAGCCGTCGGCCTGCGCCTGGGCCTCGTCGGAGGCGTCAGCGTCGACCCAGTCGGTGGGAGTGGTGCGGGTGATCTCCATACCCAGACCGTACCACGGTAACGGCCCACGTGCAAGCGCGGTAACACGCTGCCGGGGCCCGGGTGCGGGCAAGCCCCGAACCCCGACAGCGCGATCTGTACAGCAGGTGCTCGTTCAGCCCGGCGGGCCAGCGGCACCCAGCTAGTCAGGTTGTCCACCGAACGGCACGATCTCGACCAGGGGACGGAGCGTCCCGTACCGGTCGGGATCGTTGGCCACCAGGTCCCCCTGCTCCTGGAGGCGCACCAGGTGGGAGTGGACGGTGGCGAAGTGGCGTCCGCGGCGGGCGGCGACCGCTCGGACCGTGGCCCGGCCGGTGGCAGTGTGCTCGGCCAGCAGGGCCAGCATGGTGGCGGTGCGGGCCGGGGTCACGTAGTCGGGGTGGCGGGCCAGGGACGGGGCCCAGACGGTGCCAGGGGCCACGGGCTCGGGGTCAGAGGGCATGGTGGGCGCTCCAGGCGCGCAGCCGGCGGGGTAGCTCGTGGAGAGCTGCACGGTCGATGACCCGCTGGGGGTCGTCGTGGTCGAGCCCGGCATTGTGGAACCCGTGGGCGGCCACGTTGCCCAGGTGGGTCCACATCTCGGGGAACATGTCGTCGATGTAGCCGGGCCAGATCGTCAGGAACGGCTGGGCGCCGGGCCCGAGGCGGGCGCCGCGGATCACGTAGGCGTTCTCGCGGTTGTCGTGCGGGTGGCCGGCGGCCACGTCCCACTCGTGGCCGGGGTCCAGCTCGGCCAGCTTCGCCACGGCGGCCTCGACGATGGTGGCGCCGCGGTACCGGGCACGGGCCTGCTGGGCCTCGGCCACCGACCTGTCGAGGGCGGCCATGAGATCGCCCAGGCTCTCCGGGTCGCCAGGTCTCATCTCCGCCACCGGTGCCGGGGCTCGACCGGGATCAGGAGCACCTCGGGGTGGGGCGGTGGGGCCGAGACCTGGACGTGGATGTCGCCGGGCCGGGCCGGTCGGGTGGGCCAGTAGCCCAGCGTCTTGCACAGCCGGTCGACCAGCGTGCGGCCGTCCTCCGGTGACATGGACAGGCTCTCGGTGTCGGCGGAGTCGGGCTCGCCGTGGTGCCAGATGTCGAGGTCGTCCAGCTCGATCTCGACATAGCCGGGGCGGACGTCGTCAGCCGGCATCTCGGGCCTCCAGGTCGCAAGCCATGTCGTGCAGGTCCTCCAGCAGCACGGACTCTCCGCCCGGCGCCGCCACCTTCATGCCGTAGTGGTGGACCTGGCCACCGAACTCCAGGTGCTGGTACGTGGGCGGCGGGTCGATGCGGCCCAGGCCGAGCCCGTAGGGGCCCGGGTAGAGGTGGACGGTGTGGGCCCACACGAACGTGGGCCGCGGCAGCACGAGCCCCACGGCACGTTCGCCCAGCTCGGGCTGCCCGGGGGTGGTGATGTAGACGCGGCAGGGCGCCAGGTTGAACGCCTGGCCGCCGATGGCGTCGACCTGGTCGGTGGGGCGGCCCTGGGGCCGGCAGTCGACGACGCGTGCGTCGGGGCGGCGGCCGGCCAGGAGCTGGCGGGCCACGGTCGGCATGTCCTGGCCGTCGGCGACGATGTCGACGACGAGGTGCAGGCGCTCGACCTGGGGGACGTGCTCACTGGCCACGGTCGACCGCCCCGAGGTCGCGCAGGACCCGCATGACCCGTCGGCCCGTACGCCAGGCCCTGTAGCTCTCCCACGCTTCCCAGCCGGCAGCGAGGACCAACGGGGCCGCCAGCACGGCAGCGGCCACCAGGGGAGCAACCACGCCCCTCTCGGGCGCCTGGAAGTCACGAGGCACGAACCCCGCTGGGGCGGGGACGGTGCCCTGGCCATGGCAGTCCGGGCACATCTCGTTGCGGGAGTAGCCGTAGCCGGCGCAGTCCGGGCACACCACGACGTGGCGGTCGGCGGCGAAGCGGCGGACCGCCTCGGTGCGGACCGCAGCGCGCTGGTCGGTCTGGAGGTCGGAGCGGGCGATCCACTCGGCCAGCTGCTCGTCGGTCAGATCCCGCAGCCCTCGCTTCCAGGCGTCGAAGCGGGCGGCGTCGGTGCCGTCGACCACCCGGCGCTCGGCGTGCTGGAACCGCTCGACGTCGTCAGCGGTCGGCTCGACCGTGTCGGCGGCCAGGCGGCCGACGGTGACGGCGGGGCTTGGGTGCAGGGTGAACCCAGCGGCGGCGGCGGTACCGGCGTGCTCGTAGCAGAGGTGGAACTGCATCGCGCCGTCGGGGTCGTCGAGCCGGGCCGAGTGGAGGACGTCTCGGGGGCAGCTACCCACGGGGTCGAGGGTGGTCACCTCGTAGACGTAGCGCTGCCACTCGCACGTGGGCTCACCCATTGGAGGGCACCTCGCCGTCGGTCAGGAGCTGCCACACGGCTAGAGCGATGGCGCTCTCTTTGGGGCCGGCGCCCACGATGGTCTCGCACACCTCGGCGAACATGACCGGGGTGGGCTGGAAACGCTCGGGATCGGCGGCCACGAACACCTGGTCGCCGGGCACGGGATGGCGGCGGCGGGTCTGCGCCCATTGGGCCTCGGACCTGCCATCAGAGCCGGTCGTCCAGCCGTGGGCGTCAGCGGTGCGCCACTGGTAGCCGGCGGGGACGTCGGCCACCTGGCAGAACCAGGTGGGACGGCCGCCGACCTCGGGGCCCGGGAACAGGCGGGGCTCGGGCTCGACGGGCTGGTGGACCTGGGCGCGGGTCGACAGGGCGCAGAACTCCACCTTGCCCTCCTCGACCACGACGGCCCGGCACGAGGAACTGGCCTCCGCGTAGCCGGCGTCGAAGTCGTGGGGCTGGTCGAAGGGGATGGCGTGGACCAGCGACAGGCGGGGGCGGCCGCAGCGGTCAGGGGTCGTTGACGGGTTGTCCAGATCGTCGGCGGTCAGCAGGGTCATGCACTTGTCGTCGGTCGGGTGAGGGGTGAACGGGTGGGTCATGTCGGGGGCTCCTGTTCGTCGGGGGTTCCCCCTGACGTTACCACGGTCACGGTGTGGCGTGGGTCCTCCGCTGGCAGCCCGCACCGGCGGCACTCCGACCCACCAGGCCTGCCGTCGCGGTGCTCGTAGGTGTGCGGCCGCAGGTCGCCCATTCGGGCCCCCGGGTAACACGAGGGCTCCAGCTGGGAGGCGTGGCCCGAGCAGGACGCGTGACCGCAGTTGTACCGGTGGTGGGTCGGGTCGTCGGCCGGGCGCCGACACGCCGTGCGGTTGCAGAGGTCGTCCGGGCCGCGCTCGTAGTAGTGGGGCTGGCGGGCCTCGTGGTGGACCTCGTCGGAGAGCGGCCGGCGGCACAGCGGGATCGCGCACATCGGCGTCGCGCCATCGTTGATGAACCCGTGCTCGGCGACCTCACCGGCGTGGGTCGGATGGTCGGGGGGCAGCTGGCAGCACGGCACCCGTTCGGTGTCGACCGTCCACGGGTGGGTGTGGATCTCGTGGTCGAACGGGAACCGGCCCTCGCACGTCGAGCAGCGGTCGAGCTGCGCGGCGTCCTCACCCCAGGGGTGGGGCATGACGTGGCAGCGGCAGAGGCAGTGCTCACACGCCCCGGTGAGGGGGACACGGACACCGGGCCGGGCGCCCTGGACGCGGCGCCGGCAGACCGGGTTGTCGTGCGGGTCGGGGTCGACGACGTCCCACAGCGCGCTGGTGGCCTCGGCGGCAGCGTCGAACGTACGGCCGGCGGCGGCCAGCTCGCGGGAGGCGGCGGCGCGGGCGCGGTCGATCATGTCGTCGGGGATGGTGTGGCCGGCGACCAGCTGGGCGGCGGCCTCGGGGGACAGGATCATCGTCCCGAACGGTGCCCGCTTCATCTCCTCCAGGCGCCTGGCCTCTTCGGCGTCGACGACGGCGGCCTGGGCGGCCAGGGCCTGGACCCAGCCGGGGAGCCACGAGGAGAGCGTGTCGATGGCGTGGTGAAACGTGGTGCTGGTGGCGTACTGGGCGCGGTGCTCGATACCGACGAGGGCACCGCGGAGGCGCTCGACGCGGTAGCTGGGGTCCTCGGGCTGGGTGGTCATGGGGTCGGCTCCTGGGGTGGGGGCTGAGGCCAGAGGTGCCAGCCCTGGGCGGCGAGGCGGTCGACGATGTCGGCGCCCGCCTGGGAGCCAACAGCGGGCAGCGTGGCGTGGTGGGCGTGTAGCTCGTGCTCACAGAGGTGGTCGGAGACGGCGTCGCCCATGGCCTCGGCGCGGTTGGTGGTGGTGCAGGCCCAGTAGGCGGTGGCGTGGGTCCAGCCGAACCGGCCGGGGGCTTGCATCCCGAGCGCGGCCAGGAACTTGGTGGGGTCGAGGCCTTCGGCGGAGTCGGGCATGTCGAGGGTGATCACGAGGCGGCGCATTAGCCAGCGCCCCCTCGACGGGTGACGGGCGGGGCCACGATGTCGGGCGGCCCGGGCCAACCGCCACCCAGGTCGACCTCGGGGGCGTCGCACGGCGGCCGGACGCAGGGCACCAGGCCGTCGTCGGGCTCGGGGAGCATGTCGCCCCAGTGGGCGGAGACCAGCTCGTGGGGTTGGTCTCCGTGGAGAACGCCCCCGGCGGCGTCGAGGGGCAGGTCTTTGGCCCCGGGGTCGCGGTCGTGGATGTCGACGACGATGGTGAGGCGGGCCATCAGGTCGGGACTCCGTAGCGGTCGGCGACCCAGGTGGCGACGCGGCGGCGGGTGTCGTCGTCGGGGAGGTCGCGCATGGCCTCGGCGATGTTGGCGAGGGTGGTCAGCTCCTGGTCGTCGTCGACCTGGCAGAGATGGAGGTCGGGGGCGTAGACGCGGTTCAGGCGGTCGGGGGAGTCAGGGTCCAGGTCGACGAGGGAGGGTCCCTGGCCGGTGCCGGCGAGGCCGGCGACGGTGGCGGGGTCACGGGTGAGCGTCCAGCCGTGGCGTGCGGCGTCGGGGGCGTGCTCGTCGCACACGGGGACCGAGTAGGGGTTGTTGTTCTTGGCCAGGTAGGCGGGGTGGGGCTGTCCGCAGGGGGTGACGGAGACGCCGGCCAGGTAGGCGGTGACGCCGTCGGGGTCGGCGGGCCAGTCGCAGGTGGGGGCGGCGGCCTGGGCGAAGGCCTCGTCGAGGGTGGGGAGGGGTTCGACGAGGGGTTCGACGGTCCAGCGGTTGCGGCCGCGGGCGACCGAGGCGTGGCGGTCGCAGACGATGACTTCGGTTCCTTCGCCGTCGGGGTCGTCGTCGGTGGCCTTGTAGCTGGGGGCGTGGACGCCGCAGAGGACGGTGGCGCCGTTGCCGGTCATCCAGTCGTTGTAGTCGTCGGTGTGGGTGGGCCAGCCGCAGGTCAGCTCGGTGGTGGGCATGGGTGGGTCTCCTGGTCAGGGGGTGTGTGGGCAGGTGACGGTTTCACTGTACCACGGTCACGTTACCACGGTCACGCTTGGTTAGCCGGGTGTGATGGTTTCGCAGCCGGTGCCGTCGTCGTCGGTGTCGAGGCCGTGGGGGTCGCCGGGTGGGACGTCCATGTTGGGGTGGGTGCCGGGGTCTCCGCAGTTGAGGTCCTCGGGTGTCGACGTGGTGGTGGGGAGCACGGTCGTGGTCGAGCCCGGTGGGGTGTCGGTGCCGGGGTCTCCGCACGCGGTGAGCGCGAGGACTACCGCGAGGGTGAGGGCGTGTCGTGGGTTCATGGGTCCTCGGGGGTGCAGAAGTTGGGGAGGTGCGGGGCGTAGCTGTCGGGGTCGTCGGCGCAGTCGAGGTCGGAGCGGTGGTCGTCGAAGAGAGCGACCCAGGCGAAGCACGCGAGGATGCCGGCAGCGAGGAGGAGCCCGAGGCGGAGCGGCCAGGACACGCGGCGGCGGGGGTACCGGCGGGGGATCAGGTAGACCGACGGGCGCGAGTGGTAGTCGGTGATCTCCCCGCAGGCGCACTCACGCCAGTAGGCGAACAGGCGGTGGCCTGACAGCCCCTTCTCGGCGAAGACGTGGACGTGGTCGGGGTCGGGGTCGGTCATGGGATCAGGTAGCCGGGGCAGGGGCAGCGCTTGGGGGAGCAGACACCGGCGGCGCACCCGAGACGGCCGTTGCACCCCTGGTGGATGTCGCGGTGATGGTGGCAGTCGGCGCAGCGGGGGACCTGGTAGCGGCCGCGCCAGCCGTCGAGTGCCCGTTCCAGGGTGTGGCGGATCAGGGCTGGGAGACCGAGCACGGCCAGGAACGCTGTCGTCAGGTCGGCGCCGGTCATCGGCCTGGCCACCAGCGTCGGCGGCCGGCGGAGCGGCGGGCGGCAGCATGGCGGCGGGTAGTGGCCGGAGGGTGGTTGGGCACCCGGGCCCACTGCACGTAGACCTCGTTGAGGATCCGATCGACCTCGTCGTCGAGGCGGCGCTGACGTTGGGTGCGGAACGCGGTGACGGGCTCGATGGTGCGGCGGTGGAGTCCGGAGGCGGTGGTGCCGACGACGGCGCCCGGGAAGTAGATCCGCTCCGTGGGGTCGGGGTCGGTCATGCGAGGCCGTCTCCGCACATCCACTCGGCGGCCTCCAGCACGGCCCGGCGGCCGGCGGCGTCGACGGCCATCATGGCGACGGGGATGTCGCCGGCCCGGCGGTTGGGGGCGGTCAGCCACTGGTTCACGCCCCTCGGGGTGCAGGTGCCAGCGAGGACCGCGACGACGTCGGCCAGGTAGCGGAGCCGGACGTAGGTGGCGCCGTTGGGGGAGCGGTTGCCGTACTGCCAGTGGCGGACGGTGGCGGGCTGGACCGCGCAGGCGCGGGCGATGGTCTGGAGGGGGAGCCGTGCCCGCTTGGTGAGGAGCTTCACGATGCGGTCGCAGCCCTGGTCTCGGACGGTCAGGTCGGTGGACAGGTTGTCGTCGAGGCCGGTCACGAGACGGCCCCAGGGGATGCCGGTGAGGGCCCCGAGGAGGACGCGCATGGTCTCGGTGCGGAGGTGGAAGATGCCGGCGGTGTCCAGCTCGACGGTGCCCGAGTTGCGGGCGCCGGGGCCGTTGCAGCGGCGGACCAGGCCCATGGTGACCATGCGGCGGAGCGGGCCGGTGACGTCGCGGCCGTCGTCGTGGGCGTAGGTGTAGCCGCGCTGGCGGCCGGAGGAGGCACGGGCCCAGTCGACTTGCTCGGCCTCGACGTCGAACATCAGGGCCAGCATGTCGGGGTGGGCCATGGAGACGGGGCCGGGGCCGGTCATGAGTCGGCCGATCGGATCAGGTGGCGGGCGTGGTTGGTGAGGGCCTCGGCGATGTGGAGGGCCTCGTGGGCGTTGAGGCGGGACACGGCGTCGGTGTGGCCGTCGGCGGCCGAGTCCTCTTCCTGGGGGACGGTGAGCACGATGAGCGGGTCTCCGCCGGTGGGCTCGGTCTCGATGGTGATGGGCTCGTAGCCGGCGACGGGGACCATCACGGGGTCGGGGCGGATCATGGGGTCGGGGTCTCCTGGGCGGCGTAGCAGACGGTCGGGGGCGGGGGGAGGGCGGGGCCGTAGTCGGCGCACACCACGTTGACGCTGGTGGTGGTCTCCGGGTGGGGGTCGAGGACGGGGACGGGGATCGCGGGTGGGGTCACGATCGGGTCGATGATCTCGACGCCGGTAGTGGGGACGGTGTCGGGGACCGTCGAGCCCATCACCCACATGGCGAGGGTGAGGCCGACGGCGCCCGCGATGACGTCGATGGTGGTGTCGAGCAGGGGTTTACTCATGCGACTGCCTGGTGCTCTCCGGTCGGTGATGTCGGGGTTTGGGGGCGGAACACGGGCCGGTTGGGGCTCGTGAACGTGCCGATGGTGTGCATTCGGGCCTGGAGCCGGACGGGCGGGGGGTTGTAGGGCTCGACGGCGCGGTGGCCGAAGATGGTCGGGTCGCCGGGCGGAGTGGTGTGCCACGGGTAGCCGTAGCTGTTGAGGTGAGCCCGCTCGTGCAGGACCATGCGCAGCCCCTCGGGACGGGCCGGCGCGGGGACGGGGGAGATCGAAGCGAAGGCGTTGACGCCTCCGGCGACGGTGACCACGAGGGTGAGGAGGGGGATGTACTCAGCCACGGCGGGCCTCCCCGATGACCATGAACGGGGCCAGGACGATGACGAGGGCCACGAGCCCCTGGGCGACCGGGCGGCCGTCCAGGAGCGAAGCGGCCTGGGCGATCCAGCTCACCCGGTGGTGTCCCGACCGGTGATGGAGCCGACCGAACGGTTGGCGCTGGCGCCCAGGACCTGGGCCTTGTAATCCGAGACGTGGGGGATGGTGACGGTGTGCCCGCGCTCGGGCTGCTCGGTCGGTGTGGCCATGGCGGTCAGGTCTCCTTGTTGGGCTGGGGGTTGTCGGTGCGGCCGGTGACGTGGGCTCGGGCGTTGATGGTGGGGTCGTGCTGCGGGTCGTAGGGGTTGGTCTTCGGGTCGTAGTGGACCTGGAGGGGGACCATCTGGCCGCGGGGTTCGCTCATGCTGGGGTAGGTGCTCCTGGGGTCGGGAGCTGCTGGCGCAGCTCTTGGATGCGGCGGTAGTGGGCGGCGATGCGGGCCTCCGGGTTGGTCAGGTCCTGGCCGACGCGCATGGCGTCGACCATGCCGAGCAGCTCGGCGGCCAGCTCGGCCACGTCGTGGTCGGCCATGTAGGCCCGGCACCGGTAGACGAGATCGGCGGCCGTGGCCACCATCTCGCCGATGTGGCGAGTCAGGGCCAGCTCGGCCAGCTGGGCGGGCTCGTCGTCGCCGTCGGCCGCGGCGACCAGGTCGGCGGTGAGGCCGGCGATGCGGGCCCGCTGGGCGTCGAGCGACTGCGGGTAGTGCCCGGTCGCGGCGGCGAGGGCGTCGACCAGGTCGCGGGCGTTCTCGTCGTCGAGCTGGGCGTGGGCCGCCCCGTCGACGGCGGACGAGGCGGCGGTGCGCACGGTGCGGACCATGGCCGAGCCCGTGGCGTAGACCGACAGGGCCCGGCGGTGGGGGAGCACGTTGAGGTGGTAGATGCGCTCACCCACGACGGATCCGATGCCGGTTGGAGAGCTGGTGGGTGTCGGTGTTCTTGCACCGCGGGCAGCACGAGCGGTCGGCGAACGACTCGCGGATCGCCTTGTTGCATTCGTCGATGGTGGCCCCGCAGCTCTCGCAGTCGACGCCCACCGGGCCGTCAAGGATCGGGGACTGGCGGACCAGGTCGGCCACGGGGACCGGGCGGCCGGCGGGGGCGTCGACGATGTCCAGCGCCCGCTCCAGGGCATCCCAGTCGCCGGCCAGGTAGGCGGCCCGGGCGGCCTCCAGCTTGGCGGCGATGCCGGCGGCGGTCATGCCGTCACCAGCTCGGGGATCGGGCGGGCGGTGATGGGGGTCTCGACCCGACCGTCGGCGAACACCTTCGCCGCGCCCCACGGGCGGGGGAGCGAGATCGTGATGGACAGGCAGCCGAACCCGGCGCGGGCCGACCGCAGGGTCTCGGCCACGGCCCGGCGGGCGCCGGCCAGGTTGCGGGCGGCCTCGTCGTCGGCGGCCAGCTCGGCGGCCACGTCCTCGGTCGAGCGCAGGCAGACCACGAACCCGCGGCGGAACCCCATGCCGTGGGCCTCGGTGTTGCGGAGGCGGCCGGCGTCGAACACCAGCAGGTACTCGGCCACGGTGGCGCCCGGGGCGGCGTCGCGCCGGCAGTCGGCGACCTGGTGGGTGACCACCCGGAGGAGAGCGGCGCCCAGGTCAGCGACGAGCACGTCCAGGTTGGGGGTCACGCCAGAGCGGCCGGGGCCGAAGTCCATGGCGGAAAGAACCTGGACGTTGGTGGGGGTGGTGTCGGGCATGTCGGCCTCCGGGGTCGGGGTTGAGGTGACAGCCATCACGTTACCGCGCTAACAGGTGACGTGCAAGGGTTACGTCGGGATTCTCTTCGCCGCGAGCCCCTTAGCGAACGACGCCGGGGGCAGCGCAAGGTCGGGGATCAGGTACGTGACGCCCCAGACGAGAGCGTCCATGCGGTCGGGGGAGTCAGGGTCCAGCGGCGTCCAGAAACACATCTGCTCCTCCAGCTGGGGGAGCACCCCGACGTGGTGGGCGCGGTGGCCGTCGGGCTTGCGCGAATAGAGCATCGCGACGGGCTCGGCGCGTACCCGCTTGCCGCGGCTGGCCCGGACCTCTTCGACGGGGACGGTGTGGTCCTGGACCGCGATGATGTCCACCACGAGCTTGGCGCCGAAGTTGGTTTCGGCCACCACCACGTCGGCGTTCCAGGCGCGGTAGGCCTCGATGACGACCTGGGACCACACCTCGGGGCGGTTCGGTACGGAGAGGTCGTCGAGGACCCAGACGTGCTGGAGGCCTCGGGCGTCGCGGGTCGACTGGAGCCCGACCACCACGATGCCGCACTCATCCCGGTTGTCGGAGCCCGACGGGTCGACCGCCACCACGATCCGGGAGAGCTGCGGGACCTGATCAGGGGTGCGGCGCCCGGCCTGGATCTGGTCCTGGTCCCACAGCGCGCCCTCGACCGAGTCGATGACCTGCCCGTGGATCTCCTGGGCGGCCAGCCGGGTGCCCTCGTACTTCCCGAGGATCGACGTCAGGAACTGGAGCGGCAGGTTGGTGCGGTTGTCGAGCATCGACCCACGGGTGACGTGGGTGGTGCCGTGCTTGCCGGCCAGCAGGTCACGGATGACGGGGACCGGTTTCGGGGTGGTGGTGACCACGCCCTGGGGCACCATGTCGGGGGGGCACTGGCCACGTAGGGCCAGCTCGGCGTTTGTGAACACCGTGTTTCCGACCGCGTCGACCTTGTGCTTATAGGCGGCCAGCTCATCCACCCACAGCGTGTGGAAGTTCCGGCCCCGGGGCCCCTCCGGCTCGATGGCCGTGTGCACCTCGAACACGGAGACGTGCTCGACGCCGTCCGGGCCGGTGATCCCCACCCGGGGCTCCAGCGTCGAGTCGGCGCCGATCCACCGGTGGCCCCGGCGGCGGACGACCTCGCGCAGGCCCGACACGCCACCGATCTGGAGGGCCTTCACGTCATCGTTGTTCTGGCCGATCAGGCCGACCAGGTGCGGGATGGCGGCGGCGGCGAACTGCTCGCACCGGTCGATGACCCACTCCGCGCCGGTGCGGTTCTTCCCCCAGCCGCGGCCGGTGACGATCACCCACCAGGTCCACAACCCGACCGGGGCCATCTGCTCGGGGCGGCCGTGGAAGTGCCAGGAGCGCCACAGTGCGTCCAGCTCGGCCTCGGTCTGGGCCCCGAGGATCTCGGTGAGCTGCTCGGGCGTGAGGTCGGCCAGTTCCTCGGCCATGCTCATGCCCACTACCTGGCCTCCCAGCGTTCGACGTCGGTGGCCGACAGCGGGCGGGGGAGGGCGGCCGTGATGCCGGGCACGAGGCGGAACCCGAGGGCGGTCAGGTGGGCCTCGATGACGGCCCGGACGTACTCGGACACCGAGGGGGTGCCGCTGGTGGCCACCACGTAGTCGAGGAGGCGTCGCGTGTCCTCGCTGACACGGAAGGCCACCGGCGCCGTGGGGCGGTCATACCGCGGCGCCTGGGCCATCAGCAGTGCCGGCAGGGGCGGGGGCCACCCGGTGGGTTCTGGCGGAGGACGGCGATGGTCTCGCGGTGCCGGCGGCGCTTGGTGGCCTGCCGTGACCGGTACCAGCCCAGCGGGGGGAACAGGCACCAGAGGAACCCGCGCCAGCACGAGCCCATCAGGCGGACGACCCAGGAGGCGAGCACTACGCCCCCTCTCGGAGGCGCTCGATGGGCGTCCGGTGGTCCTCGGTCGAGGGCGGGGCGGAGCACGGGTGGCCGGTAGGCATCGGGGCGGGGACACGCTCCAGGAGCCGCTCGACGTCGCGCTGAGTGTCGTACTGGCGGTGCATCTCGGCGATGGCGTCCGGGTCGGTCCAGTGCCAGCTGCCGGGGACCGTCAGCCACTCCTCGGGGAGGTCGAGGCCGGCGGCCAGCTTGCGGGTGAACGACGCGCGCGCGGCGTCGAAGTCCCCATCGGACATCGGCCGGGGCTCCCACAGCGGGGAGCGGTCCATCACCAGGTCCAGCTCGGGCTCGGGGCCCGGGCCGCCGTCGAGCGCAGCGAGCGCGTCGACGTCGGCGGCCGGCAGCAGCCATCCCACGATGCGACGCAGCCGGTCACTGATCATGACCGGACACTACCGGCGACGGCCAGGCGCGGGTGGGTGTCGACGGTGGCCGCGGCCGTCCACCGTTCGGTCAGCAGGTCGACGGCGGCCTGGCCGGCGGCGTCCATGTCGTCGAGGTTGCGCATCACGCACCCGACGATCTCCCCGGCCGTGACCTCGGGCCACACCGGGGCGGCGCCGGAGAGCTGGAGCTTGCGGCCGGTGAGCTGGTTCACCAGGCGTTCGAACTGGTCGGGGGTGAGCGGGCCCATCTCCAGCTCGTAGTCCACCCGGCCGTCACGTAGCAGGGCCTCGTCGAGGACGTCGCGCCGGTTGGTGGTCATGCCGATGACCAGGCCGTGGGGGGTGACCATGCCGTCTAGGGCATTGAGGAGCCCGGCCAGGGTGAGACCTTCGCGTTCGGAGTCGTCGCGGGTCTTCGCCGCGTGGACCACGTCGATGTCCTCCAGCAGCAGCAGGGCCCGTTCGGGCACGTTGGCCAGGAGGTCGTTCAGGTTTGCGTCGGCGGCCAGGTCCGACAGCGAGAGGGCGTAGACGTCGAGGCCGAAGTGGCCGGCGACGGCCCGGAGAGCGGACGTCTTCCCGGTGCCGGGCGGGCCATGGAGGAGGTAGCCGCGGTGCCACGGCACCCCGAGGAGCCCGTACTGGTCCTCGGCCCCCAGGAAGCGGGCAAGGTCGACGACGAGGCCGTCCAGGTGCCCGTCGGGGAGCACGACGGAGTCGAGGGCCCGGAGGGGGAGCGGGCGGCGGGAACCCCAGTGGCCCCAGCGCGAGGCGATCACCAGACGGGGGACGCGCTTCCCGGAGATCAGGCTGTCGGCAATGCCCTGGAGGAACCCGACGACAGCGGCGCGGCCGGCGAGGGAGCGGGCCGTGAAGACCACCCGGTGCGGGGCATGGAGGTACGAGGTGCGGCCCTCGGCGTCGCGCCCGGGCCGGTAGCTCGACTCGTCTTTCTCGACCTGCACGGTGATCGTGTGGCCGTCCAGCTCGACGTCGTGGCGGCGGGCGCCGTCGTAGGCCAGGACCACCCGGCGGCGGATCGTCTCGGCGTTCCAGTCGTCGGAGACGGGGGCGGAGCCGTCGAGCTTGTGGGGCTCGTCGCCCCGGTAGGTGCGGGTGGTGGCTGTCAGGGCGCGCTGGGCCTCGTCGGGGAGCTTGGCCAGGAGCCACTCGTGGACGTGGTCGTAGCTCTCGTCGCCCTCGTTCACAGTGATCGTGAAGGTTCGGGCGCCCTGCCAGTTCCGGTAGTGCTGCTGGGCCTGCTTGCCCATGTGGTACATGGCCAGGGCGGTGGCGAGGCGGGCGCCCCACTTCCCGGAGGGGCGCCCGACGGCCTGGGTGGCGGCGGCGGAGTGGTCGAGGACCTCGGCGGGAGGGCTCACGGGTCGGGGGACTCCTCGGGCTCGTTGGCGGCGATGCGCTGGAGGTAGTCCAGCTGCTGGGTGAGGTCGAGGACGGGCACCCCGACGTCGGCGCGGGCGTTCGCGATGTCGATCGCGGAGGCGCCCGAGCAGAACGAGCAGCCGTCAGGCGAGAACGAGCAGGCCTCGCACCCGAGGGGGTCGGCCATCAGAACGCCACCCGGAGGAGGGCGGCGCACGCTGCCACCACCAGGCACACGAACAGCGCCGTGGCCCCGGCCCCGCCCAGGAAGATGATCGCCTTCGACGGGATCGGCAGCTCGGCCCAGGTCGGGCGCTTGGTGCGGCCGGCGGCCAGCGCCCGGGCGCCGCTGGGGTTGGCATGGGCTGCGACGTCCTCGATGAGGATGGCGGGCCCGACGTTCTGGTGGATCTCGTTGGCGGCGAGGTAGCCGCACGAGTCGCCGTGGGAGTCGCCGTGCCGGCACGGGCCGTTGGCGGGCCCCTTGAACAGGTGCTTATCCACAGCGGGTGGCCTCCTGGGTGATGAGCTGGCCGTAGGCGGCCCGGCCGGTCGGGGTGAGGTGGACGCCGTCGGCGCCGATGTACTCGGGCCGGGCGACGGTGGCCCAGTCCGCGACGTGCTCGCCGCGGCCGGCGGCGAACGCCGTCAGCCACTGACGGAACCGGGTGATGCCGGCGGCGTAGGCCGGGTCGGTGCCGTAGTAGGCGGGCAGGATCCAGCACACGGTGGCATCGGGGTGCGGGGTGTTGGCCAGGCGGGTGACCTGCTGGGCGTCGGTGGTGGTCCAGCCGTCGCCGATCAGGGTGGGGTCGGTGTGGTCGGCGGCGTCGTTCTGGCCGAGCACGATGACGACGGTTCGGGGGGAGCGGGCCGGGTCGGCCACGCGCTGGTCGAGGCCGGGCTGGGCGTCTTCGGCCTGCCACCCGAGCATGGAGTGGACGTCGTAGCCGGGGAGGTGGCCGTCGAGGAGGGTGGTCATGGTGAGGCTGTCGCCCACGATGGTGACCACGTTGGCGGGCGGCGGCGGGGGGTCGCAGGCGGTCGACCCGAGGGCGGTGGTGGCCACGGCCATGACGATGGAAGCGAAGCGGCGCATCAGTCGGTGCCGCCGTCGATGCGGTCGGCGAGAGCGCGGATGCGGTCGCCGAGGTTGTCCTGGATGCGACGGATGACGCGCTGGTGGTAGGGCGGTCGGGGGTAGCGGGAGACCGCCAGGGCGTTGGCGCAGTTGTCGATGGCGTCGACCAGGGCCGTCGAGAAGTCGACGCCACCGCGCCGGACCTGCACGCTGGGGAACAGGTCGTCGTCGGCCTCGTCCCAGAGGTCGGCGGCCCTACGGAGGCGGGCAATGAACGCCGGGATGTCGCCGGGGATGCCGTCGTCTTCCAGGGCTATGACCGCGGCAGCGGAGCGCAGCAGGTCGGCGACGGGGTCCGTCATGATGGTGTACAGGGCGGCGTCGGCGGGCGCCGACAGTCCGCCCTCGGCGGTCAGGGTCTGGGCCTCGGTGGGCTCGGTGGGGTCGTCAGGCATCGGGGGTTCCGTAGATGGTGCCGGCGGAGTGGCCGTAGAGGCGGGCGTGGGCGGCGTCCAGGCAGGAGTCAGCGGCGGCGCCCAGCTCGGCGCGCTGGTCGTCGGTGAGCTGGCAGCCGTTGAGGGCGTCCACCACCATCGGGAGGATGCGGACCAGGGTGGCCTCCAGCTCGACCGGTGAGCCGGCGGGGACATCGGTCGGCCCCGGGTCGCGGACCGGGGGCATGGCGGCGTCCTGGCCGGGGAGCAAGGCGTAGCTCGTGCGGTCCAGAGCGGCCGTGAAGGCGCCGCCCCAGGCCTGGAGAGCGTCGGCCGGGGGCTGGGTGGTCACGGTGAGGTTGGGGACCATGCCGGGGATCACCAGCAGGTTGACGGCGGCGGTGGTCGCGGGGTCGAGCCCCAGCGCGGTGATGAGCGCCAGGTTGAGCTGCTCGACGTCGTAGCCGGCGTCGATGTGCTCGCGGTCGGCCGGGGTGGGCGTGGTGGACACGTGGTCTCCTGGGTCGGGGGTTGAGGGTTGGCCCGGCGCCGCCCCGGGGGGAACCGGGCGGGGGCGCTCGGGCCAACCAGCGGGTACGTTACCGCGGTACCGCGGTCAAGTCCAGTATTTCGCCCACGAGCTGGTCGAGGTCGTAGGCGACGACGACCGCTGACGCGTGGTCGTCGACGGTGCGGCGCACATCGGACCAGGTAGCCACCCAGCTGACGTCGGAGCCGCCGGTGATCATGGCGTAGCCCCGGCGCGGCGGGTCGGCCTGGACGGCCAGGGCGGCGTCAGCGAGCGCCGGGAACGGGGAGCCGCTGCGCCCGGTGCCGGGGTAGGCGGCGGCCAGCTGGAACGCGAGCGCGAGGCGGACGACCTCGGCCGGCGACCACATGCGCCGGTGACCCGATCCGTGCGAGTCGCCCCGGACGCGGGCGGCGTGATCCAGCTGCCGGTAGGTGCAGCCGACAGCCTCGGCGGTCTGCGGTGTCGTCATCACGTGATGAACGTTACCGCGGTGCCTACCGTGGGTTACGGATGGTGACCATTTCCGCCCTCGCCGTTGCCGGCAAGAGCAGCGGTGAGGCGGGCCGGGTCGGTCTCGGCGCGGGCGGCGCGGATGGCGTCGAGGTGCTGGGTGATCTTGTCGATCGCGGGGGTCGCGTCGATCACGATGGGGCCGCCGTCGGCGCCGGTGACCTCGACGCGGGTCGAGCCGAAGTCGGCCGGCCACCGGTGCGCGAGGAGCCACTGCACCATGCGCCCGTCGGGGGCCTCTTCGATGGTGCGCGTGACGCGCTCGACCTCGACCGGGTCAGCGACCGCCACCTTGTCGACCGTGGGGGTGATCGTCTTCACGGTCACCTCGGTGCGGGTCAGGCCGCCGGAGGCGAGACCGTCGGCGATCCCGAGGAGCTTCATGCGGGCGTCGGTCTCGGCCCGATCCATGCGGGCCGTCAGCACCATGCACAGCTTCACGTGACGGGACATCTCCGAGCGGCGCCGGGTGCCCTCGGTGATCTCGTACAGGCCTTTGCTGCCCTCTTGGCGCCAGCGGCGGAGCGTCTCGACCGACACGCCGACCTTTGCGGCGGCGTCGTGCAGGAACCCGCCCATGCCCATGGTCTCGACGACGACGTCGATCACCGTCCGGCGCACCTGCTCGCCTTCGACGAGGTCATAGCGGACGATGGCGTTGAGGTTCGTGGGTGGCGCCCCAGCTCCTGGTCGTGCTCCCCCTGCCGGCATGAGCTGGAGGGTAGCCCCGCCCCCGGGCGGGTTCACGCCGAGGCAACGACGGAACACGCACCCCGGGGGCGTTGACGGTGGCCAGCAGGGGACCAACCCTGCGTAGGGCACACGAACCGCTGCCGGGCTCACCGACTCCCACCGGAGTCCCGAAGGGGCTACAGCATCCCCAACGGTTGACCCTCTGCTCGTGTGCCCTACGCAGGGCCCGGACCGGTGGCTGACGGCCCGGGCAGCCTGCGCGTGCTCTAGATGATCTTGCCGTCGCGGGGCTCGTCGCGGTTGGCCCGCTCCTGCTCCTCCGGCGTCATCTCCTCTTCCTGCTCCTCGTACCAACGGCGCTTGTTGGTCTTCTCCTGCTCCTTCGACGGCCGCGGCTTGTGGTCGCGGACGTTGTCGTTGCCACCGTTGCCGTTGCCCTTTGGGGGGGGGTCGGGCAGACCCATTGCCTGACGGAGAAACCCCATGGCTACTTGCCTTTCTTGCCCTCTTCGCGGACCTTGTGCCGGTCAACGGCGGCGTTGATCTTGCCGAGCCAGCCGCGGGTCTTGTCGTCGTTCGCTGGGTTCTTCGCGGCACCGCTGGCCAGGTAGCCGAGCCCCTTCGCCACGGTCTCGTCGTCCTTCGCCTCCGTGGGCTCGTCCCCGGCGGCCTTGAACACCCCTTGTCCCATGGCGGTGCCCTACTCGCTCGGGGCCGGGAGCGGGGACGTGGGCTCGGGGAGCACGTCCAGCTCGACGTCGTCGGGGCCGTGCTCCGACTCGCTGTTGACCAGCGTGTAGCCCTCCACGCGGTACAGGGCCTCGCCCGGGCCGTTGCCGGCGTCGACGGTCTGGCCGTCGAGGAGCTGGAAGTAGCCGATGTCGGCGACGCGCTCGGGGTCGTCACGGCCGGTGCCCTCGACGTGGCCCAGCTCCAGCTCGATGGTGATCTTCATGCGCGACTCCTGGGGTGGGTGGTGATGCGGGGAACCTCCCCGTGTGGGCGACACCAGCGGTAGGGCCTCAACGGTTTCCTGACGGCACCCATAGCTGGAGTGGCCCACACGGGGCCCGGACGGCTAGCACCACGCCCGGGCCCTGCGTGTGGCGGTCAGTCGGCTGCGACGGTCGTGAAGGCCGCCCACTCGCCGGGCTGGTAGGTGGTCTCGATGGCGCCCGACTCGTCGACGATGACCAGCTGGTGGTCGTCTCCGACGTTGCCGGAGCAGTCGGGGAACTCGTCGGTGTCGTCGGGGTCGCCGTTGTTCGGCGGGTTGGGGTGAACGCTGGTGCGCATGGTCGGGGCCTTTCGGTGGGGGTGGATGATGGGGGGCTAGAGCTGCCGGCGGGCGGCGGCCAGGAGCTGCTCGGGGTCGGTGTGGCCCATGGTGCGGAGGCGGGCGGCGGCCAGCGGGCGGGACACCGGGGCGGCGCCGTCGATGCTGTAGGCGTAGCCGTCGCCGGCCCGCACGGTGGGCATGGTGTCGACCGTGGCGACGACGTCGGGGGCTGCGAGGAGCCAGGCGACAGCCTCGGGGACGGTCAGGGTCTCGCGGAGCCATTCCCAGGTGGCGGGGTCGGCCAGCTCGGAGAGCGGTACGCCTGGCAGCTCGCGGGCCAGGTCGATCTCGGCCGCTTGGTACCAGTCGGCGATCCCGTCGCCGACTACGGCGGCGACGGGTCGGGCGATGGCGGCGAAGATGTCGTCGGTGGGTGTGGTCGGTGAGGCCATACGGAAAGAGTACCACGGTAACGCACCGCGGTCAAGCGCGGTAACGCTGCCGGGGTTCAGTAGCAGCGGTTGAGGACGCCTATCCAGGTCTCGCCGACCTGGCAGGAGCGGTACTCGTCGCGGTCGACCTGGACCCACTTGTGGGGCAGCTCCGTGGCCCCGTTGACGCGCAGGTAGTAGAAGGAGATGTACTCGGGGCCGTTGGGGTCGTCGTAGCGGTTGACGCGGCGGTCGAGGACGATGCCGGCGGTCGGGGGGCGCTCGCCCGGGGGGATCGGGGAGCGGGGGTCGGTGCAGGCGCCCAGGAGGAGGGCGGTGGCGAGAGCCACGATGGCGGTCAGGCGTGCGGTCATGGGGTCAGCGTAGGCCGGACCACAGCTAGGCCAGTTCGGCGTCGGCGGCCACTTCCTGCTCGGCGTCGGCCAGGTCGGCGGCGTCGGCGAAGGCCCGCATGGCGTGGCCGGCGGCCGTAGCGGCACTGGCCACGGAGATCCCGAAGGCGTCGGCCAGACGCTGGCAGTTGCGACGGAACGTCCAGGAGCGCACCCAGGCGGCGGCCTCGCTGTGGCGGTAGGCCACGGCGTCGGCCAGGCGGACGTCGTCGAACACCGGCGGCGCCGGCAGCAGGTCGACGATCCGGCGGGCCATCACCCGACACCCCAGCGGGAGCCGACCGGGTGCCGGTCGTAGTCGGCCTCGGTGACGTCGTGCCACTCGGTGCGCTCCTTGCCGTCGTCGCCGTAGCCCCGGATCTGGAGCGTCCAGTTGGCGGGCTCGGTGTGGTAGCTGGTGAACCACTGGCGGCACCACCCGTTCGGGTCGTAGCTGACGCAGTATTGGTCAGCGACCTGGTCGGGGTCGTCGTAGTCGCGGCCCACGACGGTGCCGCGGTCCAGCTGGTTCGGTTCCCCGCAGGCGGCGAGCGCCAGGAGAGCGGCGAGTAGGAGGCGTCGGAGGCGGGTCATCGGTCGACTCCAGCGAGCAGGCGGCGGATGGGCTGGCAGGTGGTGACGTCGAGGTGGTGGGTGGCCCGGGTCGCCGCGACGTACAGCAAGCGCAGCTCGGGCGGTGGGACAGGCTGGCCGTCGTAGTCCTGGAAGTCGGGGCCCAGCTGAACTGTGGCCCACTCGCGTCCCTTCGACTTGTGGGCGGTGGAGATCACGACGTCGGCGGCCTCCTCGGCCACCAGCCCGGTGAGCGCGTCGATCACGATCTGGGGGCCGTACTCGTCCAACATCTTCACCATCACCCGCAGGTCGGAGCCGCCCGGGTCGTCCTCGACGTACTCCTGGACCTCGCGCCAGTCGTCGAAACACGCCAGGTCCCGGTGGCCTGACTTCTCGCCCGCCTGGAGCTTCACGGCGGCGTGGGCGAAATCGACGATGTCGTCGGTCCCACCCACCAGGTGTGGGTGCAGGCCCTGGGCCTGGAACCCGAGCAGGGCGTTGACCGCGGCGCCGTTGGAGCGGCACAGCACGGCGTCGGGGCGGGGGCAGCCCGAACGGGTGAGGTGCACCCGGGTGTCACGCCCCGGGTTGCCCTCCAGGCGCAGGGGGGCATCCAGCTCGTCGAGCAGGACGTTCGCGAGGTCGGCGAGCGCCGGCCCGAACCGCCACGACTGGGTCAGGTTGGTGCGGGGGAACGACTCGTTCACCCGGTCGAGGGCGTCGACGGCGCCGCGCCACTCGTAGATTTGCTGGGAGCCGTCGCCCACGTAGATGACCTGCTGGCCCTGGCCGGCGGCGTGGTCGAGGGCGTCGAGCATGACCGGGCTTGCGTCCTGGGCCTCGTCAAACAGGATGTAGTCGCCGGGGATGCCGTAGCGGCTGAGGTGCCAGAGCTTCACGTAGATGTCGTGGGTGAACCGCAGCACGCCGGTGGGGCTCGTGAGGTCGGCCCAGGCGGCCTGGAGGGCGGGGAGCAGGTGCTGGGCCAGCTGCCGGTTGTTCACATAGGTGCGGCGGCCGGCGGCGTCGCGGGGGTCGATGCCGTCGAGGTACGGGAAGTGCTGGGGCCCGGGCTCGGGGTCGGCGGAGTTGCAGAACACGCCGACGGCGCGCATGACGTGCGACGCCTGCTGGTTCGGCTGGATGATCTTGTTCCGCGGGGCGCCCTCGGGGGTGGGGATCTGGATGGACAGGGCGCCGTGGTTGAGGCCGAGGTGCTTCGCTGTCTGCCAGGGGGACACCCGGTTGTTGCCCGTGCGAGCGAGGAGGGCCCGGCCGTCGGGGTGGCCGGGCCCT
>Ga0193708_1000005_pt1 | contig 65002 bp, 60 predicted proteins | sample H3c1metaG_FD_160570 | JGI IMG/M metagenome (GOLD analysis project Ga0193708, IMG submission 160570) | Soil microbial communities from a riparian zone of the East river system, Colorado, United States - H3c1 | ecosystem: Environmental > Terrestrial > Soil > Riparian zone | place: USA: East River...
TAATGGTGTATTTTAACAAGGTCATCCACATCAGGATAGGAAATGCCGTTTATCCAGTTGGATATGGTAGTTTGCTTTCTTGATACATAGGAAGCAAGTTCAGACTGGCTTACTCCGAAGACTTTAAGCAGGTATTTCAGGTTCTCACTAAAGAAATGCACATCATGTGAATTAATAATTGGCATATTTTTTACCATTTATTTGTTAATCTGAATATTCGTATTAACTTTATACTTTAATAACAACTGAAAAGATAGTCCAGAAAAATTAGCCAAACAAGAACATTGAAGACGCAAACGGGAAACAGGCCACAATATCACCCGAAAATACAGTAAGCGCTCCCGTCTTCTCAATATTGACAGATACAGCCCCCGACCCCGTCAACAGATACATCACCTACATTATTTACTAAGTTCAGGTACAACATCAAAACAATTTTAGTGATTACAACATACGGGCTTCATCGTTTTTTAAAATGTATAACTGTAAATTTTTTAAATATGAAAACAACCTTCCCCGAAGACAAAGAAATTCTCTTCGCCTACCACAGCATCCATGATTTTTTTGATGTGTATATCGTAAGCGATGCATTGCAATATCTGCAGGACATCCTTAAAATTGCAGCAGGTAAAAAAATATGGAAAAGCTCCTGCCCCTATAGTGTGCTGCATTATATTGTACAACTGGATAAACTTTCCACTGCAGCATTTATCATCCACAACAATTTTGGCCAAAGAGAACAGGCCATTATGAATGGATCCCAAAAAGATCCGGATTTTACTACACTATTGCAGGCATCCATTGGAAGTAAAAGAGGTGATAATCTCTGGTCATGTTTTCCACGAAGCCTTACCCTTAAACAGTTTTATGACCCATACAAATCCTTAAGAAAATTCTGTGAGTTTATGAGTGAGCAGAATTGGAAAAAAGCATTTTCCGAACTGCAGGAATATGCATTAAGCAAAAGAGATATTTCCGAATTATATCCGCCTCACAATATGATAAAGCTGCAGCTTCGGCTATCGCAGTTGATAGAAGCATGCCACCTGCTCGAAGTAAGGACCCATAAATAACAGGTGCAAAAGGAACATAAAAAAATATTTATTTAAGAATTTTTATCTGATCATAAATGACAACTATTGACCCTCACTTTTACGAACCCCAATGGCTAAAACTGCTCTTCCTTCTTGCCGATACTCAAACATGGATGGATGATATGGTTAAAGAAGCATTCCTGCAACTGCCATTACCCGATAAAAAGAAATTCCTGCGTAAGAACTATTACCTCAGTACTACAGCGCTGGCCCATATCATGGAAAGGCATTATTATAAGATTAACCGTCATCCCCATGCCGGGAAATTTCATATCCCTGTAATTGAGATATTGCACTACATCCGGGAAGGGTCAGCGATTTCTGCCACCCCCCTGGCCGGCAGCCTCAATTTTCAAAGAATTGTACAAACAGCAGGCATTATTGGATACGATAAGAACGGTCACCCTGCCAATAACATCACCATCCTGACCGATGCAGGCGGAAAGATCATTACCGCATTCCCGGGTTTATACGATATCTAAAGTTTATACTGGCAGGTATCTGTTACAGACTAACTGGCTGACTGACCCGTCCTATAAAGCATATCAAAGGCATAGATAATGCATGAGTAGTGCATGAAAACCTTATGTTAAATAAAACTTGAATGACTGTAAATCATCAATCTTTCCTGCTTTGCAACGTAAACCCAAAAGTACTGCCCACATCTATCTTACTGCGCACATGAATGGTTTGCCCATGCGCTTCAATGATATGCTTGCAGATAGATAATCCCAAACCGCTGCCACCCACCTTGCGGCTGCGGGCAAGATCGGTGCGGTAAAACCTTTCAAATATGCGGTGCAGGTGCTCTTCCGATATTCCCGTGCCATCATCACTTATTTCGATCAATACCCTTGCGCCATCTACTTTATAAAAACTGGATTCAATTTCGCCGTTCTGTTTACCATATTTAATGGCATTGTCTATCAGGTTGATGAATACCTGCCGCATCTTTTCCTTATCGGCAAATACCGTCAATGGCAGTTCGCATCCTTTTTTAATGATACATTTTATTCCTTTCTCATCCGCTTTAATAGCAAGGGATTCATACACTTCTTTTAAAAGGTCCTGGATAACAAAACTGTCCTTCAATAAAAGTTGTTCCCCGCTTTCCAGCCTCGATATCGCATCAAGGTCATCCACAAGGTTTACAAGCCGGTCAATATTACGTGAAGTGCTTTGGAGAAATTTTTTATTTACGTCAGGGTTTTCCAAAGCACCGTTGATCAGTGTATCCACATATCCCTGGATGGCGAAAATGGGGGTCTTCAGTTCATGGCTGAGGTTCTGCAAAAATTCTTTACGGTAAGATTCATTCTGCTGCAGCATCTCGATCTCTGCCTTACGCTGCTCTGCCCATGCTTCCACGTCTTGCCTTACTTCGTCAATGCTTTTTTGAGGTAACAGGTTCTTATAATAGAATTCTTCCCGCTTGCTGGCCTTGGTTTGATAAATGAATTTGTAAATGAGTTTTATTTTCCGGTAAATGAAAGTTTGCAGGGTATATAAGATCAATCCAAAGCTGCCGAGGAAGATCAATCCAAAGGATATTAAAGCTATCCACCACACCGGCATTAAAATAAAAATACCCAGGGTTATCGGTATGGCCAGTGCCAAAGCCGTTAATGCTGATAATTGCTGGGGTGAGATATTTTTTTTTGAGAGCATGGGCTAATTCATGGTTGATAGTTCATGGTTCATGGTAAAATACACCTGCTAAATTACTTAAGTATGAACTAAGGGCCATCAATTATTAACCAGCATCCAATGAATTCCGCAATGAATATGAGCCATGAACTATTAGCTGCCGGCTTACATCTGGAACTTATACCCTACCCCCTTCACCGTAGTGATACAATCAAGATTGAGTTTCTGCCTTATTTTGCGGATATGAACATCAATGGTACGGTCGCCAACAATTACTTCTGTGCCCCATACCTGGTTCAATATTTCGTTGCGAAGAAAAACCTTTCCGGGCTTGCCAGCCAGCAAAGCCAGTAATTCAAATTCCTTGCGGGCAAGTATTATATTATTGCCCTGGTAATTAATGATATACTTCTCCCGGTCTATTCTGAGGTCACCAACCTGTAAAAGCCCCGTATCTTCTTTGGTCACCCGCCTGAACAGCGCATTGACCTTACTAACAAGGATCTTTGGACTGATGGGTTTGGTAAGATAATCGTCAGCACCCGTTTCCAGTCCTTTTACCTCGGTTCCTTCATCACTTAAAGCTGTAAGAAATATTATTAATGTGTCATTGAAAACAGGCTGAAGGCGAAGGATATTACAAACCTCGATGCCATTTTTACCGGGCATCATGATGTCGAGAATGATGAGGTCGGGCTGATGCTTTTTTGCAAGGTCAAGAGCAAGATTCCCGTTCCGGGCAGTGATCACTTCGTATCCCTCATTCTGCAGGTTGTATTGAATGATCTCAAGGATATCGGGTTCATCATCAGCAATTAGTATTTTTTTAACAGGATTTGTGACACTCATACCCTGCAAAAATAGTCTTTAACATCAACAGCAAAAGCAGTTTACAGCCTGTTTTGTATTATCAAATTGTTAAGCCAATGCAGCATATTAAGCCTAATTCTGATCCGGAATGTGAAGAATATGGATGCCTCGTGGATTTTTAGCATCTTTGCAGTTGAACAGAACTATGAAAAAGAACTTATTTCTCCTTATACTCCTGGTGTCCTCTGTCAGGGTTTTTGCAAACGGGGACTCGGTCATTGTACCCATATACCGGCAGCTTTTTCATGACCGTATCAATGAAGAGCAGCGTTTACTGGATAAAATGGATGGCAAAACAGATGGTATGATCAGGCCTACCCATAATGCCGAGATCAATCTTGCCATTAATGATGTGATGACAAGAAAGATCAATGACCTGCAGGATTTTGTAGAACGTAATACAAAGATCCCCACCAATAACCAAAAGATCAGGTACCTGAATTATATTGAAAGCGTGGTAAGGGCCTATAAGAACGGCTGGAAGTCGAAAGAACTTAACCCGGTATATGCGCCATTACTGATCGAGAATTTTGAAAAGATTATGAATGCAACCTCGACAGCAGCAACATGGCGCCCTTTATCGAAAAAGCCTCTTACCAGGTTGGCAAAATAAATACCGAGATCTTCCCGGAAAACAGGGGATATAAAGAAAGCAAGAATATTATTTATAAAAAATACTGTGCACTCAATCCTGATAAGATCTTACAAACCATCGGCCCCTATGCTAATGAACCCTTTGCTGATAGTTTGATCGTAATAAGCACACGCTATAATCCTACTGCTATTTATTCCGTTGCACAGGCTTCGGGCTCAAAGGTTGGTATGCTGGTACACCGCAATAAGAACCCGCTGGTGATGGCAATTGTTGAGCTTAGTAAAACACCCAATGCGCTTTTATATTTCCCTTTCCTGGATGATATTTTAAAAGGAAAGAAAACGCTTGAAAGCATTAAAAGATATGTAGGCGATGGTGATGCAGGATACGACAGTGTTGGTTATTTTAAATTACTGGTTCAAACCGAGATAGAATATTTCAAGCGCATCACCTCCAAAGCGAAAGATACGCCCATTGCCATGTTTGGGCCCAATGGGCTGAGGGAAAAATTACAGGAGAAAGCCATCCAGCATTTTGTTACCCCGATCAATACCCTGCACGACCTGAGCAATATCAATACGCGGATGAAGGCAACAGATTCTCTTTCTGCTGTTGACCTCTATTATATGATCGTAATGAGTGAAAGCGAGATCTACACATCAAGCTATAAGCACAGTTTTTTTCGTTTATTGCAAAGACTGGGAACAGAGCCAAGAACAGATTCTTTATTACTCAATGTTCATTTCGACTATTTTAAAAAGTTCATTAAAATGGCCGCCAATTTTAATAAGCTTGATACCTTCCTAAAATTTATGCCGATAACTTCATCGGAAACCTTAATGCGTGCCTTTATTGCCAACCTCGATAATACGGGCAACCTGGAAGATGCTGTTGATGTGGCGGATTCCTACAGCAGTATCAATAATAAAAAACTGCAGAGCACCATCCTGGGTTATGTCATCCAAAATGAAAAGACCTGTATTCAAAATAATAATACCCGTGGTAAGACCATATATGGCCTGCTGAAATCGATTTTCTTATCAGCAGACAGTACAAAGAAAATAGACCTTACCAGTATCCTGGGTATCCCTTCTATCTATGAAATAGAGAATAAGGATATGCGGGACGACAGCGGCAGGATAGTGCAACAGGTATATTGGTATGGTGATGAAGATGGCAAAACATTCTTCCCTTCTTTTATCAGTTCTTTTTCGCCAAAAGAATGGAGAATAACAAAAAAAGATGAATGGTACGAAATAAATTCGCTTAAAGGAAATGTATGGATCTATGCCAACCGCCCCCTTGATAATGATGCCAACCTGGATGACAGCGCCCAGATACATTTGAATAATTACCTGGCTGAGAACGGGCTTCAACCTTCCGTTGTGGTACACCGGGGGCATAGCTACTGGCTTCCGCGTACTATAAAGCGCATGGCGGGCAATGCCAAAGTGGTGATGCTGGGTTCATGCGGCGGCTATAAAAATTTAAATGACATTATTGAGATCAACCCCGATGCACATATCATTTCCACTAAAGAGATCGGCGCAGGCGATATCAACAGGCCCATCCTCAATTACCTGAACCAAACATTTGAATCAGGAAATAAACTGGTTTGGAAGAATATGTGGGATGCGCTTACAAAATTATTTGCTGCTGATCCGAATAAAACGGTGAGAGAAAGCTGGGAAAGTTATATCCCTCCTTACAGGAACCTTGGTGCCATTTTTCTTAAGGGTTATAATAATAAGATGCAGGAAGAGTAAGAGAGAAAAGCAATAAGCGGCAAGCTACAAGGGGGACAAATTTTTTAATTGACCTTTCGGCTATTTGGCAAGCGGCCTGCAACACAAGACTTCTCCCTTGCAGCTTTTTCCTAACACCAAACAGGCATACCTTTGTAACATGCGTGATAAAGCGAAGGCAAAAAGAAAAGTTTTTCATTTTTCATTACTGCAAAGAGTATTTTATTTTGCTGCTCCTTATAAAAACAAATTTTACGGCTCGCTGGTCCTTGCTGTCCTGCTTGCAATAATTGCACCTGTAAGGCCCTTTTTAATTCAGCTAACCATTAATGACGGGATAAAGGGAGATGTGGGTTCACATTTTTTAAATACGCCCGGCGGCTTTATCGTAGAGATCACCATCATCCAGATCGTATTGCTGCTGCTGGAAACAGGCGGCCGTTTTTTATTTACTTTTCTTACCGCATCACTGGGACAAAGCGTGGTAAAAGACCTGAGGGTAGAGACCTATAACAAGATCCTCCACCTCAATTTATCCCAATACGATAAAACGCCTATTGGTACACTTACAACAAGAACGGTAAATGATATAGAGTCTATTAATGATATTTTCAGCGATGGGTTGATCCCCATCATCGCCGACCTGCTTTCTATTTTTTCTATACTGACTTATATGTTTTTTGTTGACTGGAAATTAACCCTGGTCTGCCTTGCTCCTTTTCCTTTTTTGATAGTGGCAACTTATTTTTTTAAGGAAAGTGTAAATAAATCTTTCATCAGGGTTCGGAATGCTGTAGCCAACCTCAATGCTTTTGTTCAGGAACACATTACGGGCATGGCCGTGATACAGGCATTTGCGGCAGAGAAAAGAGAATTCAAAAAATTCAATAACATTAATAAGGAACACCGTAACGCCAATATCAAAGCCATTTTTGCTTATTCGGTCTTCTTCCCGGTGGTGGAACTGGTTATGGCTTTGTCGATAGGGTTATTGGTCTGGTGGGCCGCAAAGGATGTGGTACAATCCGAACAGGCAGAGAAGATCGGTGGTGTGATAACCGCATTTATTCTTTGTCTTAATTTATTGTTTCGCCCCCTTCGTGTAATTGCCGATAAGTTCAATGTATTACAAATGGGAATGATCGCCAGTGAAAGGGTCTTTAAAGTGCTGGATAATGAAGACACTACAATAAATGAAGGCAATGCCAGGGCGGAACATATGAAAGGTAAAGTGGAGTTTGATAAGGTTTGGTTTGCTTATACAGATAAGCAATATGTTTTAAAAGATATTTCCTTCAGCATAAATGCCGGTGAAACACTCGCCATTGTGGGTCATACCGGCAGCGGCAAAACATCCATCATCAGTTTACTCAACCGCCTTTACCAAATTGAAAAGGGCGCAATAAAGATCGATGACAGGGATATTGAAGATTATAAACTGGAAGCTTTAAGGAGCAGGATAGCAGTAGTGCTGCAGGATGTTTTTCTTTTTAGCGGGTCTGTTATAGATAATGTTACCCTTCGCAACCGCGACATAAAAAAAGAAGATGTCATAAAAGCGGCAAAGCTTATCGGCATCCATGATTTTATCATGCGCTTACCCGGGGATTATGATTATCATGTAATGGAAAGGGGCGCTACCCTTTCCTTAGGGCAGCGGCAATTATTATCCTTTGCCAGGGCTTTATTATATGACCCCGCTATTTTGATACTGGATGAGGCCACTTCATCGGTAGATACCGAAAGCGAGAGCCTGATACAATATGCCATAGACAAACTGATCGCAAACCGCACTTCCATAGTGATCGCCCATCGCTTATCAACCATCCGTAAAGCCAATAAAATAATAGTACTGGATAAGGGTGAAATAAAGGAGACCGGCACCCATGATGAACTATTGGCAAAAAAGGGTTTTTACTACCAGCTACACAAGATGCAGTTTGAGAAAGAAAAGACGATTTGAAGATTTGGTGATTTGAAAATTTGATGATTGGGCGCTTCCGGGGTGCAGGAAGCCTAAATTTCCAGCATGGTACAGCCCCCGGACGCATCGGCACATCTTCAAATTTTCAAATCATCAAATCGGCAGTTTTTTAGCCTTCAATTTTATAAATTGCCGCTTCCCCCTTATCTTTGCGGCAAATTAGAGGTATAATATGGCATCAAAGAGCGTCAAATCATTACTGGTAGCGGTTTTCAGCCTAGGTTTACTGGTCTTTTCCAATACGTTATTTGCCCAGCACGGGGAGGCGCATGAGAACACAGCAGAACCTGCCAAAAAGAAGAAAATATTTGATGCTAACGAGGTCATATTTGGCCATATCATGGACGCCCATGAATTTCATTTTTTGTCATATAAAGGAGACGATGGACATCCGCACCATGTATCGATCCCTCTTCCCGTTATTTTATATTCTAAAGAGAAAGGATTTTCAGCTTTCATGTCTTCCGCCTTTCACCACGGTGAACACGTAGTTGATGGTTATGCCCTTTTGACCAACGAAAGAATTGACCACGAAAGATTAGACCGCAATAAATATACAGCAGGTAAAATTGTGCCTGTGGATGCCAACGGCAGGATCGATGAGTCGGTAAGCGTGTATGATATTTCACTCACCCGTAACGTGGTACAGATGTTTTTGGCACTGGGCCTGCTTGTTTTTATCCTGATCAGGGTTGCGAGAAAATATGGCAGCGGTCAGGGTATAACCACTGCTCCGAAAGGAATGCAGAACACCATGGAGACCATCGTTAATTTTGTTAATGACGAGGTAGCCAAACCAAACCTTGGCGCAAAGAGTAATAAATACCTGCCCTACCTTTTAACAGTGTTCTTATTTATTCTCATTAATAATATAGTAGGACTGATACCCGGCACTGCGAATGTTACCGGCAATATTGCCTTTACATTTGTTTTGTCGATCATCTCTTTTGTGGTGATCATGTTCAGCAGCAATAAGCACTACTGGATGCACATTATTAACCCGCCGGGCGTGCCGGGTTGGGTAAAAGTTATCCTGGTGCCTGTGGAGATACTTGGCATATTCACCAAGCCATTCGCTTTAATGATCAGGTTGTTTGCCAATATGGTGGCAGGACATATCCTTATCATCTGTTTGATCTCCCTCATTTTCATCATGGGTGCATTGAACCAATATGCGGGCTGGGGCTTTTCGCCTTTTTCTATTGCATTTACGGTTTTCATTTATTTTATTGAAGTGCTGGTAGCTTTTTTACAGGCATTCATTTTTACCATATTAACAGCTGTGTTCATCGGGCAGGCTTTTGAAGGAGGGCATGCAGAACATGCGCATGAAGGTGATGAGTTGTATCATTTTTAATTAAGTTTTTTTTAACCAATATAAATTCACAATTATGGATTTTGTTTTATTAACTGACATTGCTAATGCAGGTGGTGCCATTGGTGCCGGCCTTGGAGCGATCGGTGCTGGTGTTGGTATCGGCCAGATCGGTAAAGGCGCATTGGAATCTATCGCACGCCAGCCGGAAGCGATCAATGATATCCGCAGCAACATGATCCTTACTGCCGCTTTGGTAGAGGGAGCAGCTTTGTTTGCAATTATCATCGGTTTCTTAGCGATGGTGCTTTAAAATTTTACTGCATCCGAAGTACAGGACGGAGGATGCAGTATTTTACGCCCCTGGGAACAAAGCGAAGATCATTTTTAGTACCGGCATTTGTTTTTCATGGCATCACCGTTGTGTCACTCACTTGTACCGAATACCAATTTTGAGCAGTTAGAATTTTATTTTTAAAAAAGCTTTTATGCAATTACTTACACCGGCCTTCGGCCTTATATTATGGACACTCTTAGCGTTCCTGATCGTTTTCTTCCTTTTGAAAAAATTTGCATGGCCTGCGATCATCGGCGGACTTGCAAAAAGGGAAAAGACCATTGCTGATTCTCTGGCAACTGCTGAAAGGATCAAACTGGAAATGGCCCAGATGAAGAATGATAACGAGATCATTTTAACAAAAGCCCGCGAAGAAAGAGCTTCTATGCTTAAAGAAGCAAAAGAAACAAAGGATAAGATGATCAACGATGCCAAAGAAGAAGCAAAGGCACACGCAGCAAAGATCATTGCTGATGCACAGGCTTCTATCAACAATCAAAAAATGGCAGCCCTTACCGAAATTAAAAACCAGGTGGGTAACCTTATAATAGAAGTAAGTGAAAAAGTTTTACGCAAGGAATTAACCAATAAGTCAGCGCAGGAGGATTATATCAAGACCCTGGCGAATGAAGTGAAACTGAATTAACCGATTTGAAAATTTGAAAAAATGAACAATCCACGTTTAGCTGGCCGTTACGCAAAAAGTTTACTGGACCTGGCGACAGAACAGAACCAGGTGGATGCGGTATACGCGGACATGAAGTGGCTGCACAGCATTTGCAAAAGCAACCCTGATTTTGTAGTGATCCTGAAAAGCCCCATCATCAAGCCTTCTGCTAAAGAAAAAATTATTGAATCGATCACAAAGGGGCGGGTTAATGAACTTACCGGCGCATTCATTCAATTACTGGTAAGAAAGAACAGGGAATTAAATTTACCCGAGATCGCAACTACTTATATTGACCAGTTCAATACTTTAAGAAATATTCATAAAGTAAAGATCACCACTGCAGACCCTATTTCTGAAGAGATGAAAAATGCCATCATGGCGAATGTTAAGTCTATGGCAACTGCGGGCCAAACCTTTGAAATTGAAACAGAAGTTGACAATGAGCTCATCGGCGGTTTCTTACTGGAAACTTCCGGCACATTGGTTGACGCAAGTATATTAAGGGACCTGAAGGATATACAGAAGCAATTCATGAATAATGATTACCTGCATAAGATACGGTAATACAAATTTGAAGATTTGAAAATTTGGTGATTTGAAGATGCGAAACTTCAACCCCTGAAAAAACCTTCAGATTATCTCCTCTTCAAATCAAAAAGAAAATACCGGCGTCTTTATATCGTGGTAAAATAAAAAGGTCCATTTCTCTTCCTGTCCCTGCTTCCACCATTCATGCCTTAGTTCCATACACTTTCTTCCGTCAAAATCATATTTGGCAATGAACCTGTTCTTCATTTGCTGTAACTGGGGAGCAACATCGCCGCCAAAGAAAACTTTATGTCCATCCTCTTCTATCCAGAACACCGTGTGAAAGGGGCAGTGAGCCCCGCTTACATGGTAAGTGATATAATCATCGATCTTTCCGTCGCCCTGCAGGTAATTTATTTTTTGGCCGGGGGGGTTGTTATTCAATATATCAAACTCTTCAGGTGTATAAGAAGGCTTACCTTTCTTCAACGCATATTCAAGTTCATCCTTATTCACAAAATAGATCGCGTTTGGAAAGCTGAAGGTCTTCTGCTGATGCACCTTATCTTCCCTGGCAATACCACCGGAATGATCCTTGTGTAAATGGCTCAGCAAAACCTTTGTTACTTCCATCGGGCCAATGCCATTATCCATTAAGTTCTGGTGGATCTGCATGGTACCATCCGGGTTTGAAAAACCAAGCCCGGTATCTATTACAATAATGTCTTTGGAAGTAACGATAGCAAAAGGTTGTATCTCTACCAGCAAGCTGCCAACGGCCCGCTGCTGCAGATCGTCTTTGGATACATCAAAGGGAATGAATTTTTTTGTGGCGTCGATGGTAAAAGCGCCTTCGCTTAGTGGAATGATCTTCATTGCGCAAAGTTAATCCGTTAATTAGTTAATCCGCGGATCCGCTAATTCTTGCAGGATTCTGAAGTTATTGAACTCCCTACGGATTAACCAATTAACGTGTTAACGTAGGACCATCTGCCGGTCTGCATCAAGCTTGATCAAAATAAAAAGCAAAGCTGTAAATGTAAGTAATGAAGAACCGCCATAACTCATTAATGGGAGCGTGATACCAATTACAGGGGCCAGGCCAATAGTAACACATATGTTTACTGCCACGTGGAAAAATATGATACCCGCAACCGAATAAGCATACACCCTGCTGAATGTACTTCGCTGCCTTTCTGCAATTGCTATGATCCGTAAAAGCAATACCAGGTATATCAGCATTAACAAACCGCTTCCCCAAAAACCAAAATTCTCACCAACCGAGGTAAAAATAAAATCCGTATGTTGCTCGGGAACAAAGTCTCCCTGGGTTTGTGTTCCTTTTAAAAAGCCCTTACCCGCAAACCCGCCGGAACCAATGGCTATCTTGGATTGATTTACATTATAATCCTGTGCTTTTTCTTTTTGTTTTTTTGTCTTATCATCCGGTTCTCCCAGTATCGCGGTTTTATTTTCCGCATAAGGATTGCTTTTTCCAACCATACTGAATATCCTGTCAGCCTGGTAACCCTTCAATGCATGTTTAAAAATGAACGGCACAACGAAGGCCACAAACCCCACACAAAAAAGCCATCCAAGGATGATAAAAACAAGCAAAGAAAAATTGCGTTTTATTTTTCGCCAATATATGAATACCAATATTAAGGCTACGACCGAAAATCCAATGACAAGGTCCATCCGGTCCAGCAGAAGTGTTGCTACCAGCAGTACCGCTATTGAAGCCCCGGCGATAAGGTAACCAGCCGGAAGGCCTTCCCTGTACATGGCGATAAGGAAAGAGAAATATACCAGTGCAAGCCCTGTTTCGCCCTGGAGTATGGATAACACAGCAGGCAAAAAAGATATGGACGCGGCGATCATCTGGGATTTAGGTCGCCGAAAATCCGTTTCGGGCATTGACATATATTTTGACAATGCCAGCGCCGTAAATATTTTACACAATTCCACGGGCTGCAGGTTCATGAACCCGAGAGGTATCCAGCTTTTGGAACCCTTGATCTCTTTACCAACAACAAAGGTGGCAAGTATCAGTACGATGCCCACCAGGTAAGAAAGATTAGCTGTTGCCGTAAAAAATTTACTGTCGGTAAGCAAGATAAAAATTGCCAGGAAAATACAGGCAGCAAAAAAATATAACTGTTTGCTGTAATTTTTTTTAAATCCAAGTAAGGTTTGAATGACGTTGTCGCTGCTCCTGTACTCTACAGAAAAAATACAAAGGATACCGATCATTACAATGATAGCATATAACCAGACCATGATCCAGTCTATGCCTTTTGATATTGATGGATTTTTTTGATACATAACGTGAGACGTGAGTTGCCTCACGATTTCTAGCTCAATTTTTTACAGAATCTTTCAATTCCGGCATCTTTTTTTGATCAGGTAATATTGCTTCTGTTTTAATTTGAAATTTCTTATCTCCACTGTCTTTTTGCGGCTTGTCTTTCTTATTCTCTTCCTTGTCTTTTTTTATCTGGTCCAAAGCATCCTGCTCATCCGAATCATCCATCTCCATCGTATCACCCAGTAATTTAATATACCCTTTTGCGAGCAGGTAGGCAGTATCTTTTAAATGCGATAATGAATCCCTCGTTTTTATTTCAGCATAAATTCTTGCCGGCATTAAATTAAGGCTGGTGAATTTATCAACGATAGCCTTTCTCGATGCTGCAATGGTATCATTCAAATATTTTTCGATCATCAGCCCAACAATTGGCGCAGCATAGGTACCGCCAAAGCGCCCGCTGTTCTCTACCACGCACATGATCGCAATTCTTGGATTATCCCTTGGGGCAAAGCCGCAAAAAAATGCGTGGTTTGGTTGTTTAACACCCCTGAAATAATTCTCTACCGTACCCGTTTTACCACATATCTCAATACCCGCAACCCTTGCGCCGGCACCTGTTCCGCCATCAACCACAGCCTGCATGCCATTATGCACCACTTCAAATACACTATCCGGGATATCAACTGCACTGTGCTTTTCCCGGAATTTTGATAAGAGATCGAACTTATCACCTTCTTCAATTGAATCTACCAGGTGAGGAATTTTGTACCAGCCTTTATTAGCGATGTATGCCATTTCATTGGCAACCTGTATAGGCGTTACATCTACCTCTCCCTGCCCGATACTTACAGACCGGAAGTTGCAATAGTTCCATGTTCCTTTTCCATACACTTTATTGAACTGGGCAGGGGTGGGAATATTTCCTCCTTTTTCCCATGGCACATCAATACCTAATTTATGCCCCAGGCCAAATGCATACATGTACCTGTCCCAGACGGCAAGGCTGCTGTCAATATTTGGGTACTTGGGATTATTGATAACCCTTTGCATTACGGTGGCGAAATAAGTATTATCAGACATCCTGATCGCATTTTGCAGGTCAAACGTGCCTATATCTAAACACTTCATTGGCCTTCCCCCGCCGCAACCATAAAATGCACCCGAACAGGAAACCCTGAAATCGGTATGGATCACTCCTTCATGTAATCCAACAAGTGCCTGCAATGTTTTAAAAGTAGACCCAGGAGAATAAGTAGCGCTTACTGACCTGTTGAATAATGGTAAAGCCGGGCTAAGCAAAAGCTCTGCATAATGTTTTCTTCTTTCTGCACCGGTTAAAAGTTTTGGCTTGTAGGTAGGGCTGCTCACCATACATAATATGCCGCCGGTCCTGGGATCTACCGCAACTATTGACCCTAATTTATTTTCCATTAATTTTTCGCCCAGTGCCTGTAACTCTATATCAATGGAAGTATACATGTTCTTTCCTGCGACGGCAGCGGTATCAAATTTTCCATTTTCAAGCCGGTCGGTAAGACGGTTCTTATTATCTCTCTTCCAGAATTCGATACCTCTTTGCCCCATCAAAACTTTTTCATAGGTTCTTTCCAACCCTGCCCTCCCAATATAATCCCCCATCACATAGCCCGAATATTTAGGACTCTTTAAAATATTGGAGTCTACTTCACCAAGGTATCCCAGTATGTTTCCGCCTGCATCAAAGGGGTAATCTCTTACCGGCCGCTCCTGCAAATAATAACCGGGAACGAGTTTATACATACTCTCATTGAGCTTGGCCATTTTTTCATTGGTCAATAGTGGCTCAAATATTGAAGCCCGGTAACTTTTGTTCTTTATTATGGCGGTGATAATTCTTCTCCTGAATTCTGCAGTATCAATTTCCAGTATCCTGCAAAGGGCCATGGTATCTGTTCCTTTTATCTTTCCCGGAACAACCATCAGGTCATATATGGTGGTGTTTTGTAAAATGGCCCTGCCTTTACGGTCAAATACGATACCACGGTCGGGATAAATTACTTTTCTGAATGTTCCCTGGTCATCGGCCTGTATCTTATATTTTGAAGAGAACAACTGCAGGTTCACCAGTTGTATAATGATAACAATGAACATGCCGATAAAAACCAGCATGATGACATTTTTCCTTGATTGATTGAATACAGACACCTGTTATAAATTCTAAATAATTAAACCGTATTGGTCCTGAACTTTTGTTTGCGCACAAACAGCAATTCTGTGATAATGATCAAAAACATACTCACTACAGTTGATAATAAAGTCTTTACTATAAAATACCAGATATTGCCAAACTGCCATGCCTCCAGTAAAAACAACCAGCCATGATGTATGAACGTGAGTACACCCGTAAATATCAAATACGGTACCATTCCCCCCATGCTTTTAAACGAAGGTTCTTCGTAATTGGTATCTGCTCCTTCCTGTGGAATTAAAAGATTAATAAGAAAAGGACGGACATAAGCTATTAAAACGCAGGCAGCGGTGTGAAAGCCGGGGTGATGGCGGAAACTATCTAAAGTAAATCCTAATGCAAAGGCAACGATCATTTGCCAGGTACGCCCCATCCTGAAGGGCATCCATAAAATAAAAAGAAAATAAATATATGGCGTTACCATCTGGTGCAGGTGGATCTTATCCAGTATATAGACCTGCACCAGGATGAAGAATGCAAAACGGATGATATTTTTTAAAAGTGAATTCATAAGAGGCCGTTGGCCTACTGGGTTTTCTTTTTTACATTGTCCAATAAATTATTAATGCTTTCGGTTTGTTTATTATCAATGGCATACACGTGTTGAAGGTTATAGAAATCAGCGGCTGATCTAAACCTTATCAGGAAATTGCTGGTGCTTGTTTCTGAAAATATATCACTTACAATTCCGATCATCATTCCTTTTGGGAAGCTGGTACTGAAACCGCTGGTGATAATGGTATCTCCTTTTGCAACCTTGGCACTTTTTGGAATTCCTGTAAGGGAGATCATATTAGGCGTTTTACCATCCCAGCTCAGGGTGCCTGTTTCCCCACCCTTTAATAATTTTCCGCTGATATGGCTGTCTTTATGTAAAAGGCTCATTACTACGGAATAGTCTTTATCAGCCTCGGTGATAATACCCACCACTCCGTTGTTGATGTCAACTATACCCATCCCGTCTTTTAACTGCTGTGCCTGGCCACGGCCCAGTACAATAAAATTATTCTGTGCGGCAACAGAATTATATACCACTTTGGCAGGAAAATAATTGTACTTCCTGTATTGCTCCATGGAATCTATACGAATAGAATCAATAACAGCTTTACTTGTTGTATCGGGTAATTCAAAATCGGCTTTTAATTTATTATATAACCTTTCGTTAGCCTTTACCAGTGAGTCGTTTGTTCTTTTTAGCTGGAAGTAATATTCCACCTTGCTGTATTGTTCATTTACTTTACCGGTAAGCTGGTTTGCCGTACTGCTGAATACCGCTTTGTGATAGAGATTATAATGGACGATCAAATAAATACTGAATCCCTGTAGCACCAGGAAAAAAAGGAAAGTAATGTACCGGCGAACGAAAAGAAAAATATTACGCATCTTTGAAACAGCTACAGGGGTTTGAGCTACAAGGGGGAAAGTATCTTATTGTAAGCTTTTGCCAAATAGCATTTATTTTTTAGAACAGGTACAAGGGGAAAGCTGCAAGGGTGAAGTATCTTATTATAAACCTGTGCTAAATAGCTTCCAGTTTTTTTAAAAATTTGCCCCCTTGTGGCTTGTAGCTTGCAGTTTCTCTTTATCTCATAACAAACGGATACCTGTCATAATGCTTTAACGCAATACCGGTACCTCTAACCACGCTTTTCAACGGATCATCTGCCACATGCACAGGAAGTTTGATCTTGGCATTTAACCGCTTATCCAATCCCCGCAACAAAGCACCGCCACCGGTTATGTATAATCCGCGGCGATAAATATCAGACGCTAACTCGGGAGGCGTGGTTTCCAGGGCCTTTAAAATAGCTTCTTCTATCTTGAAAATACTTTTATCCAATGCTTCGGCCACTTCCTGGTAGCTAACCATCACCTGTTTTGGGATACCCGTTACCAGGTCTCTTCCATTAACAGGAATATCATCGGGTGGGTTATCCAGGTCTTTCATTGCCGCACCAACCTGTATCTTGATCTGCTCTGCAGTGCGTTCGCCGATCAATAAGCTATGGTACCTGCGCAGTGCTTCCATTATATCAGCAGTGAATTCATCCCCGGCAATACGAATACTCTGGTCGCAGACAATACCCGCCAAAGCAATTACGGTAATGCCCGTGGTACCACCGCCGATATCAATGATCATATTACCTACCGGTTCTTCCACATCAATGCCAATACCAAGTGCAGCAGCCATCGGCTCATGAATCAAATAAACTTCTTTGGCCCCGGCCTGCTCTGCACTGTCCCTTACAGCTCGTTTTTCCACCTCGGTAATACTGCTGGGTATGCAGATCATCATGCGCCAGCTTGGTGCAAACAGGGGCTTTTTGGGATAGATCAGCTTGATCATCTCCCTGATCATCAGCTCCGCGGCATTAAAATCGGCAATTACCCCATCTTTTAAAGGACGAACGGTCCTTATACTTTCATGGGTCTTTTCGTGCATCATCAATGCCTTCTTACCCACGGCTAAAATGTTCTTTGGATTATTGCGGTCAAGTGCCACAATGGATGGCTCGTTTACAACTATCTCGTCATTGTGTATAATGAGGGTATTCGCCGTACCCAGATCGATCGCTATTTCCTGCGTAAAAAAATTAAAAATTCCCATAGATAATGAATGTGAAAAAGAAAAGTAGTTAATGCCAGCAAAGTTGGTGGAAATTATTTGAAATAACAACGGCAAACTCTTTATTTTTCAACATTTTATGGAATGCCTTTTAAAGTCCCGGGACCAGCCCAAATAACCGGGAGTGTTTACTTGCTAATATCTTTAGTACCGTTTGTGGTTTTACTTTTTTTCTTTTTAACGTGTTAGCAATTGCGTTATTTCACAATGAGGGAATTATTTTTTTGGAAAAATATTTATGCATGCTCCTTTCTGAATTCATATCCTATATCCGGCCTGTAGTACATCCCGTCGAAAGATAACTGGTCCAGCATATAATTAGATTGCTCAACAGCTTCTGAAATGGTATCCCCGAAAGAAGTTACTGCCAAAACCCTTCCTCCGTTTGTAAGTATAATTTCCCCTTCTCTTTTTGTTCCTGCCTGGAATATGATACTGTCTTTCAATAAGGTTCCGCTTAAGCCGCTGATCTCTTTTCCCTTTTCATAATCCCCGGGGTAACCACCGCTGACTGCAACAACTGTTGCAACACAACGCATATCTGTTTCTATTTTTATTTCATTTAAGCGTTGTTGTGAAGTAGCAATTAATAATTCCACAAAATCATTTTTTATTCTTGGCATGACAGCTTCCGTTTCAGGATCACCCATGCGGCAATTATATTCGATCACATTCGGCTCGCCATCGTTATTCATCAATCCAAAAAAGATGAAGCCTTTGTATTCCAGTTTATCTTTCTTCAACCCGGCGATGGTTGGTTCAATGATCTTTTCTTTTACCTTTTTTAAAAAAACATCATTTACAAAAGGTAATGGGCTCACTGCGCCCATGCCACCCGTATTAAGCCCTGAATCAGCTTCTCCTGCACGCTTATAATCTTTTGCTTCGGGCAGCAGTACATAATTTTCCCCGTCAGTTAATACAAACACACTTAATTCTATTCCCAACAAAAATTCTTCTATCACCACTTTTTTCCCCGCTTCTCCAAACTTGGAGCGATGTAGCATTAAGTCGAATTCAGACATAGCCTCCAGGTGATTCTGGCAGATCAGCACACCCTTACCTGCTGCAAGCCCGTCTGCTTTTAAAACGATTGGCAAAGAATGGGCTTTAATATATTTTATTCCATCCGTATAATTTTCAGCACTGAATTCTTCATAAGCCGCGGTAGGAATATTATGCCGCTTCATAAAAGCTTTTGCAAATGCTTTGCTGCCTTCCAGTTGTGCCGCTGCTTTTGAAGGGCCGATCACCTGTATGCCTTCCAGTCCTTCTTTGTTTTGAAAAAAATCATAGATGCCTTTTACCAGTGGCTCTTCCGGGCCAACCAGTATCATATCAATAGCATGTTCTTTACAGGCTACAGCAATATTATCAAAGTCTGTTATTGCTATAGACAGATTTGTACCGCATAAAGCTGTGCCCGCATTGCCGGGGGCAATAAATAACCGGCTGCATAAATTACTTTGCCTGATCTTCCAGGCCAGGGTATGTTCTCTGCCCCCTGAGCCAATTAAAAGAATATTCATTGGTAACCGATTTAGAAGTATGCCTGAACTTTAGGATTGCGAATTTAAAATTCTGTAGCCGGATTTCAATATATAATTTATAAATAAGCCATCACAAATACATTTTTCCTGTCTTATCACTTAAAAATAGGCATGGTGATTTTGACTATACTAAAAAGAATTTCCCTATTTTGAGATACTAAATCAACTCTTTTCAAGCATTAAACAAAACTATATGAACGAACAGGCAATGAAACAAACTGGACATCCGAAAGGCTTATGGGTCCTTTTTGGCACCGAAATGTGGGAGCGTTTTAACTTTTACGGGATGAGGGCATTACTCTCTTTATTTCTTGCCGATGCATTATTAATGGGAGAAACAGAAGCCTCTATTATTTATGGTGGCTTTTTGGGGTTGTGTTACCTCACCCCTATGTTGGGTGGTTATATCTCCGATAAATTCCTGGGTAACAGAAATTGTATTTTGCTTGGAGGTACCATGATGGGCATTGGCCAGTTGTTACTTTTTTTTAGCGGCACTTTATATGCAGATAACCTGGAACTGGCAAAATCCATTATGTGGGTTGCCCTGATCGCGATCATTTTTGGAAATGGTTTTTTTAAGCCAAATATTTCTTCCATGGTAGGGAGTCTTTATCCCAAAGAACAAAAAAATAAACTGGATTCTGCTTTCACGCTTTTCTATCTCGGAATAAATGTTGGTGCTACATTAGGGCAGATCATCTGTCCTATAGTTGGCGATGTACAACACGATGGCGTGAGAGACCTTAGTGCTTTTAAATGGGGTTTTTTGGTTGCAGCCCTTGCGATGTTCCTCGGTACACTAACCTTTCTCTTCCTGAAAAATAAATATGTTGTTACGCCCCAGGGTGCAGCAATAGGCGGCAAGCCAAATAAATCGGAGACCCCTGATGATGAATCGGACACTGCGAAATTTACAACTACAAGTATTATTATTTCATTGATCCTTCTTATTGGCGTCACATACGGGTTTCATCTTGTATTTGATTCCCCGGGTGTTTCATGGATCAAGGCATGGCTGTATCCATTCATTTTCGCTTCAGGTATAAGCCTGGGATACTTAATCCTTTCAGATAAAACCATAACCAAAATAGAACGTGACAGGATTTGGGTATTATATATTGTATGCTTTTTTGTAATGTTCTTCTGGGGGGCTTTTGAGCAGGCAGGTTCTTCACTTACATTTATCGCAAACAATCAAACGGATACCAGGATATTTGGCTGGACCATGCAGCCCAGTATGGTGCAAAGCTTCAACGGGATATTTGTAATGTTATTTGCGATCCCTTTCAGTATCATGTGGGTTTGGATGAGCAAGAAAAAACTTGAACCCATATCACCTGTTAAACAGGCCTGGGGTTTATTACTGATCGCATTAGGTTACCTTATTATAGCTACGCAGGTAAAAGGTTTGGGAGATGGAGCCAAAATCAGTATTATCTGGTTCATTGTTTTATACCTGTTACATACCTGGGGCGAATTATGTTTATCCCCCATCGGGTTATCATTGGTGGCCAAACTGGCTCCAAAAAGATTTGCCTCGCTGCTGATGGGCGTTTGGTTTCTTGGAAATGCAGGTGGCTATGTACTTACCGGCGTCCTGGGTGCTTTGTTACCCCCTTCGCCCGACAAATATATTGCTATGCAAAAAGAGGATGTGGATCTAAGGGGGATCCTTGAAGGCCAAAAAGAGGCAAGTGGAAGAGACCTTTATATTTTAGGGACAGAAAAAATTGGGGTAGCTATTGATGTAAAAAAAGCAAAAGAAAACAATATTGACCTTAATAAAGCTTTTGAAAAATCAGCCGCCTTGCTTAAAAAAGCCAGAGACCGTAAAGACACTGCTTATACCTTAAGGCTGACACTGGATTCTGTTTTAACCAAAGACCAGTTTGATACCATTAAATCACAAGCACTGGTAAAACCTGCTTACCCCGAATTCATGGGAGTCAAATTAAAGGATGTGTACGACTTCTTTATGTTGTTTGTTATACTCTGTGGACTTGCAGGCCTTGTTCTTTATGCACTAACACCTATGATGAAAAAGATGATGCATGGTGTGAGGTAAATTCTCATAAATTATATAAAAGGCGATCATTAGGTCGCCTTTTTATTTAACTTACTACAGCTAAAATTATAAAGCATGAGCAATCCTCCAAAACATCCCAGGGCCCTGCCCTATTTATTCTTTTCCGAAATGTGGGAACGATTTGGCTATTACCTGATGATCGGTATCTTTTTACTATATCTCAAAAATGTTGAGCATGGTTTTGCGATGACGAATACAGAAGCGTCGGACCTTTACGGGACATTCATAGCGCTTGTCTTTCTTACACCTTTTATTGGTGGTTTACTGGCCGACCGTTATTTTGGTTACCGCAGGTCCATCATCGCCGGCGGGTTGATGATGGGTGCAGGTTATTGCCTGATGGCCGTGCATAGCTTGCCCATGCTGTACCTTTCTATGGCCCTCGTGATATTTGGTAACGGTTTCTTTAAACCGAATATCTCAACCCTTCTTGGCAATTTATATTCAATACCCGAATTTGAAAAAAGAAAAGATGAAGGCTATAATATCTTTTACATGGGTATCAATATCGGTGCATTCATCTGCAATTTTTTCAGCGCCGCTATTATCATCGTGTGGGGATGGAAATATGCTTTTGTGGCGGCGGGTATTGGTATGTTCCTTGGCGTGATCATTTTTATGCTGGGAACAAAACATTACTATACCGGTGATATAAGAAAAGCTATGACAAAAGAGGACATGCCCTTTTCAAAGATCGTTCTTACCATTTTTGTTCCTACGATCATTGCAGGTGTCCTGGGGTGGGTAATACCCAATAATATTTTCGGCTCAGATAGTACAGATGCATTCATCTTTGCCTGTATCCCTGTCATTTTATTTTATGCTTCGCTTTATTTCCGGGCAGAGGCATCAGAAAAAAGACCCATTGGGGCACTGCTGGCAATATTTGCAGCCGTTGTAATGTTCTGGGCTGTGTTCAAACAAAATGGTACGGCACTTACTATCTGGACAGACAATTATACCGACAGGCAGGTGAGCGGTACTACAGGAGATATTTTCAAGAGTTTGTACCAGGCGAAAGATATTAGCTATAAAAAAGATTCCCTGGAATTATATGATGAAAAGTTCAGGCTGCAGAAAAAAGGCGGGGCAGTAATTAAAGAATATAATTATCCTGTTTATTTCAAAAATGTTAAGCCGGAAAATCTACCTGCCGATGGTGCCAGTTCTACTTTATGGTCTACGCCCATCAGTCAATCCATTAATCCCGGATGGGTAATTATATTAACGCCGCTTGTAGTAGCTTTCTTTGCATTTTTACGAAGAAGGAACAAAGAACCTTCTACTGCAACGAAGATCGCATTTGGTTTGCTTATCTCCGCCTTATCCGTATTGGTGATGGTGGCTGCAGTTCATGTAAGTGGTAATGGCGCCGAAAAAGCGAGTGTATGGTGGCTGATGGGAACTTATGGTGTAATTACAGTGGGCGAATTATTATTAAGCCCGATGGGATTATCATTAGTTTCTAAACTCAGCCCTGTAAGATTAACTTCTTTGATGATGGGCGGATGGTTTCTTGCCACTTCTATTGGTAATAAATTATCGGGTTTACTGGCCACCATGTGGGATGGCTACGAAGACAAGGCGAATTTCTTTTGGGTGAATTTCGTGCTGCTGATGATCGCCACGTTCATAATCTTCGGCATGCTGAAATGGCTGAACAGGATCATGAAAGAAAAGGGAGTAAGCTAAAAATCATCCATGCAGCAGCTAACAACAACAGGTCAACCCAGGCAATTATATCTCCTTTTTTTTGCCGAAATGTGGGAACGCTTTTCATTTTATGGAATGAAGGCCCTGCTTATTACTTATATGGTCAGCCAATTAGGATTTGATGACCCAAAAGCCTATGCCATTTACGGATCTTATTCTGCCCTTGTTTATACCATGCCCATGTTTGGTGGTTTTATGGCCGACCGTTTTATAGGTTACCAGCGTTCCATAATATTCGGAGGGATTTTAATGACGCTTGGACATTTTATATTGGCCCTGCCAAATGACTGGAGTTTTTTTTACGGCATGGCCTTTATTATTTGCGGCAACGGATTTTTTAAACCGAATATCTCCAGCCTGGTAGGAACACTGTACGGAGAGAATGATCCGCGGAGGGACAGCGGCTTTTCTATTTTTTACATGGGTATCAATATCGGTGCCGCCCTCGGCGGATTTTTATGCGCCTATGTTGGCACAGAAATAAACTGGCATTATGGATTTGGCCTAGCAGGGATATTTATGCTTTTGGGATTGATCGTATTCCTGTTTGGAAAAAGATCTTTGGGCCATCGTGGCCTGCCGCCAAATATTGAAGCACTGAAAAAATCAGTATTTTCTTTTATCAGGCCTGAATACCTTATCTATGGCGGTACATTATTGATCGTGACTTTAGTAGTGACGCTGTTCCATCAATATCATTTAATGGATTATATCATGTTCGGTCTTGGTATAATTGCATTCATCTATGTACTTTCTGTTGGATTGAAAATGGAAAAGGAGGCAAAGCTGAAACTTTTTGCAGCCCTTATCATGATCATCTTCTCCATTGTATTTTGGGCGATATACGAGCAGAACGCCGGTTCCATGAACCTTTTGGCAGACAGGAATGCGGAAATGGTATTATTTGGGATGGATCTTAACGAATTATCTATTAATAACTTCTTACCACCGGGATGGGTGATCGTTCTTACATTAATTATTGCACCTCTGTGGCCATGGCTTAACAAAAGAGGGAAAGAACCCAGCACACCATTAAAGTTTGCATTGTCATTTATTTTTTTGGGATTAGGCTTCTGTGTTTTCTATTGGGGCTGCACTGCAAATGAAAGTACCGGCATCATCCCGCTATGGCCCTTTGTCTGGGGGTATTTCTTTCTTATCCTTGGAGAACTTTGTATATCTCCTATCGGCCTTTCGATGGTGACAAAATTATCGCCGGCAAAAATGGTTGCCTTGATGATGGGTATCTGGTTCTTTGGAACCGCAATTGGAGAATTCCTGGCAGGGAAGATCGGTTCCTTAATGAGCATTCCCAAAGATGTGCTTGCGAAAAATGATCCCGTTCTTTCCTTACCTTATTATGCCGATGTGATCCTGAAGATAGCTGTCGCATCTGTAGTAATAGGTATAGGCCTCATCTTCACGGTCCCCTTCCTGAAAAAATGGATGGGAAATGTAAAATAAGGAATGTGTTCTCTAAATAAAATCCATATAGGAGAACTTGTTGCCCAGTATCAGTTTGTCATCTGCACCCAGCCATTTATTTAATACCGTAGCATATACATTTTTAAAATCCACTTTGTGCTTAAGATCACCTTCATTCAGGTCGGCAAGATCAGGCATTGCATTTAATATACCTTTCTCTTTCAGGCCACCACTGATAAAGAACATATTGTTGGCCGTGCCATGGTCTGTTCCGCTGCTTGCATTTTGAGAAACCCTGCGCCCAAACTCGCTGAACGTCATCATCAGTACATCATCAAAACGGTTATTCTTTTTAAGGTCTGCTGTAAATGCTTTTACGGCGCCATTCAGTTCTGTAAATAATCTTTTCTGCTGGTTGTCCTGGTTAACGTGCGTATCAAAACTACCCAGCGAAACGTAATACACTTTTGTATTTATATCGGAAAAGATCAGTGACGCTATCGTCTTCAAATCCTTCCCCAGCCCTGTATTTGGATAAGATTCTGAAGAAGGGCGTGTCTTACTCTGCTGGTAGATATAATCTGCGCTGCTGAGCGTTGCACTCATTGTTTTATATAAATAGTCAATGGTCTCTTCACCTCCCTGGTGGTCGCTGTTCACGTCTTTAAAATACCTGCCGTTACTGCTGTTGAATAATTTTTTCGGATCCTTAAATGCCAGTCCTTTATTTTCTTCTCCTTTCAATGCAAGGCTCAGCACATCATCCAGTTCCATTGCCTGGGTTGGCTTATCACAACCTTTGCATTGCGCATCAAGGTAACGGCCAACCCATCCCGTGTTTACATATTCATCGCTTTTGCTTGCACTGTGCCAGATATCCATACTGCGAAAATGCGAACGGTCGGGATTAGGATAACCAACACTGTTCAATATGGATAAGTTCCCTTCATCATATAAACCTTTGAAAGCTTCCAGCGCAGGATTCAACCCGGTTTCATCAGTTAATATCAAAGAATTATCTTTTTTAATTCCAAGCCTTGGCCTCTCCCTGTAATAGATATCATTACGCACAGGAATTACAGTATTTAAGCCGTCGTTGCCGCCACTGAACTGGATAACCACTACTACTTTATTGCCCGGCGGTACCATCATGGGTCTTTCAAATGCCTTTAAAAATTTAGGCATCATGAAAGAGGCCGTAGCCAATGAACCCACCTGCAAAAATTCTTTACGTTTGATTAGCATTTTAAAAGTTATAAGTTATGAATGATGAATTATGAGTTATGAATTTTAAGCACTTATCATTCATAACTCATAACTTATAATTAGCAGAGCTGATACTCCGGTGTGCTCATCAGGTTTATGATGGCACTCTTGATATAATTCTCCCTGCTTTGGGTATTTATATATTTATCAAGTATTTTATTACTCACTTTTGTTTTTGTTTGTAAGACAGTAACTGTTATAGCAGGCAATAGCTTTTCCCTTGGAACATTTTCAAAGACCTTATTCACTGCCGCCCATTCAACGGTTGCTGTGCCGCCCTTTACAGCTTCCCGCATCTTTTTCACACCGGCTTCCATCATCCCCATCTGGATGTCATCATCAGCCTTGGGCTGAATGTCCAGCGCTTCATTTGCAGTAAGCATTTGCGGAATACGCATGCGCAGCATTAATGAACTGCTGTCGATCCAGGATTTGCCTCCGGGCCACCCGGCAACGTTAGGCGGGTAAAACAATACCTGTCCAAGTGTACGCTGAAATAATAATTGCGCCTGGTCATTTTCCATTTGCATGGGCAATAACCGCCTTATACCCGCCAGTAATTCAATGGGTGATTTTATTTTAGTGCCGATATTCTTTTCATCATAGAACCAGTCGCTGGTATATATATCTTCCAGTAATTTTTTTATATCATAGCCGCTTTGATAGAACCGGTTGCCCAGCCATTCCAGCTTTGCTTCATCAATGTTCTCATTTACAAAATACCTGTATATTTTTTTAGAGATGAACTTTGCTGTTTGTTTTTGTTCCAGCAAGAGATCAATAATATCATCGCCATTATAATTTCCCGTTTTACCCAATACTGTTTTATTCCCGTCATCATGCTGGTTCTTCCTGAAAACAAATTCACCCTGTATATTAAATCCCCATCCGGTAAAGGCACGGGCAGCTTCTTTTATGTCGTTCTCTGTATAATTGCCCCTGCCCATGGTAAAAAGCTCCATTACTTCACGGGCAAAATTTTCATTGGGGTGTTGCTTCCTGTTTTGCTGGTTATTGAGGAACTGCAGCATGGAAGGGCTTTTACTGACCGATCTTAGAAGTGCTGCAAAATTTCCGAGCGCATTTGTTCTTATCATTTGCAATAACTCCTGCTGGAAAAAACTATTATTGACCCGACAGGCAAAATGCCCATGCCAGAAAAGGCTCATCTTTTCCCTTAACTGGGCTTCGCTGTTTATCATTTCATCAAGCCAGCGGATATTAAGATTTCTCAGGTCATCTCTTGATTGCTGCTGGATCAGTTTCCTTTGGTCCCGTGTCATTTCATTTTTCTTCATAGCCCCATTCATCTCGCTATACAGGTCTGCCCGGCTTTTTGCAACCTCTATCTTAGCCGGGTCCTTTACCGATGTTTTTACTAAAAGCTCCCACAATTTTTTGGGTGAAATACTATCAAGTTCAGCGGCATTTTCGGCCATGGGGCCAAAAGCGCTCCTCCATAATAAATGTTGATTTTTTAAACGGTTGGATAAAGACATAAAAAGATATTTTAGCTAGAGAACAGGAACGGGGGTAAGACTATTTCTTTACCCGATGGTTTAATCTATAAATTTACAATTATCTGCAATGAAAAATCAATTGTATTTCCCCGGCAAGGTTTCCGCTCATCCCGTCTTTATGTGTAAAATTGCAGCGGTGAATATTTTTTTTATATATTTAAGTTCTTTTAGATAAATGCAACCCTTATCATTTTAAATAACCTTATATGAGAATCATAAAGATCTTAGCCTGTTGTGCATCTTTGCTTATATCAGAAATGGCTTTCAGCCAAAGCATGTGGAAATATTTTTCCCCCGAAGATTTTGCGGCGAGGCGAAAAAAAGTAATGGAAAAGATCGGCGATGGGGTTGCTGTATTGGTTGGCGCCGAACTGCCCGAGGCGTATATAAAATTCAGGCAGGATAATAATTTTTATTACCTCACCGGTGTGGAAGTACCCGATGCCGTACTGATCATTGACGGAAAGAACAAACAATCTTATTTACTGGTACCGGATAATATGTCCAATGATATTAAAGCAGAGGCATGGATCAAACCGGGTGCTGATGCTGCTACTGCTTATAAATTCGACAGGGTAATGTCCAGGTCCGCGCTTACAAATATGTTACATCGCTATGCCGATAACAGGCAAAGTTTTTTCCTGCAGCAATCCCCGCAGGAATTGGCGGAAATGAGCCGTGACCGTTGTATGCAGATCCGTGCAGCAAGACTTAATGATCCATGGGATGGGCGCATCTCCAAAGAAGTAACTTTTTATAATAAGATAAAGGAGCGGTTTCCCGCAAATACGGTTAATGATCTTACACCCATACTCGATGACATGCGCTGGGTAAAAGACAAAAAAGAAATTGCCGTGCTCCGTGAATGTGGAAGGATCGGTTGCCTGGGCATTAATGAAGCCATTAAAGTTACCCGGCCGGGCATTTACGAATACCAGACCGTTGCCGCCTGTGATTTTATTTTTGATGACAATGGATCCGCAGGCCCGGCATATTTTGCCATTGCGGCTTCAGGTGAAAGAGGACTGAGTTGGCACTACAACGCAAACAACCATCTTTTGGAACCCGGCACTGTATTATTGATCGATTATGCACCCGAGCTTAATTATTATGTGACGGATATCACAAGGACCTGGCCTGTAGCCGGGGAATTTACTGCCGAGCAACTTAAGTTTTACAATTGCGTGAAAGAGGCCCGTGATGAAATAATTAAAATGATGAAACCGGGGATTACCTATAGCGATATGGAAAAGGTGGGCAGGGAAGTGTACAAAAGAAATGGACTTGAAAAATACTGGTTTGGTTATGTTGGCCATTTTGTTGGCATGGCAGTACACGATGTTGGCAGCTACGATAAACCGTTCGTGGAAGGAGTTGTATTTAATGTAGAGCCGATTCTTGAGGATAGAGAAAAAAAGATACATATCCGGCTTGAAGATACTATCGTGATCACAGCTACAGGAGCAGAGAACCTTACCACGGTATCACCTGTAGAAGCCAAAGCAATTTATGCATTGATAAAAGAAAAGGGAGTTGGAGAAAAATAAGCTTCCAACAGGACGCGGTCTATAGCTTTTGTGTTGTTTTTTTTGCCGCAGAAAAAATACTCTTCCATAGCAGGAAGAAAAATGACTTGTGAATATCCCTGGGGTAATCTATCTCTTCTGTCCTTATCACACCGTTTTGTGGATTCTTATCCTTCATTAATGCATTCGCCACTATACTCATCACGCCCTTCTTCTTTGTATCACCTGAATCACTTTTTAAAAGCTCAATTTTAAGGTCATCGTATAATAAGGTAGCAGAGCCTTTGGCTACATTGTCTGTGCCGTTCATATTAAAAGTTAGTTTATTGACCTGGCCCTTTTTTATGGATGCCATGCCCAATGGTTCAATAACCGGGTTCAGGGCTTCTGCATTAAAGGCTCCTGCAACCCCTGATACTTCAAAGGCGCCATTAGCCGTATTCAGCGGAAGCTTCCATACTGTATTGAATTTGCTCACACCCATAAAACTTCCTGTTGCATCAAGCACAAGCAAATTACTCTGGCTTATCAGGTCTTTGATATTGGTTATGTTAGATATTGTTCCATTGATATTCTTGAAAAAGACCGTCCCGGTCTGCCTGCTTTCAGCACTCCTTTCTTTATAAGCCACCATTCCATCTTTTATGGTCACTTTCTTTACACGAAATGGGAATTTGATCTTTTGCAGCTGCTGGTGTGGGTAGTTGCCAACCTTACTTGCAGGATTTGGCGTAACTGTTCTGTCCATAGCGATATTTATAGTGGGCTGAAGAACCGCTGTTTCCGCTTCAAATCTTTTCTGTGTGATCAGCAGCCTGGTATCAATTCCTGTCAATTCTATATTCTTAAAATTCATATTATACAGCTCATTCTGGTATTTAAGGCTTTTGACAAAAGCCTCCTCTGTCAGCATCGGCGTAACTGAAAAGCTTTTTATGCGCATGGATGAATTGACATTGTTGATATCAAAAGCACCAACATTCATTTTATAGCGTTTGTTGGCCGACATAAATGAAAAGCCATCCGCAGATAATATCCAGTTGCTCTTACTGATCAGGTTCTTTATGCTGGTACCGGAATATAATTTTTGAATATCGGTAGCTGCAAATTTTACATTGGTAAGCGTTAAAGGCGCTTCACCGGGCTTTGCCTTATTATGGATCACTATTTTGGTATTGCCGATACTTACGGTATTCAGCAATGCATTATCAAAATAATTATTGTCAATTTCTATTTCATCGTTATCCCCGGCATTAGCGTCTTTTTTCGGGCTTCGGTAGAAAGTCAACAAGCCGCCTTCACTTATCAACTCTTCTGCTTTTAATTCCTGGTTTAGTATAAATGAGTTTGTTGAAATATCATTGATAGTCGTATTATTAATGTCGATCACGATCTCATTCTGGTTATTTTTCTGCTGGAATTTTTGGATCTTAATAAATTTCGCAGGCGCATTATACTCCACGCCCGTAAAAATGGTTTGCCGGTTCTCCCCCATGATATAGACCTCATTTACTCTTGCAACGATGTCCTTTATAAAATAGCTTATGATATTTTCATAATCTTTTGTGCTGTCGATCCGGAAATTCTTTAATTGTATAGAGATGTCTTTTAGCGAGGTATGCGGCGTGCCGGTTTTATCTGCCAGGTTCAGGTTACCGTTCTCTATTATTATTTCACCGGCATGAATCCTTTTAAATTTACCCAGCAGTTTTTCATAAATGGCCAGGCTGTCATTGCGGTTCAATAATTTCTTTTCTTTTTTTCCTGAATTGATGATATACACTACAGGCCTTACAATGCGAATGGATTTTGCATCTATAGCTGAATTATTTATAAGCGAAGGAATGTCCGCCCCTTTTACAATAACCTCGGCAATGCGCACATTATAAACAGTAGCCGCAGCAGCGGTATCATATTGCTGCAATTGTTTTTCCAGGGAATCTGACTGCAGGACAACATTATAGAAAGAAGCATTTCCATTCACCTCATCAATGGAAGAGCTGTCATAATGAATAAAATACAGGCTGTCGCTCCCCTTACTCACTGCATTTTCTATTTTGTCCCTGATGATCGACTTTTTATAATACTGCCAGTAAAACCAGCCCCCTACGACAGCGATCACTACAACAATGAGTATTATTCTTATTAGCTTTTTCAAAAGATACCTGGTTTATAAGTTATATGTATTAAAATGGCAATCCCAATGCAATGTTCAAAATAAGATTCTCTCTTCTCCATGCCCTGCTGGCGAAATCAATTTTATTAAATACCCATCTTTCAGACTCAGGCAGGTAAGGTTTACGCAATGGTATTCCAAGATCGACCCTGATCAGTAATACAGTAGCATCAATACGTATGCCGATACCTGATGCAACGGCAAGTTCCTTATGCCAATTCCTGCTCAGTTGTCCTGCCTTTCCAAATATCAGGGTATCCTTCGTCCAGATATTACCCATATCCAAAAATACAGCGCCGCTGAAAGTTGAGGCAAGCGGTATCCTCAATTCTGTGTTGGCAAGAAATTTATAATCGCCTCCTATGATCTGGAAAAACCGCTGGTCTGATGCGGTTGGCTTATAGGTTCCAGGTCCAAGGTTTCTTACCCGGAAGCCTCTTATTGAGCTGGAGCCACCAATGATATATTGTTTGGCAAATGGCAGGAAGGCAGAATTATGATACGGAAGCCCGATACCCAACTGTATGCGGCTTGCCCAATCCCATTTATTGGGTAAGGGCCTGGTATAATGCACAGAAAAATCCAGTTTTACATATTGGGCGAATGGAGTACCGAATATTGTTTTTTCCCTGAACGTTTTTGCACCTGATACCAGCCCGAGAATATTTCCGGCGAGGTCGATGCTTGAATTGAAATACCATTTATTTCTCCTGTTGCGCCGTGCATTATTATAGGTCCAGGAAAAAAAGCTGCCCGAGATGACCTCGGAATATACATTCAATAAAATGATAGGGTTTAATGCCGCCTGTTTTAAAAAAGTATCTGTTATGTTGGTAGCCCTTAAATAACTTATGGCCACAGGAGCAAATGTGAATTCATTTCTGAAATTATTTTTCCAGGTAAAGTCGGTCTGCAGGCGAAATAAATTCTTGGTATAAAACAATTGCTTCCTGAACATCTCATATCCCAGCAGGAAATTTGTGTTGGGCGGATAAAAATTGTTTTCCTTCACACGAAAGAAGGGAACCACGTAGCGGGGGAATCTTATTACTACTTCTCCACCCACACGAAAACTGTTGTTACGTTTAAGCGAATCAGCAAAAGAAGTTTCAATACCGGTATAGGCTTTTATCGTAAGCATTTCCGCACCACGAAATAAGTTCCTGTTCTTCCAGTTGAGACTAAGCTGGGTACCCAATGAGCTATTCTCTTTTGAAAAAGCGTCGATCTCCCCCTGGAATGATTTTTTCCTGGCAGGCGTCAAATAATAATAGGCATTCATCCTGTACGAACCTGAATCTCCAACAGGTTCATAGCGGTTCTTTACAAACTTGAAAGCGGGCAGGTTTATTAAACGGTTCAACGTGGTATTTTGTGCACGGCTGCTGTATAATCTCCCCGGCCTGTAGGTGATCATTTGCCCAAAAAGGCGGTTATTGAATTTCTTTGCAGAATCTTTGATAAGCAACCCATCGTACAATTCAGCGCCGGTAATACTTGTATCCAGTAGTTTGGAAACAAGAGAGTAGTTAGGAAATACGATGATCCTGTTAATGGTATAAGGATGTTTGGCCATTTCAGGGGTCGTTCTCTTTAAATTCAGAAAAATTTCCACCTGCCTGTTACCAACAGTACTGTCTGCATAAGCCATCAGGTAATCGGGATTGAAATAATAATAACCCCTTGTTTTAATAAAAAGATCAAGCTGGTCCCTTTCAGCACTGATATTATCCAGGTTGTATGGCTGGCCAATTTTTAATATCCCATTAGCTTTTTGTCTTTGTTCCAATAATTTTAAAAGTGCAGAACTGTCACTCACCCAGGTAATACTTTTTATATGGTATTGCGGCTGCACCTGTGCGGTATAGACCGATTTTACAAAATAGCTCCCAACGTTTGCAGTATCACCCTGTACGGTTGTATGGAAGTACCCGACATTTTCCATGTATGCCTGTATATTCTCTGCAATAACAGCAGGATTTATCCTGCTGCTGAGCACAGGCGGCTCGGCCAGTCTATTTCTTAAAAATGCCCGCAGGCCTTTATCTTTTTTCTCAGGCTTCTCTTTGATCATATAATGCCACCAAACCTTATATGGCTGACCAAGTAAAAATTTATTCCTCCTCGGCTTGATCGCCATTTTCAACGCATTCTTTAATGCCTTGTTTTTTTGTTTTACGTCGGGATTTTTTTGAATGATGACCTCGGAACCTTTATAAAGCCGTTCGCCCGGCGGCAAAAAGCGCTGTACGCTGCAGGAAGATGCAAACAATAATAAAAAAGATCCTATAAAATACAATAGCCTCATAATTGTAAAATCTACTTTTTCTTCTTCTTGAATAATTCATTGAACCTGTCATAGTCCATGGTAACGATGAACCCGATACCTGTTTCCACAACATAGCCATCCAGTATAACTTCGAACTGGTTCTTGCGGTAAGCCTTTAATAAATACTTACCATCTTTTGTTAGTTTATAACCAACAGTAATGTCGGGTATGAAATTGTTATTTGCCTTGGCCGCATCTTGTCCCTGTACGCCGAAGTCCTTACCAATCCAGATGGTGAGGCGGTCATCCAAAAAAGTTTTGCTTAAAGCTACATTCAGGTCTGTACGCTGCACACTTCCTCCATCGCTATAATCCGTATAAGAGTTCAGGTTAAGATCTATATCCACGCCCTTTAGCAGGTTGCCGGCAATTTCATTTAATGCGCCGGATAAGAATTGGCTCACGCTCTGGCGGGCAAGATCATTAAAATCATTACCATTGCCCCTGAAGAAATCGCTGCTTTGCTCGCCAACGAACCGTCCGAGCAGTAATAAAGAAAACACCTGCTTAGCGGTTGCTGCTTCGTCTCCCCTTATCTGGCTGAGTTTATTTTCGATCGTTGTTCTCAGGTCACTGTTCATCACCGTGCTTTCTTCAGGTAATTGTATATCAAATTTTATGGTAGGCCTGCTGAGTTCACCGGTTAAATAAAGTATCACTTTAAAAGGAACTTTTTGATTGAACGCATTGGCGAGTAAAGGGTCCACTGTGCCCACTTCATTATCCAGCAGGTCTTTTGCTGATGTATTAACTGTATAAGAAGCAGTGATGTTTACCCTGGCACGCATGGGTTCTCCTGCAAATATGATTGTGCTGCCTTTTACAAGGTCAAACTTCCGCTGCAGGAACTGGTAATTGAAAACATAATAACCCTGGTCCAGTTCATAGGTCCCTGCAAGGATTAAATTCCCTCCCGGATCTAAACCTGCGGTAAGTTGTGCGTCACCCTGCACCCTTATTTCATCACCGGTAACAGGGTCAATGATGATCTTTAATGCGGCATTCTTTTTTACTTCTATATTCAGGTTGTAATTAAGGAACTGTGCGAAAGCTGCCCTGTTTTCATTTTCTTCCATGAATGGGATCACCGGCGGGTTCACATCAAAAGTATCCCTGTCAATAAAACGCACAATGGTTTTCGATGCATCCTTGCCATAACTTCTTTCGGGTATCATAATGGTAACATCACTATTGTCATTAACAAATATGCCGCCCTGTATATCAGGAGAAACCGAAGTGCCGGTTACTAAGGCATTCACATCAACGGAAGCAAATCCATAAAATTCGTTGTTGATCGCTCTTGGGGCATTCAATAAAATAAAATCAGTGGCATTGATATCCAGTTTCAGGTCGAAGACGCTTCCCTGGTTGAGAGAAACAGATCCATCGATCTTCATCTGGTTATCCAGCGAATCAAGTACTATAAAATTTGAAAAGTTTATACCCGGGTGATCGAAGACTATTTTTTGACTGTTTATTTTAAAAGGTGTATTCAATTGTGCAATGGTAAACCTTGCTGTATCAAAATTCAATTCACCTTTCCAGATGGGCTCAGAGAATTTACCCTGGAGATTCATATTACCATATACATTACCCGTAGCATTTCTTATACTGCCGAAAGTAAAGCCCTGCAGGCTTGCAAGGTTCAGTTTTTTGATATCAACAAAAGCATCAAATTGCTGCTCCTCGTTGTTCAGGTAATAATTCCCTTTGGCAGCAATATCATTGCCGTAGCCCTGCAAGGTGAGTGTTGCTGTAATATTATCCTCCGATTGCTTTGCTGCAAAACCAGTAACTGTGCCCAATGGCTGCTGCATTAACTCAAGCCCGGTGATCGTAAAATTGCCTGTAAAGGCGGGGATCGTTTTGTTAAGATCAGCCACTTCCATTTTTGCATCCAGTATTCCCGAAGCAAAAAGTGTATCCCTGTTCAGGACCGAACTGATACTTTTCAAATTAAAATCGTCAATAGCAATATCTATCGGGCTATTGACGATCTCCTGCCTGCTGTTGATAAAGATCCTGGCTGTATCGCTTGTTATTAAAAAATTATGAACGATCAATCCTGCGGGTGAATAACTGATGTAGTTATCGGGTGCAGCATTCCATCTTTCATAATTAAGTAATAAACTGTCTTTAAGCCTGAATGAATAGCTGTCATCTTTTACAAACAACGATCCGTTCAAACCAAACCAATCTGTTTTTTTGTTGTCCTGGGTTACAGTATTTATTGAAAGGCTGTCATGAGCTGCGCTTCCGCTCAAGCGGGTACCATAAAAAGTATTTCTTACATAATTCAGCGTATCAAAGTTGATTGCATAATTTATGCTTTCATTTCTTGAACGGATATCTATACTACCATTTCTTACCGCATTATTCTGGTAAGCGAGGTAAGGAACAGAAGCGGTTAAGTTTAATGCACTATCTGTCTTTGCAGATGCAAAACTGCCTTTAAAATTTATATCATCATAAGCGGTCAGGCCCGGAACTATGGCAACAGGAAATGGATGTTTTTTTATAACACCCTCAAATGTTACCTGCTGTTCGGGAATAACAGCGGTTGCAGTATTTGATACTTTATAATAGTGATTCACGTACTGCACAACAGCATCACCGATCCTGTCATAATCAAAAGCGCCGTTGGCGTGCAGGTTTGCAAAGGGTGCATCAAAATTTATATTATCTACGCCGCCCGAAGATGTTGCAATAAGCGAGACAGTATCCATCCGGTAAAAATCTTTTCCAAGCTGGAGATTTATGGAATCGATGCGGGTGTTGATGTCAAGGTTACGCGGCTTGAGATTACTGGCCTGAACATTGGCATACAGGGAAAAATTCAAGGTGTCATTATACAAATTAAGTTTTTGAAGCTGTGCCGTATCTACATTTACAAATCCATTCACAGAAGGATATTCACCCTGAACATTTGCCTTTATGTCATATTGTAATACCAGGCTGCTGTCATTTATGGATCCTTTACTGTCTATGATACCATTATTAAAGTTTGCAGTTACTTCTGCATTTTTATAGTTATAATTCTTGTATTGCAATTGTTTCACGGAGGCAGTGATATCTGAACGCATTGTTTTATAATCAAAGCCTGTGCCTTTAAGCTTGAATGAGCCCGTAACTTTTCCAAGTACACTGTCCTGGCTAATTAGTTTACCAATATCATAATTGCTTGTTGTAACAAAAAGATCATAGGCAGAATTTTTCGGATCCTTTATATTCCTGATAAAACCCTTCACCGTAAGCGGGCCATAGCTGCCATTTAATTTCAGGTCCATCACCAGGTTATTGGCATTGCCACTGATTGTGCCGGTGGCATAGGTCTTTTCGGGAAGCCGTATTTCTGGTGGCAATGTTCCCGGTGGAATGAAGCCCAAAATAAAATCCCGGCTGAAGCTGCTGCTGCTTATGGCAAAATCATATTTTAATTTTGCAGGGTCAGAAATATTCTTCAAAGAAAACCTGCCACTCAACGCCAACCCCTGGCCGCTGGTTTGAATATCAGATACCAGGCTTTCCTTATTACCCTTCACACGCCCCCGGAGGTTTATGATCGCCGGCAGTTCTTCCAGTGATTGCCGGTTTTCCGGCGGAACGAATTTTAATATATCCGATTTTTTAAAACTGCCGTTATCTATATACAGGTCATAATAAAATTTAGAAGCATCAGTAAGATTGTATAAAGTTCCATGTGCATTCAGGCTGCTGCCCGAAAATCCAACCAGTTGCAGGTAGGGCACATACACCTGTGCAAGATTGCCACGCAATTCTGTATTAAAATGTACCAGGTTATTGGCAAACTGGTCGGGTGGAAAAGCTCTTTTTAATTCCGGCGCTACCAGGTACAGGTCATTGAAAGCAAGGGTTGAGTTTTTGAGTACGGCAGAGATTAAACTGTTACGTGGGTTTGCGCTGATACCGGCAAGACTGTCATATTTGATCTCGATATGATTTTGTAAAAGCGACTGGGGTGTTTTTACATATAATTCTCTTGCAGAAAGAATGGTATCTGTCATTAAAAAATTCACGTGCAGTGTATCTAATGCAAGTCCGCTGCTATCTTTAAAGCGGAGTTGCTTTACCATTCCCGCCGTCCTTTCTATTGAATACATGAATTCGGATATATCAGCGTCAAATTCTTTTACATTAAAATGCCCGGCATCAAAACCATCTGTCTTCGCAAGATTATTATCATCAAATTGTATAATATTATTTGTAAAGGAAACCTGTTTTGCCTTTATCATCCAGGGAATATAGGTGGTGGTATCTTTTGCAGGTGTTTTTACAACCGTTTGTTTTGGGTTAGTGAACCTGACAAAGGAACTATCCAGTAAAATGTAATCGCCGGTCGCCAGGGATCGATCCAGGTCGAACAAGGCATTATCCAAAGCAAGGTGTGTTACCTTGTTCGTATAATACATACCCGAGATCTTATTTTCTACTGTTACGTTCGCATCCCGGATATCAAGCGTGCCGGCAGAAATGTATAGGCCATAGGCAGGCCTGGCAATAGTATCTGCGGGTATAATAAAGACAGTATCTTTTTTTGTTTCCTTATAAGTGGTCATTAAGAAATCGATACCCGATGCTGTAAAATCTTTGATCGCAAAATTTATCCTGTCGGGGCGGAATTTATTTAAAGAAGCATCAAGGCTTTTGATCCTTGCATAAAAATCAGTGCCTTCGTTTTTATCTTTGAATCTTAAACTTACATCATCAAGGACCAACCTGTTCAATGTAAGTTTTAATCCCGCTGTATCCATATCAACTTTTCCTGCGGGCTTATTACCGGCAAAAGCATCAAGCACGAACTGGTAATTAAATGCGGAATCCTTTTCCTCCCTGCTGATGTTAAAGAATATATTTTTGAAGACGATCTTTTCAATATCGGTATTGCCCCATATCAATTTTACCATATCAATATCTGCAAGGATCTTTTCACCAAAAAGCAGAGTGTCTTTTTTCTGATCCTCGGCATACACGCCATTTATTTCCAGCCATTGTGGTAAACTGTAATTAACGGAACCGATAATAACCCTGGTCTTTAATTTACCGCTGAGGTAAGATTGAACTTTATTTTTTACAATTCGCTTTCCAACCGGCAGGTTAATGAACAGGAATAAAAGACATACCAACAGGAACACACTACCCAATGTGTATAATAGTATTTTGCCCGTCTTTTTAATTATCCTTTTATGAGACATCTGATAAACCCGTATGGTAATAATTTTACTTGGTAAGCTGGTTTAATGGATTTCCCTTGATCTACACTAAGCTGGCTTGGTAAACATAGAAATAATTGTGCCTTTATAACAGCATTTGGCAGTACTGGTTATTATAGTGTTCTAATCTGAGCGCTTGTAGAATAAATTCCCCAATTTTACTCAAATTACCAGTTAGCAAAGCGACCCCCTCTATACCCCTTTGCTGCCATCCCCTGTTTTTTTTATTATAACACTATATCAAAAAACAAAGGTGTTGTAATGATAATTAGAAGATCGGGTTAACCGTTTTGTAATATTTTCATTATGATCTTTTCATCGCTGGTAAGGTCTGCTTTTGAATCATTCACCTCAATTTCTTCCAGTTCTTTAAAATATTTTTCCAGGCTTTTATCTTCATACATGGTTATGATCACCGGGTGCACATAATATTTTTTACACACGGTTCTTGTGTTTCCCAATTGCGCCGCAACTTTATCCAATACCTCTACAATATTTTTTTTTGTTTCTGTTGCGGTTTCTGCAAAGCCTGTTTCTTTAAAAGCTAAAAATGCATTAACGGTTCCTGCCCATGTTCTGAAATCTTTGGCGGTAAAATCTGCACCGCTGATTTTTTTTAAATATTCATTTACCATTCCTGAATCAATGGTATGCCGGTTACCTTCGTCATCATAATACTGGAACAATTCTTTACCCGGAATATCTTTACACTGCTGCACAATGGCAGAAAGTTTTTTATTCTTTAAGCTGATGGTGTGTTGAATTCCTTTTTTCCCTTTGAAAGAAAATTTTATATCATGCCCTTTTACTTCCACATGTTTATCTTTTAATGTGGTAAGCCCGAACGAGCCATATAATTTTTCATACACATTATTTCCTATCCGGATATTTGTGCGTTCCATTAACATGACCACGGCTGCCAGCACTTTGTCTTCTGTAAGTGCAACAGACGAAAGGTCTTTTTCGAGTTGCAGCCTGATCGCAGGTAATACTTTTCCAAAATCAAGTAAGCGGTAAAACTTTGTATGGTTACGTAATATGTTCCAGTCGGGGTGATACCGGTATTGCTTTCTTCTCTTTGTATCAAGGCCCGTGGCCTGCAGGTGGCCGTTTTGCAAAGCACATATCCATACGTCTTCCCATGCCGGTGGCAGCACCAGGCTCTTTATCCTTTTGATCTCGTTCTTATCCAAAATTTTTTTTTCCGCGATGTAATAGCTGAAATTTTTTCCTTTTCTCCGCCGGGCGATACCGGGAGCACTATCAGTAACATAAACCAGGTTAATAGCCTCCGCGGTTTTTACCGGGTCATTGATGATCTTCTTTATTTTAGACTTTGGCAACTGGTCAATAGCTTCCAGGGTATCCATAATTAATTTTCTGTTTATCAGTATTCTCCTGTTAAAGAAAGTTTTATGCCATTAAACCAATGCCTTGCAATGTGATCGAAGTCTTGTATAAGGCTTATATTCCTACTCAGTATGAGGAATTTGTTCCTCAAAGAATCCAGGGCTTTACCCCGAAACGTATCTAAAAGCGGTTTGGTACGCCCTTTGAATTTTAATAAGGGTAATCACAATTAAAAACTGGCTCTATGCAACACAACTACCAATATGAAGATGAGAACCTTGATTTTCTCAAGGAGAAGATAAAGGATATAAAGGTCGCTTTGTTCAAATCAGAGAGCAATTGCGAGTTGCAACTCCCTAATAATATCATACAAACATTAAAAGTTGAAGACGACGGAACAATATGGTTCTATACGTCATGCAATGGCATTTATGCAAAAAACATTGACAAACCTTTTTATGCATACCTCAATTATTACAAAAAAGGAACTGACTACCGCCTGCAGGTTAGCGGAAGAGCAACTATAATCAGGGATGGTGATGAAGGGCTTTTTTCCATCAGTAATTATGCAAAAGGAACCTATGGAAAACTTGTGCTGGTGAAAATGAAAATAATGCAGGCTGAATTTTTTGAGAACAAAGCTTTTTCAAATATATCCTGGAGCGAAAGGATAAAGAGTGCGATCAACTATTTATTCCCCGCCCCCACACACCGCATCTATGATTTTTCTAAATAAGTACAACCAAATGAATGGACCTAAGAATCGACAGATGAATTTAATTTGACAAAAAGTGATAAAAAAAGCCGTTTTGCGAAACAGCTTTAAGCGATACAGAGATTGTTTTACGAAGCAATCTCTTTTTATTTTGTCTTATTTATTTTTTTGAATTCTCTTTTACGTAAGCATATACATTATTCTTTTCTGTCTCGGTGAGATTGGCCTTTGGCGCCATAACGGCTAAGATGCTTGCCCAACGGTCAGAAGAATACTCAGTGGTAACTTTTAATCCATGACAGCCGCCGCATTTTGCATTATAGGTTTTCTGGCCCGCAATGGCAGCCGCAGCCTCGGGAGTTGTTGCAGTAGGAACTCTTGCCCCGGCAAACGTCGCATTTTCTGTGGTGCCTGTACCGGTTGTTGTTGTAATTGTTGAGGTAACTGCCGATCCTGTTCCTTTACCCAGGTTTGGATCAGTTGACATGGGTTGTGTATTAGCAGATACAGACCCGGAATTAGTTGTTCCTGTTTCGGTTTTTGAAGGCGTCATCTTTTTAGCACAGCCCCATACCAGTACCATTAAACTGGCAACACATAATATTTTTTTCATCACGGTTTGTTTTAAGAATGATAAATATAGGAATTTTAAGGAAGACGATCCACCGGCAGCACAGGAATTATGTTAATGAATAGTTGTTGCACCAAAATAATCATGCAGCACCCTGGGCAGGTTTATTCCTTTTTCTGTTTGATTATTCTCTAAAAGACAGGCCACAATACGCGGCAGTGCCAAAGATGATCCATTTAAGGAATGTAGTAACTGTGTTTTATTATCAGCCCCTTTGAACCTTGCTTTTAACCTGTTGGTCTGGAAGTTCTCAAAATTACTTACAGAACTTACTTCCAGCCATTTCTGCTGCGCAGCGCTGTATACTTCAAAGTCGTAGGTAAGCGCCGAGGTAAAACTCATGTCTCCGCCACACAAGCGTAAAATGCGGTAAGGTAATTCCAGCGACTGCAATAATTTTTCTATATGGGTCACCATTCCTTCCAGTACTTCATAGCTTTTATCCGGGTGTACCAACTGCACAAGTTCAACCTTATCAAATTGGTGTACCCTGTTCAATCCCCTTACATCGCTTCCAAAACTTCCTGCTTCTCTTCTGAAACATGGGGTGAAGGCCGTCATCCGTACGGGAAGTTCAGTTTCTTTTAATATCTCATCCCTGTAAATATTGGTGAGCGGAACCTCAGATGTAGGTATCATGTAAAATCCATCAGCAGTAATATGGTACATCTGTCCTTCCTTATCCGGCAGTTGCCCTGTTCCATAAGCAGATGCTTCATTGACCATCAGTGGTGGTGCGTATTCTGTATAGCCTGCTGCAATATTGTAATCCAAAAAATATTGTATCAATGCCCTTTGCAGTTTAGCACCCTTACCTTTGAACAAGGGAAAACCGCTGCCCGTTAATTTAGCGCCTGTTTCAAAATCAACCAGGTCATATTTTTTTATAAGGTCCCAGTGCGGTGTTGCTGTGGCAGGAAGCGATGGTTTGGTTCCGCCTTCCCTTACCACTTCATTATCTTCAGGTGTTTTGCCTTTGGGTACTGATGAATGAGGCAGGTTAGGCAATTTTACCAGGTCTTCCTGTAATGACCTTTCTGCTTCGGCGAGTTGCTGTGCCAGGTTTTGTAAAGATGACTTGTGTTGCGCAACCTCCTGTTTTTTATTTTCTGCGGCATCTTTTTCCCCTTTACCCATCAGCACGCCAATTTCTTTACTGGCACTATTTATAGACGACTGCAGGGTCTCTGTTTCTGTTTTCAGTTTTCTAAGCTGCTCATCTGCTTCCAAAAGCTTATCAACCAATGCCAGGTCTGTAAAATTTTTAATAGCTAATTTTTCTTTTACCAATGCTGTATTTTGCCTGATATAACTGATCTGTAACATGAATACTAAAGAATTTTGGCAAATATAGTGAAGTGGGCCGCAAGCTACAAGCTTCAAGGGCCAATCCTGTTTTTTCAGGAGTTTATCTTATATGAAAAAGTCATTTGGCCCAGGCATGCTTCTCCCTTGCCGCTTGTAACTTGTAGCTTTCTTTTATATTTGCAAAATGCAGCAGGCAAAAGATGATCTACAGGTGAGGTGGCTGAAGTTACGCATTAAGCTAAAAGAGCGCTTTGGCATAAAACCGGATATGGACGGTATTCTTTTCCTGATCGGTATACAGGAACTGGGCAGTGGCAGGCAGGATTTCAGCAAGGAAGAAAAGCAGGACCTCATGCATATAGCGGTTTGTACTGTACTTTCGCTGAGCGGTTATTATATCCTTGAGGGCAATGATGAAGAGGGCTGGCCGCACTTTAAACAATTAAAGCCACTGCCGGGTTTTATCCTTATCGAGCAGGAAAATTTTTTGAAAGACCATATTTTACTATATTTCCAAAACCAAAAATTTATTGACTAATCATTTATTTTATGAAATTAAGTATCGCATGTACGGCATTATTAATGCTTTTTTTTATGGCCGGCGCTAATGCACAGACAAAAAAGACAATTACAAAAAAAGCAGGAGTTACAAAAACAGTTAACAGAACGCCGACAATTAGAAAGAAAGTACCCGTAGCCAATGTGCCAAATGTCAAGCTACCGGGTACAAGGATAAAGATTACTACCGATTCAGGGGTTATTGTCATCCGCCTGTATGATAAAACGCCAAAGCACCGTGATAATTTTATAAAATTGGCAAACGAACATTTTTTTGATAGCTTATTGTTTCACCGCGTGATCAATGGCTTTATGATACAGGGCGGCGATCCACAAAGTAAAAATGCAATGCCCGGCATGATGCTGGGTAGCGGAGATGTTGGTTATACGATCCCTGCAGAACTTGACACTTCTTTATTTCATAAAAAAGGAGTCCTTGCGGCAGCCCGTACTGATAACCCCCAAAAGGCCAGCAGCGGTTGCCAGTTCTACATTGTTCATGGCAGGCTGTTTTCCGATGCAGACCTAAACATGCTTGAAATGCAGAAAGGCATAAAATATTCCGCCGCAAAGCGGAATCTGTATAAAACTATTGGCGGCACTCCCATGCTTGATATGGAGTATACTGTATTTGGAGAATTAGAAAGCGGGCTGGAAGTGATCGACAAAATTGCTTCCGTTCCAACTAATGGAAGTCCATATGACAGGCCCCTTGGTGATGTGCGCATGTATATTGAAGTAATAAAATAGTTAACAACCGATAAAATTCTGCTTTACATTTAAAAACCAGTAACTTCAAATTTCAAAATATAAAAAATGAATTTTCCAGAAAACCTCCGCTACACCAAAGACCACGAATGGGTTTCATTAGAAGGTAATATCGCCACCATTGGCATCACCGATTTTGCCCAGCGTGAATTGGGTGATATTGTTTATATAGATGTTAGCTCAAAAGGCAAAGCGCTATTAGCCGAACAGGTTTTTGGAACCGTGGAGGCCGTGAAAACCGTAAGCGACCTTTTCTTACCGGTTGCCGGTACCATCACCGAAGTAAATCCTTTACTGGATGCACAACCGGAACTGGTGAACACTGACCCATACGGGCAGGGCTGGATGATTAAAATGAGTGTAGATAATGTTGCAGACATTGATAAACTTATGAATGCAGAAGCCTATACTGCTGCTGTGGGATAGTTACAAAAACTGCAAAATGAAAGATAAGCAAGCTCCATACGCAGCATCGCATATTTCAAAATTCATTCCAGGCATTGCCTGGTTTTTTCTTGTATTGACATTGGTATGCATCCCCGGTTTCGACCTGCCAAAGGTTGACAGTTGGCTGATAGAGATCAATTTTGATAAAATGATACATGTTGGCCTGTTCGCAGTATTGGCTTACCTCTTCATGTACCCCCTTGCCAGGATCAACTTATCACCAAAAGAAAGATGGCATTATATAATTAAGATCGCCATTGCTACGGTCATATGGGGCCTTACAACGGAAGTCATCCAGAAATTTTTTATTCCCGGCAGGAGCTTTACCCTTGGTGACTGGCTTGCAGACAGTTTGGGGGGCATCATTGCATTATTATTTTATAAAAAGCGTTTCTTAAAAACGCTTAAGCCCTGATAAAACAGGCCCTGTAAGCTATACGGGATAGTATTTTTGGCTTGTTTCATCGGCTTTAACTCCTTACATTTGTATTATGGTAAATGTTGAAAACATGGAATACAACACAACACGGAACCATTTGATCATGAGAGAATATGGCAGACATATTCAGAAAATGGTGGAATACCTGTTGTCGATTGAAGATAAAGAAGAAAGGCAGCGTAATGCTTACGCTGTAATTGAATTGATGGGTTTTTTAAACCCGCATTTAAAAAATGTAGAGGACTTCCGCCATAAGTTATGGGATCACCTTTTTCTCATCAGTGATTTTACATTGGATGTGGAAAGCCCCTATCCTATCCCCACAAGGGAAACTTTAAAGGCAAAGCCTGAGCGCCTGCGTTATCCAAAAAAATATCCCCGCTTTAATCACCTGGGAAAAAATATTGAAGTAGTGATTGACAAAGCATTGAAAGAAGAGAACCCCGAAAAGAAACAGGGTTTCGCGAATGCTATTGCTTATTATATGAAGCTCACCTACAGTAACTGGCACAAAGAGCTGGTTCATGATGATTCTATTCAAAGCGAATTATCAAGCATGACAAAGGGTGAGCTGGAATTCAATAACAGGCCGTTTGTTAAGCACCGTGTAGACACCCGCGATGACAGGGATGATTACAGTGGCGGCAGAAGCAGTGGCGGCTATCGCAAAAATTTTGGCGGCAGGAGTAATACCGGCGGCAGGGATAACAGGGGCGGCAGCGGCGGACGTGATAATAACCGTAGTGGTGGAGGAGGAAGAGATAACAGGGGCAACGGCGGCGATAACAGGAATAATAACCGAAATTTTAAAAAGAGGTATTAACTATAACAGCAATTAAAACGAATTACACTAATTAAGAAATAAGTACCTGATGTTTATAAACGTCAGGTTTTTTTATTTCCGTTTGTCTTTCGTGTAATTCATTTTTATTCGTGCAATAAATAAAAAAGAGGATGGGATCATTTGAAGTAAGGGGAGGAAAAAAACTTTCGGGAGAAATTACCCCGCAAGGCGCAAAGAACGAAGCTTTGCAGATCATTTCTGCGGTATTGTTAACCCCCGAAAAGATCACCATTCATAATATTCCTGATATCGTTGATGTTAACCTGCTCATTGAATTGCTTGCAGACATGAAAGTAAAGGTCAACAGGGTTAGCAGGGACACCTGTATTTTCCAGGCCGATGATGTGGACGTTGAATACCTGCGCAGCGAAGACTACCATAAAAAAAGCGGGAAATTAAGAGGCTCTGTAATGCTTGCCGGTCCTATGCTGGCAAGGTTTAAAAAAGCATATATTCCAAAACCGGGTGGAGATAAGATCGGCCGCAGGAGATTAGATACCCATATTATAGGATTTGAAAAACTGGGCGCAAAATTCTCTTATCACAGTGATGATGGTTTTTTTCATTTGGAATCTGCAGACCTGAAAGGGGCAACGCTGTTACTCGACGAACCCAGTGTAACAGGCACTGCCAATATTTTAATGGCGGCCTCCATGGCAGCGGGTACCACTACTATTTACAATGCAGCCTGCGAACCTTATATACAACAGCTTTGCAAAATGCTTAACCGCATGGGCGCAAAGGTGAGCGGTATCGGCAGCAATATGTTGGTGATAACCGGGGTTGAAAATTTAGGAGGCGCAGAACATACCATGCTGCCGGATATGATCGAGGTAGGTTCCTTCATTGGACTTGCAGCGATGACACAGAGTGATATCACCATTAAAAATGCGGGCATTGAACATTTAGGGATCATTCCTGAAAAATTTCAGCAACTGGGCATTCAAATGAATTTTAACGGGGATGATATCCATATCCCTGCACAGGAATTTTATGAAGTACAGAAATACCTGGATGGAGGTGTTTTAACTGTTTACGATCATCCATGGCCTGGCTTTACACCCGACCTGTTAAGCATTGTGCTGGTAACAGCCATACAGGCAAGAGGTAGTGTACTGATACACCAGAAGATGTTTGAAAGCCGTTTGTTCTTTGTTGACAAGCTGATAGACATGGGTGCGCAGATAATCCTATGCGATCCGCACCGTGCCGTAGTTATAGGCCTGGAAAGAGAGCAGCATTTGCGTGGCATCACCATGAGCAGTCCCGATATACGTGCAGGTGTAGCCTTGTTGATAGCAGCACTGAGCGCACAGGGAAAAAGTACGATACAGAATATTGAACAGATAGACAGGGGTTACCAGAATATTGATGAGCGATTAAGGAATTTAGGAGCAGATATAAAAAGGCTGAACTAATTTTATCAAATGAAAAGAACAGGGCTTAAGTGGCTATTAATATTATCAGTCATCTTTTTTTCTTCCTGCCGCAATAAATCGATACAGTTACTTTCTAAAAAATGGGATTGTGTGAGGGTAGAAAATCTCCTGCCCGCTGATCAAAGATTTCAAAATGCACAGGATTCCACCAATGCTATTGAACTTCAAAACCTCGCAGGATCTTTAAGCTGGACCTTTAATAATGACCTCAAATATGAATGTGCGGTATCGGGCAATGTGGTTGTACGCGGCACTTATGAATTAATGGACGGGGAGAAAATTTTGGTATGTACGCCCTCCACGAAAAACAATATTAACCGCTATATCATTAATACATTAACAGAAAATGACCTGGTCTTAAAAAGTACTGCAAATGCTGCTCCCCTGGTCTTACATTTTAAACCGAACTAGCAAAATAAAAATTGGAATTTAAATAGTTTCTTTGCACATGAATTCGATTCACCAGAAGATATTGATCATTACTGCGCCATCAGGAGCCGGCAAGACCTCCATTACAAGACACCTGATGAAAGTCTTTCCTGTCCTGGAATTTTCGGTATCTGCTGCCACACGCAAGCCAAGGGGTATTGAAAAAGACGGGGTGGATTATTATTTTATCGATCTTGAAGATTTTAAGCAAAAGATACAGAACAAGGAATTCGCCGAGTGGGAAATGGTGTATGAAGGAAAATATTACGGCACTTTAAAATCTGAACTGAAAAGGATATGGGCCCTCAATAAAGTTCCGGTTTTGGATATTGATGTAAAGGGCGCTATACACATCCAGCAGCAATACCCCGAGAATACCCTCAGCATTTTTATAGAACCCCCATCGGTGGATGAATTGAAGAACCGCCTCCAGGTCCGCGGAACCGAAACAGCAGAATCACTGGCGGCAAGGGTGAACAAAGCTGCTTACGAGATCTCTTTTAAAGACCAGTTCAACAAACAAGTTGTAAATGATGAACTGCAGCGTGCCTGTGCGGAAGCAGAACAGATCGTGGGCGACTTTCTGAAAGACAGTTAAATGACTTAAAAGATGCTCCCATAGTCTCATAAGCGCAATCGCCCTCCAAGGTGAAAAACAGGTCCGGGACAGTCAGGAATATCTCCGTTTGAATTCTCATGTTCGAAGTGAAGTGTCAGCATAGGTTGTGGAAGGCGGCTCACATAACGAAGCATACAGCTCCGATAAACCCAGTCTGACTACTTTTCAAACTGTGACACTATCGAACAGCCCTGTTCACCCGGCTCCAGCACCTGGTATCCAGTATCTAATTCCCCTCTTTCATTCTTCTTTCTTATTTTTATACCATGGATTGGGTAGCCCTCATAGCAATTATTGCCTCTCTTTTATTCATCGGTTTCTTTTCCGGCATTGAAATAGCTTTTATTTCAGCCAATAAGCTTTCCATTGAACTGAATCGCAAGCAGGGCACACGCAGCGGAAAGATATGGGGCTATTTTTCAGATCGTCCTGCCCGCTTTATAGGCACTGCACTTGTAGGTATCAATATTGTTTTTGTTGTTTATGGCTTATTGATAGGCAATATGCTGTTCCCTATCTGGGATTGGATAAGACAGCAGTTGCCCGGTTCGCTCACCGGGTCGGTACAATACATTAAGCTTTTTGTTGAGACCATCCTCTCCACCCTGATCGTTCTCTTTGTTGAATTTTTATCCAAAGCTTATTTCAGGGCAAGGAATAATAATATACTCAGCTCGGAGATCATCAGTTTTATCGTCCGCTTTTTTTACTGGCTTTTTTCTTCCCTTGCCGCCTTCTTTGTAAATACTTCAGAGTGGATATTGAAAATTATTTTTAACGTTAAGATCAAGAATAAAAAAGACATCTTCAGCAAAGTTGACCTTGAGCATTTTATCCAGCAAAGCAAAGGCCATGAAGAGGAAGACAGCAAAGAGATCAACAAAGAATTATTTGAAAATGCCTTATCACTCAGTGAAGTAAAATTAAGAGAGTGCCTTATACCCCGACGGGAGATTGAAGGTGTTAGCATGAATACACCGATGGGAGAAGTAAAAACAAAATTCATTAATACGCAGTTGAGTAAGCTGGTTGTTTATGAAGGTAATATTGATAACATTGCAGGTTACATTCACCAGCTTGACCTGTTCAAGCATCCCGTAACAGTAAGAGATATTTTGTTACCCATACCCACAGTTCCGGAAAGCATGAGCGCTACCGACCTGATGAATAAATTCAGTAAGGAAAGAAAGACCATTGCCTGGGTCATTGATGAATTTGGCGGCACAGCGGGGATCGTAACAATGGAAGACCTGCTGGAAGAGATCTTTGGCGATATAAAGGATGAATACGATACGGAGGAATTTGTAGAAAAACAGCTTGCCCGCAACGAATTCATCTTCAGCGGAAGGGTAGAATTGGATTATATCACCGAGAAATACAAGTTATATTTTCCCAATGACGAAGAAACAGAAACACTGTCGGGTTATATCATTAAGAACAACGAGGAGATACCAAAATTAAAGGACCGAATCATCATTGGCAATTACGAGATCGACATTTTAAATGTAAGCGATACCAGGATAGAAATGGTAAAACTTAAAGTATTAAAGTAGTTTTGTTCGCTGTTCAATTCATCATCTTCCCTTATTTATTTACATGACTATTGCTGTTAGCACAGGATCTATAACGGGAAGCCGGCCGGAAGCATACAGGGATCTTATTGTTGAATGCTTTACCCGCCTGGCTGAAAAATATCCGCAGCATAAGTTCCTGTTCATTTCCGACAAGCGACATGACAAAGATCTTATCAGTGCTGAGAATATAGCAATGGTTGTAACAGGCCCGAAAACAAAGAACGCTTTATTACTGCAATACTGGTTTAATTATAAGATGCCTGCTGTATTACGAAAGCACAAAGCCGATGTTTTTGTGTGTATGGATGGTACTTGTTCACTACGTACAAAACTACCGCAGTGCCTGTTTTTACAGGACCTTTCGTTTTTACAACAACCCGAATTCTTCAAGGGTCATTTACGGTTCTATAAAAAATATACTTCTAAGTTTTTGACCAAGGCAGGATCAATAGCAACACTGTCTGAATTTTCAAAAAAGCTCGTTACCAATAAATATAAGATACCGGCGGATAAAATTGATATTGTTCATGGCGCTGTTCATGAAATTTTCAAACCAATATCCTTCGAAGAAAAAGAAAAGATCAAAGAAAGCCATACTGAAGGGAAAGAATATTTTTTATTTACCGGCAATATTGACCTGCGCAGTAACCTGATAAATCTTTTAAAGGCCTTTTCATTTTTTAAAAAGCGGCAGAAAAGCAATATGATGCTTTTGATAGCAGGCAAAGAAGATGAAAGTTATGAGCAGTTCAGTAACGACCTGAAAACTTTTAAATTCAGGAACGAGGTAAAATTGCTGGGTTACCCACCCAAAGAAGAACTGGCTAAAATAACAGCCGCTGCCTATGCATTTGTCTACCCAACCTTATATGAAGATTTTGCTACAGGCCCCTTACAGGCTATGCAATGCGGGGTGCCTGTTGTAACCGGCAACAAGGGAGCTTTGACGGAGTTGTGCGGCGATGCAGCATTATATTGTGATCCTGGAGACTTTAAAGATATTGCCGACAAGATGATGCTGGTCTTTAAAGATGAGAATAAAGCCAGGGAACTGGTGAGCCTTGGCAGGATACAGGCGCAGCGTTATAATTGGGACAAAACAGCCGGCTTGGTTTGGCAAACCATACTTAAGGCTGTCAATAATTAATTTCAGTTAATTTTGCAGCTCACAATAAAACCACAGTGGAACCAGATCATGAATCAATCAACAATAAAAATTGACGTATTATTAGACCCTAATAAAGTGCCCGAACAAATAAACTGGGTTGCCAGTGACAGTACGGCAAATATGGTACAAAAGGCCAAGGCCATGTGTATAGCTTTTTGGGATGGCAGCGATAAAACCGCAATGCGCATTGACCTTTGGACCAAGGATATGATGGTAGATGAAATGGCAGACTTCTATTACCAGATGCTGATGAGCATGGCAGATACTTTTAAAAGAGCCACCCAACAACAGGGAATGAGTGATGACATGAAAAAGTTTGCCAAAGATTTTTTAGAGAAATTCAGGGCGATACAGTTGAAGGAAAACGGAGCTTAGTTCATAGTCGATGGTTTATGGTTCATAGCAATACCCTTAACTATGAACTATCAACCATCGACCATGAACTATCAACCAGCATATATATAAAACTATAAAAAAATCTATTTTATGAGCTTAGAACAAAAGATAATGGCCGAAATGAAAGACGCCATGAAAGCTAAGAATGAAGGCGTTCTTCGGGCGCTAAGGGGAATCAAAGCAGAGATCATTAAAGCAAAAACAGAACCCGGTGCCGGCGGCGAGATTGATGAAGCGACCGAACAGAAATTCTTACAAAAAATGATGAAGCAGCGCAGGGATTCTCTTGAGATATTTGAAAAGCAGGGCCGTGAAGACCTCGCGATAAAAGAAAAAGAAGAGATGCTGGTAATAGAAAAATTCCTGCCAAAGCAATTGGATGAGACAGAATTAAAAGAGATCGTGAAAAAAATAATTGCAGAAACCGGCGCCTCCTCTCCTGCTGATATGGGCAAAGTAATGGGTGTTGCAAGCAAGCAGTTGGCCGGTTTGGCTGATGGAAAAACGATCAGCACGATGGTAAAAGAATTATTGTCAAACTAATAATAATTTGGTGATTTGAAGACTTGGTAATTTGATGATTATCCTATTTGGCAAAGTCATCGCCACATCTTCAAATCACTAAATCAATCGATCATGCTGATAGACCTGGTTTTTGCGGCACTTATGGTAATAGCGGTCATTAAAGGTTACCGCAAGGGCTTGATCATTGCCGTATTTTCCATCATCGCCTTTGTAATAGGTTTAGCCGCTGCATTAAAATTATCTGCTGCAGTAGCTGAATATTTAAAAGACAGCGTAAGCATCTCATCAAAATGGCTTCCCTTTATTGCATTTGCTGTAGTTTTTATTACCGTAGTTATATTGGTTCGCCTGGGTGCAAGATTAATTGAAAAAGCATTTCAATTGGTACTATTGGGGTGGCTTAACCGCATTGGCGGGATAGTTGTATATGTTGTTCTTTATATCATCATTTTAAGCATCTTTTTATTTTATGCCGAAAAACTGCACCTGGTTCAGCCTTCGGCCATACAATCCTCCCAAACCTATAGCTTTATTCAACCCTGGGGGCCTAAAGTGATCGATGGCTTTGGAAAGATCATTCCCATTTTTAAAGATATGTTTACCGAACTGGAAAGTTTTTTTAACGGTGTATCAAACAAAATATCTCATTAATTTCAGTCATTATTTTATTTAACGTAATTTTAGCCCGAATCGCAGGTTTCATCCTAAAAGCCTGGAACAGCGGTTTATATAAAACAGTTTGTATTTACGGATGAGTTACGAAATAAAACAAGACGGTAAGTTTAAATTTATAGAGGAAGGCGATGGTGAACCGCTGGTATTATTGCATGGCTTATTTGGAGCGCTGAGTAATTTCCAGTTTCTCATTGAACATTTCCGTAAGACGAACAAAGTTGTTGTTCCCCTGCTGCCCTTGCTTGAGCTGGACCTTCTGCATACTTCAGTTGGTGGATTGCAAAAATTCGTGAATCGTTTTTTTGAACACCGCAATTACAACAACATTCATTTATTGGGTAATTCGCTGGGAGGACATGTAGCACTTGTTCATGTCTTAAAACATCCCGAGCGTATCAAATCACTTATTCTTACGGGCAGTTCCGGGTTATTTGAAAGTGGCATGGGAGATACTTATCCAAAAAGGGGTGATAAGGAATACATTCGTAAAAAAACTGCGCTTACATTTTACGATCCCGCAATGGCAACAGATGAACTGGTAAATGAAGTATTTGAGATCACCAATAACAGGATCAAGGTCATTAAAATAATCGCCTTAGCAAAAAGTGCTATTCGTAATAACCTGGGAGAGGAATTAAACCAGATAAAACAACCGGCCTGTCTTATTTGGGGAAACAATGATACGATCACGCCCCCGTTTGTTGCCAAAGAATTCCATCGTTTAATTCCAAACAGTGAACTGCATTTTGTTGATAAGTGCGGCCATGCGCCAATGATGGAAGTTCCTGCAGAGTTCAACAGCGTGCTGGATGAGTTTTTAGCAAAATTACAAACGCCTGCTGCAACAGTTTGATAAAATATTTTGTCCTCATACTTTAAACAATAATTTTTCGTTATTAACTACACCTGAAATAACCACTAAACCGGTTTTATGTTAACAATAGAACTAATAAATAATAATATACCCCGCTTACAATTACAGGATTCGGTAAGCAAGGCATTACGTCTTATTAATGATTTCCGTGTTACGCATCTTCCTGTTGTTAAAGATGATAAATACCTCGGCCTGGTAAGTGAGGATGACCTGCTGGATGCTGAACAGCCAAAAATGCCCATTGAATTAATGCAGGAATCTTTTGTTAATGCGGCCGTGCATGACAACGAACATTTTTTAAATGCCGTGACCTGCAGTAACCAGTTTGACACAACGGTTGTTCCCGTCATTAACGAGGAGGGTGAATTAATGGGCGTGATCACTACCAATGACCTCTTAAAGGTCCTTGGTGTTTTTGCAGGCACGAATGAAATGGGTGGCATTATCGTATTGGAAATGGAACGGAGCCAGTTTGCCATTTCAGAGATCAGCCGTATCGTAGAAAGTAATGACGCCACCATACTTCATCTGAATACCACGGTTCATGCAGAAACAGGTATGCTTACTGTTACCATCCACGTTAATAAAAAAGAGATCTCAGCTATAGTGGCAACCTTTGAACGGTATGAATTTGATGTTATCTATTATTTTGGTAATGAAAATTTTGAGAACGAGATTCACAGCAACTACCGCCACCTGATGAATTACCTGGACATATAAAGCTGCTTTCCTTTCCATTGTTTGTTTCGATACATATTGGCAAAGTGCTGAAGTAATGACTGACCTGAAAAAAATATTTTGTTGCAGCTTTATTCTTTTATCTTCATCGCTTCTCCATGCGCAAGACACAAAAAATCAAAATGTCATAATAACCGGCCTTCCTTTCCCTGCGGTTGATTCATCTAAAAAGATCCTTATAGCCGATCTTATTGTTACAGGCACAAAAAAAACAAAGCCCTATATCGTTTACCGTGAGATACAGTTCAAAAAAGGCGACTCATTAATGATCTCTGAATTGAACAAACAACTGGAGCAGGCCAGGCAACAGGTTTATAATACATCACTTTTCCATGAGGTAAAGTTTGAAGCGGTTGCCACCGGTACAAACGGCATCATTATAACAGTAACAGTAAAAGAACGCTGGTACTGGTACCCGGTCCCGCAATTCCAATGGGTTGACAGGAATTTTAACGAATGGTACAAAACCTATAATGCCCGCTTTGACCGGGTGAACTACGGGTTAAAATTTGTCCATTATAATCTCAGTGGAAGAAAAGACCAGCTTCGTATTTATTTGATCAATGGGTATTCCAGGAATATCTCTTTCAGTTATACAGCACCTTATAGTAATAAAGCCCTGACAGAAGGATTTACTGTGGGAGCAGGTTTTACGCAAAAAAGGGAAGCAGCATATAAAACCAGCTATAAAGATTCTTTATTGTTTTATCCGTCGGATTCGGCCACGAAAGCAAAAGCCGATTTTGTTTATAAGAACTGGTATGCACACGCCAGTTATATCATACGCAGGGGGCTTTTTAAAAAGCACATTTTATCTGTTAGCTATAACTATATAAAACTGGCTGATTCAGTGATAAGTGAAAGCAATAATCCAAACTACTTCGGGGAGCCTGTTAGCTCCAGGGGCTACGTTGATCTTTCCTATGTTTTTCAATATTCCAAACTCAATAATAATTCCTACCCGTTACAGGGAACATCGGGGTTCATTGGTGTAATAAAAAGAGGCTTTGGTTTTACCGGGGGTATCAATATGCTGAATATTGAAGGGAGCTTAAATAAATATTATGACCTTGGAAAGAACTGGTACAGCAGCATTCAATTGAATGGAAAGATAAAATTACCCTTTGAACAGGCATATATCAACCAGCGTGGCCTTGGTTATGGAGAAAGTTATTTGCGGGGGCTGGAGTATTATGTAATAGATGGCGTTGCCACAGCTTTGGTAAAAACAACACTTAAGAAAAAAATCCTTTCTTTCAGTGTCCCCTTTCCTTTCTTTCCAAAGCTGTTCACAAAAATACCTTTTAGCTTTTTTGCAAAGACATATGCCGATGTGGGGTATGCGTATAATAAAAAACCCTATACATACCTGAATAACCGTTTACTTTATTCCGGTGGTTTTGGCATAGATATTCTTACCTTGTATGATATAAACCTGCGGTTTGAATACAGTTTTAACCAATTAAAGGAAAACGGATTATTTTTACACAATCAATCAGGTTTTTAAGGAATGAAAATAGCCATTTACAGTCGTGGTATAGAGAACAATCAACACCAGGATATTATCCAGTTGCTTCATGAATTGGCCCTTGGCGGTGTTGAGCCTGTTTTTTACCAGGACTTTTTCAACCAGTTCTATTCTGCCATCGATATCAAGGCAAAATATTCTACGTTCAATTCATCGGAGGACCTTGATGACAGTATAGATTGCATGATGAGCTTAGGCGGTGATGGAACCTTGCTCGATACCGTCACCCTCGTCAAGGACAGCGGCATCCCTGTTGTAGGCATCAATTACGGCCGTCTTGGCTTTTTGGCAAATATCGGTAAGGAAGACCTGCATACAGCTGTAGAGGCGCTTATTAACAGGACCTATGTACTTGACAAAAGAACACTCATTCACCTGGATGCAAATATCCCTTTGTTTGGCGATGTGCCTTATGCGTTGAATGAATTTACATTGCACAAAAGAGATTCTTCGCCAATGATAAAAATTCATACTTATCTCAATGGCGAGTTTTTAAATACCTACTGGGCAGATGGATTGATCGTTGCCACGCCCACAGGGTCAACCGGATACTCTTTAAGTTGCAACGGACCGGTTGTCTTTCCTGAAAGCGGCAGCTTTGTAATTACGCCGGTTTCTCCGCATAATCTTAATATCCGTCCTATTGTTGTACCCGACAATAATATCATCTCATTTGAAGTGGAAGGAAGGACAGATGGTTTTTTATGTGCCCTGGATAGCCGCAGGGAACTTGTTAGCAAAGAGATCCAGCTTGCAGTAAGAAAAGAAAGATTTGGTATCAATCTTATCCGCCTTAACGAGAACAATTTTTTACAAACGCTTCGCAATAAATTATCCTGGGGCCTTGATAAGCGCAACTGATGCCAAAATAAAATCCCGCTTTAACGCTGCGGTTTCTTTCCTGTAAGCCTACCTTTGCTGAACTATTATGTTCAGCAAAACCAAAAAACTCCGTTCTATATTTATCATCTATTGGTTCCTGCTGGCCTATGTTCTGGCAGCATTGATCTTTTGGTTCATTGCGCTCAACCGGCAGAACAAGCAGATGACGCAGTATGAAATGGAGAAATTAAACCCTGCAACTTCCGGTTACAGCGAAGAAGTAAAAAAGCTCGAATCTGTTGAAAGAAGAAAGACGGCTCAATACGCCGGGGAAGGCGCTATCTTTTTTTTACTCATCGTGGCAGGGGCGGTATTTGTTTTCAGGGCAGTGCAACGGCAGTTAAAGATCAGCCAGGAACAACAGAACTTCATGATGGCGCTCACCCACGAATTAAAAACACCCATTGCCGTTGCAAAGCTGAATTTAGAGACCCTGCAAAAAAGAAAACTGGATGAGCAGCAGCAACAAAGGCTGATACAAACAACATTACAGGAAACAAACCGCCTTAATGCTCTATGCAATAATATGCTGCTCTCTTCTCAAATTGAAGCAGGAGGTTACCGCATCACGAACGAAGAGACCAATATAAGCGATGTGATAACTGAATGTGTACAGGATTTTACCATACGTTACCCGCAACACAATATCATACCTGATATCCAGGCAGACCTGTTTATCAATGGTGACAGGTTATTATTGCAGATGATGGTAAATAACCTGATCGATAATGCCATAAAATATGCACCCAGGGAATTACCGGTTACGGTAGTTTTGTCTGAAACAAATAATAACATAATCTTGCAGGTAAAGGATGAGGGCAAGGGAATAGCGGCAGAAGAAACAGAAAAGATATTTACCAAGTTCTACCGGATTGGCAATGCCGCTACCAAGGCTGCAAAAGGCACGGGGCTTGGGCTTTACCTGTCAAATAAAATAGCGAAACAACACAATGCAAACATTACTGTGACAGACAATATACCCGCAGGGGCTATTTTTACAGTTATATTAAATGCATCACCGGATAAAACTTAGTTCACAGATGTCGGATAAAAAATTTTCCATATTGCTGGTTGAAGATGAAGAGAACCTGCAGGAAGCCTTAAAGCTGAACCTGGAACTGGAAGGTTATGAAATTACCAGCGCTTATGATGGTGCAGAGGCTTTGAAAGCGGTACAAAAGGAGCATTTCAACCTGATCATACTGGATGTTATGCTTCCGGAACTGGATGGCATTACCGTTTGTGAAACGATAAGGCTGAATAACCCGGATATCCCCATCTTGATACTGAGCGCAAAGAACAGCAGTGCCGACAGGGTACTGGGTTTAAAAAAAGGAGCGGATGATTATCTTACCAAGCCTTTTAACCTGGAAGAACTGTTATTAAGGGTGAATAAACTTATCAACAAAAGCGAGCGCCTGAGCGCCAAGCAGCCTTTACCGGATGAATATGTGTTTGGAAAAAATAAGATCAATTTTAAAGCATCGGAAGCATTTACAAAAAGCGGCGAAAAGATAACGCTTACGAAAAAAGAGATCATGTTACTCAAACTTTTAATTGAGAACAGGAACGAAGTGGTAACAAGGGAAAAGATATTGCAGGTGGTTTGGGGCTACAATGTTTATCCTACTACCCGTACAATAGATAATTTTATACTCAACTTTCGCAAATATTTTGAAGAAGACAGCAGGGATCCGATATATTTTCATGCTGTAAGAGGCGTTGGCTATAAATTCAGCGCTGCTTAACTTCGGTAAGTATTCAGCAATTGCACCAGGTCATAAGCTTTTTCATAGGTTGCTGCCATCTTTTCATTTTCTGTAAATGGCGTGTACAACTGCCACTCAATCTCATCCATCAATACATGCAGCTGCAATGAGGTTTCATTGATGATACCTTTCTTATCTAGCTTCTCGCTGATATTTTTTTTGTTCAGCTCTTCCAGGGAAATGGAAAGTTTATGTGACAGATAATTCTTAAGATCCTGGTTGAGGAGAAGGTAAAATTCTTTCCCATCGTTCCTTTGAAGGCTTTCTTCTGCAGCGGCCAGTGGATTTTCCTGGCCATGTATGATCTCTTCAACAGGTTCATTTAATGCAGCCAGTTTTTCTGCTTCCTTCTGTTCATTGATCCTTCTTTCTTTTCTATTCTCGCTTTTTAGCCAAAAGATCAATCCCAAAATTATAAGTACAGCTACAAGACTCACAACACGCCATCGGTTACTGAAGAACCTCTTCAGCAAAGGCTCCTTCACTATTTTGTTTTGCGTGGTATCAATTCGCTGCGGCTTTCCTGTCCCTTTTGCTACTGTAAAACTAACCGGCTTTGTTGCAACAGTTTTATACTTTCCGTCCTTTGTATCAAAAAAGCTGAATTCCAAAGCAGGTATCTGGTACTTACCCGGCCTGGCTACAGTAAAAGAAAATTCTATCATTTTTCTTCCGCTGACAGGAGTCATATTTTTATACAGGTCATCTATAGTCTTTGGCTCATACCCTTCAATGCCTTCCGGCCAGTTTATTTCAGGTGCCGTGATCATCTGCAGGTTACCCGCGCCGCTTATTACTATCCCAAGTTTTCCGGCATCATCGGTGGTAAAATTATTTTTTTCGATCGCAGCCGTTATATCAAAACTCCCGACAGCTCCTTTAAAACCGGCAGGTTTACCTGCATCAGGCAGGGGCTTAACCAAAATGCTCAATGGCTTATTTTGCAAAATAACTTTCCTGTTTTCCATTCCTTCCGCAGGAATAGTGGCGTTGGAAAAATCACGAAACATCTGTCCCAAAAGGTTCCCCTGCTGGTCAGCATACTCGGCTTTGATGAATTGAACGTCATTTTCAATTTCAGCTACACCAAGGTCTAAATTTCCTGGAAGTAAAGGATAAAGCTGAACCTGGCGGATATTATATACATTATATTCTCTCCCACCCATTTTTTCCGTACGGGAGACCATGTTATCTGCCTGTTGCATATCGATAACGGAAAAGCCATTGAAGGAAGGGTTTTTGGTCATGTTACTTACACTTCTCAGCCGGGTATATAATTTATACGTTGCTATAATTGGTTCACCAACAAAACAGGAAGTTTTATCAACCTCAAGTTTTACAAACATGTTCTTCTTTATCTTTTCGGTGGGAGTCTCTCCTTTTCTTAAAATATAATCCCTGTACGTGGATTCAGGCGGGGCATCTGCAAACGGATCTATAGAACCAAATGGCGGGCTAAGTGCATTGATGCCCGTATTGCCCGAACCTGCAGCATTTACTTTTATTGCCACAGGATTGCTTTTATAAGCTACCCCATCTGCCCTTGCCGATGCGGGCGGAATAGAAAAATTGCCCACACGCTTTGGCTTGATCACATAACTTAAGGCAATATATTTTTTTACGTTCCCATTCACCATGCTCATGCCACTCTCCTGGTTGGGGCCGCTAACGATGATAAAACCATTCAGTTTAGGAGGGATTATCTCCTGTACATCACGTGCATTCTCTACTATTAACCGTAACTGGGCATATTCATTCCTGCCTATTTGTGCCGGGTTGATACTTGCTGTAAATTTTACCTGGGCTCCTGCAAAGGACCCTGTAAGCAGTAAAAAAGAGAAAGTTATTTTTTGTAAAATAGGATGCATAATAACAGGCACAAAAGTAAGGATTGATGCCTGTTTCAAAGGATCATAATATGGAAACGGCTCAAATAATTTGTTAAACTGGGAGGGATGCCATGTTGAGCTTGTCGAAACATTACAGATCTCCCAGCAATGGCCTCAATATAATATCTTCCACATCGGCCTGGGCTGTGAGCTTGCTGGATGCCAATACCATTGTTGCGATATCAGCAGCTTCCATTATCCTGTTGCCCGAATTATCAAAACCAGCCCAGGAATCTGTCATTACCGCACCCGGGTAAACAGTCGTTACTTTTATGTGGTGCTGTTTTAATTCTTCCCTTAAATTTTTACTGAAGCCCATCAATGCAAATTTGCTGATGCTATAACCGCCGCCGTTTTTGTAAGCGTGCAGAGATGCAATGGAACACATATTGAATATATGGCCGGTTTTGGCTGCGATCATTTTTGGTAAAAGCGCCCTGGTGAGGTGATAAGCGCTATACAGGTTTACTGCCATCATTTTCTCAAGGTTGTCTTCCGCCTCATCGCAAATACTACCCGGCAGGAATTCACCCGCATTGTTTATTAAAATACCAGGTGCTCCCGACTCCAGGCACCAGGCGGCAAATTGCTTTACTTCTTCCTTAACTGACAAGTCAACGGCCTTTATCTTTATTTTAGTTCCCGGGAATCTTTTCTGCAGTTCTGCTGCCGTATCATTTAGCCGCTCCTGGTTGCGGGCGCATAAAAAAAGAGCAGCGCCCTCCCCCGCAAAAGCTTCTGCTATTGCTTTTCCTATCCCCTTGCTTGCGCCGGTTATTACTACATTCATCTTTAAAAAGTTAATTTCTTATCTTGCAAATTGAAGATAAAGTTAACGATCCATCCCTTAAAACATTTAGCAATTTAGCATGCCGCAATACAAACACCTCTTTTTTGACCTTGACCATACCCTTTGGGATTTTGATGCCAATGCAAGGGAAACCCTTACTGACCTGTATGCTTTCTTCGGCCTTGAAAAAAAGGTCAGTATCCCCTTTAATGATTTTTACAGGAAATATTTATATCATAACGAAGTGCTGTGGGACCGGTATCATAATGGCCTTATTACCGCCGATGAATTGAAATGGAAACGGATGTGGCGCACATTGCTGGATTTTAAAATTGCAGATGAAACTTTATCAAAAGAACTGAGTGGAAAATTTTTAGAGATACTTCCTACAAAAAAGCTGCTCTTTCCGCATACCACCGAGATACTGGATTACCTGCTTGAGCAAAAATATGTGTTGCACATGATCACCAACGGATTTGAAAAAACACAATGGAGTAAATTAAATAACAGCGGGCTGGGAGGATATTTTACCCATGTTATTACTTCGGAAACAAGCAATAGCTTAAAGCCGAAGAAAGAAATATTTGAGTACGCGATGAACACCGCAAAAGCATCCCTGGCCCAAAGCATCATGATCGGCGACAATTTAGATGCGGATATACAGGGCGCCATGAATGCAGGAATGGACTCCGTTTTTGTTAACCATATCAATGCAACAACTTCTTTAAATCCCACTTATACCATAACGCACTTAAAAGAACTTGAGCTGATCTTTTAAACGGCATAAAAAAATCCGCCAGCTGGCGGATCGAATTTCTTTTTAAAGACGGATCACAATTTAACTGTTGTCTTTTCTTTGTCTTTGCAGCAAGATTTTGATGTCTTTGAATGCTTGTCAGACTTTTTTGTGCAGCAGCTTTTTCCTTTAGCGCATTTTTTCTTTTTTCCTTTGTCAGCAAATGCAACACCGGTAACAAACATAAAAGCTGTAGCCAATAAAATAACTTTTTTCATAACTATATTTTTGTTTGATTAATCAACGTAAAAATAAGGCAGATATTGCAGAATGCCAACTTTGCGTATGTTAAATATCACAAGGTTGCAATGATTGTTACACCGCCCTGTACCACCTGGTTCAATTCTACGTTGATACGGGTTCCGGGCGGCAAAAGCAGGTCAACACGGCTGCCAAATTTAATAAAACCCATTTCTTCGGCCTGGTTCACTTTTTGGCCAACCTGTAAATAATTGACAATTCGTTTTGCCAGGGCACCGGCTATCTGTTTTACCAGTATCTCTGTATTATCTTTTCTTATTACCACCGAATGGCGTTCATTATCTGTTGATGATTTCGGATGCCATGCCACCAAAAATTTTCCCTTGTGGTATTGGTTATATATAACTTCGCCGCTGATCGGGTTACGGTTAACGTGCACATTGGCCGGGCTCATGAAAATAGAGACCTGCAGGCGCTTGTCTTTAAAATATTCAACGTCTGTTGTTTCTTCTATCACCACCACCTTCCCATCTGCAGGAGCAACAATGGCATTTTCATTTACGGTATGAACTCTTTTAGGTACCCGGAAAAAAGAAATGAGGAATAATAACAAGCCAAGCGTGATAATGAAGACCGTAACACAAAGCCACATCAGCGAAGCGCTGAAAAAATAAAATACGGACAAATTTATGGCCCCGAAGATCAGTCCCGCAATAGCAATACTTTTATATCCTTCCCTGTGTATGGTCATGACTTGAATTGAGGAGCAAAGATAGCAAGTTATAAGTAGTAAGTTATAAGTAGTAGGTTATAAATCGGCTCGTTGAAATGAAAATGTATATAGATCCAGACCGCCGGAATCGCAACTAACAAAGAGTCAAACCTGTCCAAAAAGCCTCCATGGCCCGGCATAAAACTGCCGCTGTCCTTTACATCAGCCATGCGTTTCAATTTACTTTCCAGTAAGTCGCCAAGTGTACCAAAAATGGCACAGAGCCCAGGGATGATAAACCATTCCTCCGAAATCAGGTACGGTTCCTCCAATACTTTTCCTATTATTAATGGATATAAAAACCCAACTGCTATCACACAAAGGATAATTCCGCCAATCGTCCCTTCCCATGTTTTTTTGGGAGAAATTTTTGTAAGCGGTGTTTTACCTATAAAAGAACCCACCAGGTATGCCATTGTATCATTTATCCAAATTGAAAAAATAATAGCACATGGAATAATATAGCCGAAATCAGCAACTATTTGCCCCTCTTTACGGATAATACCAAATTGTCTTATTTCTATCATCATCAATACAGGGAGTGTAATATAAATAACCCCGGTTAAGCAATAGGGTAAATATTTCCTCCCATGGATCTTTTTCATCAGCTTCACAAATTCAAACCAACAACCAAAATGTATAATGGTGAATAAGATGATGAAAGTCCAGGAATTCCAAAGCAATCCACCCAACATCACTATTACAAAAAGCAATGCCGTTAATGCTCGTGTCTTAAATGTTTGAATATTAAGTGCCATGCTTATACATTTTTTCCCGGGAAGGGGTTTAAAATATCGCTGTGCTCCAGCAGGTCCTGTTCTTCAAATGCGATTTGTTTACGGTTCTTTGAAGATACCCTTTCAAACAAAATAAATAAGCCGGCCGTTATGGCAACGGCTATCAGCGCCCCCCATAAAGGCACCTGCGGATCCAGTTTATCCACTTCTATCTTTTCTTTGTTTCTTAAGATCCAGAAAAGCTGTATCACCGCCACGGTATTGTTTAAAAAATGAGCTATGATATTCACCCATATGTTTTTACTTCGCTGGTACATCAATCCCAGTATAAATCCGAGCAATGCCCTGCTCAAAAAAAGATAGAGTGAGAAGTGTATCAGGCTAAAAAGAAGTGAAGTGACGATAATGGCGATCAGCGGCGCCTTCCACCAGCGTTCTAATAAATTCTGTAAAGCGCCACGGAAAAATATCTCTTCAAAAAGGGCGGGAAAAAAAGCCATGATGACAATGGCCATAAAAAATTCTCCCCAGCTTTTTAAATTGCTTAACGCGATGACCTGTTGTGTATAAGCATCTTCCATCTGCTGCGCCATTGTCTTCAGGCCCGGGAAATTAGAAAGGAAAGCTTTACTGAGGTCTGCAAGCGGGTTAGCGATCACATTGGCTAAAAAAATAAGAAAGAAGCCGAGGATGACCTGTTTTGCATTGATATGTTTATTGAAGCCAAGCCAGAAAGGATTTTTTCCATGGCAAACGATAAGGTATAAAAAAGCGGGAATGAACAAAAGGCAAAATGTGCCCAATACCTGCGAAAGCCTTGCATAACCCACATTTTCCGGGTTTGCCATTGCTTTTAATATCTCTTCATCTATTTTAGTGATCGGAACACCGTCCGGAACCAATGGTATAACAATTATTGATTGTACAATCAATGTTAAGATAACCCCTGCTGCCAGAAAAACCAATAACATACCCAGTTGGCCCCATCCCGTAAACCCTTTAACACTCCTGTAATGCATAGCTTGGCTGATTAGTTGTAAATTTGCCCTCGCAATATACAATGACTAAAAGGTTTAAAAAATAAAATGCCCAACATAGGCCCCATACAACTCCCTGATTTCCCGCTCTTACTTGCTCCAATGGAGGATGTGAGCGACCCTCCTTTTCGTGCCGTTTGTAAGGACCATGGCGCCGACCTGATGTACACGGAATTCATCAGCAGCGAGGGACTTATACGTGATGCCATTAAGAGCCGCCAGAAATTAGACATTTTTGATTATGAGAAACCCGTAGGCATACAGATATTCGGAGGTGATGAGGAAAGCCTGTCATTGGCTGCAAAGATCGAAAATGTCTAATTTCTGGCG
>Ga0193708_1000006_pt1 | contig 64736 bp, 54 predicted proteins | sample H3c1metaG_FD_160570 | JGI IMG/M metagenome (GOLD analysis project Ga0193708, IMG submission 160570) | Soil microbial communities from a riparian zone of the East river system, Colorado, United States - H3c1 | ecosystem: Environmental > Terrestrial > Soil > Riparian zone | place: USA: East River...
CCATCCCTGCAACTTGTAGGATGCGGAACGGGGGCAAAGATAACAGCATCAGCAAAAGGCTCGGCCAGTACATTTTTTCCCAAACCGTCTTTTATCCTTTGTTCAACAGCCCTTGCTAATGGCATTAGCTCTTCCCAATAGTTCAGGAACATAGACATAGTTGTGGGCAGGTCATTGTGCAGGGCATCGATGGCATACAAATTATCTCCGACTAAAATACCGAGGCGGTCGTGGCCATCTTTTAAATAAGTAACTAATTTCATGAAGCATATAATTATGCATCAAAAATAGCTATTTAAGAAGAAAGAAAAGTATTGCGAACGCGAGGCTATATGATATGATACCTGTAGGTACGGTGCACCTTATCTTTTACCGCCCCGGTTGCTTCATGAATGGCCAGCATTTTTTGGTTAAAATCCCCCACCCAGGCAAGCTCAACTCCTTTAATGGTATTGCGGGGAATTACTTCCAGTTGTAAACAACGGATGAGCGCCGATTCAACACCCTTATTTTGGTATTTTTTTTTGCAGCCCATGGTAATTGCCCTCAAGCGATCGATGGTTATTTTTTTTGAATAATAAAGGAATTTAAGTTTTCCCATAAAGCCATCCCTGCCATTAAGGTGTTTGATGACCTGGTTCACATCGGGGATGCACACAAAAAAAGCAATGGGCTCATGGTTATAATAAGCGAACCATATGATCTTTTCGTCCATTACAGGCTTTAGCTGGCGGAAAGTTTCCTGTATGGTTCCCATTTCAAGGGGAGTAAAATTTTCGAAATCACTCCATGCGTCATTGTATATTTCCTGGAAGTCCCTTGCATATTTATCAAATTGTTTTGACCTGATGTGCTCAAATGAATAACCGGGTTTCTTCAATACCCAATCTGCGATCTTTGCGAACCGTTCAGTGAAAGGAACAGTAACGTTCAGGTAATTTGTTAACTGGTCATATTGTTTTCGAAATCCATAAGCTTCAAAAAAATCGATATAATAAGGTGGGTTATAGGTCATATAAATTCCCGGGTGTTTGAAACCTTCTACCAGTAACCCCCAGTATTTATCGTTCTCACCAAAGTTGATCGGTCCATCCATTACCAGCATGCCTCTTTCTTTCAACCAGTCGCCGGCTTTATCGAATAAAAGAAATGCTGCATTTTTATCATTGATACATTCAAAGAAACCCAACCCTCCCGAAGGCAAAGGATTTTTTTTGCTTTTCAGGTAATTGATAAAAACCGCAACGCGGCCAATGGTTTGATCATCGTCTTTTAAAATAAAACGGGTGCAAACACCGTGTGTAAAGAAAATGTTGAGGGCCGGATCAAAGACCGCGGCGATATCAATGTCAAGCGGGCAGATCCAGTTGGGGTCATTCTTATATATTTTTTTGGGCAGGTCTATGAATTCCCTGGACAGATCTTTATTATTTACTTCCAATAATTCCATGCTAAAATTATTAATCTACCATTTTTCCATTTCCGGGATATCGGCGCCTGGCCTGTTTCCCTTTCGAAGTTCTATTTTCTGCTGTTGTCTTTCAATTATTAGTGTGGCAATAATTTTTCCGGCGTCTTCGCCGGCGTGTTCCTGCAGTAATTGTTTCAGTTTTGATTCACTAACATCAATGCGATAGAGGAGGGCAAGTAATTTTTCGAAATTTGCATTGATAAGGTGGTTGATATACTCCGATAATTTTATGTGCAGCTCATCTGAAGAAAGTTTCTGCGGCAATTCTATTGCCATGCTGCTATTGATGGTTTGAATGAGTTCTGTAAGCATCTTTATAATATTCAGTTACACCCAGCCCGAATAATGCAAAGTCATATTTTGAGGGATCGGCTGCATCCAAATTACGCAAATAATCTGTTAGCTCCAATGCCGCCAGCCAGTCAGTTTGTTGTCTTTTAAGCAAACCTAAACGTACGGCAACCCGCCCAACGTGTACATCAATGGGGCATATAAGTTGTGCAGGAGAAATATTTTTCCAGGTACCAAAGTCAACGCCTTTATCGTCGATGCGTACCATCCAGCGCAGGAACATATTCAGCCTTTTACAGGACGAATTCTTTTCAGGCGATGCGATATGTTTTTTTGTTCTTTGCGGAACATCGGCCAATGAAAAAAAATAATGGTAAAATCCTTTCAGTGCATTCTCAACAGTAAGGTCTTTCTTACTCATCCATTGGGAGAAAGCTGTTTCAAGAGAATCATTTTTTGCGTAATGGAATTTAAAGAATTCAATAAAATAAAGAAGATCGGTTGTATTAAAAGTGCGGTGTTTGAATCCTTCGAGCTTTTTAAGATCAGCAGTTGTATGGTTCAAACAAAAATCATAAGGTGCATTGTGCATTAATTGTAAAAGTTCTTTGCTTTTATTAATGATGGTGGTGCGGTTTCCCCAGGCAAAGATGGCGGCAAAGAAACCTGCGATCTCTATGTCCTGTTTTTTTGTAAAAAGGTGGGGAATACAAACGGGATCGTCTTTTATAAATGAAGGCTGGTTATATAGGTCAACCTTTGCATCAAGAAATTCCTTTAGCTCATTCATTTTAAAAGTTCTTTCATTATGGTGATGCCCAACTTGTCGCTTACCATATTTTCATTGAACTTATTCACCACAACTATTACTGCTTTTTTTTGTCCTTTCACAAATGCAGCGAAGGTTGAAAATCCATAAGTGCCCCCATTGTGCCAGTAAATTACCGGCTTATCTTTTTCTTCACTGGTATGCCACGCCCTGCAGACCCTTACTTTAGGTGCAAGGGTAGCAGTTGGCTCCAATAATTTTCCGATGATCGCTGCAGCCGAACTATCAGCAGGAGAAGACATGTATTGCAGGTAAGAAAGTATTTCCTGCGCAGAAGATTTAATTCCCCCGGCAGGCGCAAGTGCAGCAGCATGCCAGAAATCTGCTTTGTCGCTGCCAAAATAGCCCTGGCTTTTATTTGTTGCTGTTGTTTCAAGGGGCGTAACAATTTTAAACGGCCGCATGATGTATTCTTCTAAAAGTGTAGCATAGTTTTTACCTGAGATCCTTTCTGCCAATACGCCTGCAAGTCCCATCCCAAGGTTGGAATAGCTGCTTTGGCCATTGGGTGTTGGCACAACTTTTTCCAGGCATTTATAAAGAAGCTCAGCCGTATAATCATCATACGGAGCCATCATATTAGTATTGAGGTCTAAATTTTCGGGAAGCCTGGGTAAGCCGGATGTATGGTTCATGAGGCTGAGAAAAGAAATTTTTTCCAGCGCTTTATTTTTCTGAACAGGGGCAGGCAGGTATTTTATGATGGAACTGCTGTCACTTATTCCTTTTTCTTTTAAAACGTGCATTAATATATATGCTGTAAATGTTTTAGTGATGCTGCCTATTTCAAAAATAGTGGCAGAATCAAAAGGCGTTTTTGTATCAGGAATTGCATACCCCGAATTGTAAAAAATGCGCTCATCATTATTTATAACCCCGATGAAGATCCCCGGCACATTAGCTTTTTTGAAAGCATTGTCTGTTTCATTCTTTATAAATGAGGCCAGGCTAATATCATCTTTCGGTTTTTGTGCATTGCTGCAGGAAAAAAAAAGACCGGACAAGAACAGGTAAAGTATATATTTCATTTTGTAAATTTAAAATACAACACTAAGCAGCTTTATCTTTCTTCAAAAGCGCCGCCACGGCAATGAAGACCCAGATAATATTTACGATCATAGAAGGGTAAGCGTGGTGGACCAATGTGTTGATGGTAAAAAATACTCCGCCAACCAAATTGCTGATGATATAAGCCAATGAAGAACTTTTCAGCTTCCCGGTAATATTCAGAAAATAAGCGCCTGTGATCAACACCGCACCGATCCAGCCAATTATCTCAACAAAATAATTCATCGCATTAACCGATTGCTTTTTGCAGGTCTTCTATGAGGTCATCCGCATCTTCAATACCCACGCTCAGTCTTATTAAGCTGTCCGACAGGCCATTTTTGATACGCTCTTCCCTTGGTATGCTGGCGTGTGTCATACTTGCAGGGTGATTGATAAGCGATTCAACACCACCCAAACTTTCTGCCAGGGAAAATAAACGGGTAGAGGAAAGCACTTTTGTAGCCGCTTCCATGCTTTCATCTTTTAATACAAAACTGATCATGCCGCCAAAGCCACGCATTTGTTTTTTTGCAATAGCATGACCGGCACTATCTTCAAAGCCCGGCCAGTAAACCCTTGCAACCTTTGCATGACCACGCAGCCAGTGCGCAATTTTTTCACCGTTCTCGCAATGTTGTTTCATGCGGAGGTGCAGGGTTTTAATTCCCCGCAATACTAAAAAGCAATCCATCGGGCCCGGTACGGCACCACAGCTTTTTTGAATAAAATATAATTTTTCCCTCAATCCTGCATCATTCATCATTAATGCACCCTGTATCACATCACTATGCCCGCCTAAATATTTTGTGGCGGAGTGCATTACAATATCAGCTCCAAGGTCTAATGGGTTTTGTAAATAAGGGGAGGCGAATGTATTATCAACACACAGTAAAGCATTTGCTGCTTTTGAAATAACTGCAATTGCGGCGATATCGCTGATGTTCATTAAAGGATTGGTTGGTGTTTCTATCCACACCAATCTTGTGTTTGCTGTTACCGCTGCGTTTATATTATTAACATCCGAAGTGTCAACATAATTGAATCTGATGCCATAGCGTTCCCATACTTTTGTAAATAACCTGTAGCTGCCGCCATACATATCATTCGCTGCAATTACTTCATCACCGGGGTTCAATAATTTTATTACACTGTCTGTGGCAGCAACACCACTTCCAAAAGCAAGCCCGAATTTTGCATTTTCGATTATGGCATAAGCATCTTCCAGTGCTTTGCGGGTGGGATTTTGTGAACGGGCATATTCATAGCCTTTATTTTTACCCGGCGCTTCCTGCACATAGGTACTGGTTTGGAATATGGGTGTCATGATCGCACCTGTACCCGGATCGGGCTCTGCGCCGGCATGAATGAATTTTGTAGCAAGCTTCATATTACTGAGATTTTAAAACGGGTTATTGATGTGCAAAGGTGAGAAATTAATGTGTAACGGCCTTCATATTATATGCGCAGCACAAAGATATCTCCAGTCATAATTCTTATCGGCATGCGCAGGTTTGGGGTCTATCTTTTTATCCAATACTTTTTTTAAGAGTATCCCTTCGCTAACTAATTTTTGTTTGGCTTCCCGCATGTATTCCTGCAGGTGCGGGTGTTCCATCCATTGTTTTTGCGGGGGTTCAAAACCAACCTTGTCCTTACGCCACACGATCTCATGGGGTAATTTTTTATCCATTGCGTTACGTAATAATAATTTTGTCCAGCCATCATGCATTTTTAGCCTTGAGGGTAATAAAAAAATAAATTCTACAAGGTCATGATTTAAAAAAGGTAATCTTACTTCCCTTCCAAATGCCATACTATTCCTGTCTGCGAAACGAAGCAGTTCTTCCAGTCCCATTTCTGCGGTGTGAAAGAAGAGAATATCATTGAGCTTTGTAACAATGGGCTTGTGTATCCCTTCCCAGTTCCTGCCGGCCAGTCCTTTAATAAATTCAGGGCTGATGTCGGGATGATGTATTGTTTTTTGGTATTCATTTTTCTCCAGTTGCATGGCGGCATGTGAAGGAAGGAATGCCGCTACATAGTTTTTTATATCCCAGTGAAAGGGCTGGCCGTTTTTCCGAAAGGCTTTTATTTCTTTTCGTGTAGCACCAAGTTTATGCCGGCTCAGTACTTCCTGCAGGTACCAATGAATATATTTTGGATAGCCTGCCAGTATCTCATCAGCGCCCTGCCCGTCGAGCAGCACTTTTACATTTTGCTGCCTGGCCAGGTCAAATACTTTGTACTGCGCATACACAGCCGAAGACTGGAAAGGTTCCTCCTGGTGGTAACAAAGTCTTTCAAATTCGCTGATAAGATCATCAGCGGAGGGTTGTGCCTGGAAATTTTTTATGCCCAGGTTTTGGCTAACCAATTCAATATATTTTGATTCATCATTTTCAAAGCCGGGAAAAACAGCAGAAAAGCTTTGTAATTTTTCTGATCCTGTATTTTTTAACTGGCTTATCGTTGCAGCAATGGTGGAGCTGTCCAATCCCCCGCTTAAACTTGTGCCAAGCGGAACATCACTGCGCAGCCTTCTTTTTACGGAAATATTGAATAGCTCAGAGAATCTTTCAATGGCGGCTGTTGCAGAGATATCAATTTTTATTTCTTTGTTGATCCGCCAATATTGGGTAACCTTTAATTGTTTTTTTGCCGGAATGAATTTTAAGTAATGCGATGGCGGAAGGGAATATATGGATTCAAAAAAAGTTTGTTCCTTATCCACACAATTTTGAACATGGCCAACCGTAAGATAATTCAGCAACATCTTTTGGTCAATATTTTTTTCGATGCCGATCGCCCAGAGGGCTTTCATTTCACTGGCAAAAATAAAATGCTCATCATCTTCATAGTAATAAAATGGCTTTTCTCCAAAGCGGTCCCTTGCAGCAAAAAGCTGTCCTTCTTTTTCATCCCATATCGCAAAGGAAAACATGCCGTCAAACTGCTGCAGGCACCTTTCTTTCCAGTAATCATAGGCCGCCAGAATCACTTCTGTATCTGATTGTGAAGTAAAGCTGTAGCCCTTTTGCTGTAAAAAACCCCTGATCTCGATATAATTATAAATTTCTCCGTTGTGTACGATCTGGTAGCGGTTACCATAAGGCATAGGCTGAGCTGCATAAGTGCTGAGGTCGATAATTGAAAGCCTGCGGTGTCCCAGATGTACGGTACCGTTCTTATTACTCCATTGCCCTTCACCATCAGGTCCGCGGTGAGCAATGGCATCCGTCATTTTTTTTAAATGAAATGGAGCCCCTTCAATAGGAGAGTATAATAATATTCCTCAATTCCACACATAGTGTAAATATCAACAAAAAAGCTGAGCGATGTAATTTGTAAATTTAAAAAGACGGGTTTTTGCCGTTAGTTGAAACTGACGGGCATTAGCACTTTAATATTACCCCATGCCATCACCAGGTCACAGCCGTAAGAAGCATTTTGAAAGATCATGGTGAAAAATTCCAGGTCAGCATTGTTTGTACTTACCGGCAGTTCTATTTCAGCAATGTCTTTTGTTTTATCCATGTGAAGTCCCCAGCTATAGAGGTTGCTGTTGAAAATGATCTTCCATTTGCCAGGGTAAGGGATGCAGTACAGAACATACCGGCCCTTTGAAAAATTTTTTCCGGCAATGGTTACATTTTTAAAGAATTCTATTTCGGTGGCTTCATTGGCGCCCAGCCTCCATTCTTTGCCGTAGTGCTGGATAAAATCCTGGGTTGCCGTGGAATCAGCAAAGATCCTTCTCCCGTTTTTTTGTGGCCGGCTGTAAATAACCCGTGCAATAAGATTTTCAAGATCGGAAGACGTCATTTTTTCCTTTGGATAATCCCTGGGGAAATAACTCATATCCATGGGTGACCTGTCGATGGATGAAAAAGAGCTGTCATTTACCGGGATGGAAACCTGTTTTATTTTTTCATTGGCAGCATCGTTCTCCTTCTGCCGGCATGACACGAAGCAGCATACCGATAAAAAAAACAAGCCGTATCCCAATATTCCTTTTTTTAAATTCATAATATCCCTGTTTAAAATACTATCGGCAAATTTACCCTTATATCATCCCATGCAATGATCAAATTGGCTCCTGTAGCAGATTTTTCAAAGGCCATTACAAATTCCTCTGTTGACACTGTTTGTTTCTGCACAGGAACGTCAGTACGCAACAGGTCTTTTTTGGGGTCATATTTAAAAGAGCCCCAGGTATCGGTTTCTTTATTAATAATGATCGTCCATTTATCGGCGTAGGGGATACAATACATCGTGTACCGGCCTTTTTTAATTTTTACATCATTGATATTAGCGGCCCGGTAAAACTCTATTTCGGTAGCTTCATTGGCACCGAGGCGCCACACTTTTCCATATTCAAGTAAATCGCCAAAAATGATCCTCCCGTTCTTTTGTGGCCTGCTGTATATTACCCTTGCTCCCAGAGCTTCTGTTATCTTATCCTGTATCTTAAGTACAGGGTAACCATCAGGATAATAACTCATATCCAGGGAAGACTTGTCTACAGGAGGTAATTTGGTTTGTGCCTTTAAATCCTGGAGTGAAAAAATAAAGAGCACGGATACCAAAACTAAATTCTTCATATTTTTTTTGCTTAAAGATAAAGAAATCAACTGTGTAATAATTGTGATAATTGATGGCTGGCAAAATTTTTTAATGAAGGGAAGAATGCTGTGTAGCAGGTTTGCATGGCATTATAATTTTCATTGAAGACGTCAAAAGCAATACGGCTTTCTGTAAGGTAAGCAGCACGACGTACAAGCCCGCCAAAACTTTTCTCGATCCCCCATTTGTAACGATAATTGTATAACCAGTCATATTGTTTCATGTAAGGAAATACCTGTTGAAAGGAGGCCGGCAATTTTTCCAGGTTCATCTCCAGCATTTCATAGGTTGAGCCGGTAAATTGCTTTAAAACATTTTCTGATGTAAACTCGCTGGTATCATTTGCTAAAAAATGATCATAAACCACATCGGCAAAGGCGCCGGCATAAAGGCGGTATTGAGGCCTGAAGAAAGCCTTTAATTCCTTTGTTACAGGATGCGTATCAGTAAAATCATCAATAGCCCGGTGAAGTTTAATGCCTTTTTGTATGGCAGGGGAGTAATCAAATTGTTTTTTGCCTTTTATGAAGTCACTGATCATATTACCCACTATTATTTCAGGCTGCTCAAAAGAAAGATATGCATGGGCAAGGTAATTCATAAACGGTTTAAAGATAATTATAAAGCGGGTTGGAACCACCTTCACTTTTTAACAGTACGAAATCATTTTTTAGTATTTCATTAAGAATAAAATACCAGCACAGGCCCTTATGTTGTTTTGTTTGATTTTTGCCGGGCCATTTTGGGTATCATAATTACCGCTTATACTATGATTAACCTTGCTTAACGTTCCAGGTAAAGTTGTGCTTTAACGGGTTGTCTTCGCCAGATACATTTGTGTTGTAATTAAAACTGCCAGCCATAGCAGTTATTTTAAACACTAAAAAGTATAGTTATGAAAAAGATCAAAATCGTTCTAACAGCGATCGTAATGCTGTTTGCCGCCACTGCATTTGCAGTAGAAAGCGAAAATGTTACGCCAAAAGTAAAGGCGGCATTTCAAAGTAATTTTTCCAAAGCCAGCCAGGTAAACTGGGAAAAAACAAGTGATTTTTATTTTGCAACCTTCCAGCTCAACAACTGCGGTGTAACTGCGGCTTACAATGAAGAAGGAGAATTGGTTGGGACCTCAAGGAAGATCTCTGCGGAGCAACTGCCACTGAGTATTTCTTTGGTAATTGCCGAAAAGTATGCGGGTTTGGAAATGGACAAAACCGCCACAGAATTAACCTACGAAGGACAAACGAGGTATTACATCAACGTTGAGAACAAAACCCATGTTATTAAACTGAAATGTTATACCGACGGGGAAATAAGTGTGGAAAGTAAAATCAAAAAGTAAAAAACTAAGGGTTGCTTTGTAAAGACCCCTGGAAATTTCCAGGGGTCCTTATTTATTAGTTGATAAATCAGCCAGGGATCAATAAGCTAGTCAGGCCTGGCAGATTTTGTTGATTGCCTGAACAAATTATAAGAATAAACAAGAGGGATAATGGTCATCACAAATATGCCGGCAATAAAAAAAATAATGAGGGTTTTGATATTCAGAAGTAAAGAAATGATGGACATCACGATCCCGCCTATGAACCAGATCTTACTCGCCAGCTGGTGTGTTTTCCTCCAGTTCTCTTCATTTTCCAAAGTCCATGGTACCCGAAATCCTGCAAAATAATTTGGTTTAATACTGTGCATCAGGTTGCCGATATAAACGAGGAACAGGCCCATTCCACAAAAGAAAACGGGCAACCCATCTGTTTTACCCTTAAGCGTCCAGTATAAAAGAAAAAGTGTTACAGCACATAGAAGAAGAATAACGACCACAGCTATTTTTGATAATACTGAAGAAGTTGTTGCAGAATATTTTTTCTTAGGGTCTATCCTGTAAATATTCTTCAATAAAAAATACACAAGGATCCCCACAGCAGATAATACGCCCGTAATTAGAAGAATTTCATTTCGGGGCCCAAATTTATCCGGCTTTCCATCGATACCGAAATGAGTTGCAATGGTATCCGGCAGATCCTGCCAGATAAAGGCCAGGTAGATCCATGGGATAGCCATGATCATAAAAGGAAATAGCGTTTGTAATAATTTAGATTGTCTCATATCAGATTACTTTTTATTTTTAAACTGGATAAGCCATTTCACTATTTCATCCATCACTGTTGTATTAAGTGAATAATAAATGAACTGCCCCTCCTTTACAGCCTCTACCAGGCCTGCCTGTTTCAGCAGGTCCAGGTGATGGGAGATGCTGGGCTTGCTGATACTGAACTTTTCGGCAATTGCCCCGGCAGTCAGGTCACCTTTTTTTAATAATTCCAGTATTTCCCTGCGGGTGCCATCATTCAAAGCCTTAAAAACGTTATTCATAACCGGGTAATTGTATATTTAGGCAAATGTCTAAATACTATTTTAATTAAACAAATTTTTCTTGAAGAATTAACCAGAATAAATATGTATATTTTTTAATATAATTATAAATTCTGCCTTAGTTGTGGCATAGGCCTATATTTAGTTTAAAAACGAGAAAGAAGAGTTGAAATTATGGCAAAAAAAATTTTTGGGTTTTGATTTGGAAGAGATCATATATTACCACTTATGGGTATGTGTTTTGAAGAAAATAATACAAGTTTAATTTGGAAATTATATTTTAAATAGTATTTTTACCTCTGGATATAGTTAAAAGAAATTTATAGTTTATTTTCTACTTTAACTCTCCTTACCTCCCTATCCTATCCAAAGGCTCCCCATAAAAAGCATGATTTTTTAATTAAGTAACCTATAATGTTATTATATTATGGTTGGTAGATTTATTATTGTAATTGGTTTATTACCTCTGTTCCTTTGTGTGTCGTGTACTTCAACAAAAAAGATTGCATACTTTGGAGATGCCCGGGATTCAGAAATTAATACGGTTCTTGGTACAGTTGAAGCCCCTATTCAAAAGAATGATATACTTAATATTACAATTTCAAGCCTTAGTCCAAAGGATGATGTGGAATACAACAGGACAGACCCTACCACAAGAGGCTACCTGGTAAATACCGACGGGAACATACAATTACCAAAGTTGGGTAATATCCGTGCAGAAGGACTTACAAAAAAACAACTCACGGCAAGTATCACTGCGGCAGTTGTGGCAAGAAAAGAACTGCTTAATCCTATAGTTGAGATACGTCATCTCAATTTTGAAGTTACCGTGCTGGGAGAAGTAGCTAATCCAACTGTGATAAATGTACCCAGCGAACAAATATCCCTGGTTAAGGCCTTAGGTCTTGCCGGAGATCTTACTATCTACGGAAAAAGGGATAATATCTTATTGATCCGGGAAGAGGGTGGTAAAAGGATGACAACACATCTGAATATTAATTCAGCAGATTTTTTAACGTCAGAATATTACTATTTAAAACATAACGATGTTGTTTATGTAGAACCCAGTAAATCCAAAGTAGCAACTACCGACAGGGCGCAGCAGATCATCCCTGTGGTGTTGAGTGGTATATCAATTCTTATACTTGTTTTGGACAGGGTCATCAGATAATTTTTAGTCAGATTATGGAAATGAGCAAAAATACAATGGTGGAAGAGAAAGAGGCAAATATGGGTCAGCAACTGGCCTCAAAATATTTGCCTTATTGGCCATTATTTATACTGTATGCGTTTTTAGCAATAGGCGCAGCATATGCTTATTTACATTTTGCCACGCCGATATACCAGGCCTCGGCCACCCTTATCATTAAGGATGAGCGCAGGGGTGGAAGTGACGATTCTAAATTACTGGAATCATTAGACCTGATCGCTTCAAAGAAAACCATTGAAAACGAAATCGAGGTACTTCAGTCCCGGGCCCTAATGGAAAAAGTTGTGAAATCACTTTACCTGTACGCACCGGTATCGCTGGAGGGCAAATTAAAATCCGGTGATGCTTATGTTTTGTCGCCGATCATGATCGAAGCATTAAACCCTGATTCTATCCAGGGGGTTGAAAAGGTAAATTTCAGTTATGATAAGAACAGCCAGACCGTCACTTTAGAGAATAAAGATAAATACCCCATCAACCAGTTTGTGAGCACAGACTATGGCACCTTGAAATTCATACCAAACAGGTATCGTTTCAGTGCTGCCAATTCAGCTAAAAAGAAAATGTTCTTTTCACTTGACGAGCCACAAAATGTTGCAGCCGGTTTATTGATGGGACTTAAGGTAACACCTAATAAGGCTTCGGCTATTGTATTGCTAACTTACAAAGACCCTATTCCGCAAAGGGGTGTTGATATAATAAACCAGCTCATTACGATATACGACAAGGTTTCCATCACCGAAAAAAATACCCTGGCGGTCAATACCCTGGCATTTATCAATGAGCAATTAAACCATGCGGCACAGGACCTGGATACCATTGAAAGAAAGATTCAGCAATACAGGTCAGGAAGCGGGGCAATAGATATCAGCACACAAGGTGCATCCTTTTTAAGGAATGTAAGTGAGAACGATCAAAAGCTCGGGGATGTGAATATGCAACTTTCAATGCTTAACCAGGTTGAAAAATTTGTTGCAAACAAGCAAAACGGGGAAATGCTGGCACCTTCTACTTTGGGTGTGCAGGATCCTTCATTGTCAAATTTATTGACCAGGCTGCAAACAGCAGAGTCGGAATATGAAAAACTGAGAAAAACAGTTGGTGAGAATAATCCGAATTTGAAATCTCTTTCAGAGGAGATCAATAAATTAAAGCCAAGTATAACAGAGAATATACAAAGCCAGAAGCAAAGCCTTTCAGCATCAAAGCAAAGTTTGTATGCTACCAACAGTGGTTATAATGCGATGTTGTCGACCGTGCCAAAAAAAGAAAAGCAATTACTGGAGATAAGCCGCGAACATCAATCCAAGGCCAACCAGTACCAGACCCTGCTTCAAAAAAAGCAGGAAACCGAAATGTCACTGGCTTCCGTTGTATCTAACAGCAGGATCGTAGACAAGGCGCTTGCAGGTAAATTCCCGGTAAGCCCTAAAAAAATGATGATCTACATGATGGCCATGGCAGCCGCTTTGGGTTTGTTTGCAGGAAGCGTGATCATAAAAGATACTTTTACCGGTAAAATAAAATACAGGAGTGAGATAGAAAAAATGACCTCTATCCCTATTATTGGTGAAGTGGCATACGAAAAGACCACCACGCCTTTGATAATTGAAAAGGGTACAAGGAGTTTTGTTGCAGAAGAGTTCAGGAAGCTGAGGATCTCCCTGTCGTTTTTAGGAATAGGCCCAACACATAGAAAGTTATTACTTACTTCAAGTATATCCGGGGAAGGAAAAAGTTTTATAGCTGCAAATCTTGCGGTCAGCATTTCACTTACCGGCAAAAAAGTTGTACTGGTTGACCTGGACCTGAATCAGCCAACCCAGTCAAAAATATTTAATGTTAATTACGAGGAAGGTGTTTCCGAATACCTTGCAGGGGAAAAAAAGGCCGAAGAAATAATCAACAAGCTTGGTACGCACGATAGCATGTATTTTATTTCAGCAGGCGGCTTACCTGATAATCCTACAGAGCTTTTAGCAAATGGCAAAGTGGAAGAATTAATAGAATACCTGGAAAATAATTTTGACATGGTAGTTATAGATACATCACCGGCCGTACTGGTTACCGATGCATATATACTATCCAAGCTTTGCGATGCTACCCTGTACGTAGTAAGACATGATTATACGCCTAAAATGCTTGTTAAGCGTATTGACGAAACTAACCAGATCAACCCTATAAATAACCCTGCCATTGTATTTAACGGCGTTAAAACAAGAGGGATGTTTAGAAATAATTATGGATATGGTCATAATTATGTTTACGGCAGTAAGCAATATGGTTATGGCCAGAAAACTAAAAAACAAAAAAAATTAGCATAAAAAACCAAACTCCAATATCATGAAAAATAATTTGACTCAATTCATTTTAAGCTGTGACTGAGATTGGCGAAGCCCTGCTTAATTGTATTGCTCAACTAAATAATCCTCCTATCCATTAACTGCCTTTTTCCAAGTATCTGACTAACTATCCCGTTCCAACTATCCGATTAACTGCACATTTCTAATTTTAAAAAAATGGTTATGCAGAAAAATTGGTACGCAGTTTATACAAAACCGCAATCTGAAAAGAAGGTTGCTGCTTTGTTTACTAAGAAAAAAATGGAAATCTTTTTTCCGATGGTTTGTGTTAAGACAAAGACGTTCAGGAAGCACAAATTTGTTTTCGAACCCTTATTCAAATCAATTGTATTTGTTTGTGTGAGCCCGGAAGAAACGGCACTTCTGAAACAAACGAATGGTGTAATTAACCTCCTATACTGGCTGGGTAAGCCCGCAGTGATAGCAGAGGATGAAATAGCCGTAATAAAAGAGTTTACAGAAGATTACCGGAATATAAAAGTAGAACCTACTTTTGTAAACAGTAAGGAAGTCGCACATGCTATCAATGGTTCTTCAGTTTCCGTTGAAGGCAGGCTGTATGCCGTAAAGAACAAAACTGTAAAAGTTAATCTTCCTTCCCTGGGTTACACAATGATAGCCGAAGCGGAAGAAGAAAGTGTTTTTGTAAGAGAGAACACACCTATGTTACAAACGTTTAGATTTGCGCATTCATAATGGAGAAAGGAGATAAGATCTATATTGCCGGGCATAAAGGAATGGTTGGGTCCGCAATAGCAAGAGCACTGAATGCAAAAGGGTTTACAAATATTGTTAACCGTACCTCGAAAGAACTTGACCTGCGTGATCAAAAAGGGGTAGAGCAATTCTTCAATGAGGAAAAGCCTCAGTTCGTTTTTCTTGCTGCTGCTAAAGTAGGAGGCATTGTTGCCAATAATACTTACCGGGCAGATTTCCTGTATGACAACCTGGCGATCGTTTCAAACATCATTCACGCTGCTTACAATAACAAGGTGAGTAAATTGCTTTTCCTGGGCAGTTCCTGTATCTATCCAAAAATGGCCACACAGCCAATTCGGGAAGATTCGCTTTTGACAGGGCCGCTGGAAAGTACAAACGAACCATACGCCATCGCAAAAATCGCCGGCATTAAGCTGTGCGAAACCTACAGGGAGCAGTATGGCGCTAACTATATCAGTGTAATGCCTACCAATCTTTACGGATTGAATGATAATTATCATCCCGAAAATTCACATGTATTGCCTGCATTGATACGCAGGTTTCATGAAGCGAAGGTCTCCGGGGTAAAGGAAGTGGTGATCTGGGGTTCAGGAAGTCCCAAAAGAGAATTTTTATTTGCTGATGACCTGGCAGAAGCCTGTTTGTTTTTAATGGATACCTATAATGAAAAAGAGATCATCAATATAGGCTGTGGTGAAGACCTGAGTATTAAAGAACTGGCTGAATTGGTAAAAGAAGTTACGGGATATACCGGTAACCTGGTTTTTGACACTACAAAACCCGATGGCACCCCCCGGAAATTATTGGATGTAACAAAAGTTAATGCGCTGGGATGGCATTATAAAACCGCTCTCAAAGAAGGAATGAACATAGCTTACCAGGATTTTTTAATGAAACAACAAAAACCACAAACTGCACGTTAAGGTAATCATTCCGAATTTTCACTTATTTTTAATTTATGAAGACTGCTTTAATTACCGGTATAACCGGACAGGATGGAGCTTATCTGGCAGAGCTGCTGCTGGAAAAAGGCTATATGGTACATGGTATTAAAAGGCGTTCATCGCTTATCAATACCAGTCGTGTTGATCATTTATACCAGGATCCACACGAAAGGAATGTGCGTTTTATGATGCACTATGGTGATATGACGGACAGTACAAACCTGATCCGCATTGTACAGGAAACACAACCTGATGAGATCTACAACCTTGCGGCAATGAGCCACGTTAAAGTGAGTTTTGATACGCCGGAATATACCGCCAATGCAGATGGTATTGGAACCCTGCGCTTAATGGAAGCAATAAGGATATTGAAGCTGGAGAAAAAAACACGCATCTACCAGGCATCTACTTCTGAGCTTTATGGCCTGGTGCAGGAAGTTCCGCAAAGAGAAACCACCCCGTTTTATCCAAGAAGCCCTTATGCCGTTGCTAAATTGTATGGCTACTGGATCGTTGTTAATTACCGCGAAGCTTACAATATGTATGCATGTAATGGGATATTATTTAACCATGAGAGCCCTTTACGCGGAGAAACTTTTGTAACAAGAAAAATAACCATGGCTGCAGCAGCGATCGCTCATGGCCTGCAGGATAAGCTTTACCTCGGTAACCTTAATGCGCAAAGAGACTGGGGACACGCAAAGGATTATGTAGAAGCCATGTGGCTGATATTACAGCAGGATAAGCCCGATGATTTTGTTATTGCAACCGGCACAACAACAAGCGTAAGAGATTTTATAAAGCTTGCATTTAATGAAATAGGAATAGAATTGAAATTCACCGGCGAGGGCGTTGAAGAAAAAGGAACTGTTGTAGCCTGCAATAATCCTGCATACCAACTACCGGCAGGTAAAGAGGTAGTAGCAGTTGACCCGGAATATTTTCGTCCTACAGAAGTAGAATTACTTATTGGGGACGCCACAAAAGCAAAAGAAAAGTTGGGATGGAAACCCAAATATGATCTTGCCGGCCTTGTAAAAGAAATGATGATAAGCGATGTTCAAAATGTAAAGAAGGCACTTGCACAAAGCAAGGTGTAAAATAACCAGGGCTGTTAAATTTAACAGTCCTCTCATTTCTTAATGATATCATTGAACGGCATTGTCGTAGTGCAAAGAAGCGTATTATTGCTTCTTTTTTCAGGAAAATAAGGAAGCCGTTTTTATTTCCTTTTAATTACATCAAATCATCCTATAAGCATTAGATCAGGTGTTCGTTGATCTCATACACTTTAAAAGATTAAAGGTAAAAAAATGAAAAAAGTATTAAAAGGAATATTAAAATCACTCGGCTACCAGGTCAATAAATACCACGAGGAGGATAAGATGAAAATGCTGAGGCAGTTCGGCATTAATAAACTGTTTGATGTGGGTGCCAATATTGGCCAGTATGGCCTGGAGGTGAGGAGGATCGGGTATGACAAAAAGATTATTTCTTTCGAGCCGATGAAAGCGGCTTATAATGTACTGGAACAGGCTTCAGCAAAAGACAATAACTGGGTCATTAATAACTATGCCCTGGGGAATGAGAATATGGAAAGCGAGATCAATGTTGCCGGGAATTCCTACAGCAGCTCCATCCTTAATATGTTGCCGGAGCATGAGACCAGGGCTCCGGAATCGAAGTATGTAGCGAAGGAAAAGATAGGAATAAAAACCCTGGATTCAATATTCAATAATTATTACGAGGAAGGAGATAACGTAATGCTGAAGATCGATACACAGGGATTCGAAAAGAACGTGATCCTTGGTTCCGAAAAGGTATTGGACAAGATAACACTTATGCAGCTGGAGATGTCGGTGGTGGCGCTTTATGAGAATGAGACATCATTCATTGAAATGATCAAATTCCTGGATAATAAGGGGTTTGAACTGTTTTCTTTGGAAAATGGGTTCTCTGATGAAAAGACAGGCAGGTTGTTGCAACTTGACGGCCTGTTCGTAAATAAAAAAACAGGAAAGAAATTTTGATATAAAGGACGGAGGAAGGACCTTTTGAAAAACCCTTCCCAAAAACCTCTTACCGGTTAAAACACAGGAAATAAATGCTGATAATGAAACATATCGGATCTTTATGGCAATTTGCAATAAACTTTTTTACCAAAGGTCACCAGCGCAGCCTTGAAGCAAAAAAGAATATTATTGGCTCATTGCTCATTAAAGGCATCAGCATTGCAATAGGGTTGATCCTGGTTCCGCTGACAATTCACTATATAAATCCATCGCAGTATGGGATCTGGCTTACGCTAAGTTCCATGATCGCATGGATTTCTTTTTTTGATATAGGGTTTACCCACGGCCTCCGTAATAAATTTGCAGAAGCCAAAGCCAAGGGAGATAAGGAAGTAGCAAGAACATACATCAGTACCACTTATTACTATATCTCTGCCATATTCATTTTATTATGGGTGATTTTGATGTTTGTTAACCAGTTCATCAGTTGGCATAGTTTATTGAGCCTGCCGCCAGATATGGAATCTGAGGTATCAAAACTGGCCATGCTTGTTTTCACCTATTTCTGCCTTCAGTTTATTTTCAGGGTCATAAATACTATTCTAACGGCCGACCAGCAACCGGCAAAAGCTTCTTTAATAGATATGCTGGGGCAGCTCTTTGCTTTAGCAGTGATCTTTGCAATGACCAAATTTACCACCGGCTCACTTTTATACCTGGGTTTGGCTGTTGGGGTTGCGCCCACATTTATTTTATTAGCCGCCAATATTTACTTTTTCAACACAAAATTTAAAGATTACAGGCCCTCATTAAAGTTTGTAAAAAAAGAGTACGCGAAAGATATCATGAAACTGGGGCTTAAGTTTTTTGTGCTGCAGATAGCCGCTATTATCCAGTTTGAGACATCGCTTTTCATTATTGCACATTATTTCGGAACAGAAGAGGTTACCAATTATAATATAGCATTCAAATATTTTTCTGTGCTGCAAATGGTATTTATGATATTATTAAGCCCTTTGTGGAGCGGCGTAACCGATGCATACAACTCAGGAGAAACGGCATGGATAAAAAATGCAGTAAAAAAATACCTGGTGATGTTGATCCCTTTCCTGGTAACAGGTTTGATAATGCTGGTAGCTGCTGATAAGGTTTATGAATTGTGGATCGGGAAAAATGTTGTGCATATCGACTTTAATATCTCTTTGCTGTGCCTGTTATTTTTTTCTACAACTATGTTTGCCAGCATTTTTGTGAATGTAATAAACGGGATCGGCACACTGCAAATACAATTCTATGCTTCCATAGGAGGCCCGGTTTGCTTTTTCATTTTATCTATGTTATTTATAAAATATTTTCACTGGGGCGTGCAGTCAGTCATTCTTTCTTCCATACTTGCCAACGTGTTTGGCTATATCATTGCACCAATACAATTCTATAATATCTTTTATAAAAAATCCAAAGCGAGGATCTGGTACAGATAAAAAGCAGGATGACAAAAGTTGTACACATACAATATTACATGGGGGCTTCGGGACGCACTGCACTAATGCTTCAAAATGCTTTTAAGGGGGTTAATGTGGAGTCTGATATAGTATCATTACAAACCGGTGTGCAGGACAACCCCAATATTAAATACATGGGTAAGATACCCAGGTTGATCTCCAGGATAGATGACAGGATACAGGCTTACTTAACAAGAAAAAGTATTAAACAACTTGGTTCATTCTCTTACCCCGTTTTAGGTACCAATGTAGCTAAACTTACAGAAGTTAAAAATGCAGACATTATTTACATTCACTGGGCATGGAAGGGCTTTTTAAATTTCAGAGGTTTAAAACAAATTGCCAGGCTCAATAAGCCTGTAATATTTTTTATGCATGATATGTGGAACATTACAGGCGGGTGCCACCATAGTTTTACCTGCGAAAAATATAAGACCGTAGGATGCAATGATTGCCCCATGTTCCCGGAAGAAAAAACAAAAGACCTGTCGTTTAAAGAATTCAGGAAAAAGGCAAGGCTCTATTCAAAATACAATAACCTGTATTTTATAGCACCAAGCCGCTGGCTGCATGATTGTACCAGGGAGTCATTGCTTACAAAAGATAAACCTGTCTTTTGTATCCCTAATATGATCGACACTTCTCTTTTTACGCCTACCGGTAAAGCAAAAGCCCGGCAAATTTTGAATATAGATATTAATGAAACGGTTATTGTATTTGGCGCAGTTTCGGTCACTAGCCCTTACAAAGGCTGGGCATATCTTCAAAAAGCGCTTGAATTGTTGCATAATGACGGCAGTATTAAAAATATATCTGTATTAATTTTTGGGAGCAGTTATAATAAGGAAATTGCCGAGGCCATCCCGTTCAAGACAAAATTTATGGGTTACCTGGAAGATGAGCATTCAATTTCTATGGTGTACAATGCGGCAGACGTTTTCGTTGTACCATCCTTAGCCGACAATTTACCTACAACGATCCTGGAAAGCTTAAGTTGCGGTACACCTGTGGTAGGCTTCAATGTAGGAGGCATCCCGGATATGATAAGTCACAAAGAAAACGGGTACCTGGCAAAATATAAAGATGCGAACGACGTTTGTGAGGGGATAAAATTCTGCCTTCAACATGCTCTCAAAGGCTATTTGTTGCCGAACTTTACCCGGGAATCGACCATAAAAAAGCACCTGGAATTATTTGAACATATAAAGTCCGATACTAATATAGCCACAAAATCGTTCTTTTGAAGATGTCTTATAGATGCAATAAGATTATTTTTGAAATGAAAAAATTTAACCCAACAGGATCAAAAAAGCATAACTGATTTATAAATACAACAAAATGGCAAATTTTTTAGAAAACATCTTTCCAAAATCAGTATCAAAAAAAGAAGCAAGCGATACGGGCATGGCAATGACGCTGATCTGTCTTTTGCTGGGTTATTTTACCAAGAATGTTATTTATTATAAGGTATCAATCCTGGTTTTGGTGATGACGATGGCATTCCCCATGTTCTATTATTATATTGCGATCCTTTGGCTTGGATTGACAAAATTATTGGGAGTTGTGGTATCCAGGGTTCTGTTATCCGTCGTTTACATTGTATTTCTAATGCCGGTGGGTATTATCAGGCGATCGATGGGAAAAGATTCCATGAACCTTAAAGGGTTTAAAAAAGGAAGAGATTCTGTAATGATAAACCGGGATATTGAATTTACCGCTAACGATATTAAAAATCCTTTTTAAGAAACTAAAAATAAATTTATCATGGAATTTTTACGTGAATTATGGGCTTTTTTAAAAGTTAGAAAAAAGTTCTGGTTATTGCCACTTATTATTGTACTATTAATATTTGGTGTATTAATTGTTCTTTCTGCGGGTTCTGCAATAGCCCCGTTCATTTACACACTTTTTTAATTTTTAAAAAAAACTGAGTTGGCCACATTTATCTTAGGAATTTCTGCGTACTATCATGATAGTGCGGCAGCCATTGTATGTGATGGTGAAATTATTGCAGCAGCACATGAAGAACGCTTCACCCGCAAAAAGCATGATCCTTCTTTCCCGGAACACGCGGTAAGATATGTGCTAAGTGAAGCAGGCATAGAATTTAAAGACCTGGCGGCTGTTGCGTTTTATGACAAGCCCTTTATCAAATTCGAGCGGCTGTTGGAGACCTATCATGCTTTTACACCAAAAGGGCTTACAAGTTTTCTTACTTCAGTTCCTGTTTGGATAAAGGAAAAGCTCTTTATGAAAAAGATGCTTAAAGATGAGTTTAAGAAATTCGGGAACAGTAAAATACCCGTTTTATTTCCTGAACACCACTTATCACATGCAGCCAGCGCTTTTTATCCTTCGCCTTTTGAAGACGCCGCTATATTAACTGTTGATGGTGTGGGAGAATGGGCTACTACTACTATAGGGCATGGCAAGGGCAATAGTATAAAAATGCTGAAAGAACTGCATTTCCCTCATTCAATAGGTTTATTATATTCTGCTTTTACTTATTATACAGGCTTTACGGTAAACAGCGGCGAATATAAATTAATGGGTCTCGCCCCTTATGGCATTGCCGAAGCTGCACAAACAAAAGAGTTCAAAGAAAAAACATTAAGGGAACTTGTGGATGTACGGGATGACGGATCGATCCTGCTGAACATGAAATACTTTGATTATGCAACAGGACTAAAGATGACCAATAATGAAAAATGGACAACATTATTTGGTATTCCACCAAGAGACCCTGAATCTGATATTACACAGGATTATATGAATATGGCATTGGCCATTCAGCAGATTACCGAGGAGATCGTTATAAAACTCGCAATGACCGCAAAAAAATTAACCAATAGCGATTACCTGGTAATGGCAGGTGGTGTTGCATTGAACTGTGTGGCCAACGGAAAGCTCATTGAGGCGGGGATATTCAAGGATATTTGGATACAACCGGCTTCGGGTGATGCAGGTGGTGCTTTGGGCGCAGCTTATTTGGGCTGGTATTTATGGAAGGGTGAAAAAAGAACAGTGGATAAAAATGTTGCCGATGCAATGAAAGGCGCTTACCTCGGGCCCCAATATGATGATAAGGATATACTGGGGATGGTAAGAAAATACGGCGCTAAATATGATCACTACGAAGACTTTAATGAGCTCAGCAAATTTGTTGCATCAAGGCTGGCGGAAGGAAATGTGGTAGGATGGTTCCAGGGAAGAATGGAATACGGCCCAAGGGCTTTGGGAGGCCGCAGTATTCTTGGTGATGCAAGAAACCCGGAGATGCAGAAGAAGATGAACCTTAAAATAAAGTACCGGGAAGGTTTCAGGCCATTCGCACCATCGGTTTTAGAAGAAGATGTGCAGGAGTATTTTGAATTGGAAAAAACATCGCCTTATATGCTGGTGGTAATGCCGGTAAAGCCGAAACGCATAAAGCCATTACCGGCAAATTATGATAGCATGGAAATGTATGAAAGACTTTATCATTTACGTTCTGATATCCCGGCAATCACGCACGTTGATTATTCTGCGAGGATACAAAGTGTGAGTAAAAAAACAAATCCGAGATACTGGACCTTAATTGATTCATTTAAGCAGCAGACAGGATATGGTTTACTGGTAAACTCCAGTTTTAATGTACGGGGAGAACCTATTGTTTGTACACCCGATGATGCGTTCAGGTGTTTTATGCGTACAGAAATGGATTTCCTGGTTGTTGGTAATTTTGTTTTTGATAAAACCAAACAGGAGAAACTGGCTAACGATACCAACTGGAAAGAAGAATTTAAACTGGATTAACTTTTATTTTCTATGCAGGATAACGGGACAAAAATTAAAATTTCAAAAGGAAAAAAAATAAAGTTTGCTTTATTTACCCTGTTGTTCCTGTTTGTCATAGTCTTTATTATCGGTGAAGCGATACTGTCTTTTACGAACTATCCTTCCACCTATCAAATGGCAAAAAGGTTCACACTTACACAGGCCACCTGGTGGAAATGCGATTCGGTCACCGGGCCGGGGTATCTGCCAGACCAGGTCTCTAAAGAAGATTCCGCCATGTTTGTAAATGAAATATGGTATTACAAGAGGTTAAAGATGATAAATAATGAAGGGTACCACGACAACGACAATTTTACAGAGATATCATCCAATAGCGATTCACTGAGAATACTGGCAGCGGGTGATAGCTTTACCTGGGGTGCCTCGGCAGATGTAGGCAGTTCATATGTCGATGTGCTGGAAAGCGACGTCAAAAAAGCTTATCCCGGCATGGTATGGAACACCGGTGTTCCTGCTACCGGCACTAATCACGCCCTCTTTACCACCAAAAAATACCTCCCGCTTCAAAAGTCCAATTATGTTGTTTTAGGTTTTTTTGTGGCCAATGATTTTGGCGATAACCTGCTTCCATATGATAACCTGGTTTTTAATAACCTGGCTTCCTGTTACAATCTTTATGATTATGACAAGGATTTTAAGCCATTTAAGATATCAAAACGCGAAGCTTTTAAAAAAGCTACCGGTACTTATCCAACGGAGGAGCTTAATTTTGTACAAAAGATACTTATAAGAAGCCGGTTCTTAACTTTTATGGGCTCCCTGAAAGATAAGATTGTAAACCGGCTGAGCGGTAATAAAAAGAGAACGACTGAGCAGGAGGATGAGATGACAACGCAATACCTTACACAATTGAAAGATTATGTGAAAGAAAATGGTGCGGAACTGATCGTTCTGGTAATTCCTTCACTGGAAGATGTTTCGAAGGGTAAACAATACCACTACGAGAGTTTAATTAAGATATTGAATGTGTTGTCGGTTAAATATGTTGAGCCGTTTGACCAGTTTACAAAGGATGACTATTTAACAGTTGGCGGCGGGCACTGGAAGAACAGCGGGCATATAAAAGCCGGGCATGCATTAAGTAAATATTTACTGGATAGTATTAAAGGGAAGCAGCAAAAGACTTTCAGGAAAGCTGGTGCTTTATAGGCACTATAAGCTGCTGCTGAATTACGGCAATAAAAATCCAAATCTTTTAATTATTAAAATTCTGTGATACAGAAAAAACTATATCCCGGAGAGAATATACTTGCTGTTTCAAAGAAGCAGGAAACAAGCCTCAACCTTTTTTGGTATGGCCTTACCGTATACATGGTTTTCTTCGTGCTGGCTGTTGCCGAAACCACCTTCTTCACCGCAGCAAATTGCCAGGCCGTGCAGATCGTTGGATTTATCGCGATGGCGATAGGGGGAAGCGGGCTGATAAAATTTAAGTTTGATAACAAGTACCTTGAAATATTATTCATACTTAACCTGCTTTATTCCGTTTCAATAATCCTGAGAGGATCAACCTATGATAAAGATTCTCTGAAACAAATGTTCCTGGACCCTACATTCGGCGTCCTGCCCTATTTTGCCGCGGTGGTTGTCTTGTTCCCCAGAAACATTGGCGTTTACAAAAGGGTATTCTCTATCCTTGTGATCTTCGGCGCCTTCTTTATTGCGGGGTCGGTCATGTTTTACGATATCCTGCATGATTACGATAGGTTGAACCTGAAAAGCCAGGGATTGGTTGAAAGTATTGCAGCTTTCCTTGGGCTTCCGGTTGGCTACATCTTATTCAATTCCATATATTTTGGAGGTAAGAAGTCCTTCCTGGGCATTGGTGGTAAAAATATTTTTGCGATACTGGTGATACTTATAACGCTCTTCTTTGCCATCTTCAGGGCACGCCGGGGCCTCATCTTTATGTGTGCATGTACTGCTGCTGCTGTAGCCATGATCTATATAATGGGGACCAAAAAAAAGGCGTTGATCATTGCCGTGGCTGTACTTTTCGCTGGTGCATCCGCTATTTTTATAACAAGTATGCAAAGTCATTCGATGTTCAGTTTTCTTTCGGAAAGAGGCGAGGAAGATACCAGGACAGGGGTTGAAGTGTGGATGTATGGCGATATGTCTACAAACGATTGGATCATCGGAAAGGGCATCAAGGGAAAATATTATTGCCCCATTGTAGAGAATGTGAATGACGCAGAGGGAGCCGGTTACCGTGACAGCATCGAAACAGGTTACCTGCAGATAATACTGAAAGGCGGCATTATCAATCTTGCATTGGTATTGGCGATCTTTTTACCGGCGATCTATTTCGGATTGTTCAAATCGAAGAATGTGTTGTCAAAGGCGGCGGCTATGTGGCTGTTCTTATGGATCGTTTACCTGTACCCGGCCGGAGGTATCGTTTTTAGTATGAACTATATACTGGCTTGGATAGCTGTAGGCATCTGCTACTCAGAAAAGATCAGGAGTCTGCCTGACACAACGATAAAAAATTATTTACAAACTAAATAAAGCAGATCTATATAAAATGTCTTTACCAAGAACTTTAATTATTGGGCAGCCGTTCAACAACGACTTCGGGGGTGGTATCACCCAGGCGAACCTGTTTGCCGGCTGGGATAAAGACAAGATCGCCGTGGTATGCACCGATCATATGTTCAATAACCTTAACACACAGATCTGCGATACCTATTACTTACTGGGCGGAGAGGAATATAAATGGGCTTTCCCATTCAGTATTTTACAACGAAAAGTAATGTCAGGTCCTGTAAAATTAAAAGAGAACCCGGAGAATAAAGGGCAGCCTGCAGAGAAAGCGAAACTCAGAACAAGGTTGATCGATAAATATTTTTATCCTTTCCTGGAATATATTGGCTTGTTTCACCGGATGTCTAAAATTACCTTATCTGGTAAATTGTGTAAATGGCTCGATGATTACAGGCCCGATGTTATATATGCGCAGGCAACAAGCCGTGAAGGCGTTTTATTTTGTATATCAGTACAGGAGTATTTAAAAAAGCCGATGATCTATCATGTAATGGATGATTGGCCTTCAACCATTAGCCAAAAAGGGCTGTTCAAAAGATTCTGGCATAAAAAAATTGATAAAGAATTACGGGTTTTACTTGGCAGGTCAACTATCCTGTTAAGTATTAGTCATGATATGGCTGAAGAATACAAGACAAGGTATGGCCGGGACTTTACAACTTTTCACAACCCGATAGAAATAGACTTTTGGAAAAGCCATCAAAGAAAAAATTATGAACTGGGAACATCACCGGCGATCCTTTATGCAGGCAGGATAGGCCCGGGCATCGACACATCTCTTGAAACAATAGCACAGGCAATTGAACAGGTGAACAGGCAATCCAACAAGTCGGTGCAATTCGTTCTGCAAACCAGGGATAAGCCATTATGGGTTGATAAATATAAATGTGTAAAGCACAAAGCACTTGTGGCATATAGTGAACTGCCCCGGGTTTTTGCAGAAGCTGATTTTCTTTACCTGCCTTATGATTTTTCTGCGGAATCAATAAGGTTCATAAAATTCTCGATGCCTACCAAAGCACCCGAATATATGGTCAGCGGTACCCCCATCATTATGTTTGGTCCCGGAGAAACAGCGCTGATGAAAGATGGAAAAAGAAATAACTGGGCAAAGGTGGTCACCGAAAATAATGTTGAGGCCCTTGCAGAAGCGATCAATAGCCTGGTCTCTGATGACGGGTTAAGAAAACAGATAGCTGAAAATGCAATAAGGATAGCAGAAGCAAATTATAATTCCGTTAAAATAAGAAACAAGTTCAAAGAAGTAATTAGTTCGATAGCATCATAAAAACAGTTCAGGATATAACAACAATGACCTCACCCGCGTGCAATATAGTAATAATGGGCGTTTCCTATTTTGATGGGATGGCCGGCTCAACACGGGTAAGGAATTTATTTGAACCACTGGTAAGAAAGAATTTAATAAAAGCAGCCAACCTCATTTATCAAAGCGATAATAAAGAACCGATCGGTAAAGAGGGAGATCTGAATGGCTTAAACTTCAGGGTGATTGATCTCAGGCTGGGTAACATTTTTTCCATATTCAGTTTCTGGAGCAAGGGAATGTCATTTTTAAAAAGAAATAAACAACCGGGATATAAAAATATTCTCTATAATTATAATTATCCCGACCTGAAGAACATTGTCTTCATATTGTATGCAAAGATGAAGGGGTACAAGATCATCCTGGACATCATCGAGGACAACCGTTATGAGGCACACGCCAGTTTTATAAATAAAGTAAGGATTAAGACCTCCTTGTTCTTATTCAGATTTTCAAAGCGTTTCACAAGTGCTTATGTTGCCATTTCGGAGCATTTATATAACAGGGCCGAGCTTATTTCGAAGGGTAAGGTTCCGGTTTATTTGATACCCATCACCGTTAACCTGAATTATTTTAAAAATACAGGTTACAGTCCGGATAAAAATAACCTGAAAATATTTTACGGTGGTTCCTTTGCTGCAAAGGATGGGCTTGCCTATTTACTTGATGCTTACGAAACCATAAGTAAGGAAGATAAGAACATCCAGCTTATTTTAACGGGTTTGGGCAACCCGGCGGATACTGATAAATTAAAGCAAAAAATAGGCATGTCGGAGAATAAGAACAGGATCATTTTCAAAGGGTTTTTAAATACAGATGATTATTATACTGCATTAAACAGTTGTGATATATTCTGTATGACAAGGATCAATTCGCAGTTTGCCAATGCAGGCTTTCCTTTTAAGCTGGGTGAATTCCTTGCCTCGGGTAAGGGTGTTATCGCTACTAAAGTAGGCGACGTGCCTAAATATTTATTCAATGAGGTAAATGCCTTACTGATAAATCCTGATTCGGCAAGTGATATTGCAGGTGCTTTATCAGCATTTATAAAGAACCCGGAAAAAATAAGGTCATTAGGATCAGAAGCAAGAAGAACAGCGGAAACACATTTTGATTCTGAAAGGATAAGTGAAAAACTATTATCAATATTCAATTCAGTTTAGTAATATTTAAAATAAATAATGAAGATACTATTCGGCTTACATGGCACCACGCATACGGAGATCGCACAGGCTGAAATAAATGCTTTTCAAAAAGCAGGTGCGCAAACAGAAGCCTGTGCCTATGGCAACTGGGGTGCTGCCAATGGTATGTTCAATAGCTTTAAGCTTTTGCTGAAAAATGCTTTCGACCTTAAAAAGAAAGCTGCTGCGCAAAAAAGTGATATTGTTTATTTAAATACAGCGCTTGACCTGAAGACACTGGTGAGGGATTCAATTACCATTTTCATTTTAAAGAATTATAATAAGAACATTAAGATCGTTTTAAAATTTCACGGCTCGGAAAGTAAAACGGTATTTTCAAAGAACAACCGGCTTAAAAATTATATTTTTAAAAAGGCAAGCTTGTTATTGGTTCTGTCAAATGAAGAACGGAATAATTTTTTAAGCGTAGGTGTGCCGGCCGATAAGGTACAGGTTACTGCTAACGTAATTGATAAAAGTCTTTATGTACCCGACTCGGGTTTTAAAAACAGGCTGGGTTTACCGGGGGAAACGGCAATTTTATTATTTGTTGGCCGCTTCATGCATGAAAAAGGTATTTTGGATCTTGCCGAGGCCTGTCGCTTATTAAAAGAAGAAGGCAAAAAATTTAAACTATTTTGCCTGGGCGATGGCCCGTTGGTTGAAGAGGTTAAGAAGCTGACCGATACCCATGGCCTGGAAGATAATATTAAATTGCTGGGGCATATTCCTGAAAGTGAAACGAGGGGTTATTATGCCAATTGTGATATGCTGATCCTGCCTACTTATCACGAGGAAGGTTTCCCGATGGCGGTTTTCCAGGCAGTTGGTGCAGGTAAACCGGTTATCACCACCAAAATAAGGGCGGCAGCCGATTACTTCACAGAATATGAGAATTGCATGTGGGTCGAGAAAAAGAACCCCCGGCAACTTTACCAGCAGGTCCTTGTATTATTAAATGATAAGATGTTGCAGGATAAGATGCGTGTAAATAATTTAGTGCTGGCCGAAAAATTTACCGCAGAAAAGATCGTTAATAAACTGCTTGAATACTTTAATAAGATCTGATCAAAAAATGTAAACTATTTATAAATGTGTGGACTCGCCGGATTTATTGGATTTAAGGATAATACGGAGCTTGCTGTAAAAGCAAACTGTATGCAGCAACACCGTGGCCCGGATAACCAGTCTGTATGGCATGATGATTATATTGCCTTTGCACATCAGCGGCTTTCTATTATCGACCTGAGCGAAGCAGCTAACCAGCCTTTTCATAAGCATAACCTCGTAGGCATCTTTAATGGCGAGATATATAACTATAAAGAACTGCAGGATAAACTTAAAACAGAAAAGCAGGTTGTCTTTAATACCTCATCTGATACCGAAGTGGTATTGGAAATGTTCATACATTATGGCTATGACTGCTTAGATCATTTCCTAGGGATGTTTGCCTTTGCGATCTATAATAAAGACAATCATGACCTGTTCATTGTACGGGATCATTTTGGAATAAAACCTTTGTTCTATACACAGGTAAACGGGGCATTCGCTTTCAGTTCAGAATTAAAAACACTCGCAGCAATACCCGGCTTTAATAAAAGCATCAATGCCAAGTCACTGGTAAGTTGTCTCAATTATATATGGATATCCGGTAACGAAACAATGTTCAATGGATGTTTTAAACTACCCCCTGCACATTACATGACCTATAGTAAGGCAAACGGTATTAAGATGGCCAGGTACTGGGATCTGCCCGATAATGTTGATGCAAGGTTATCAGCAGATATAGATGCTGCAGCCGAAGATGTTGCAAATACCATGGAGGCATCGGTTAAGCGACACATGGTGGCGGATGTGCCGGTGAGTTCTTTTTTAAGCGGGGGCCTTGATTCTTCACTGATCTCTGTTCTTGCAAAAAAAACAAACGAACATCTGTCTACTTATACTATCGGCACAGATGATAAAGATAAAAAAGTGGAGAAAATGCCGGATGATGAAAAGTATGCCGACCAACTGGCCAGGATGCATAATTTTGATCATAATGTAATAACCATCAGCCCCGATATTCTTAAAGACCTGCCGTATATGGTAAAGCATTTGGACGAACCTATTGGAGATCCCGCAGCCATCAATACTTACCTGATCTGTAAAGCAGCAAAGGCAAAAGGCGTAAAGGTATTATTATCAGGTATGGGCGCCGATGAAATATTCTTTGGCTACCGCAGGCAGAAAGCCACCCTGATGGCACAACGGTTTAACAGGTTACCCAAACCCCTTAAGTATGTTGTTTCTAAAGTTGTGAATTTGCTGCCGGTTAAAATTTCCGGCAAGGGTTTTAAATTTGGGAGATGGGCAAAACGGTTTATGAGCTTTGCAACAATGCCGCTTGAAAGGGCTTATATGAGAAGTTACTCTTATTATGATACCCCCCAGTTAAAAGAACTATTGAACAGCAATTACTGGGCAGGGATTGAAGCCATTAACAACGAGCACAAAGAATTATTCAATTCAAAATTTAAAGGAGATGCTGTAAACAGTATCTGCAATACAGATATCAGTATGTTCATGCTGGGCCTCAACTTAACATACTCCGACCGTGCCTCCATGGCTGCTTCTGTAGAAGTAAGGGTTCCTTTTATTGATAAACTCGTTGTAACAAAAGCGATGCAGATTCCCGGGGATCTTAAAATAAAAAATGGCGAATCGAAATATATATTAAAGAAAGCAGCAGAAAAATTCCTGCCAAAAGATATCATTTACAGGCCCAAGGCTTCTTTTGGTGCGCCTATCAGGTCGTGGATATCAAATGATCTGAGGCCGATGGTAGATGAACTGTTGTCTGAACAGATGATAAATAAACGTGGGTTTGTTAACTATGCTGTTGTAAAAAAATTAATTGATAATGACAGGAGCGGGATCGAGGATAATGCCTACCAGATATACCAGTTGCTTACATTGGAATTATGGTGCAGGGAATTTTTAGATAATTAATTGACTGCAATAAAGTAAAATGGGAAATAAAAATACATTTCAGGAGCAGGTGCTGCAACCGTTCTTACTTTCGGTTGAACAATATGCAGGTAATAATGCATTTTGTATAAATAATGTTTTTTATAGTTACCGCCAGCTTGCTGAAACCATATCGGCGATAAGAGATGCGGTTAAAGGTTTAGAGAAGGAAGACGTTAATGTGGGACTGGTTGCAAATGATGACCTGGAGACCTATGCCGCCATTATTGCTTTATGGCTCGAAGGAAAATGTTATGTACCCGTTAATCCCGACACGCCCGCTGAGCGTAACCTGAATGTTTTTAGCCAGGCAGGTATATCTGTTGTCATTGATTCATCCAAACAGCCATTATTTGCAGATCTTAATGTGATCGAGTCGAAAAAATTAGTTTTTAAAGAGATTAGTTTAGTACCCGTCACAATACCGGGTGAAGCGCTGGCTTATATCTTTTTTACATCAGGAACAACCGGTGTTCCCAAAGGGGTCCCTATTACCCGGGCAAATCTTGCCGGGTTCATTAAAGCTTTTTTTGCATTAGGAATTGAAACAGGTCCTGGGGATAAATGTTTACAGATGTTTGAACTCACATTCGACCTGTCTGTAATGTCTTACCTGGTCCCGCTTTTAAAAGGAGCCTGTGTTTATACGATACCAAAAGATAAGATCAAGTTCAATTATATAGCTGAATTACTGGATGAGCAAAATTTAACCATTGCGCTGATGGTGCCTTCGATAATTCAATACCTGCGCCCTTATTTTGATGAGATCAATTGCGCAAGTATGAAATACAGTTTGTTTTGCGGCGAAGCGCTCCCCCTGGATGTAACCAGCGAATGGTCTGTTTGTATCCCCAACGCTAAGATCATGAACGTTTATGGTCCAACGGAAGACACTATTTTTTGTACACATTACACGTATGACCGGCAGGGCAATAATAAAACCTCTAATGGCTTATTATCTATTGGCCGGGCAATGCACGAAACTTACACAATTATCGTTAATGAAGCTGATGAAATAGTTAAACCGGGAGAAAAGGGCCAGTTGTGCCTTGGAGGGGTTCAGTTAACCCCCGGTTACTGGAAAAATGAGGAAAAGAATAAAGAAGCATTTTTTTATATGGATCATAATGGCCTCAACACCCGTTTTTACAGATCGGGTGACCTTTGTATTGCAGATGATGACGGGGATATTATGTATTTGGGCAGGGTGGATTCCCAGGTAAAAGTGCAGGGTTTTCGCGTTGAGCTTTCTGAAATTGAATTTTTTGCCAGGGAATATCTTCAAAAGACCAATGCAGTTGCTATAGCTTTTACCAACCAGATCAGTAATACAGAGATCGGGATGGTTATAGAAGCCGGGGAGTTTGATACAAAAGAACTTGTCAATTATATGAAAATAAAAATGCCGGCTTATATGGTCCCAACCCAATTCAGGTTTGTGAATTCCTTTCCACTCAATACGAATGGAAAGATCGACAGGAAACTCTTAAAAGAAAAATTTTAAGTTATGAATGTTGCTGTATTCGGGGAAGACACTTTCACATCTGCGGTAATTGAATCGCTGATCAGCAACGGGCATAAGGTCTTAATAATAATTACCCCGGATTATTTTAATAAAAAGGATAAAGTGCTGGAAGAGACAGCAAACCGGCATAATATCGAATTTGTAAAGGAAGAAAATGTAAATTCAGAAAAAGTAAAAGATCTTTTAATAAAAATAAAACCCGACCTGATCATTTCTGCACACCTCAGGAAGATCCTGCACAAGGAGATCTTTTCACAGGCTGCAAAAGGAGCAATAAATATTCATCCTTCACTTTTGCCCAAATACAGGGGATTATCACCCCAGCACCAGGCAATTTTACATGGGGATGATGAATCGGGCGTAACCGTACATTATATAGATGCCGATGTGGATACCGGGGAAATAATTTTGCAAAAGAAATTTCCCATATCGGGCAATGATTATATTTTAAGTGTGCAAACCAAAATGATGGCTATTTATAAAACCATTGCGGTGGAAGCTATCGGTTTGTTGGAGGATATTTCCTTCAGGCCCCAGGAACAGGACTTAACGCAGGTTAGCTATTTCGGACCTTTAAAAAAAACTGACAGGGAAATTGACCTGTCTAAGTCAAAACAGGAAGTGTATAACCTCGTAAGGGCTGTATCTTTGCCTTATAAAGGGGCATTCTATAAGAATTATACCATTTGGGTAGCTAATATAGCAGGCGCAGAGCGTGAAGCTGAGCTAAAAAAGAAATATAGCAGCACAGGATTTTACTTTGACGACGCTGCTGACGAGATCATCATCAGCCTGGAAGATGGATTTGTGCTGTCTGATGACTTTGAGATCAATTGACTATTAAATTAAAAATATAATAAGACCTATGGAGCAGGTAGTAATTTTTGAGAAGCTGACAGCAATTTTCAGAAAGATCTTTAATGACGAGACAATTGTGTTAAGTGAGGAATTGACAGCTAATGATGTTGCAAACTGGGATTCCCTGACACATATGTTGATGATAGGAGAGGTAGAAAATGAATTTTCCGTAAAATTTAAATTAAAGGAGCTGGGTAAGCTTGACAATGTTGGAAGCTTAATTACGCTTATAAAATCTAAACTGGGCTAAAAAATGCCCGGTGAAAAAGTATAATATAAAATAAATGGAAAAAGAAGAAATTGTTGCCACACTAACACCTGTATTCAGAAAAGTATTTGGTGATAAGTCGCTGGTACTTACAGACCAGCTAACTGCGCTTGATGTGGAGAATTGGGATTCTTTATCACACATGCTGCTTATTGCAGAAGTAGAAAGCAAGTTTTCAATTAAATTCAGGCTAAAAGAATTAAACAAGATGGCTAATGTGGGGGATATGATAGCTGTTATTAGTTCTAAATTATAAGTTTCATGGTATTTACCTCTTTCAATTTTTTAATTTTTTTTCCAACCGTACTGATCCTGTACTTTTTGCTGCCACAAAAGTTCAGGTGGATATTTTTATTAATAGCCAGTTACTATTTCTATTTAAATACAAAACCTGTATATGCCCTTTTGCTGGCCGGCGTTACGTTAACCACTTATTTCTTTGCCTTATTAATTCAAAAAGCAAAATCCGAAAAAAAGAAAAAACAACTCCTGGTCATTGATGTGATCATTACCCTGTTGCCTCTTTTTTTCTTTAAATATTTCAACTTTGTAAATGAGGGAATATTTACATTACTCAATTATACAGGCTTACATCTTGAGCTTCCGCAAATCAGTTTTCTTCTGCCGGTAGGGATTTCTTTTTATACGTTTATGGCTTTGGGATACGTGATCGATGTATATAATGAGGACATTGATGCAGAAAAGAATTTTGGAATTGTCGCACTTTTTTTATCATTTTTCCCGGTTGTAATGTCGGGCCCTATTGAAAGGGCATCAAATATGTTTCCCCAGCTCAAAAGCAAACTACAGTTTAATTCCGGTATGGTTGTTAGCGGCTTGCAGTTAATGCTTTGGGGTTATTTTATGAAATTGGCAGTAGCAGACCGGTTAAGTATATATATCGATGCTGTGTTCAATAATGTTGACCAGCACGTAGGGTCATCTTTATTGCTGGCTTCATTAATGCAGCCCATCAGGGTTTATGGAGATCTTGGCGGCTATTCATTAATAGCCATCGGTTGTGCAAAAGTGATGGGCTTCAATATCATTCCCAATTTTAACCGCCCCTTCTTTGCAACCACCATGTCTGAATTCTGGCGGCGCTGGCATATGTCCCTGATCCAGTGGTTAACGGATTATGTTTATACACCATTGGCATTTGCATTCAGAAAATGGGGAGTTTGGGGAATAGCACTGGCATTGAACCTGACCTTTATCATTTCCGGCGCCTGGCATGGAGCCGCATTGAACTATTTGGTATGGGGTGCTATACAGGGTATTGCTTTAAGTGTTGAAATGCTCACAAGGTCTAAAAAGGATGCTTTTGAAGAGCGGTTCAACCTAAAAACAAAATGGTGGTACATTCTTACCGGTTGCGTTCTTACCTACCTTTTATTTGCATTTTCATTGAGTTTTGGAGGAACCGCTGCTACCGTTCCGGAGGTGTTTGATATTTTCAGAAGGATACTTACTGATTCCCTTCACTGGCCTTATAAGGATGGCGATACAATGTTGTATGGTTTCATAGCGTTTAGTATCTTATTTATTAAAGATTTTATGGAAGAATACTACCCGGGGCGAATACGTCTTTTCGGGAATGAGAATATTACCATCAGGTGGCTTTCTTATTATTGTGTGATCTTCCTTATTTTTTACCTGGGGATATTCAGCGGGGAACAATTTGTTTATTTCCAGTTTTAACCTGTACGTATAATTATGTGGGATTTTTTTAAAAAAATATTGATCTTCATTTCACCCTTTATCATCCTTATAGCACTTGAGGTTATAGTGGATCCGTTCAATTATTTTTTCGAGGAAAAAGACCCGGTCCAGATTGAATTAAAGAACAGCCTCGCCCGTAAAAAGAATACTTACTTATACCGGTTAATTGAGTATGAAAGAAACCCGACTAAGATCATAGTACTGGGCGATTCAAGGGCACAAAGACTGATGCCTGAATTTTTTACGGAAGTTCATGGCCAACGGGTAGTTAACCTGGCGGCGGGAGCAGGCTCTTTGCAGGATGTGATCAAAATATTCTGGGACCTGACCTCAAAGAATAAACTGGATACAGTTTATATAGGTGTTGGGATAGAAGGTTATAGCGGCACCTTATTAAAGGACAGGGTGTCACCGGCCATCGAAGTTAAAAATTCCATTCCCCTGTATTTAATGAATAAATTTACACTGGAAAGTACCATGCTGCTCTTAAAAGCCAAACTGTTCAACCAGGATGTTGAAGCAGCAAATCCGCCTTTCTCCAGGGAACAGTTCTGGCAATATGAATTGCGGGAAGAAGAAAGATATTTAAGAAATTATTCTTACCCGAAGAATTATTATAATGAATTGAAAAAAATATCTGAATATTGTTTGAAGAATAATATCAAGCTTATATTCATCATATCGCCAACACATACAGAATTACAAAATAAGGTGAATGAGTTTAAGATGAATAAGGCATACCAGAGGTTTAAAGATGATATCATATCATTTGGCGACCTCTATGATTTTAGCTGGCCGAATGCAATTACGGAGGATAAGAAAAATTTTCTTGATCCGCTTCATGCCATCGATTCTGTTTCGAGGATCATGATAAAAGAAATGATATTAAATAAACCGGAATACGCTAGATACTCAAAACACCTGAACAACAACATAAAAAAATAAATTTTATAATAACATACCCTAAGAATAGTAAAATAAAAAGATGAAACAAGTAATACAAAATTTTAAAACAGGCGAACTGTATGTAGATGATGTACCCATGCCTGCATTGTCCGAAGGAATGGTACTGGTTGAGAACAGGTTTTCACTGATCAGTGCCGGTACCGAAAGAGGTACCGTAAAAGTTGCCCAGGCAAACCTGATCAACAAGGCAAGGCAAAGGCCGGACCTTGTTGCGCAGGTGATACAGAATATAAAGAAAGAAGGGCTTAGCGCTACCATCAGCAAGGTGAGAGCGAAACTGGATTCCCTAAAAGCATTGGGCTATAGTACCAGCGGTGTTGTGTTATCGAGCATGGATACAAATGGTATGTTCAAGACGGGTGACAGGGTTGCCTGTGCCGGCGTGGATTATGCTTCTCATGCAGAGATCATTGCAGTTCCACAGAACCTTGTTGTAAAAATTCCTGATGAAGTGAGTTCAGAGGATGCTGCATTCACAACACTTGGTGCGATCGCGATGCAGGGCGTACGCCAGGCAGAAGTACGTATCGGTGAAAAAGTATGTGTCATCGGGCTTGGCCTTCTCGGACAGATATCCTGCCAGTTGCTTCGTGCAAATGGCTGTGCTGTTTTTGGAATTGACCTGTCTGAATCATTTGTAAATATTGCGAATGAATTTTCTGCAGATAAGGCTGTGTTAAGGAATGATCCGAACCTCATCAAAGCATGTGATAATTTTACGAACGGACATGGATTTGATGCCGTTATAATTACAGCGGCTACCCAATCAAATGATCCTATTGATCTGGCGGGTGAGATCTGCATGAAGAAAGGGAAAGTTGTTGTTGTGGGCGTGGTACCCATGAATGTGCCAAGAGACCCGCATTATTACAGGAAAGAAATTGATATTAAAATGTCCTGCTCTTATGGACCGGGCAGGTATGATGTAAATTATGAAGAGAACGGGATTGATTATCCATATGCTTATGTAAGGTGGACGGAACAGAGAAATATGGAAAGCTTTCTTGACCTGCTTGCCAGGAAATACATCAATTTAAAACCATTGACAACTCATGTCGTGGATATCAGCGACGCAGAAAAAGCTTACGACATTATACTGGGAAAAGTTAAAGAACACCATATTGGTATCCTTTTAAAATATTCAGAGAATGATGCCAAGTCGAGGTCGCTGATAAATATTTCCAATAAACCTTTATCGGTAATAAATACCGGCTTTATAGGTGCAGGCAGCTTTGCGCAAAGTTACCTGATACCGAATGTAAAGTCATCAGGAGGCTCTTTGGATGGCGTAGTTACTTCACGTGGTATTACAGCAAAGAACGTAGGAGATAAATTCGGTTTCAATTTCTGTTCTTCGGAAGTAAAAGACGTTCTTGGCAACGAAAAAATAAACACCATATTTATTGCCACGCCGCATTCATCGCATGCTGACCTTGTTATAAAATCACTTGATGCTCAAAAAGCTGTGTTTGTGGAAAAGCCGCTTGCAGTTAATGCTGAAGAACTGGGCGCAGTTATTGAAGCATATAAGAAAAGTAAACAACCGCTGATGGTTGGTTTCAACAGGCGTTTTGCTCCGGTGAGCGGAACTCTCAAAAAAGAATTTTTAAATACCGGTGAGCCAATGGTGGTCAATATAAGGATCAATGCCGGTTTTATCCCAAAGGATAACTGGCTGCAGCAAAAAGATATTGGCGCCGGCAGGATCATTGGAGAGATGTGTCATTTTATAGATCTTATGCAATATTTCACCGATTCAGAGCCGGTTAAAGTTTATGCAGAATGTATAAGCAGCACAAATGAAAAGATCACACCTGCAGACAATATCGCAATAGTAATAAAATTTAAAAACGGCTCCGTGGGTAACCTTACTTACCTTGCCAACGGCGATAAGGGAATGCCAAAGGAACTGATAGAAGTGTTCAGTGGTTCAAAGATCGGGGTAATCAATGATTTCAGGGATGGGCTTATTTATAAAAGCGGTAAGGCCGTTAAACTAAAATCATCAGGCAAGGGCCATAAAGAAGAGGTAGAAGTATTCATCAATGCACTTAAATCAGGCAATGAAAGCCCGATCAGTTTCCGTTCAATATGCCTTACAACCTTAACCACTTTTAAAATACACGATAGCCTGTTTACAGGTGTGCCGCAAAATATAAGCCTTGAAGAAGATTCTAGCGCGGGGATTTAATAAAACAAACCGGACTTAAAAATGAGTAAACGATTTACAATATTAATTGAAGATGATTGGGAAGTAATGGGTAACGGGCTTGGTAACGTGGCCCAGTTGCAATACCTGCCTTCAATGTTTTTTATGAAGCTCGCAAAGCGGCTTGGTATAAAATTGACGTTCATGGTTGATGTTGTACAACAACTGATTTATAAGAACCACGTCAATTCAGACTATAACCTGAAGCTGCAAAAGAATCTTTGGGATGATACAGTACTGCTGATGAAGTCTTATGGCTTTGATGTTCAGCTTCACCTGCATCCGCAATGGATGAATGCCACACGAAAGGAAGATTTTTTTTACCTTGGTAATAACTGGAACTTTGGAAGATACAGCAAGGAAGAACAGGAAACACTTATCAGGGATTCGATAAATTACCTTGAAGAATTGATTAAACCTATGGATCCCAATTATAAGGTCGTTGCATACAAGGGGGGATCATGGGGGCTTCAGCCTTCGGGCGACCTTTTAAGGAATATGGAGAAATACGGGATAAGAATAGTTATGGGTGTGCGCAAGGGAATGGCGTTGCCCGGTAACGGGGTAGATTATTCAACACTTGAGGAATCTACGATGCCGTATTACCCCGATTATAATGACCTGTGTAAGATATCATCTGAAAAAAAGAACATTGTTGTTATCCCCCTTCAAACTGTAGTTCCCGGAATTAAAGGCCTGGGTTATTTAGCAGCAGATATGGTGAAAAGGAAAATTTCCAAAAAAGATTCAATGCGCCATTTTTATGATGGACAGATACCGGCAAAGATCACTGAGCTTTCACCGGTCTCTGAAGACTCAAAGCCTAAATTTCCTTATACCTCTTATAAAACACATCTCAAAATTGGCAACCAGCCTTTTAATTATTTAAAGACAAGTTTTGACCAGGTAATAAAAAGACTGGGAGATACTCCTTATGAAAGGATACCCATACTGATCGAGTGTCATACAAAACAATACAATAATTATTATGGAGATATTGAGCGCTTCCAGTCATACGTTCAGGAAAAATATGGGGATGTGGCGGAATTCAATACACTTACCGAGTTTTCAAAGGAGATAGATAAGAAAAGCGATATGGTAAAATTAAAAACCGCTTAACAAAGAAATGCAGGTCATGGATCAAAACACATCAATCACTTCAAGCGAATTTCAACCGGGCGGATTGAGCCATTTTGATATTAAAGCATTGCTGGGAGAAAAAAGTATTGATTGGGATCCAATAAAAAAAAAATTCTGTACCGGCCCTGCAGAATTTGAGGAACTGCTTTTTAAGATCCATTACAAAAGAAAGAGGCCATTAGCGCCTGATGAAAGATCAAATGTTTTGAACTTTCTTTCTATTGGTTATTTATCAACTGACGACGTCAGGTATTTCAATGAGTTCCTTTGGTTTTATACAGAAGAAGACAGGACTTTGATGGAACAATGTATGGAAAGGTTTAATGTCAACGTAGATGAAAAAGGGCATCACAAGCAACCTGCTCAATTCAAAAATTACCCGTTTACTATAAATACCCGCGATTCCGATCAGCCCAATGATAAAAAGGACCCACTTAGAATATGCCTCATCGGCTTTCCTCCTTTTTTTGGAAGTATAATAAAAGACTTAAAAAAGGAAGGTCATCATGTTGAACAATTCTTTTTGCCTTATCACCCCAGCCGCCGCATCAACCAGTTTTTAAAATTAAGGCTGCCGGTAAAACTGCTTTCACTGGCTTCAGGTAATGCTTATCCTTACCGTACACTCAGTTTTGATCGTAAAGACGAAAGGATCGGCCGGGTGCTCAGGGAAGGAAATTTTGATATAGGCTTTCATAAACTGAATTTTATCATTAAGGAAAATATTTTTGGCGCTTTTAAAAGGGGCCTGCTCAACGATCATTGGGGATACCTTCCCTTATTGCGGGGAAAATCTACCATCTCTTATTCAGTACTGCTTAACATACCTGTCATTCCAACAATACACTTTATCAATGAAGGAATTGACTCAGGTCCCATAACGGGTTATTATCCCTGCGATTACAGCAAGGCAAAAAATGTAAAGGGAATAAGGGATATTTTAAGAAAAACACTGCCTGCAAGGGCATTATCCGCAATAAAATGTGCCGGAAACAGTTCTTTTATACCGAAAGAGAATAAGAAGGAAGCCGGGTTAACATTTTATGAGATCCATCGATGGCTGGATGGACACATAGCTTCCCGCATTTTTAAGCAATAACAAAAGTTGCTTAACCATTATCAAAAGGAAAAACATTGAACAGTCAAATAACAGGGTCTTTCAACAGGCTCAAAACATATTGTGAATCTGAGGATTTTAAGGGTTATGATCCTTATGACGGATTGAACAGCGGTTTTTTCCGTGCCATTCCGTTGGTACCTAAAAACCGGATCGTCAGGCTTGCATGGATACAATTTTTCAAACGTTCACCCTTAAACCTGAGAGGCCTGCTGCAAATAAAGAAAGCTTATAACCCCAAAGGCCTGGGTTTATTTTTGACAGGATATTGTAACCTTTATCAACAGGATCCGAAAGAAGAATATAAAAGCAAGATCAGTTTCCTGGTCAATAAAATACTTGAACTAAAAAGCAGCGGTTACAGCGGTGCATGCTGGGGCTATAATTTTGACTGGCAGGCACGTGCTTTTTTTCAACCTAAAAATACACCCACCGTAGTAGCTTCCACATTTATTGCAAATGCACTGCTTGATGCTTATGAAATCACTAAAGAAGAAGAGCTGGTTAAAATTGCAAGAAGCACCTGTGACTTTATTTTGAAAGACCTGAACCGCACCTATGATGAGAAAAATGATTTTGCCTTTTCTTATTCTCCGCTTGATAAGAGTGTTGTATTTAATGCATCATTATTGGGAAGCAGGCTCCTCAGCCGTGTATACAGTATTACAAAAGAAAATGAACTGGTTGAGGCGGCAAAAAGCTCGGTAAACTACTGCTGCGGATACCAGCGGCAGGATGGCTCCTGGGGTTATGGCACTCTCCCTTTTCACCAGTGGGTAGATAATTTTCATACAGGTTATAACCTCGAATGTATTGCTGAGTACATAAAGTTTTCAGGAGATAATACTTATTCAGGCAACCTAAACAAGGGATTTGAGTACTATATAAATACATTCTTTACAGTTGAAGGCGTCCCGAAGTATTACAATAACTCAGTTTATCCAATAGATATTCATGCTCCTGCACAGATGGTTATTACATTGGCAAAACTTGGGAAGTTCGGGCAGCATAAAGAAGTAATGGATAAAGTGCTGGACTGGACGATCAAAAATATGCAATCCAAAAAAGGTTTTTTTTATTACCAGGTCAATAAATATTTTTCATCAAAAATATCCTACATACGCTGGGCGCAGTCGTGGATGTTTTATGCATTATCAACGTATATTAAATTTGAAAAAAATGAACAGAATTAATATATGCAACATTCCTGTTGATGCGCTGACCATGCAGGAGACCCTTCAATTAATTGATAAATCAATTATTGAAAGAAAACCGATACACCATGTTGTTATTAATGCGGCAAAAGTAGTGAATGCCCAAAAGGACCCCGGATTAAAGGAATCAATAGTTAACTGCGATATTATTAATGCCGACGGGCAGGCCATCGTATGGGCCTCACGTCTTTTTAATACACCTTTACCTGAAAGGGTAGCAGGCATCGACCTGATGGAAGCATTGGTAAAGCTAAGTGCAGAAAAAAAATACCGCATTTTCTTCCTGGGTGCAAAGGAAGAGATCGTAAAAGCTGTAGTTGAATTTTATTCAAAGCTCTATAACAAAGATATCATTGCCGGTTACCGTAATGGCTACTTTAAAAAAGATGAGGAGCAGGCAGTGGCCGGCCAGATCGCTGACTCAAATGCTGATATACTTTTTGTCGCCATGAGTTCTCCTAAAAAGGAGATCTTTCTGAATACTTATAAGCACCTGATCCAAACGCCATTTATCATGGGGGTAGGCGGGAGTTTTGATGTTGTGGCAGGTTTTGTTAAAAGAGCGCCTTTGTGGATGCAAAAAAGCGGGCTGGAATGGTTCTATCGCGTTTTACAGGAGCCCAGGCGTATGTGGAAGCGCTATTTATTCGGGAATTCGGAGTTTATTTACCTTGTCCTGAAAGAAAAGGCCAGGCAGGTCTTTAAAAGAAAATAAATACTTTCTTAATTCGTTATGCTAAGAGCAAAAAACTGATAAACACCTGAATTATAATGATTATTACCCTAATTGCCGGCGCCAGGCCAAATTTTATGAAGATCGCCCCCATCATTAAAGCGATCAAAGCAGCACAAAACGCCGGGAAGAAGATCGGTTACCGTTTGGTACACACAGGTCAGCATTACGATAAAAAGATGAGCGGCGACTTTTTTGAGCAACTGGGTATCCCCGAACCGGATGTTAACCTGGAGTGTGGAGGAGGCTCACAGGCGGAACAGACCGCTGCCATCATGGTGAAGTTTGAAAAGGAATTGCAGGAAAACAGGCCAACAGTGGTATTGGTAGTGGGTGATGTTACTTCAACGATGGCTTGTACAATTACAGCAAAAAAATTATGTGTTGCTGTGGTTCATGTGGAAGCAGGGATAAGGTCGGGCGACATGACCATGCCTGAAGAAATAAACCGAATAGTAACGGATTCTCTTTGTGATCATTTCTTTACTACGAGTGAAATAGCAAATAAGCAGCTACAAAAAAATGGGGTACCAAATGGCAGTATACATTTTGTTGGTAACACCATGATAGATACGCTTTACCAGAATATAGACAGGATAAGGAAGCCTGAATTTTGGGATGAGGCCGGCCTGAAAGAAAGTGAATATTTCCTGATAACTTTACACAGACCCTCAAACGTTGATGACCCCGGGAAATTAGCTGCAATTCTTTCTGCCATTAAAGAGGCTTCTTTAGGATTGCCCATTATCTTCCCGGTACATCCGCGTACAAGGCAGACCATTGATAAGTTTAAAATAGACAGTAAAAATATTGTGATGATAGATCCGCAGGGATATCTTGAATTTATGTATTTGGTAAAAAATGCGAAAGGCGTGATCACAGATTCGGGGGGAATTACAGAAGAAGCTACTGTATTGAACATACCATGCTTAACACTGAGGAATTCAACGGAAAGGCCCGAAACCGTTGAGCTGGGTACCAACGAAATGATAGGCGATGATATCTCCAAACTAAAATTGTATTTAAAAAAGATCATGGATGGACAATGGAAAAAAGGAACAATACCTCCTTTTTGGGATGGGCGCACTTCCGGGAGGATCATTGATGTTTTGGGGTCCATTTATATGCCTGCATAAATACTAAATTTGCTTCAGCAAAAACTAAGAACTATTAAAAAGATTACCGTATGAACCGGCAGTTTGAACGATACTTGCAAATAACACTGGTCCTGCTTGATCTGCTGGTATTGAATGCCATTTACTTTATTTGCCAGATCTTTTTGATCAGGAAGGGGCTTCCTGATTATTCGAACGACTATTTTAATTACTGGATAATTTCAAATGTTTTATGGTTAATTCCATCATTCATTTTAAGAACTTATGCCGGTAAAATAATCCTGGTCTTTGAATCTTTTACAAAAAGGACCATACAGGTATATATGATCTGGATCCTTTTTATCTTCTTTTACCTGTTTTTTACACGTGAATTCAATATTTCAAGGATATTCATTCTTACTACTATTGCCAGTTTCGGCTTTGGATTATTATTGAACCGGTTCTTATACCTTGGTATCAGGAATTATTATAAAAAGAGTGATCACATTTTAAAGAAAGTGATCATACTCGGGTATAATGATACTGCAAAAAAACTGGCAAAATATTTCGAAGAGGATAGCATCAATACACAATTAATTGGATTTGTGGAGGAGGAGGAAAATGTAAAGGAATTGACGCATTATCCTGTATTAACCAGTATTGGAAATACTTTGCAGATTGCAAAAGACCTTGAGATACAGGAGATATTTTCTACAATAACACCTGAACAAAATAAGGACATTTATAACCTGATGTTCCAGTCGGAAAAAGAATGTATCCGTTTTAAGATCGTTCCCAACCTTTCTGTCTTTATTACCCGGGAGGTTCATATAGAATATTTCGGCGAGTTACCCATACTTTCTTTGCGCAGTGAGCCCCTCGATGATGTTGGCAACCGGATAAAAAAGCGTGTGCTGGATATTACTGTAAGCCTTTTTGTTATCGTTTTCGTATTATCCTGGTTAATACCCATATTAGGCTTATTGATCCTGTTGGAATCAAAGGGCCCTATTTTTTTTAAACAGTTACGTACGGGAAAAAATAAAAAAACATTTTATTGCCTGAAGTTCAGGAGCATGAGGTTTAATAAAGATGCGGATATTAAACAGGCAACGCAAAATGATTCCCGGGTAACTTCAATTGGCAAGTTTATCAGGAGAACGAGCCTTGACGAGTTTCCGCAGTTTTTAAACGTTTTTAAAGGAGAGATGAGCCTGGTAGGACCAAGGCCGCACATGCTGAAGCATACAACGGATTATTCAAAAGTAGTTGATGATTATATGATCAGGCAGTTTTTGAAACCCGGCATTACGGGATGGGCACAGATCAATGGGTACCGGGGCGAAATTACCAATCCCGAACAAATTAAAATGAGGGTCAACAAAGATCTTTGGTACCTGGAGAACTGGACCTTGTGGCTGGACATACAGATCCTGTTTTTAACCATATACCATGTTTTTAAAGGGAACAAAAATGCTTTTTAAAAAAAATTATTAGAAGTAATGTGAAACAATAATCATTAAGGTATAAATGAAAAGGCAGGTGACTAATTACCTGCCTTTTGCTTTTAGGCGATCCCGGGAATAAAAAAGGATCTCGCTTTCGTGAGATCCTTAATGATAAAGAAACTATCTATTATTGCTTCATTACTTTAATACTGTATTGCTTTCCTTCATTTTCTACCTGCAGGATATATATTCCTTTACTTATTGCGCTGCCCAGATCAAAGCGGATGATAGATGACAATGAAGGCTGATAGCTTTCATTTACCTGCATTACTTTACCTGACAGGTCTAATAGCCTTAATGTAATTCCTCCTTTTGGAATTTGTGCAAAGCGTACATTTATATAATCTTTAAATGGATTATTAACCACAGAAACATATTGCGACAACTTGTTCTTTATGATCACTACGTCACTTTGTTTATTGTATCCGTCAAGGTCTACCATTTTTAACCTGTAATAGTTTATATCCGTAGCTTCTATATCAAGGTAGCTGTATTTTTTTAATGAAGAACTGAACCCTGCTGCAGCTACAGTACCTAACTTACGGTATGTGATGCCGTCATTTGATTTTTCAATTTCAAACTCTTTGCTGTTAAGCTCTGATGTAGTACTCCATTCTAAAAGTACATTCTTGCCCTTTAGGACCCCTGAAAAACTTAATAAGGTTACGGGTAATACACCTGCTGAACCTATAGGAAGACGTTTTTGGGTGAAATATTCCCTGCTAAGCCATAGCCGCGTGGCAGCAGTAAGTTTGCTGGGATACCTGTTCTTCATTAAACTCCAGTTATAAAGGCTAAAGGCACCTGTTTCCAGCGAGATCTCCTGCTCATTCAGGTTTTCACCCAGGTTTGAAGAATGATCCATCACAAATTCATTAATACCTACCCAATTATATGAAGGTAGGGGTACGGCTTCCTGTGCGGCAGTGGATGAATAGAAATGATCAGAATGATCACCGGGGTTGGTTAAAGCACTCAGATCGGCGGTATTTAACCAAACCTGCAGGTCAGTACCTTTTTCAGCAAAAATGATATGCCTGATCGTATTAAGCAGTTCCCCCCAGGTATAAGTGTTAGCTCCATCTACAGAGGTGATGTTCGGTATTGTGCCTAATTTTAATTTCATTAAAGATTTCAAACCCGTACCGGCAAAGCCTGCTCCTGCTGCACCCCCATCCGGCAGGCGAAGAAAATAATTAACAACCCTGCCATGCCCGTTAGCATTCCCGTAAACATATTTTGTCAAATTCTTGCCATTTAGCGCTACTGTTTGTGCCGTTGGTACAGCATAAGTTAAAGGGTATATCGGGCTATTTGCAATATCACTTGCAAATTTGGATGAACTTACTGCACCCCTTTCTTTTGCTAAGTAATACGCAATTGCACCTCCGCCGAAAGAACCGGTACCATACCCCTCATCGCCCGCAGTAAGCGTAATGAAAACTACTTTCTCCCCATCATCACAGGTCGGTGAGCAGGTCTGTTCCAGTTGGAATAGTATCTTTTTAGACATGAATAACTGCCAGTCATCCGCATCTGCAACTACGCAAAAATTTACGTGTACCTGAGACTGCACCTGGTAAGCAGACACAAAAATCAGTATGAGTATAAATATTTTTTTCATAATTTAATTTTATAGGCAGTTATTACTCCACCACGATTTTCCGGGTTTCAACAAATTTGTTATTTAAAATGGTTTCTATTAAATAGGTTCCCTTTATTGTGATAGGGGATGGTATTGTTACAACAAGGGGGTCCGTATTTAGCACTTGTGTTTTCAGGTCAGCTATCCTGTTACCCATCATATCAGATATTACTGTAGTAAGTTGCCCTGTTTCATAAGGGCTCACAGCTATTTTTATATCCTTATTAATAAAAGCCGGTGACGTAGTCCATATTATCATTGGTATTTTAATAAGGCCACCAGGATCCGGGCCGGGAGGGCCAACAGGTCCATTGGGTGCAGTTCCTGAAGGATGGCGCCTTATAACAAAATAATCCATAGGAAGCCAGCCTATATGACCGGCACCGGGAGAATAATCGTTCGCATACTGGCTTTCCGTAATTCCCAAAACTTCCAGGCTAAAAAGAACGGAAGCATTTTCATGGTCAGTCCGGCTTAAATTAGGACCTAATGAAGAAGAATTATAATCCATGAACCCCGTATAACCTACCCAGCTCATGCTAGGAGGTGGTGCAGGTGGCGAGAGTGGTACTGCTGCCTGCGCCACATATGCTGCATGGATATGATCAGAATGATCATTTATATTATAGCTTGTAAGTTCATGTGGTGTATGTATCCATGACTGGGTGCCCGGAACCCTTTCATCATTAATAATTTGTCTTACAGTAGCCACTAATTCACTCCACGAATAAGTTAAATTTGCAGGGGCGCCACCGACCGTATTGCCTATAACATTCATTGCTGAAATTTGGGGATTAACAGCAGGGATAAGGCTGCCGTTCCTTAATTTGTACATGCTTTGATTATTGTTAATAGCAAATCCAGCCCCACCTACATCCCCGTCTGGCAGGCGCAGAAAATAATTCACTGTATTTTTATAAACATACTTGGTTATGAGATTACCGTTGACAGTTACTGTACTGGCTACCGGAGCATCTAGGGGTGCTGTATTTGTGGCCAGATCAGCAGCAAATCTTGCGGAATACATGGATCCAATTTCCCTGCTTAAATAAAAAGCACCGGCTCCGCTATAATCCACTGTACCCGAACTTGCATCTCCCGCTGTTAAAGTGATGAATACCATTTTTGAATTGGCAATACTCATATCCGCTATTATCCTGCTGGACCAAAAGAGTTGCCAGTCATCCGGATGCGCCTGGATCGAAAAATTTACGGAGGTGAATGGTTGGGCCTTGGCTTGAAGGTTAAGGCAAAGAATAAGAATTACTAATCGTAACCATTTTATCATGACGGTGATTTTAGAGTTAATTATACCAGGAATATATTATTACTAATATATTGCTATTGAAATCTGCTTGATAATGAGGAGAAACATAGGAATTAGAGAGAAACTAAAGAATTGAATTAACGCAGTTTACCTTGGGGGATGTTGAATTTCAACGTAAATATATAAGTTATAACATTAAATACAAAAGATATGGGGATTAAATTTCCAAAAATTAATATCAATTATTTATTTAAAAATACATGACGGTAAAATTTTACTTATCAGCAAATTAAAAATTATACATTTTTATTATACGTCATACCTGCCTACTTAACCTTTGCCCAATGCTACAATAACGCAAAGACATTATGCCAGTTACCCAAATATTATTTCAATTATTTTCCCAAAATTTGATGTCATATTTATGATAACATCAATGGCTTTGGGTAACTTTTTAGTTAAATTGATTCTAAATCCCTGTTATCTGTGACGAATATCCGAGATTGCTGAAAAATATTCGTAAACTTTGAATTATTTTTTAATGAGCATATGATTACAGAACTTTGCCGGGCTTATGCATACCGGCATATGAAATAAATTATTTACTTTTTAAAGAACAAGAGAGTTACCACTATTATTTAATGTTTATTGTATGGATGAATACCTGATCAGGGAAGCTGAAAAAAAAGATATTCCTTTTATAGCGGATACTGTTATCGCTGCTGAAAAAGGCAGGTCAGATAAATTAAGCTTCTCGACTTTATTTAATGTGCCCGAAGGCAAGGCTAAGGAATTGATCATGACCATGCTGGAAGAAGAGATTGATGGGTGCGAATTATCATTAAGCAGTTTTTTAGTGGCCGAATATAAAGGTGAAGCAGTTGCTGCGATTGGATCATGGATAGAGGGGTTTGACGGCGCCATGCCTTCAAAAATATTGAAATCAAATTTAATTTTACATACTTTTGAAACAGGCAGTATGGAATTTTTTAAAACAAAATCACATATTGTTAAAGATGTTTTTATAGAAAGAGAACCTTTAACCCTACAGTTTGAATATTTGCATATCGCCGACAAGCACCTGGGAAAGGGACTCGATACAGAGCTTGTAAAAAGAAGTGAAGCGAATGCTTTAGCAAAATATCCCGGGTTAAAAAAAGTGCAGACCCAGCTCTTTAAGAACAATATCCTTGCTGTTATAGTATTAAGAAAAAAAGGTTTTAATGTGGTAAGTTCATGCAAATCAAATAACGAAGAGATAGGCAATTACATACCGTTTAATGAAAAATTACTAATGGAAAAATCACTTTAAGGATCATTTTCCCTGAAAACTGTAAATCTAAACAACTTAAATATCTTTTATTTTCCTGAAAATATAAATGCAAAACTATCTGCCTTATAGCCTTTATTTTTTTCCTGTTTATTAAAATAATATATTTAAATATGCGTTTTAACGCATTAGTTTTAAATCAACCAAACACACACCGAAAATGAGCTCAAAAAATGGTTTTTCAAAAGATAGTCTTCGCCTCGAAAATGTTGAAGCAATCGCCAATGACTTGGCTGCAAGATTAAAGAATGACATAACCTCCCAGTGTAGGAAAAGAGGTGCTATAGTGGGTATAAGCGGCGGCATTGATTCGTCGGTAACCCTGGCCCTGGCTGCAAGAGCTATGGGGCCGGAGAATGTTGTTGGTATTTTGATGCCGGAAAAAGATTCAAGTGGTGAAAGTAAAACGCTTGCTCTGGAGCTGGCAGCTAAATTTGGTGTTCGCACCATTGAAGAGGATCTTACGGGAGCCTTGGAAGGATTTGGTTGTTACCAGCGCAGAGATGAGGCCGTTGCAAGGGTATTTCCCGAGTACAATCCCAAAGACTACCAGATGAAGATCGGTATCAAGGCTGTTAACAGTAACCTTCCGCCTGTTTTCTCGGTAACGATCATAGATAAAAATGGCGTTAATCAAAGCAAGATGCTTCCGGCCAATGAATACCTTCAGATCGTTGCGGCCTCCAATTTTAAACAAAGATGCCGTTTGTCAATGCTTTACTATCATGCCGACCGGCTATACTACGCCGTTATTGGCACACCCAATAAGCATGAAGTGGAGCAGGGCTTTTTCGTTAAGTATGGCGATGGCGGGGCAGACGTTATGCCGATCGCTCATTTATATAAATCACAGGTTTACCAGTTAGCAGCGTTTTTAGGTGTACCACAGGGTATCATTGACCGTGTGCCTACTACCGATACTTACACTGCTGAACAAACACAGGAGGAATTCTTCTACCAGATGCCTTACCACGAAATGGACCTGGTATGGTATGGTTTTGAGAACAATGTTAGTCCTGAAGAGGTAGGAAATGTTATGGATAAGACAGATGAGGAGATCAAGCTGATGTATAATAATTTCAGCAGGAGGCAAACCTCGACGGATTACCTGAGGATGCCGCCGATAAAATATTAGTATCATGAATTGTTTTGATTATTTTTTTGAGGATACACACACGCTCCAAAAAGATCTGATTCCCGGAAATCCTGTTCCTACATCATACCAATCAATTTATACAAGGTCAATGAGGCTGGCCAGTTACTTAAATGAAAAAACCGGCGAAGGGCAGAACATTTTATTGGTTTCACAAAACAATCTTTTTTTTGTAATCGCTTACCTGGCAATATTAAAATCAGGAAATATTTGTATCCCACTGAACCCCGAGATAGAGCAGGATAACCTTGATTTTATCATAAAAAAAACCCGGTCTAAAATGGGTTTTTTTTCAGAATATGCCTTGAGCAAACTTAAAATATCCATTGACCTTGTCGCTGAATCAGCGCTTTCCGGGCTGATCGACAATCAACAATTATCCGGCCATTTCGATAAAGATTTTAACGGAGACCAAACGGCTGAAATAATTTTCACATCGGGCTCAACAGCAAGTCCCAAGGGAGTAATGCTAACGCATAACAGCATCATTGCAAATACAGATTCAATCATACAATACCTGCAACTTAAAAAAAGCGACCGGGTATTGGTGGTATTGCCATTCTTTTATTGTTATGGCCTGTCTTTGCTCCATACCCACCTTCGTGTTGGAGGGCAGATCGTGCTTAACAACAATTTTATTTTTTTTGGAACCACTATTAAAAATTTAAATAGTTATCAATGTACGGGGTTCGCCGGCGTACCCAGCCATTTTCAAATATTGTTACGCAAAACCGACCTCTTCCGTAATTCTGAATTCCCGCATTTAAGATATGTTACACAGGCAGGGGGTAAACTGCACACTACATTTATTGAAGAGTTTGTCCAGGCATTTCCTAAAATAAGTTTCTTTGTAATGTACGGGCAAACCGAAGCCACGGCAAGATTATCATATCTTCCACCTGGTATGCTCAGCGAAAAATCGGGTTCATTAGGTAAAGGTATCCCGGGTGTTGAAATAAAGGTTGTGGATACAAAGGGCAAACCGGTACTGCCAGGTGAAACAGGGGAGATCGTTGCGAGAGGTAAAAATGTGATGTCAGGTTATTTTGATGACGCCGAAGAAACCGCTAAAGCATTACGCAATGGATGGCTTCACACCGGCGACCTTGCAACAATAGATGAGGATGGTTATATTTACCTTACCGCAAGGGAAAAAGAAATTATAAAAGTTGGCGGTAAAAGAGTGAGCCCTAAAGAAATTGAGGCAGTTATTGCGATGTTACCAGGGGTGATCGACTGCTCTGTAGTGGCAGTTGAAGATGAGCTTTTGGGTGAGGGTATCAAAGCCACTATTGTTGTTGCGGAAGACAACAGCAGCCTGTCGGAAGAAGCTATCAGGAATTTTTGTGCTACTAAGCTGTCAAAATATAAGATACCTACTGTTATTGAAATCAAAAAGAATATATCATTAAGTGCTACCGGTAAAAAAAGTATAGGGTAGGCTTTATGGTTTTAAAATAAAGGGCCGGAAAAGCGGCATTTTCAATAGAAAAAAATATATTTAAGATTAAATTATAACCAGAAACTTTATGGCAAACTCAGTTGAGATAAAAGAACAGGTCAGGAAATTTATTATTGAAACCACTTATGCACCCGCACCGGATGTAAAAGATGATACCCTGATCTTTGTGAAAGGATTTTTTGATTCAATGGGATTTATCTTATTGATAAATTTTATTAGCGAAAAATTTGGCGTAAAAACAGATGATTCTGAGCTAATGGAAGAAAATTTTGAGTCAGTTAATGCAATTGCGGGTTTTATAGAACGCAAACTAAATTAGTGATTACCTATGTGTGGGATTGCAGGAATTTATAATTATCACTCTGCTAAAGAAGATTCGCCTGAAATAAGTGTTAAAAAAATGCTTTCAGCCATTCGTCACCGCGGCCCCGACGAAACCGGTATGTATATCAACGAAGATCTTTGCATCGGCAATGTGCGCCTGAGTATTATTGATATTGCATCAGGACAACAACCCATATCTGATGAATCAGGCAATTACTGGATCGTATATAATGGCGAAATTTTTAATTACCCCGAACTAACAAAGGAAATTGAAAAGCAGGGAATAAAGCTTAAGACCAATTGTGATACAGAAGTATTGGTACAGATGTATGCCTTGCATGGCGCAGATTGTCTTAAGTATTTAAATGGCCAGTTCTCTTTTTGCATTTGGGATAAAAAAAAACAGGAAATGTTTCTTGCACGGGACCGTGTGGGAATAAGACCCCTTTTTTATTGGGCTAAAAATGGCGCATTTGCATTTTGCTCCGAAATAAAAGGATTGTTTACCCTCGGCCAGGTTGATAAAAAGATACGTCCCGAGAGCCTTGCCGAAGTATTTACATTCTGGACAACACTTACACCCAATACTCCATTCGAAGATGTTTTTGAATTATCTCCCGGCCATTGTATGACAGTAAATGCTTCAGGAATTAAGATAAAAAAATTCTGGAGTCTTGAATACAACACTGATGGAAATAAAGGCCATGATAATTTTGACAGGTCTCTTGAAGAATTCAGGGAATTGCTCACAGATGCTACAAAAATAAGGCTGAGAGCAGATGTGCCGGTAGCGGCATATTTAAGCGGGGGGCTTGATTCGAGCGTCACGACCAGTTTGATCAATAATATACAGCCGGGGAACCTGAATACTTTTTCTATTGGTTTCAAGGATAAGGAATTTGATGAAACGGTTTACCAAACGGAAGCTGCTAATTATTTTAATACCAACCATACTGCATTTGAATGTACCACTGCAGAAATAGCGGAACAATTCGAGAACACGATCTGGCATACAGAATTTCCCTTATTAAGAACATCTCCAACACCCATGTACCTGCTTTCTAAAAAAGTAAGGGACAGGAATATTAAGGTGGTGATCACAGGTGAGGGTGCAGATGAAGTATTGGCGGGCTATAATATTTTTAAAGAAGCTAAGATCAGAAGGTTCTGGGCCAAACAACCGAATTCTGCGTGGCGACCAAAATTATTATCAAAGCTTTACCCATATATTCCAATGGTTAAGGATTCTAATAACATGGCTTTAAAAATGTTTTTCGGGTATAAGCTTGGAGAAACGGAGGATCCTCTTTATTCTCATTTACTTCGCTGGCATAATACATCAAGGTTAAGAACTTATTTTTCTGAAGATATGAAGCAGGCGCTGGATACCTATGACCCTGTTGCAGGGGTTTATTCCACGCTGCCTTCTGATTTTATGAGTTGGAGCGGACTTGCAAAATCACAATACCTTGAATCTACAATTTTCATGTCAGGATACCTGTTATCATCGCAGGGAGACAGGATGGCAATGGCAAATTCCGTGGAAGGACGTTATCCTTTCCTGGATTACCGTGTAATTGAATATTGCGCCGGCCTCCCGGACAATTTTAAGCTCAATTGCCTGAATGAAAAATTTTTATTAAAAAAAATGAGCTCAGGAATAATACCGGAATCGATCACAAAAAGATCAAAGCAGGCTTACCGGGCACCCATTGCCAGCAGTTTTTTTAATGCTGCTGCTCCTGCATACGTTGAAGAATTATTAGCTGAAGACAAATTAAAAGCCTTCGGGTTATTCGACCCTGTAAAAGTTAGATTACTGGTAGAAAAAATAAAAAATACTAAGAGTGTATCAGAAGTTGATCAAATGGCAATCGCAGGAATTCTTTCCACGCAGCTCCTGTATAATATGTTTATTATAAATCCTGTGTCAACAGATATTGATGCTCTTGTAAATATTAAGATCGTTAAAGAATAGATCTCGCAATTTGATCAGTGGTCAGAAATAAAAAAGGGAAATGAAAATCATTTCCCTTTTTTATTTTTAGTTATCGAAGCATCAGAGCTTGATTGCTTTTATAGTTGCCATTTCACCATTAGAGAATTTTACAGTTATTATGTACATTCCCTTGTTAAAATTACTCATGTTTATTTTTTCCGTGAGGCCAAACTGGATTGTGGTTGGCTCTTTTGTCAATACAATCCTTCCGTTCATGTCTGATATGCTGATCTGCAGTTTTGCATTTGCCTCTTCTGATGTAAGCTTTAAGTTTGTAATATCAACAACAGGGTTAGGGAAGATCCCTGCACTGTTCACACGTATTGGATTTACCGGGGGAACTGGTGTTCCGGTAACAATTACCAGGACATTATCCGTTGCTGTTCCGCCACGGTTATCTGTTACAGTAAGCCGGAATTCATAAGTCCCCTGTACAAGGTTATTAACAAAAGCAACCGCAGTGTTTGGAGACAAGAGTACATTACCTGAAGGTCCCGAAACCTGGGCCCAGCTATATGACACGATCGTTCCATCCACATCAGTACCGCTACCTGATAATGTAGCAGCGTTTGCAGGCAGAACAACAGTTTGATCTGACCCGGCATTGGCAATGGGTAATGTATTTGGCGGAGCAAGGATGGTTATCTGCATCGTATCCCTTCCAAATGCGCCATCGTTATCTGTAACCCTTAATTCAAACTGGTAAACCCCTATCACTAATCCCGTAACTGTAGAAGTGGCACTGGCAGGATTTGTGACCGAACCTGATGCAGGTCCTGATATCTTTGTCCAGTTGTAAGCAACAATCGTTCCGTCAGGATCAAATCCAATTCCTGAAATGGTAGTATTTGTGGGTGCTGTCATTGAAGGCGCTACAATAGATTGATCGGCACCTGCAAAAGCATTAGGCGGAAGATTGATCGAATTAATCACAGTGACCCGTAACGTATCTCTTCCCAATCCACCGACATTATCTGTAACCCTCAATTCAAATTCATAAATACCCGGTACCAATCCTGTAATTGAAGTAGCGGCTGTGCCGGGATTTGTGATAATACCTGCAGCGGGCCCTGAAACTTTTGTCCAGGCATAGGCTACTATAATTCCGTCAACATCAGTACCGCTTCCCGAAACAATAACAGCATTTGTTGGTAGTGTAATTGTTTGATCAGGTCCTGCGTGTGCATCAGGCGCAATATTAGCAGGTCCGCCATTGATAACTACATTGGCAGATGGTGCTGACATACATCCTGAAGCATTTGTAACAGTATAAGTGTATACACCCGGTGCAAGCCCTGCTATGGTAGTAGTAATTCCTGTTCCGCTGATATTTACAGTGCCCGGGGTTCTTGTTAATGTCCATGTTCCGGTTGCCGGTAAACCACCCAGATCAACGGATCCTGTTGTAACAGTACCGGTTGGCTGTATGATCGTTCCGACTATTGGAGCAGTTGGTGTTGCAGGCTGAGCATTGATGACTATGTTAGCCGAAGCTGCAGAAATACATCCTGCAGCATTGGTAACCGTGAAAGTATATGTGCCCGTTGCAAGACCTGTTATTGTTGTTGTTGTTCCTGTTCCGGTAGTTGTACCGCCCGGGGTTCTTGTTAATGTCCATGTTCCTGTTGCCGGCAAGCCAGTTAAAACAACGCTTCCGGTTGCAACAGCACAGCCTGGCTGCATGATCGTTCCAACTGTTGGCGCTGCTGGTGTTGCAGGTTGCGCATTAATAACGATGTTGGCCGAACCTATCGAAATACACCCTGTAGCATTTGTAACAGTATATGTATATGTTCCTGATGCAAGGCCGGTAATGGTTGTACTTGTTCCGGTTCCGGTGGTTGTTATATTGCCGGGCGTTCTTGTCAATGTCCACGTTCCTGTTGCCGGTAAACCATTTAATACGACGCTGCCGGTTGCAACAGCACATGTAGGTTGTGTTATTGTTCCAACTGTTGGCGTAGCAGGTGTTGATGCCTGTGCAGTGATCACCACATTACCGGAAGCTGCAGAAGTACATCCGCCTGCATTGGTAACTGTATAAGTATATGTGCCCGGAGCAAGTCCTGCTATTGTTGTTGTAGTTCCTGTTCCGGTGATGTTAACAGCTCCGGGAGTTCTTGTTAACGTCCATGTTCCTGTTGCCGGTAAGCCGCTTAGTACAACGCTACCTGTTGCAACGGCACATGTTGGCTGTGTTATTGTTCCAACTATTGGCGCTGTTGGCGCTGTTGACGCTGCATTGATAACAACATTACCTGACGCTGAAGAGGTACATCCCGCAGCATTAGTAACCGTATAAGTGTATGTTCCTGCTGTAAGTCCTGTTATTGTTGATGTTGTGCCTGTTCCGGTGGTTGTTGTGCCTCCAGGTGTCCTGGTTAATGTCCATGTTCCTGAGGCCGGTAAACCACTTAAGACAACGCTGCCGGTAGCAACAGCGCATGTTGGTTGTGTTATTGTTCCAACTACCGGCGCTGATGGTGTTGCCGTTGCGTTGATCACGATATTGGCAGAAGCTGCAGAAATACATCCTGCTGCATTCGTAACCGTATAAGTATATGTGCCAGGAGCAAGTCCTGTTATTGTTGATGTTGTGCCTGTTCCGGTGGTTGTTGTGCCTCCGGGAGTTCTTGTTAATGTCCATGTTCCTGTTGCAGGTAAGCCATTTAAAACAACACTACCTGTTGCAAGAGCACATGTTGGTTGTGTTATTGTTCCAACTGTTGGCGTTGTTGGCGCTGTTGGTGCGGCATTAATAAGGATGTTGGCAGAAGCTGCAGAAATACATCCACCGGCATTGGTAACCGTATAAGTATATGTTCCTGCTGCAAGGCCGGTGATTGTCCTGGTTGTTCCTGTTCCGGTGGTTGTTGTTCCGCCCGGAGTTCTGATCAATGTCCATGTTCCTGTTGCCGGCAAACCATTTAATACAACACTACCTGTTGCAAGAGCGCAAGTTGGTTGTGTTATTGTTCCAACTGTTGGGGCTGATGGTGTTGTTGGTTGAGCATTTATGACTATGTTGGCTGATGCCGCTGATGTACCGGTGAGATCAGTTACAGTATAAGTATATGTTCCTGGAGGAAGCCCTGTTATTGTTGCTGTTGGTCCTAACCCTATAGTTGTATTACCTCCCGGGGATCTTGTTAATGTCCATGCTAATAACGGCAAGCCACTTAAAGCAACACTACCTGTTGCTACAGTACATGTTGGTTGTGTTATTGCGCCAACTATCGGGGGCGTGGGCGGCCCCTGTAACGGACCACCAAATTCAGAATAACCCATATCAGGCGCAGCGCCACTATAGGGAAGGCCAACATTAACTCCACTATTAATACATGGAGAAAGTGGCTGTAACAAAAAATTAAGAATTGAAATAAATAGCGGGTTTATCGCTAAATTATTATTGTAAGTATATGTTGTTGGGTTGCCTCCGGGCCAGAATGGTGCATTATTTGAATTTCCGAAAGCATTATTGTGCGTAACCATGCAGTTTGTAATATTGGTGGCACCATTGCTTCCTCTCAACCAGCCCATCGAAAACCCGGTTACTATATTGTTTCTTATATTAAGGCCATTACAATTACCGTTTTGCTGAGAAGTAAAATCCAATCCTACATAACCAGGATCAGAAGTTTCAGCAGTTATGGTATTGTTATAGATCTGCATATTGTTTATCTGCGGATCTTCAGGGCCATCACTGATAACACCAATTGCAAAACGGTTACCCATTCCGGTACCTTCATAAATATTGCTGATCAGGTTTTTCCTGATTACACAATTTACTATATAACTATATCCGCCAACCGGTGGTCCGCCGGGTAGGTAATACCTGTCATCACCATTTTCGGCATAGCCTCTTGTATTAAAAGTGATGCCATATGTTTTATTATTTATGACATTATTTTCTACAATGGCCGACTCTGTGCGGTATTCAAAAATAATACCTCCTTCTATCCTGGTGCCTTGTACAGCATGGGTGATATTATTATCATGTATCCATGCACAATAAGGATAAGCGCCTTTATAATTATAGGCCATATCAATAGCGCCCTGTATCGTATTACCATAGATCTCTAATCCCTCAATATTGAAAAACTCAATTGCAAAATCCCAGTTACCATTTTCACCGGGATAAGTTCCGCTATAAGCAATTTTAGTAAGTGTGTTGTTATAGATCTTTACACCTTTCAGCCAACCCTGGTTCCAATATTTTATTGGCCAGCCATTCTGAAAATTGGGGCGTTCTGTTTGCTGGATATTATTACCATATATCTCCATGCCGTTTTGAAAACCTATCATTAACGCACCCTGGCCTGTACCATTATACATCGCAGCAGAGTTGGTGACTATATTATTATAGAATTTATTACCAGTAGCAAAGTTCTGTCCCACATCTGTTCCCGGATTTGTGTTGGTTCCGTTACCATTGAAGATAGTAGAGCTTTGTTTCCAGTTTCTCAAAGCACAATCATGGATCTCAACATTAGAGCGTCCTGTTATCCAAATACCAACCCAGGTTTTCATATTGGATGCACTTACATATCCACCATCTAAAGTCAATCCTGAAATATGCTGGGCACCACTGGTACCATCAGATGACTGTAACTCCAAAAAAGTACTCCAGGTTCCTGATAAATTACTGTTTACAATAGTTGTGTTCCTGCCTTCGCCTTCAATGCTTACACCTCTCGCAAGGTCGCAGCCCTGCGTTTCGTTATATGTACCTGCAATAACATGAATGATATCTCCGGAAGCTGTTACAGTAGAAGTTGCTTTGTATAAAGTTCTCCATGGATTGGCCATAGTGCCATTTCCTGTATTGTCGTTACCAGTAGGACTAATGTAATACGTGGTCGCATTTGTAACGCTACATATAAATAGCGTCAGGATGAGTGAAAAGATTTTCATAGAATGATAGGTTTATTGGATATTGAAATTTATTAACGCAGGAAATACACTTTTAGTATTTCCTGTATATCTTCTTAAAGATGCAGGTGTAGTGAAAAAAGGAATCATAAGCGTGAACAGCAGATGCTGTAAAAATAGGATTAGGATCAATTTTATTTACACGCCATGGTCTCTTCTCAGGCTAAAAAAATAGCTAATATCATATGCTTATTAATAAGATATATAAATCAATGAAAACAATTCCTTAAAGAGTGTAGTTTAATTACTACACTCTTTAATTTTATAAAATGTTGATAAATTAGATTGATTTGTGAACAAACTGTTTCAGGTAACTTGAACTAATTGCCGTGTTCTTAGCAAAAATCAAACCATAAACAAAATCCCTGCAGCAATAAAATATATTTTCTAAATTTTTCTTTTAATGATCCTTTTTCTTTTCCATTCATACCATCCCCAAACGCACATTGCAAGTAATAAAAAATGATACCCGCTTGCAACCAACCGGAATTTTATAAAGAATAAAGGAATTAAAATAATATTGGCCAGGATCCACCAATACCAGCCTTCTAATTTTTTCCTGGTCATTAGCCACATTCCGGTAAAAGCTGCTGCACCGGCCACAGCGTCTGCCCAGGCAATAGAGCCGGGCGAAAAGAATCGTTTATAATAAGTAAGCAGAAAAAAATTAATTACACAGAATGAAATAAAAATGGCAAGTTGAATGAATTTTTCTTTTTTGGAAGAGGTTGTAATGCGGATAATGCGGTGTTTTCTCCGGTCTCTTTTTGCCCACATCGCCCAGCCATAAATGCAAAGGATCGTAAAATAAAGATAAACAAGCCCCGTTCCGGTATTGCCCTGTTCAAAACTTAAGAGAATATAAATGACCGAATTGACCAATGCCATGGGAAATACATAGATATTTTCTTTACGGCAAAACCATAAAGCCAGGATGCCTGCCAATAGCGCTATCAATTCCAGCAGGTTGATGTATTTTAATTCATAATAAAGTGGTCTTAATATTTGCTCCTTGAAATTAAAACCCCGTCCCGGGCCCGAAATATAATTATCCCTAATGGTATAATTGGCAGGAGAACCCCTGGTAAAAAGCGGTTTATTATTATTCCCGTTGTTGGACAGGATATTCTTTTCAATTAATAAGGTATCTATTACAGATGCGGGGTTTGCAACAATACCCGCAACGCCAAAATTTTTAATAGTGTTGTTTTGAATCTTTATATTAACTGCAGCAGCAGCGCTGAGTATACCTATTCCATAATAAGGATATTCTTTTTCATTACCGATGAACTTATTGTTGTAAACAAAAAAGTTGTTTATAATAAAGCTTTCTGCCCCGTCCGGAGAAAAATTAATAGCAAATCCACGATGGCTGCCGTTGGCAACTCCAATATTATTACAGGTATTGTTCTTAATGATTACATCGCTGATCATATTACCATCTCTTGGGGTAAAATATATAGGGATAGCTAAGTTCCTCAGTTGGTTATTTTCTATAATTGCTGTTTCCGTTTCATACTCCATGGTTATCCCTGTCTCGATCTCCGGCTGTAAGCTTTCGGGGCCCATTATATTATCATGGATATATACACCATAGGGGTAATCTCCCTTTATTATATGCGGCAGGTCAACAGAGCCAATAATCGTGTTGTTATAAATTTCCAGTCCCGATACATTAAAAAGCTCCATTGAAAAATCCCACGTTTTGCCATCATAGGCCTGTTTGGTTATTTTATTATTATAAATTTTGCAGCCTTTTAAATAACCTTCGTTGCAATACTTGATGGGCCAGCCATTGGTGCCTTTAGCCCTCCCGGTCTGTGAAATATTATTATTGTATATCAGCATTCCTTCTTGTCCCCCAATGACCAGGCAGCCCCTGCCATATCCGTCATATTTTGCGCAGTTAGTAACCGTATTATTGTAAAAAGAATTGCCGGTTGCATAAATTGAAGGGGCCGAATTTTCATTATCACTTCTTCCTCCCCACCACACCCCCGATTCCTCAAAATCTGTAATCGTACAATCATGTATGCTTACATTTTTCCTTCCCCTTATTTCAATTGCCCATGAGGTTGTTCTTTTATTGCCGTCTAATCTTAAATGACTGATGTGCTGGTTGCCGTCTGTTCCTTCAGTAGAGGTGGCTATAATGATAGCGACAAATTGCTCACTTAATGTAGATTGAATTATTGATGAAGGTCCTTCCCCTTCAATACTCACCCCAACCGCAAGGACACATCTTATGGTTTCAATATAGGTACCTGCAGTAACATGAATAATATCACCTGCTGTTTTAACGGTAGAAGTTGCCCGGTATAATGTTTGCCAGGGATTGCTGATACTTCCGTTACCAGTCCTGTCATTTCCCTTTGTGCTGATATAGTAAGTTGTGGCCCGGCTCGATTGAAAAAATAAAATAAGCAGCAGCGTAGAGAAAAATTTCATGATAGATTATTTTGAAAAGGGTCTTATGCAAATTCGGTAACGCTTTTAATTTATTCCAGCGCATCCAGGTCGTTGTAAACCTTGCTCCCAAGATATTGCCGGAAGATAGCCTTGTTCTTCAGATCAGCCAAAGCAGCCAAATGATGGCGGTGGTGCAGGTCTGTTCCTACAAGATCTGCGAGATTTTTTTCCAGGATAAACCTCGCCGCTTTTCTAACGCCGCTGCCATAAAATCCCGTAAGGGATAAAAGATTGACCTGCAAACGAAAACCCATCTCTTTTAAGCGGTAATACTTTTCAAAATTCCGATGGAAAAAAAAATAGCGCTCAGGATGTGCCAGCACAGGACGGTACCCTCCTTCTATAATACCCGAAACGATCTCCTCCAGGTTATCTGTAGGAGTTGAATAGGAGATCTCGGTCAATAAAATATTTTTATGAAGGGTCAGTAGCGGAGACCTGTTTTTCAGCAATTCCATAAAATAATCATCAAGCATATATTCGGCTGCCGCTGAAAGTTCTATATCTATACCTGCTTTTTTACAGGCGGCTCTTGTTTTTTCCAATGCGGCATTTATTACTTCAGGTGTATTTCTATACATATCCCCGATTATATGCGGTGTTGCTATTGATCTGCGAATGCCCAGGTCATGCAATCCCTGTATCAATTGTAAAGAGGTCTCGATATCACGTGCTCCATCATCTATACCCGGCAAAATATGTGAATGTATATCAAGTGTAACCGGGAGGTTGCCCGGTAAGTTTTCAACAGATCTTTTATTCCTGAAAAAATTGAACATGTTTATTATTGCTGTGTTAAGTCAACTCAACACGGGTGTGAAGCAAAGCTATATTGTTTTGCCACCAAGTATTTCAATATTTTTTTTGTCAAAAACGGCAGTTAACTGCAACCCCATACTTTCTATTTTTACGCTTGCCTTGTTACCCGAAATATCAAGAAGTATACCATGGTAATCCATCAGCACACCGTGTTTTATCTTTACGGTTGAATTTATAGATGATGCCTCCACCACTTCTACAGAACCAAATTCGTTCAAAAATTTTTTAACCGTATCGATCTCGCTTTCCCTGATCTTCGCCGGCTTACCCAGCCAGTGAACATAGTTAACGATACCATTGACAGTTAAGAGTTCCCATTTTCTTAGTTCATCTACCTGTACAAAAACATAAGATTTGAACAGGGGCTCCAGTACAACTTTTTTCCGGTCGCTCCATTGCCTTACTACTTTATTTAAGGGACAGTAATATTCAAAACCCTTCGCTTCCAGCAATGCCGCAACTTTTTTCTCCCATCGCGGCTTTGTATATACGGCATACCAATACCTGTTATTATCGCTCATACTTAAAACCTGTTGTTTTAGGTATAGTGTATAAAAAAACTAAAGTTGTTGCATTTGCATTCACGGTTCAATAAATTTTTTGCCCTACCGGCCAACCCCGGGCACTACGGGTAAACTCTCATTGCCATCTTCATTTACAGCCTGCACAGCGAAAAAATAATTATCCTTTGAATAAGGCAGGCGCATTTCTGTTTCTGTTGTAAATATTTTTTTCTGCCAGAAGGCGCTTGTGGTCTCTCTCATTAAAATATAATAACCTTTTACCTTCCCAGTTCGTGGCGCTTTCCAGTATAAGAAAGTTGAATTCGTCAATCTTCTTACATCCATTTTTACAGAATCGGGCATAGAAGGGGCTTTGGCGAGATTGGCCAGGTTAGCGAGGTTCATTCCTGTATTTTTCCTGAGGTATTCATAATCGATATGTTCTTCAAGGTCGCCATACCGGATATTATTTTCTACCCTTACGTCCTGGTGCTGCCGGGTATAATTTTCATTCATCTCTGTGATACGCACTGCTGCAAAGCCACGTTGTACATAAGGGGTATGATCACCGCCTCGTAAAAAGCGATCGTTGCGGTAGATCAGCATAATTTCCAAATTATCAATGTAGCGTTCGCTGATCTCTTTTACATAGCGGGCGAGCTGCCTGGCTTTTCCATCGTTCTCCAATCCAAGGCTTCTTATGTTAACAGCGGCTTTTTCGGTTTCGTAAGCGGGCAGGCCTTCACTAAATACCCGGATCTTTGTATTGTTGATGATATTTGTTTCATTGCTGTTGTTACTCCCAATGATATCATTGTTCAGCACGGCTTCGATATTCCAGTTCTCTTTCCTGGCTTTTTCACTCATGAATGCTGAACCAAGCAGGCCCTGCTCTTCACCGGTTACCGCAACAAAAATGATGGTAGCGGGGAAACTATGTTTACTCATTACCCTTGCACATTCCATAACCGCAACTGTTCCGCTTGCATCATCGTTCGCACCGGGTGCATCTCCTAACCGGTCGGTAGGACTACTGCGCATGTTATCCAGGTGGCCACTGATGATAAAGATCCGCTTGTCATTTGGATCAGTGCCTTTAAGTGTAGCCACAACATTTCCTAAAAGTAAAACAACATCAACCCTGCGGCCATCCGGTTGTAAAGTAGTAGTATCAATAAAAGCTGATAAGC
>Ga0193708_1000007_pt1 | contig 56828 bp, 51 predicted proteins | sample H3c1metaG_FD_160570 | JGI IMG/M metagenome (GOLD analysis project Ga0193708, IMG submission 160570) | Soil microbial communities from a riparian zone of the East river system, Colorado, United States - H3c1 | ecosystem: Environmental > Terrestrial > Soil > Riparian zone | place: USA: East River...
GACCAGCTTCCCGGGTTATTTACCAGTATCATCAGCGCAACAGTAGCGCCCCGAAAAACATCCAGGGAATAAAAGCGTTCCTTCATAAGCCGTTTTGATATGAATCAGAAAGTTACTCAAAATCTTTTATTCCGGTATGCGGTAATTACGGTGGCGGATGGCCAGCCAATTAAACGGTCATTACAATTGTATAAATTAGCTGTATCTTTTGGTTTCGTATTTAAGGGCCATCCTTTATGCAGCCGTCAAAGAAAAAATAAAACAAATGAAGGAAGCGGACGAGAAATTCTTAAAGATATTCCACAACAACCTCGTTGGAATGATATTGACGGATAGGGATCATCTTATAACAGATGTTAATGACCATTTACTCCAGCTAACAGAAATAGAACGCACAGAAGCAATTGGGAAGACCGGGATCGAACTGGGACTGATGAGCCAGGATTTTGTAAAGAAAATGTGGCAGCAGATGTCTGAACAGGGAGGGCTTTCAAATATTGAGCTTTCGATAAAAACAAAAAAAAGTAAGAAAGACATCACTATTCTTTTTTCAACTGAAAAAATTGAAATAAATAGTGAGCCGCATTGGCTTACCACGATAATTGACATCAGCAAAAAGAAAAAAGCAGAAAAGAAGATCTCGGAAAGTGAACTTCGTTTTAGAACACTTACCAGTACAGCGCCCGTAGGCATCTTTGAAACAGACGATAAAGGGCTCACAACTTATGTAAATGAGGCCTGGCTGGAATATACGGGCCTTAGCTTTGAAGAGGCCATGGGTGATGCGTGGATGGCGCTTATTCATCCCGATGACCGCGATATGGAAGTAAATACCTGGTACAGCAAAACAGAAAAAGCCGAAATATCCCATTCGGAATACCGCATCATCGATAAACACGGAAAAATAAGGTGGATAAATGGTAAGGCCGTGCCGTTGGTAGACAAGGATGGAAAAATAGCAGGATATATAGGAACCATTACTGATGTTACAGAGCGTAAGCTTGCAATGGAGTTTTTAAAGCAAAATGAAGAAACACTTAACAAGGCACAAGGCATCTCGAGGACAGGGAGTTGGGAATTAAATCCTTTTACCTCGGAAATGACCTGGTCAAAAGAACAATACCGCATCTTTGAACTGGAAGGCCATCCCCCCGAAACACTTTACGAAGCGTATAAAAATAAATACCACCCTGATGATCTCCCAAAACTGGAAGAGGTGATGAAAAGAGCCGTGGAAAAAGCGGAAGGCTTCACTTATGAGCATCGCATTATCTGCAATGACGGAAGCGTAAAATACATTTTAGGAATAGGAGAAGTGGTTTTAGATGCCGATGGCAAGGTGATCAGCCTAAAGGGTACGGGGCAGGACATCACTGAAAATAAAAAAATTGAAAACCAGATCCTGCAATCCCACCAGAAGATGGATACACTTATCAATACCATCGATGGTATTGTGTGGGAAGCTGATGCCGTTACTTTTAAATTTATTTTCGTCAGCAAAAAAGCAGAGCAGATACTTGGCTACCCTGTTGAACAATGGATAGCGGAAGAAAATTTTTGGGCAGACCATATGCATCCGGATGACAGCGCCTGGGCAGTTGAATATTGTCTCAGCCATACCAAAGAAAAAAGAAAATATGATTTTGAATACCGGATGATCGCAAAGAATGGCGCTGTTGTTTGGTTACGCGATATTGTAACGGTAATTACACAGTTCAACCAGCCAATGCAGCTCAGGGGTATCATGGTTGATATTACCGAAAGAAAAAAAGCTGAAGAAGAGATCAGCTATAGCGCCAGCTTACTGGAAAATGTTTCGGATGCGATATTGTCACTTGATATTGAAAGGCGCATTTTAAGCTGGAATAAAGCCAGTGAACAGATGTATGGCTTTACAAAAGAAGAAGTGTTGGGCAAACGGATACCGGAACTGGTTGTTTTTGAATTCCCGGGTACCAATAATGAAGCCGTATTCAAAGAAGTTTTTGATAAAGGGAACTGGAAAGGTGAAATATTTTTTATACACCCAAAGAACGGCCAGCCGATCATCGTACTTGGTAATATTAATTTGCTAAAGAACGCCGAAGGGGAGATTACAGGATTCATTGCAACCAGCAAGGATATTACCGACCGCAAGCAGGTGGAAAATGCGTTGAACGAAAGAACCGAGCAATTAAGAGAACTGAGTACCCATTTGCAGGAGGTAAGAGAAGAAGAGAGAACCAATATAGCAAGGGAGATACATGATGAACTGGGGCAGCAGCTTACAGGATTAAAAATGGATATAACCTGGCTGAAGAAAAGGGTTAAGGCGGATGACCCTGTTATAAAAAATAAATTCTCTGAATCGATTAAACTCATTGATGCATCTGTGAGAACGATCAGGCGTATCGTAACCGAATTAAGGCCAAGTATCATAGATGACCTGGGTTTAAATGCTGCCATAGAATGGCACGTGGTTGACTTTGGCAAAAAATTAGGTGTCGTTATTCAATACCATAATGACTTTGATGATGAAAATATCAAGCCGGCCATATCTATTGGTTTATTCAGGATACTCCAGGAATCGCTTACCAATATAGCCAAGCATGCACAGGCTAAAAATGTAACTATTAAAATTGAGCAGGCCGGGGATGAGATCCACTTATCAGTGCAGGATGACGGCATTGGCTTTGATACGGGTATTAAACAGATCGATAAGACCTTCGGCCTCTTGGGTATCAAGGAGCGGGCGCATAAGATGAATGGCCATTGTTTAATAAATTCCAAACCCGGGGCGGGCACAAAAATCGAAGTGTATATTCCTTTGCATTAACGCTTATATTCTTTCGCTTAGTTCCAGCCAGCGCATTTCTTTTTCATCAAGTAACTGTGCAATGGTGCTGATACGCTCAGCCGCTTTTTGTAATTCATCAAAAGGCATACTTCCGCTGTTCATCTTTTCCTCTAATAACGTTTTCTCTTTTTGCAGTTCGGGCATTTCTTTTTCCAATTGTTCGAATTCAAATTTCTCTTTAAAGGTAAACTTGCGTCCGCCGGGCCCGGGAGATTGTTCGATCTTTATTCCAGGCGTTTGTTTTTCGGCCGGCGAGTTACGGTCAATGGTCAACTCGCGTTCCTTCCATTCCCTGTACAATGTATAATTGCCCGGGAAATCTTTTATCACACCATCTCCTTCAAAAGCAAACAAATGATCTACCATGCGGTCCATAAAATACCGGTCGTGGCTTACAATTAAAATGCAGCCGGGAAAATCCAGCAGGAATTCCTCCAGTGTTCTCAGGGTTTGCAGGTCAAGGTCATTGGTGGGCTCATCCAGTATCAAAAAATTCGGGTTCAGGAAAAGTATGCTTAGTAAGTGCAGGCGCCTTTTTTCACCGCCACTCAATTTACTAAGCGGTGTGTATTGCTGCTCGGCGGAAAACCCAAATTTTTCCATGAACTGCGTGGCGGAAATTTTACTTCCGTCAGCCAAAGGAAAAAACTCTGCAAAGTCTTTTACGTATTCAATGGCACGTTTGTCTTCCTTATATTGTAAGCCTTCCTGGTTAAAGTTTCCAAACACAACGGTATCGCCGTGGTTGACCTTACCGCTGTCGGGCTTTTCCTGCTGCAGTGCTATTTTTAAAAATGTTGATTTGCCGATCCCGTTCTTGCCAACTATGCCAATGCGCTCACCCCTTTTAAAAGTATAGTCAAAGCCTTTTAGTATTACCTTATCACCATAGCTTTTATTTATTTTTTTCATCTCCAGCACCTTGCCACCCAGCCTTGTCATCTTTACCTGCAGGCTTACATCGGTATCTTCTTTTTTCTGACTTACCCTGTCTTCAATATCCGCAAAGGCATCCTGCCTTGATTTTGATTTGGTGGTTCTCGCCTTGGGCTGCTTGCGCATCCACTCCAGTTCCTTCCTGAAAATATTTTTATCCTTTTGTAATTCACTCGCCTGTACTTCCTGCCGTAAGCTTTTCTGTTCTAAAAAATAATCGTAATCACCCTTGTACACATAAATTTTCTCATCGTCCATTTCCAGTATCTCGTTGCATACGGTATCTAAAAAGTAACGGTCATGCGTTACACAAAGCAGCGTGATCTTTTGCGCTGATAAATAATCTTCGAGCCACTCGATCATTTGTACGTCTAAATGATTGGTAGGTTCATCCAGGATCAGTAAGCATTTTCCTTCGTGCAACTGGGCTTCTATCAGTGCCTGTGCAAGTGCAACCCTTTTTCTTTGCCCCCCGCTAAGATTTTTTACCGGTTCATTTAAATGGTGCAGGTTGAGTTTTCCAAGTATCTGTTTCAGTTCACTTTCAAAATTCCAGGCATTTAACTCATCAACTTTGGCCATCAGGTCAGTAAGCTTTTCAATATTATCTTCCTCCTGCTCCAGGCACATCTCATATTCCTTTACCACTTTTACAACGGGATTATCCATTTTCAATACATTATCCCAGATGCTTTTCATTTCTTCAAAATGCGTATCCTGCTGCAGCATCACCACTTTAATATCCTTATGTACCCATACGCTGCCGCTGTCGGTGGTATCAAGCCCGGCAATGATCTTTAGTAAGGTGGTTTTCCCGCTCCCGTTGCGGGCAACAAAAGCTATCTTATCGCCTTCCTCCACGTAAAACGAGATGTTCTTAAAAAGCGTTCTTATCCCGAATGATTTACTGATATTCTCTATTGAAGCGTAATGCATAGGCGGCAAAGGTAACGGAGGATTTCAAATGCGGGGTTATTGATTTCAGGCACGAACCGTTATTTTTGAGTTAGAAATTTTGCCTTCGGCAAAACGTAAGGGTCACGGAGGCATGGAAGCACGGAAAAAAAGAATTGGTTTCTGTGACTCTGTGCCTCTGTGGCGATAAAAATATAAATTTCCTGCATGAATCTTTCGGGCCTGATAAGATCAGAATCATATAAAAAAGGAACGCTGTTCTCTGTTTTTTTCAATGCCATTTCAAAGGGGATATTATTCCTGCTTACCGTGGTCATTGCCAGGTATTTTGGCAGTGATATCAAGACCGATATTTATTTTTTTGTTTTTGGTGCCATGCTTTTGTTCTCGGGCTTTATCAATACTATAGATACGTCTGTATTAATTCCGGAATCGATGCGGATAAGGGAAAGAGAGGGTAAGGACAAGGCAGCGGCTTTCCTGAATTATTTCCTGTTCATTTATGTTGTGATCGGGATCTTATTTACCGTTGTGATGTATTTTTTTGGCTCAGCCGTTTTCGGGCTCATCTCTAAATTTTCTGAACAGGATATTTTAACCTATCATAATTATTTCTGGACGGGTTCTCTGTTCTTTATTTTCCACCTCCTTACTAATTATATCAATACCATCCTTACTTCTTTAAAATTTTTCAGCATCCCCATGATCATCAGCAGCATCAAAAGCTGCATTGCCATCGGCTGTATTTTTTTGCTGAAGGCAGACTATGATGTGCTGAGTGTTTTTTTAGCCGGCCTTCTGTCTTATGCTGTTAACCTGGTTTTTTTACTTTTTATCTTAAAGAAGATAGCCGGGTGGAAATTTGCTGCACGTTCTGCAAAAATTAAAAAAGGAGTTTTGAAAAATATTTTTTATGCAGAACTTGGCCAGATAGCCACACTGGCCAGCAGCCTTTTCCCGCTTTATCTGCTAAGTGGCTTTGGCAGTGGGGCACTAAGTGTTATGAACTATGGAAAAAATATTGCCGATATACCAAATACGCTCGTAACAACACAGTTTGCCAATGTGAGTGGTATTAAATTAAATGAAGAGGTTACAAGGCATGATCATGCAGGAATGAATGAGACTTTTGTAAAAACATCAAAACTATTGCTGTTCATTTTGGTACCTATGAGCTTTTACCTCTTTGTTTTTGCTACCCCCATTGTTCAGCTTTTTTATCAAAGCAAAAATTTTACAACGGATGCCGCTGCTGAATCAGCATTTTTTCTGCAGTTATTGGCCGTGAGTATTTTTAGTATTGGCATTAATGCAATGGTAACCCGGGTCTTTATTGCCGTGCAGGCAATAAAGCAGGCTTTTTTATACCAGATAGTTATGAATACTTTTCTGATCGCTGCTATTTGGATATTTACAGGATACTACGGGGCATATGGTTATCCTTATGGCTTGATACTGATAAATATGGTAAATTATATCGGGATGTATTTCATTTGTAAAAAACTGGCTAAATGGATTGATTATGCAGGTATTTTAAAATATACTATCCTGATAATTATAATAAACGCTTTTATTGCAACAGGATTATTTTTTGCAATGGGCTTTTTAAGCATGGAAATTTTATCACATCTCGTATCCGGTTTTTTACTGTACCTTATTATCTTACTTGTGCTCAACGAAAAATTTAGTTTAAATAAGGAATTGCGCATGGTCATTAAGGGATTGCTCAAACGCGGGGTTTAATTTTAAATCAAGGATGTGACGCAAATATCAAAACTAAAACTTCTCATTTTTACGCCCACATTGCAATGTGGCGGTGCGGAGAAGTATGTTTCGCTTTTATGCAATAACATTGATACGAAAAGATTTTCGGTAAGCCTGGTGGTACTGAATAATGAAGATCCTTTCTTTGAGATCAGGAAAAAATCCATACAGGTGATAGATCTTAAAGTAAAGCATGTACGTCATTCCTTTTTTAAAATTAAAAGAACCGTAAAGCAGGAACAGCCGGATATTATTTTTACAACGGCGAACCATTTAAATCTTTTGTTCGCAATGTTCCGCTGGGTATTCCCAAAAAAGGTTTGCCTGGTCGGGTGGGAATCAAGTATTGTAAGCATTAACAACCGCCGTGCAAAATTTCCCGCTTTATATGACCGGCTGGTAAAGATGTTTTACAAAAATCTTGATCTTATCGTTTGCCAGTCTGCATATATGCAACAGGACCTGGTTTCAAACTATAACATTCCTGAAAATAAAGCTGTTGTTATCCATATCCCTGTGGAGGCGGGTAATATAAGTGATACAGCGGCTTTATCAAAAGAGCCGCATGCAAAATTTACATTCATAACGGTAGCAAGATTATCTGAAGAAAAGGGGATCGACCGGCTGATCAGGGCTGTTGCGCTGCTGTCAATACCTTTTCAATATCATATCATTGGCGAAGGAAGCGAAAGAAATTCTTTACAAAACCTGGTCAACAGCTTTCAATTACAGGATAGTGTTTTTTTCGCGGGCGAAAAAACAAGTCCTTACCAGGGTATGGAAAATGCTGACCTGTTCTTAATGGGTTCTCACTATGAAGGATTCCCTAATGTTTTGCTGGAAGCGGGGGCTTTGGGTATTCCTGTGATAGCCTTTGATGTACCCGGCGGTATTGGAGAAATTATTACAGCCGGGAATGGGTTACTGGTGAATGATAATGATATAGGATCATTTGCAGCTGCAATAGAAAACGGATCACGAACCAATTTCAACAGGAACCAAATAATAGAAATCACAAAGAAACGTTTTTCATTAGATGTGATAATACCACAAACAGAAGCTTTGTTCATAAAGCTTTTATCAGGCTGACAGGACCGGTTAATAATAAATAACAGATATTTGTGCTGTTCTCTCCGAAAAATGAAAACGAATGAATGCTTTAAAGCCCAAACTGCTGATCTTTATCAATACTTTACAATCCGGTGGGGCAGAACGGGTCGTTTCTCTTTTGCTCGGACATTTAAAAGATGATTTCGAGATACACCTTGCACTGTACAGTAATATCATAGAATACGCCATCCCCTCCGAAATAAAAGTACTTAACCTGCAGCAGCCGCTTATGCAGGATAAACTGATACGCTTTTTAAAACTCCCCCGCATATCGTGGAAGGTTTACCGCTATTGCAAAAAAAATGACATCAACATTTCGGTAGGATTTTTATACCGCCCGTGTTATATTAATGCTTTAATGAAAAGCCTCTGGGGCTACAAGGGTCATGTGATCATGTGTGAAAGAACACACCAGACCACTATGCAGCAAAGCCATTCTTCTATTTACCGCATGTTCTCAAAGTTCATGGTAATGTTTTCTTATAAAAGGGCCGACCTGGTGTTGGCCAACTCCTATGCCATGAAGACCGATCTTATTGAGAACTTTAAGATCAAAACACCGGTCCGGGTCATATACAATCCTATTGACCTGCAGTTCATCAAAACACATACAGGCGAAGAGCCCTCTTATAGTTTTGATAAAAATACCTTTCATTTTATTAATGTAGGCGGATTCAGGAAGGAGAAAAATCACCTCTTACTTATCCAGGCATTTTTTATTTTAAAGAACCTGCCCTGTAAGCTGCTGATCGTTGGGGGAGGAGCTATGGAAGAGGAGCTAAAACAAAAAGTAAGGGACCTGGGATTAACGGATAAAGTGATCTTTTGCGGGTTCGATAAGAACCCATTCAAATATGTAAGCAGGAGCGATTGTTTTGTTCTAAGTTCTGATGTGGAGGGTTTTCCTAATGTTTTAATAGAGGCCCTGGCTTGCAGCAAACCGGTCATTTCCACCGATTGCAGTTCTGGTCCCCGGGAATTACTGGCGCCTGCTACAGACCTGCATCACAGGGTTATTAATAATTTTGAGACCGGTGAATTTGGGCTATTAACGCCTGTTAATGATGTAGCCGCTCTTGCTGCAGCAATGAAAAAAATGTATGAGGATGCTTCCCTGCGGGAACAGTTCATCTCAAAAGCGGCAGGCAGGGCCCAGCAGTTTGATGTGGATGAGATCAAGCAATACTTCCATGTTGCATTTACGGGGCTTTAACTTACCATGTTGAAATTGCAACACGTTTCCACGTATTTGGTAGTACACATACGTAAATATAGTTCTCATCCCAACAAATATCTCCTGTGCTACCTGTATCGGTTGAAGAAGATGGGGTTTTAGCAGTTCTTACTCTGACTTTGTCGCCATTAATATCCAAATAAGTTGATGGTAATGGTGTATTCAAACCTAGAAATCCGTTGGCTTCGTTATATACCGAGGCACTCCCAAAGAAAATGTTACCCTTCGTTGCATGAGATGTTGAATTTAATGTAAGATTTCCTGCTGAAGACGAGGAGCCGTTGATCAATGGGCTAAATAATGAAGTGCCAAAGTATCCTGTTTTCCATTTTGTGGAAGGTGCTCCAATATCCATTGTATTACTTCCACTTGCAAAGAACCCTGTTGAGTTTAACTGTGCTATATGAGAGGAAGTATAAAAATTAAAATCTGTATTATCATAGCCTATAGTACCTGTACTATGCATATTTTTTAGTAACAGAGAAGTGCTGTTTCTGTTTAGTGTTTCAAATTTTGCAACAGGTATAATTCCTGAGAGATCAGCATCGTTAATTACAGTTAAAGGAGCAGCATAATCAAGACTAGTGCCGCCAATAGTTATATGCCTTGTATTTGTAGCATTTTTCGGCAAAAATAAATCTGCGTTGTTTAACATTTCTAAACCATATAGTATATGGTGAAACGAACCACCTACCACCCCCGCTCCATTATCTCCTCCGTCCACCTTGCTCCTGTCATTTAAATAGATGGATGGTTGAAATCCCTCGGTATACGCATTTATAATATTACTCCAGGCATTTACATTTCTTATGCATATAGGCCCTCCTGAGTAGTATCTTGTACTATCGTCCCAGTCAACTGAAGTCATTTCTGTTACTTCGTACCAATAATCAGGATTGCTATGCGGCTGCTTATCTATGTTGCTTCCGCTATCGCCGAAATACCCATCATGTCCAGGTTTTGCTGCATACCATTTTACTCCATCCTTAACAACGGCATTACCTCCTGCCGCAGCGACACCATTAACGGATCCATGGGGCTTCAGGTACATATTGCCAAGGAGCCCGTTATCAAATACTCCCCATCTTCTATTTCTGGTAACGTCTATATTGTCGAATAAAATTGAATTAGCATCGCATCCTTCAAGGAAAATCCCATTTGTACAATCATTAATAGCTACATTCCTTATTACAGATAAATCAACATTACCATAATTATTGTTATCACCTGTTGGTTCAAGTGCACAGGCAGACATATGAATTCCGTTACCATCATATCCAAGTATATAGACGTTGTCTATTCTTGTACGTGTCCGGGTAGTTATGCAATGTTTAGTAACATTTCTGGGACTGTCTGGTTGTCCTTTAAGTATCAAATTTTCAAGATCGACACCAAAAAGATTCGGATCTGAAAAAACAAATCCTGTTTTATGAGGAGCAAATTCTATATAAGTCGAAGAAAAATTTATGGTGCCGTCACCTAATATTCTTATTGACTTATTAAAAGTCAATTCATCACTACAATAGTAGAAGCCTCTGCTGTCAGCAGGTATATATAGCGTTTTAAAATCCGTATGTGCATATATATAATCTCTGGCGGCAAGTATATCTGCCCTGCTGTCATGAGAGCTTACTGAGTAAGCTTCAGCTCCATACCACTGTGCGCTTATTCTATCACCTGTTGTTACCCGTTCCCATTTTTGAGATAAAGCATCTGTAAAAATCATCCCATTGTCTACAGCATCTCCACCCGAATAGAGCAGGAATTGACCACCTCTTAAAGCATCCTTAATAAAAAGTGTGGTAGTTGCTCCATCTGAATAAGAAGCTATATCACCTACTGTTGATAATACGGCAACTTGCGATTTTGCAAAATTTATGATAACAATAAGTATTAAGAAAACCATTAACTGTTTCATAGTGTATTAATTTAGGTTCAGTTTGAAAGAATTCAAGAAAGCTTTATCAAAACTATAGATAGAAAAAGCTATTGTCAATACCACAAAGTGGTAGTTTCAGTATTACTCTTCAGGCTAGCTATTAATTTAAAGAATTGGATAGGAAACAATACTTCGTAGTTGCTGATAAATTTAGCGTCAAATTAATGTCTATTTTTGCCCGAATAATAAATTTATAGATGCATACTATTTTACTTACAGGAGGGGCGGGGTTCATTGGGTCGCACTTAACAAGGCTATTTGTGCGAAAGTACCCGCAATACCGGATCGTAAATCTTGACAAGCTTACGTATGCCGGAAACCTGGAAAATTTAAAGGATATTGAAAACCAGCCCAATTACCATTTTGTAAAGGGAGACATCACTGATCTTGAGCTATTGCGTAAATTATTCGGTGAATATAAATTTACCGCAGTATTGCATTGTGCCGCTGAAAGTCATGTGGACAGGTCCATCACAGATCCATTAGCATTTATAAATACAAATGTATTGGGAACGGCAGCCTTACTGCAAACTGCCAAAGAATGCTGGAGCGGGGATATGGAGAATAAGGTATTCTATCATATTTCAACGGATGAAGTGTATGGCTCTCTTGGTAAAAAAGGATACTTCACAGAAAAAACAGCTTATGATCCCCGCAGCCCATATTCTGCATCGAAGGCGTCTTCCGATCATATTGTACGTGCATTTTATCATACTTATAAATTGCCCGTGAAGATCAGCAACTGTAGTAATAATTACGGGCCTTATCACTTTCCTGAGAAATTAATACCGCTTTGTATTTACAATATCATTAATAACAAGCCATTACCCATTTATGGGAAAGGTGAAAATGTGCGTGACTGGCTCTTCGTGGAAGATCATGTAAGAGCCATTGATGTGGTTTTTCATCGCGGCAAGGCCGGTGAGACCTACAATATTGGCGGTCATAACGAATGGACAAATATTAACCTGGTGAAGGAATTATGCCGGCAGATGGATGAAAAATTAAAAAGAGAAAAAGGGTCATCAGAAAAACTGATCACCTATGTAAAGGACCGTGCAGGGCATGACCTACGCTATGCCATTGATGCCACAAAATTAAAGAATGAATTGGGCTGGTCGCCATCATTGCAATTTGAGGAAGGCCTGGGCAAAACAATAGATTGGTATCTTGCAAATGAAGAATGGCTAAAGCATGTAACAAGCGGCGATTACCAGCGTTATTACGATAAGCAATATCATAAACGTTAATAAAATGAAAGGAATAATTCTTGCCGGTGGCAGTGGTACCAGGTTATACCCTATCACCATGGGTATAAGTAAGCAACTGCTGCCTGTTTATGATAAGCCGATGATATATTACCCCCTCAGTACATTGATGCTGGCAGGGATAAAAGAGATACTGGTGATAACAACACCGGAAGACCAGGAACAGTTTAAAAGATTGCTGGGCGATGGCAGCCAGTGGGGCTGTGCCATAACATATGCAAAGCAGGAGACTCCTAACGGGCTGGCACAGGCATTTGTGATCGGCGAAAAATTTATTGGAAGCGATAGCGTAGCCCTCGTACTGGGAGATAATATTTTTTACGGAAGCGGCTTTAGTAAATTATTACAGGACAGCGTGGATCCGGACGGCGCAGTGATCTTTGCTTACCCGGTAAGTGACCCTGAAAGGTATGGCGTTGTAAATTTTGACGAAAACAACAGCGCGATAAGCATTGAAGAAAAACCGGCTAAGCCTAAAAGTAATTATGCGGTGCCGGGTTTATATTTTTACAGCAATGAAGTGATCAGCATTGCAAAGAATATTTCCCTGAGCGCCAGGGGTGAATACGAGATAACGGCAGTGAATGATCATTACCTGCAACAAAAAAAATTAAAGGTTGCTGTACTTAACCGGGGCTTTGCCTGGCTGGATACCGGTACCTTCGAATCGCTAAATGATGCCGGAGAGTATATACGTGTAATTGAAAAGAGACAGGGGCTAAAGATCGGTTGCCCGGAGGAGATCGCTTACCGTATGGGATTCATCAGCAAAGAGCAATTAATGGCTGTAGCAAAAAAATTGGAAAAGAGCGGGTATGGTGAATACCTGAAAAAAATAGCAGAATAAATTAAGCATATGAATTATTATGTACATCCAAGTTCGATCATTGACGAAAATTGCAGTATAGGCGAGGGTACCAGGATCTGGCATTTCTCTCACATCATGAGCGGCGCCGTTATCGGCGACAATTGTAATCTCGGGCAAAATGTCGTGGTATCTCCTAAAGTAGTACTGGGTAATAATGTGCGGGTGCAAAATAATGTAAGTATTTACGAAGGTGTTATCTGTGAAGATGATGTCTTCTTAGGTCCCAGTATGGTATTAACAAATGTGATAAATCCGCGAAGTGCCATTAGCCGTAAAAATGAGTACCGTACTACGCTGATAAAAAAAGGGGCAAGTATTGGGGCAAATGCTACTATTGTTTGCGGAAACACCATTGGCGAATATGCTTTTATTGGCGCAGGTGCCGTAGTTACAAAAGATGTTCCTGCGTACGCTCTGGTAGTGGGCAACCCCGGCAGGCAGATTGGCTGGATGAGTGAATTTGGGCAAAAACTAATTTTTGATGATCAGGGTAAGGCCACCTGTAGCGAAAGCGGAACACACTATGCGCTGGAAAACAAGAAAGTCACAAAGCTATGATCACCAATGACGAGTAATATACCTGCTCAAATCTTTTATCCAATGCTCAAATCAAAGATTCACTTATTTTTTCTGTTTACACAACTTTTTCCTTTAAATCATCGTCTTTAGCTTGTAACTAATAACAAAATTTATATCTTTGAGTAGTTTATCTACTCGTTCTATAATGATTGAAACATTAATTTCTTCCAAAACCAGGGTTAAATTGCTGCTTAAATTCTTTTTAAACAGCAGTAACAGGGCTTATTTACGTGGTCTTGAAGAAGAATTTGGTGAAAGTACCAACGCCATTCGCCTTGAGCTAAACAAGTTGGAAAAGGCAGGAATGGTTAGCAGCGATATACAGGGAAACAAAAGATATTTTACGGCCAATGTAAAACACCCGCTTTTTTTTGACCTCCATAGTATTATAAAAAAATATGTAGGCATTGACACGATCATTGAGAACGTGATCTCGCAATTGGGCGAAGTAGTGAGAGTGTATTTAGCCGGCGAATTTGCAAAAGGGCTCGATAATAACGTGATTGACCTGGAACTTGTAGGTAATGTAAATACCAATTACCTCGCAGACCTTATACTAAAAGCCGAGCCTCTTGTAAAAAGAAAGATACGTTATGTGATATATTCAGTTGATGAATTTGCGGCATTAAAACAAACCAAAACAGGTAATGAAAAGCTCCTTATCTGGAGCAGGTAATATTTAAAACAAATCATTGAACATTGAAAAATTTTGCATTGATAGGCGCAGGTGGTTATATAGCCCCAAGGCATATGAAAGCCATTAAGGATACCGGGAATAATTTAACTGCGGCTTTGGATAAACATGACTCTGTGGGTATTTTGGACAGTTATTTTCCGGATGCAGATTTCTTTACCGAGTTTGAACGTTTTGACCGGCACCTTGAAAAACAAAAGCGCCTGGGCAAGAGAATAGATTTTATAAGTGTATGCAGCCCCAATTATTTACATGATGCACACATACGTTTTGGATTGCGGATAGGAGCGGATGTAATCTGTGAAAAACCAATAGTTTTAAATCCCTGGAATATAGAAGCCCTGTTGGAAATTGAAAAGGAAACGGGCAAAAATATTTATACCATTTTACAATTGCGGCTACACCCGGCCATCATTGCCTTAAAAGAGAAGATAGCGTCTGCGCCTGCGAATAAAAAATACAGGATCAATTTACAATACATCACCTCAAGAGGCCATTGGTATCATACCAGCTGGAAAGGTGATGTGCAAAAAAGCGGCGGCATTGCAACAAATATAGGCGTACATTTTTTTGACATGCTTATCTGGATCTTTGGCGATGTTGTAAAAACTACGGTGACAGAACATACATCACAAGTTGCTTCGGGCAAACTAGAACTTGAAAAAGCATCGGTAGAATGGATGCTCAGCATTGATGCAGATAGCCTGTCCCCTGAAGCCAAAGCCGCTGGCAAACGCACTTTCAGGGCGCTTACAATAGATGGGGAAGGATTTGAATTTAGTGATGGGTTTACTGAGTTGCATACAAAAAGTTATGAAGAAATATTAAAGGGCAATGGTTTCAGGATAAACGAAACATTAAAAGCCATTAAATTGGTTCACCAAATCAGGGAAAATAAATAGTATGAATTTATCAAACTCAAAATGCCTTGTTATAGGCGGCGCCGGTTTCATAGGTAGCTATGTGGTAGCAGAACTGCTTAAGGAAGATGTTTCGGAAGTGGTTGTTTTTGACAACCTTGCCCGTGGGAAAATGGAATACCTGTCAGAATCTTTAAAGGATAAGAGGTGTACTTTTTTCCCGGTAGGCGGAGATATCAGGGAGATCGATATTCTTAATGACGCTATAAAAGGAAAAGATTATGTTTTTTGCCTGGCAGCTATGTGGCTTTTACATTGTAAGGATTACCCACGTACAGCTTTTGATGTTAATATTGCCGGCACTTTTAATGTGCTGGAAGCCTGTGTAAAAAATAACGTGAAGAAACTGGTGTGGTCATCATCTGCTTCTGTTTATGGTGATGCTGTTGAATTACCCATGACTGAAGCCCATCCTTATAACAACAAAAATTTTTACGGCGCCACCAAAATTGCTGGTGAGGCCATGGCAACTGCTTTTAACGACAGGTATGGCTTGCAGGTGATCGGATTGCGGTATATGAATGTGTATGGCCCCCACCAGGACCAGACCGCAGCCTATACCGGCGTTATACCCATTATGCTGAATAAGATAGAAGCGAATGAAGCACCGGTAATAAATGGTGATGGCAGCCAGTCCTATGATTTTATTTACGTGGAGGATGTGGCCCGGTGCAATGTCATGGCAATGAAATCGGACGTGCGGTTTGGGTTTTATAATGTGGGCACAGAAGTACAAACCTCAATTAAAGAACTTTGCGACAGCATCTTAAGACTTAAAAATTCAGCGCTGAAAGTTACTTATAAACCTTATAGTGCAGATGATGCACGTGCATTGGTACAAAACCGCATTGGCAGCAAAGAAAAAGCAGAAAAAGAATTGGGTTTTTTATATAATTATGACCTTGAGCAGGGATTAAATAAATTAATTAACTGGCGCATTGCTACCGGCGTAGATAAAAAAAAATAAAAAATGGAAAAAAGAAATATTCCGATCGGGTTGCCCAGCATGGGCCTGGAAGAATGGGAAGCCTGTAAGGCACCTATAGAAAGCGGCTGGATAACCCAGGGGCCAAAAGTAAAAGAATTTGAAACCCTGTTTGCGAAAAGACACCAGGTTAAACATGCATTTGCTGTAAGTAATTGCACCACTGCATTACACCTTGGATTGCTCGCATGCGGAATAGAGCCGGGTGATGAGGTATTGGTACCGGCATTTACCTGGGTTGCTACAGCCAATGCTGTAAAATATTGTCATGCCACACCTGTATTTGTTGATATTGATATCAATACATTCAATATAGATATAAATAAGATCGCAGAAAAGATCACACCTAAAACAAAAGCGATCATACCGGTTCATTTGTTTGGGCTATGTGCCGATACTGACCTGATAAAAGAAAAATTTCCGCAATTAAAAATTGTTGAGGATGGCGCATGTGCTGCGGGAAGCGCATTGAACGGGCGCCCTGCCGGCGGCCTCGGTGATGTAGGTTGTTTTAGCTTTCACCCCCGGAAAAGTGTAACTACCGGTGAAGGAGGTATGTGTACAACCAATGACGACGAGATCGCGGTTAAGCTGGACAGGTTAAGAAACCACGGTGCTTCTATTTCAGAAGAGCAAAGGCATCATGGTCCCAAGCCATATATATTATCTGCTTTCGAGGTTGTTGGCTACAATTACCGGATGACAGACATACAGGGTGCGATTGGCGTGGTGCAATTGAAAAAATTAGACCTTTTTATAGATGAAAGACAAAAGTGGGCAGATTATTATGATGAACAGCTAAAAGATATTCCCTGGCTCACCACACCGAAAGTACCACAAGGTTACAAACACGGATGGCAGAGTTATGTAACATTCATAGATGAAGCCAGGGCTCCTATGAAGCGAAATGACATTATGGAATACCTTCAACAGAACGGGATCTCAACAAGGCCGGGTACACATGCGGTACACATGCTTGATGTATATGCAAAAATGTACGATATAAAACCACAGGATTATCCCGGGGCTTATGCTGCAGACCAGTTCAGTATGAGTATTCCTATGCATAATAAAATGGTAAAAGAAGATTTTGATTACATCATTCACTTTCTTAAAAGCGTAAGCAAATAAATTTATGTGTGGCATAGCCGGTGTTTTTCATTTTAATGAGCAACCTGTTTCGCATCAGACCATAAAAACGATGGTGGATGCAATGTCTCATCGCGGACCCGATGGCGAAGGCATATATCTTGATGAAAATATAGCTCTGGGCCATAGGCGGCTTTCAATTTTAGACATCACCCCCAAAGGTGCTCAGCCTATGGGTAGTCACAATAGTGAATGGGTAATTGTTTTTAACGGTTGTATCTATAATTACCTCGACCTGAGATTAGACCTGAAATCCAAAGGACATGATTTTGTTTCTACGGGCGATACTGAAGTAATATGTGAGGGATTAACAGAATACGGCACTTCTTTTTTTGAGAAAATGGATGGTATGTTTGCCATAGCTGCATGGCATAAGCCCAGTAAAACTTTGTGGTTAAGCAGGGATAGGTTTGGGGTAAAACCATTGTATTATTATCAACATAACGGGGTACTGCTATTTGCCTCAGAGATAAAAGCATTTTTAAAACATCCTTCATTTAAGGTAGAGGTAAATCTATCTGCACTTAATGAGTATTTTACTTTTCAAAATGTATTTACATATAACACTTTATTTGCCGGGGTTACTATGTTGCCTCCGGCTAACACAGTTAAAGTAAATGTTGACACGCCTTTATTACACCGCAGCTGGTGGGACTATGATTTTACGGAGCCGGATAATAAAATAAGTTTTGAAGAAGCAACAGAAGAAACCGAAAGGTTGTTGACGAAAGCAGTAGCTAAACAAATGATATCAGATGTGCCGGTGGGCAGTTATTTAAGCGGCGGTATGGACAGCGGATCTTTAAGTGTGATCGCCAGCAGGCACGTGAACCGGTTATATACTTTTACTGCTGGTTTTGAGATGAGCGAAGTGCAGGGCGTTGAGGCAGGCTACGACGAAAGGATCGATGCTGAGCTTACTGCAAACTTTATAAAAAGCGAACACTACGAACAGGTATTGAATGCAGGCGATATAAAATTTGCATTACCTAAAGTAGTATGGCATTTGGAAGACCTGCGGGTAGGTATGAGTTATCCCAATTATTACATCAGCAGGCTTGCCAGTAAATTTGTAAAAGTATGTTTGCAGGGTACAGGTGGCGATGAGTTATATGGAGGCTATCCCTGGCGGTATTACCGTGTATTTCAATCATTAAATCAAACGGAATTCTTTGATAATTACTATGGCTTTTGGCAAAGGCTTACAAACGATACTGACAAAAAAATGCTTTTCCAGCCGTCGGTTTTTGAACAAATAAAAGTGGAAGAGCCCCGGGGTATTTTTGAAAGGGTTTTTACTTTTAACCGGAAACTCAGGTATAGTACAGCAGAAGAGCAGATACAAAACAGCCTCTACTTTGAGATAAAGACTTTTTTACCGGGCTTACTTTTAGTAGGAGATAAACTGGCGATGGCAAATGGCCTGGAAGAGAGATTTCCTTTTTTAGATAATGAGCTGGTGAATTTTGCGCAAAAAATACCGGTAAAATATAAACTGGGAAACCTGGAGATGATGAAGAAAGTTGATGAGAACCAGTTTGGTAAAAAAGCGTATAATAATTTTGACGACGGTAAGAATGTGTTGCGTAAAGCCATGAAAGGCATTTTACCCGAAAGGATCGTCAATAGGAAAAAGCAAGGCTTTAGTGCACCGGATGAAAGCTGGTACCGCGGTGAAAATGCAGCTTATGTAAAAGAATTATTACTGGGAAAAAATATCGCATGCCATCAATTCATACAACCCGCCTTTATAGAAAAAACGATCTATGAGCACTGTGAAAAAAGGATAAATCACCGGTTGTTACTATGGAGCTTTATGAATTTTGAATGGTGGTGCCGCTTATTCTTAAACAACGAAAAAATAGAAAATTAAATGTTAACCGAGCTACAGCAATTATTTACAAATACAATTGAATTGAATAAAAATATTATTCAAATTAAAAGTGCCCAGACTGCAAATGAGAATAACCAGGAGCAAACCAAAGACATATTCAGTGATAAATGGGAGGAAGTAGAAAAAATGGAAGATGTGGAAACGCTGTATAAATTTCAATATGAATGGTTTTTAAAATTATATGGTTTTGACACGGAAGAAGATCTGAAGATCTATTTGTCTGCAAAAAAAACAATAATAGATACCGGTTGCGGCCTTGGCTACAAAGCTGCCTGGTTTGCAAGGCTGGCACCGCACGCTATAGTGATAGGTATTGATATTTCAACGGCCGCCTCCTTAGCAGCAAAGAATTTCAAGGACCTGCCTAATTTGTTTTTTTTGCAGGGAGATATTGCCAACACGGGATTAAAAGGCGGTGCAATTGATTTTACGGTTTGTGACCAGGTCATCATGCATACCGAGATCCCGGAGAATACATTTGAGCACCTGGCCAATATTACTAAAACGGGCGGCGAGTTTGCCTGTTATGTATACCGGAAAAAGGCCCTGCCGCGGGAACTCATCGATGATTATTTCAGGACACAAACCCATAACATACCTAACGATAAGATGTGGGAGTTTTCCGAGCAGCTAACCATATTGGGAAAAACATTAAGCGAGCTTAAGGTGAATTTTACCTGCCCCGATATACCGGTTTTGGGAATCAAAGGAGGAGAATATGATATACAGCGCTTTATTTACTGGAATTTTTTAAAGTGCTTCTGGCGTGATGACTGGAGTTTTGAATTATCGAAAAGCACCAATTACGATTGGTATGCACCGAGTAATGCCAAGCGGTTTTCCAAAGAAGAATTTATGGAAATGATTGCGGGGAACAATCTTGCAGTAACTTTTTTTCATGAAGAAGAGGCTTGCTATAGTGGCCGGTTCAAAAAATAAAGGTTATGAAACTTGTTTTTATCGGTGCGTCGGATTTTGGGTTTGAATGCCTCGGGATCATCAGGCACATCAAAGAGATTGAGGTTGTGGGCATCATAAGTAATGAACCGAAGTTTTCTATATCATACAATAAAGAGGGGGTACAAAATGTGCTTTATAAAGATTTCGGGGAATTAGCTGAAAGTGATGCAATTCCATTTTACAGGATGAAGGAAAATATGAAAGAGGAGGGCCTGACGACTTTTTTAAGTTCCTGCAAACCGGACCTGGTGGTTGTGATAGGGTGGTACCATATGATCACGGGGCAATTGCTTTCGCAGTATGTTTTTACAGGTATCCATGCGTCTCTTTTGCCGGACTATAGCGGGGGAGCGCCATTAGTATGGGCAATTATTAACGGAGAGGAAAAAACAGGCGTAACATATTTTTATTTTGATGAAGGGGTGGATTCGGGGGATATAATTGCGCAGGAAGAAATTGAGATCAGTAACACAGATACCATTAAAGAAGTTTACAAAAAAGCAGAACTGGGTGCAAAAGAGATCTTAAAAAAATACCTGCCACTTATGGCTATAGGAAAAGCCCCCAGGATTAAGCAGGATCCGGAAAAAAGAAGGATTTTTCCGCAACGCAAGCCCTCGGATGGTGAAATTGACTGGAATTGGGATAGTAAAAGAATACAGGATTTTATCCGGGCGCAGACAAAACCTTACCCGGGCGCATTTACTATCATTAATGGAAAAAAAATTACAATTTGGGATTCATCAGTAGAAGATCTGTGATGAACGAATACGAAGATGATATTTGGAATAGCCTGGAAATAAATCTTTAAAAGCTATGAGTAATGCAGAAAAATATAATTTTAGTGATTTCACTACTCAGCATTTTGGGGAGATAATAAAAAAATTAAAACAAGACTACGAATTTTCTTTTTACCACGATTTTAACAGGGAAAAGAAATTTGTATTGTGGCGCCATGATGTGGATTTTTCGCTTCACAGGGCACTGCGATGTGCTCAAATAGAGCATGAAGAAGGCGTGAAAGCGACTTATTTTATTCACTTACACAGCGAATATTATAATTTGTTTGATAAAATCGCTTTTGATATCATAAAACAAATTATAAGCCTGGGGCATGATATCGGAGTGCATTTTGATACCCATTTTTATGATATTAAAACTGAAGCCGAGATCATAAATAATTTAAGATCCGAAAAAAATATTCTTGAAGAACTTTTCAAAACCCTAATAAGGTCTTTTTCCTTTCATAACACAAATCCTTTTGTTATGAGCTGTCAAAACTGGGAGTACGCAGGATTAATTAATGCTTATGCGGAGTATTTTCAAAAAGAGGTAAAATACTGCTCTGATAGCAATGGTTACTGGCGTTTTGAGAGAATGATGGATGTTGCAGAAGCCAATCACCCAAGGCTACACTTATTGACGCACTGTGAATGGTGGACAGAAGAAGTGATGAGCCCCTGGCAAAAAATACAAAAAGCGATCGACGGCAGAGCGGATTTTAATAAAAAAAGCTATGTGGAGCTTTTAAAAGTAAATGATAAGCTGAATATTGACTGGAACTGAAACAAAAAACAACATGATGGGAACTCAGCAAATAACTGGTACTGGAGGTATGGTCCTGAATAACGGAGATGGGGCATACGAAATAGTGGTTATCAAACCCGAATTTGTAGAGCAAAACATTAATTCCTTTTGCCGGATTGCCGCAGATATTCCACACGAAGAGTGGGTGTTGGATAATTATTTATATGATCTGCCCGATAAGTGGTTAAATAGTGTTGCGCTCATTAATAAAATTTCAGGCGAATTGGCGGGTTTCATTATAGCTTCAACAAAGGAAAGCACTGTTCATATCCATAAATTTGCTGTTGACCCTTTATACCGTTCCCGGGGATTTGGAGAAACTCTTTTAAACAGCCTGGAACAAATAGTGAGGGCCCGGGCGCTGCATAAAATAAGTTTATACATCGATCCTCAAAATACCGGTGCAAGAAAGTTCTATGAAAGAAACGGCTTTGCATTTATTGGTGATAAAGAGGGCATGTGCTACTTTGAGAAGCAGGCCGGTTTTGTAATTGCTATACACCAACCCAATTTTTTCCCCTGGCTTGGTTATTTCGATAAAATAATCCGCTCCGACATTTTTGTTTTCCTGGATGACGCCCAACTTCAAAAGACAGGCGGAGGCTGGAGCAACCGGGTTCAGCTTGCTATTGCCGGTGAGGCAAAATGGTTTACGGCTCCCGTTAACAGGAATTTCCATGGTACTGCAACCATCAACAATATTACATTCGATGAAAAAGTACCATGGCGTGATAAATTAATTAAGACCCTCGAATTGAATTACCGGAAGGCTGCATTTTATAATGAGGCAATTAACTTTTTGAAGGGCGTTATTAAATACCCGGAACAAAATGTTGCCTTATACAATTCATATTGTATAAGGGCTATTCTTGATCAGCTAAAAATGAAATCTAACCTGGTGGTTGCATCAGGCATGAATGTAACTGAAAATGCCACTGAGCGGCTTATTGTAATTACAAAAAAATCAGGAGGCAACGTTTATCTTTGCGGCGGCGGTGCCGGCGGTTACCAGGAAGACCATTTGTTTTCAGAAGCAGGGATAGATTTGAAATACCAGGATTTTAAGCCAACGGTTTATGATCAAAATGGTATGGAGAAATTTATTGCCGGCCTTTCAATCATAGATGTAATAATGCATTGCGGTTTTGAAGGAACAAGACAACTTCTATATAATGGAACTTAAAAGATCCTCCATATTTCAGAATACCTTTTAAAGAAACAGCGCACAAAATAGTCAACAATAAGATGCCGGTAATGCCTATTAAATTGAGAGAACGAAGCGGAATGATTTCTGGTGGTCCTGAAATAAAGTGTGATGTGTTTATCCTTTCTGTATATAGAATCAAAAGAAAATGAAAATAAACCTGCTTAGAGGAAGTTTCACTTATGGGGCAGTTACGATATTTTCACGAATTGCTGCGGTTATTCTTATTCCTATCCTTACCCGCTTAATGACGCCTGATGAATACGGAGCGTTAAATATGGCATTAACGATAGTAACATTAGTCACTCTTGTAGTCACATTGGAAGTTGCCCAGGCAGTAACACTTTACTTCACAGATCGAAATCGCACAGATCGTGACTTATATCCTGGCACTGCCTTCCGTTTTTATTTGGCCATGTATTTACTCTACCTGGCAATTGCGTTCTTATTCGGGCCAATGATCTTCAAAATGATAACCGGTGAAGATATAGGTAATGCTATCGTTATTAATGCGGCTCTGCTTTTAGCAACAAACGGCATTTTTTTCCTTATTCAAAATCAGCTTCGGCTGGAGTTTAAAACCCGTGAATACGCCGCCCTTACCTTTGGCTACGTATTGCTGATAAGTTCAGGAGCCATAATAGGGGCCATGATCTCTGACCGTCCGGCAGAAGCTGTTATTTTAGGACAGGCAACCGGTGCGGCAGTTATAGATATAATTGCTGTGGCGATGCTTTGGCGCAGATTTAGTAGCGGTTTTAGCTTTAAGAAGCTTCGTGAAATGCTGAGGTTTTCTTTAGCGCTGGTGCCCTCAGGTCTTTTGCTTTTAGGGGGCCAGCAGGTACCCAAGTTCATCCTGGGTATGTATGGTGATCTTGAGGACGTGGGCATCTACGGCCTCGCATACCAGATCGCCGGATTCTCAGCGCTTGCTGTGCTGGGTGTGCAAACTGCTATCACACCTTCTGTTCTGGCAAATCATGAAGAAGCCGGAACGCCAAAAATGTTGGGTAAATTATTCGAAGGGTTTACCATCGTTGCATTGTTACTTTGTTCGTTCCTGAGTATATTCGCCCACGAACTTGTTATGGTATTTAGTACTTCAAGCTATGCACGGGCGGCCCATTTTGTTCCTTTTTTGGCTTTTGCTATCGCACTAAATAATTTGTACATTTTTTTCCCGGGCAAAATTATCAGGGGTAAATCTGCGGCGCAGCTTGTAGCAAGTGCCGGCAGTTTTGTTGTTGCACTTGCTGCGGGACTGGTTTTTATTAAATTGGACGGGCTCAGGGGAGCTACTGTAGCAACGCTTCTTGCAGCCGCCACTTTCTTTTTTATCTGGTGTTATATTAGCCAGCGGTTGTACCATCTTCCGGTAAATTGGTTGAAACTTTTTTTGGCGATCGTATTGACAGCGGCGGTATGTGCTATTGGTATTATCCTGGTTCCGCCAGGAATTACATTCAAAATTGTTTTTATTAAATGCGGTCTCTTAATTTTATTTGCATGTAGCATAGGGTGGAATTATATATCAGCATGGTGGAAGCGCTATCTGGGATGATCTTATGCATAATCAATTTTTTTGGGCAGTATAATCAATAGATATGGCAGACAGCAGGAGTAAATATGATGGACAAAAGCCCCGTATCCTATATATAGATATGGCATATACGCTAAAGATGGTAAGGGAGCGGTCACTTGAGCAGGAGTTTACTTCCAGGGAATGTGGCGGATATTTTGATCATGTGTGGGGTGTGCACCCGATCGCCGACATCCCGGAAAACCGGAAACTCAACTATGATGGGTTTAAAGTATCAACAGTAGAGTTTTCGGCGAACCAGACCATAATTGAAGGCTCATCTGCTTATTATTCCCTGCTCAAATTTTTTTTTCCGCTTAATTTTTTTGTATCCCAGGTCAGGTTTGTGATCTACCTTATCCGCCTTGTGAAGCGGGAGCGTATCTCAATAGTCTTTTGCACAGATCCGTATTTTTCGGGACTTATCGGCCTGCTCATCAAAACATTCACCAGGGCCCGCCTGGTAATTTGGGTGGTAGCCAATAATGATGAAGCATTTGAAGCGAATGGCGTACTTGCTTCCCCCCAGATCTTCCGGCGGCGCTGGGTAGAGAAGATCGTTGATAGAAGGGTGTTCAGCGGAGCCGACCTGGTGGCAGGCGCAAATCAGAATAACCTGGAATTTGCGTTGAACAATGGTGCAAAGTTGAGTAAATCAACAATTTTCCCTAATGGTAAACTGATACACAAGCAGCATCTTGTAGAACGGGAATTAAGAGACAAAGACGAATTATTCACCAACAGCCCGGCAACTTATCACTTTATTTATATAGGCAGGTTGTTAGACGTAAAGTTTCCGGACGATATATTGCGGGCATTCAACGTAATTTGTAAAACAATGCCCGGTTGTGCATTGATCATGGCGGGTGATGGCCCTATGAGGGCCGACCTTGAGAAGATGGCACTGGAGATGGATATACAAACCAGGGTTCATTTCCTGGGAAGCATCAGCCAGGACCGGTTGGCGAATCTTTTGGGTGGATGCTTTGCTGTTCTCAGCACGCTTACCGGCAGATCTTTGGTTGAAGGCGCTTTGGCTGGTTTGCCAATTGTAGCATATGACAGGGATTGGCAACTTGATTTTATTTCAAGGAATAGCGCCGGTGTGATCGTTCCGTTCCGTGACTGGCAAAAGATGGCGGAAAGTGCCGTTCATTTGATCAGGGATCCTGAAGAAGCAAAACGAATGGGAGCAGCTTCCCGAAAAACAGGGGTAGAAGCCAGTGACACAGAGAAGATATATGAACATGAAAGAAGCGAGTTTGATAAAATTTTAAAAAGGTGAGATACTGTGGAATAAATATTTAAGACCTGTAAGATCAATGACCTGTTCATTGTTTTAGCAAAAAAAACTAATACCCTTTCAATGATCACACAACAAAAAAACTTACACTTAATACAGTTACTTCGCGGGGTTGCCAGTATATTGGTGGTGTTGATGCACTTAACTGTAAATTTTTCTGAGATACTAAACCACAGCTACCTGTTTGGCATATTTTATTTTGGCGGAAGTGGGGTTGATATTTTCTTTGTATTGAGTGGATTTATTATTACTTATTCCCATTTACAGCATATCGGTAATCCTTCGGCAACAGGAACATTTCTAAAAAAACGTTTTATAAGGATCTACCCCATCTACTTTATAATCGCAACTGTTTTTCTTGCAACACAATTGGCACTGCCTGCATTTTACCGGACACATTTTGATACCAGTATCGGGAACCTGCTTCAAACTTACTTCCTTCTTCCAGAACATGTTATGATCAATGGTGTAAGCTGGACCCTGACCAATGAACTTTTTTTCTATCTGTTGTTTACACTAGCATTGATCATTCCTGATAAAAAGTATACACTTTATCTTGCACTGGCTTATTTTATTTTCCTAGCGGCATTAGCGCTTACAGGAACCGATATAGCAAATGGGAATAAGTACACAGTTCTTGTATTCCATCCCATGAATCTTGAGTTCTTACTAGGGGTTTTGATTGTTCTGATCGTTAAAAAAATACCTAAAAAAATCACATATCCGATATTGGTCATAGGGATTTTATGGTTCATTTCCGGGGCCATGTTAGATAATAATAAAATGATCATTGTTCCTGATAAAGTTAATCCTGCTTTGAACAGAGTGATATTGTCCGGTATATCATCCTTTCTTATTATCCTTGCACTTGTAAAACTTGAGATAACAAGCAGGATAAAGATTAATAGTCTTTTCCTGAAGCTTGGGGATGCCTCCTATTCTATTTACCTGATACACCTGCCATTGGTGGTGGCCTATTGCAAGATCATCGCAAAATTCAATATTAAAAGTGATTTTACTTTATTCGCATTGACGTCCATTTTTCTTATTGCAGTTTGTTGGGTGGGCATAATGATATATCAGAGAGTTGAAAAGCCATTGATAAGTAAATTGAATAAGGCCTGGCTCAGTCGAAGTTCGCATGATCGTAAATCGGAGGCTACTAAAAATGCTGGCTGAAAACTTATATAAATTAAAAACATGGTAAACAGGGAATTCTATTAATTTTGCTATTTATAAAAACCAGTTATACAATATATGATAAAATCTTTTTTTAAAAAGTATGCAGTTTATTTTCAAAGATTTACAGGAGCCTATGAATTGGTAAAGATCCAGGCGATCCAGCAGGTAAATGAATACAAAAAGCTGAGGGAGGAGATGAAAGCGGCATGTCCGGATAGTCCCGCCTTATCCGGGAAAAAAATGTATTCCCAAACAGATGAGGATGGGATAATAGAAGAAATATTTAACCGGATCCCTAATAATAAAGCCTTTCTTGAGATCGGCATTCAAACAGGCGTTGAATGTAATACCTTATACCTGTTAATGAAAGGATGGAAGGGAACCTGGGTAGAGGGTAGTCCGAAATACTGCAAAACCATTGCAGAGAATCTTGGCGGAAGTTCTTTTAAGGATAAGCTTAGCGTGGTAAATTCTTTTATAGACAGAGATAATATTGTGGGGATATTTAAGAATGCTCATGAGTTTTTTGGAATAAAGGAGTTTGATTTTTTTTCCCTGGATATCGATGGGAATGATTACTACATCATGGAACAACTGCTAAATAATTCCATCTGCCCTAAAGTTGTATGCGTTGAATATAATGCAAAGTTTGACCCGCCTCATAAGTTCAAAATAAAGTACAATCCATCTCATGTATGGGATGGTACAGATTACATGGGTTGTTCCCTCCAGGATTATGTGGACCTTTTCGAAAGGTTTAATTATACGTTGGTATGCTGTAATATCCCGGGTATAAATGCTTTTTTTGTTAGAAATGAATTCGCTTCATATTTCAATAATTACAGTGCAAAAGAGTTATACCAGCCTTATCGTTATTATTTAAGCCCCATAACCCCCGGTCATATATCTTCATTGAAGTATTTGAAAGCACAGCTTGAAGAACTTTAATTAAAATCCCGAAATTGTAAACCTGTTGAATGAAAAAAAAAATTTTAATTGATGCTACAACCGTTGTGGAAAAAAAGGACGGCTTATCCCAATATATCATCAGCTTGTTGGAGCATTTGCCAGCTGGGGCCTTTGACACATTCGATTTCCTGGTATTGATCAGCAAAGGCAATAAGCGGAGAGAATTATGGGATGTTCTGAGAACCGGTAAGTTTAGGATAATTGAAGCCAATATCTCACCCATTGGGCCAAAACGCGATTGGGACATGTTCTTCTTTTTAAAAAAGCATAAACATATCTTTGACCTTTTTCACAGCACGTCTAATCAGTACCCGCTGAGTTTGAAGAACGGGATCGCTACAGTTCATGATATTACTTTCAGAAAATACCTTGATGCAAAGTGGTGGACATTTAATATAGCCAGCCGTTATCTTAATCTTGTTATTAAACGTTCGCTTCATAATGCAGCGGCAGTGATCGCAGTATCCAACTATACTAAGGATGACCTGGTGAGAAGTTATAAAATTGATGCGGCAACACAGGAAAAGATCAAAGTGATATATGAAGGATGGGAGCATTTGATGAACAATGAAGACGATAGCATCCCAGAATCCCTTCCGCAATTTAAAACATATCTTTTTTATGTTGGCACAACGAGGCTGCATAAAAATATGCGAAACCTGCTGTTGGCTTTTAAGATCGCCTGCAGACAATTGCCTGCTAATATAAAACTGGTGATCAGTGGTAATGAGACCTATCTGGATGAAACTGATAAAAGTACGATCGCTGAAATAAATGCAGAAGGTGAACGTGTGATATTCACAGGGTTTGTATCAAAAAAGGTTCTTGAACATTTATTTCGGAATGCTGATGGTTTTATCTTTCCTTCACTATCTGAAGGCTTCGGCATTCCTGTTTTAGAATCTTTTTATTTTAATAAGGCCCTGTTGTGTTCCGGAACCACATCTTTGCCGGAGATCGCCGGTGACGCTGCCTTATATTTTGACCCAGAAGATTCAAAAGATATTGCAGCAGCGATACTAAAGTTCTTTAATGAACCTGAACTGGCAAAAGAACTGGCTGCAAAAGGTATAGAAAGATTAAAATTATTTTCTTGGGAAAAAGCAGCTAAAGAAACCGTAGAATTATACCGCAAAACACTTGGTATTTAGCACTATTTGCTAAAAAGGTATTGCCATATCGTTGGCTGATAATACATCATGCCCTTTTCTGTATGTTTTTTTATTTCATGTTTACCCTCCATTACATCGGGTAAAACTTCTTTTAAAGCTTTGATGCCTATAGCAGTCTGGAGTATTGGGTAAGTAACAAAATTATCCCCTTTGTCGGGCCGAATAAAAGCTTGTTTTATTACGGCGCCCGTATCCACACCCTTATCAACCATATGAATAGTGGTTCCAAAATTAGCTACATCATTATTATATAAAGCCCAATAGCCGCCATGGCTTCCACGGTACATGGGCGTTATACCCACATGCATATTAATAAAAACGGCCGGGGTGCATTCCAATATCTTTTTACTTATGATACGGGTCCCATTGACCAGCACAATATCAGGGGCCAGCATTTCTAATAACTGTTTGGTTGCATCATCATTTACAGAGGGAACCCTATGGATTTTAGTGCCGTTGAAATCGGCATTTTGTAAACGGTATTGTTCTATAAGCGCAGCTTTACGGGCTATGGCCCTGCTTTTTAGAACGGGCACTACCAGCATAGAAAATAAGGTCTGCCCGATCACTTTTAAATAGCCGATCTTTTTTACACGCTTCTTAAATAATACTTTTTTTGAGAGTGGTTGCTCAATGATCGCAGCAGTAATTTCAAAATCCTTTATTAATGCATTGTAAACCCACCTCGAGGATTCGCAATCGGATGCCAGGAATATGATCTTTTTAGTCTGCATTATTATTTAAATGAAAGCACATACCAGAGGATGCAAAACTAAACAATTGAGGCTAAAACCCTGCAGCTTCTTTCATAGTAAGGTTGGTAAAACCATGTTCTTTATGTAAAGCCTGGTAATGTTTTAAAATAACAGTGAGGTTATCAATATTCTCTTGTATGTTCACGCCGAAATTATGAGGATGCCACCATAAATGATAGAGGTGATTTTTTTTTGCAGCTACTGTCATTTCATTCAATATCCTTCTGAGTTTTAGCTTTTCAAGCCAGGCTAAATTTTTATTATATGGTTTTAAAAAACGGCTGGCCGGGATATTAACAGGTATTTCATCTCCGCTTTTTATTGCATGGGTATTGTATCCCGAAATGGGCAGGTAGGTATCCAGCAACCGGCATATCCTTATAAATATTATTTCTGCCGAAAGCTTGCGTGGCTTATAGATCCAGGATACAGGGTTGCTCCTGTAAACATTTATGCCATTATCCTTTAAAACAGGAAGGTAGTGAGGATTGACCTGGTTACGCGGGAATACCATGCTGGTGAGTTTAATATCCTTTGCTGCCGAGATCTTTTTTGCTGCTTTAATATCCGCATCGAATTCTTCCGGTGTTTGGCCTTCTTCCAGGCAAAAATAGTGACAGAAAGTATGTGTGCCGATCTCGTGGGGGCTTTGTTTTATCAGTTCAAATAAACTGTAGCCAAAATGATAGGGATCGTCTGTTTCATCATTACCCAGGGAGCTGAACTCCTTTGTATAAACATTATAGTCGTCGTTGCTATAAGTCGGTTTATTCCCCGGTACATGGTTTAACAGTTCCTCTTTGTTCTTTGCAAATAAAAAACCCACCGTGGCAAAAGTTACTGTAATGTCATAGTGGGCAAATAATTCAAGAAGCCGGGGGATGGCCTCTTTCACGCCTAAAATATGTGCACCATATCTTTCCCGGGTTGTAACATCCCAGACTCCCCACAATAACTCAAAATCAAGGGATATAACAAACACTCCATTATCGTTCTTGGTAACACTCATTAAAAATACTCTTCGTTTTGGTTAGTGTGAAATTAAATGTTTTAGTTCATACCCTTTCCAATAGTTTGTATAAAAAAAGCCTGAAACTAATATGTATAAAACAACACCCCATACTTTACAAAGCGCAGCAATATAAAACATTTAGTATTTCTATAACAACAGGGTGTGCCGGTTAAATGGTTTAGTGATGGGTATCGATGAAAATATGTCGTAATGAAGAGTCTTCTGATTATTACTGTTCTTTACTTCATCATGTCGTCCTGTCTTTTTTCTATTTTGGTATACATATTTACCAGCATGAAATATAAGAAAGGAAGCAGCATTATTTTGTACCTGGTCATTGTACCAAAATTAAACGTAGTAAAGCCAATAATTGCAGCAAAAAGGACAGATAACAAAAAGCAAAAGAAGATATAAGGGTCGGTAAAAAGGAATTTAAAAAAACCAAAGACCCTCGATTTTAACAACAAGAAGAGGGTCGCCAGCAACAGCAGGGTTGATTCGAGGGCCGATAATAAAATGATCAGTTTCTTACTCTCCCATAAAAACGGCCTGAACAGGCATGAAAAAATTACCACCGGGCTCCTTAACAGGAAGCCACTGAAAGTGGGGTTAAGGTTTGACATTTCAAAGCCTGCCATGCTCGTTTCATCCTGTTGTTGCACAATCTGATAATTTTTCTGAAAGTTTTCTATTTGCATAACAGACTCTTCCGCAAGGTCAGTGATCTGCTCAGAAAAATTAGATAAGCTTAAAGGGATGTAAAGGATCACCATCGTTAAAATGGTCAGGATCAATCTTAAAAGTATAATCTTTATCCTTTGAAAAAGGGCGAACAAAAGGGTGAAAAATATAGTAATGACGAGAATTGCAATAATATAGCTTTTTATTATGTACACTATATAAACAAGCGCTACAAGCAAAAGCCAATCTACAGGCGACCTTCTTTTTTTTACGATTGCGTTATACAGGATACTGACAATAAAGCCCAAACTTCCCAGGCATATTGCTTCTTTCATAAGTCCACTGCTCCAAAACCAGATAGCAGGAGTATATAAAACCGCAAAAGCAAGTAATTTCTGGTTTTGCCCTTTATTGATATCATTAAAGACCATGAAAAGTTTCCACTGCCCCGCAAAAGAAAATAAACCAAAAAACAAGGAGGTAATTAAGAATTTATTAAAAGACAAAATGGAGACCATAGCAGAAACTTTCATAATGGCGGTCCAGGAACCAATGGCAATATAGCCATTCACCCCTCCAATATTCCCATTTTCAAGTGAATATACCCGCTGCAATTCACTTGCGGGTGCAAATATGTATTTTATATTGCTGAAATTTGTTTGTACCTGGTCTATGAGAAAATTGCCCCCCTCGTAATAGCCAAATGTATCGCCATACCCATAATAATATTCCACCATCAGGGAATAGGTAATAGCGCCAAACATGCGCAGGGCAAATGCCATCAGGAATATTTTTCTAAGCCCGGGTTCAGAGAATTTTAAAGACCTTCGTTTTACGAGAATATAAAAAAGGAACAGGTATATTGGAAGTAATAGATAATCGTATATGGTAATATGCTGCATCTGGCAGTTGTCTGCTAATTTGTTTAAAAAAAGGAACGGGTAAAGATCATATTTTTACTATAACCGGTGCAATATAAACAATAGTTTCTACAGCCTTCGTAAAGTAAGTATGTGTTGCGCAGCCGGGTGAAGCGCTAAGGGTATAGTAAAATCAGGCAATAAAAAATTGCCATAATACGTTTGTGCAGTACTTTTAATGTGCTGAATCTATTTCAATTTAAACCAAGCGGATTTTTTAATGAAAGAATTAATATACAAACTGCTCGACATTGCCAGTTTGGGCCGGGGACTTAAGCGAAAGATCAATGGCCATAGTTTTGCATCCCGGGTAACCGGAAGTAAAGGGAAAGTATATGTATTTGAACCGGCACCCAGTGCTTATTCACCATTACAAAAGACCTTAGCGATCAATAATAACAACGGACTGATCGAAACCTTTCAAAAGGAGCCGATCCATGGCATCGGCCTGTACATTTCCCGCTTTAGGCGCATTATGCAGGGGAAATAAAATCCTTAATTTCGAACGGGCCAGTTCGTATTTTATAAAAAAACAGCTATTTATTCACATGAACGGAGAAATAAACTTATTGAATCCATTTACTCAAACTCCTTTGAAAGAGGATGCGCAGGGCCTGCAGGAAAACCTGTCTACTGTATTTCCTTACAGGAACGGGGCATACCGCATAGTTGAGGACGATAACTATACCCAGAACTTCGGTTACCAGTGGAATAAATTTGCCGCTACGCAAATAGATCGTGAACAAAAGAACAGCCAGCTAAGCTATATCCGTTTTTTTGCAGTTACGGGCTGGGATAAAGAAGTCCTGCAGGAAAATAATATTTTAGAAGTGGGCAGTGGTGCAGGCAGGTTCTCCCAAATTGTACTTGACCATACGAAAGCAAACTTATACAGTGTTGATTATAGTAACGCTGTTGAAGCAAATTATAAGAACAACGGCCATCATAAAGACCGCTTTCATCTTTACCAGGCCAGCGTATATGATATGCCTTTTGCCAAAGCCCGGTTTGATAAGGTATTTTGTTTTGGTGTGATACAACATACACCTGATGTTGAAAAAACCGTAAGATCATTAATCGAAATGGCAAAACCAGGTGCAGAAGTGGTTGTAGACTTTTATTGTGTGAACGGGTGGTGGACAAAAGCGCACGCTAAATATATCTTCAGGCCAATTACGAAAAAATGGAGCAATGAAAAACTGCTGAACATAATTGAAAAGAATATTGACTGGATGATCGCTGCTGCGAGATAAAAAGCATCCCGCCGCAGGGCTTATCAAAAAAAGAACTTAGAGAATGGTGCGTTCTGGTTACTTTTGACATGTTCAGCCCTGAATATGACCACAGAAGTGAATACTGTAAAAAATGGTTTGAGCAAAATGGCATGGAAAGGTTTGGGGAGGCAGTGTTCGTTATGAGAATTGTATCGCCTACGTGGTTAAAGGGGTAAAAAAACAGCTGCTTTAGAATTCCGCTTATGATCTAAAACAATTGCACAGCAATTAATCAAGCGACATGCCTTTGTCAGCCCATAATTTAATCGTTAATGATATAACCACGTTATAATTTAAATACCTGAGAAGTATGGCCTATCCGCTTAGTCCGGTTAATAATACCGATAATGTTACATTAATTGATACATTCCAAAGCGCTGACATTATTAAATTGTATAAAGACCAGTTTGGAATAGATGTTCGTCATTTTTTTAAAGGAGAGACATTTTCATTATTTCAATGCAATCAAACAGGGTATCGTTTTTACGATCCCCGGGGAATGGATGGTGATGGGGCTTTTTATGCCAGTTTGCAGCAAAAACTGGGTGATGGATATTATCATGACTGGAAATTTGAAAATCAGCTTGCATATAATAATATAAAACCAAATGATAAAGTATTAGACATTGGTTGCGGAACAGGTAAATTTTTACTCAAGGCAAAAGAAAAGGGAGCCGAAGTATGCGGGTTAGAACTGAACGAAAAAGCTGTAGAAGTATGCAGGGAAAAGGGGCTTGAAGTATACAGGGAACTGATCAGTGAGCATGCTGCAAAAAAAGAGGGGTACTATGATATGGTTTGTATGTTTCAGGTGCTTGAACATATTTATGATGTTAAAAATTTTCTTGATGATTCCTTAAAAGCGTTGAAAAAGGGGGGTATCATAGTTATTGCTGTTCCCAACAATGAACCTTATTTTAAAACTTACGATAAATATGCAACGCTTAACCTTCCACCGCACCATATGGGGCTTTGGAACAAAAAGGTCTTTGAAAGATCAGCTTCGTTATTTAATCTAAAAATGAAAGATGTTGAATATGATGAAAAAGGTGCTATTAAGGGAGAGGCGTATTTAAGAGCAAAGAATATGGCTAATGTAATTTCGCCTGCAGGATTGCATACTTTTGGAGAAACAATAAGAATACTTTTGATGGGGATCATAACTGTCCCGCTTTCTATTATAAAAAAAGCTACTAAAGGAATTAACGGCTCTCATATTGCAGTGTTGTTTGAAAAGCTATAATATTAATGAATGCCCATAAGAAAAAAATTGTTCATTTTATTTTTAACCTTGTACGTGGTGGCGCAGAAACCATGCTGGTAAGGGTAATAAAAGAACTTCCCGAATATGAGCATGTAGTGGTTACCCTTTTCCCGGAGAATAATTTTGGTGCCGAGCTGCAGTGTAAAAAATGGGTTTGCCTGAATGTTAAGTCCCTCTTTACTTTGCCCCTTGCTTTATTTAAATTCAGGAAACTGGTGAGGGCAGAAAAGTCCGACCTGGTACACACGCATTTATTCTGGCCCACTTTAATTGCCAGGCTTTCGTTGCCAGGACGCATCCCGCTGGTCACCACCATTCATTTATTTATAGCTACCTCAGGCGAATATAAATACTGGTATATCCGTTTGCTGGATAAGTTTTCTTTTAAATTCAGAAAAAGTATCATAATTGTAGTGGCCAAAGGCGCCCTGGATGAGTATTTTTCTTTTTTGCATTTAAAACCCTGGAAGGCTTACACCTTATACACTTTTGTAGATATTGACCGGTTTAGTATAGCCCGGGCTGCTGAAAAGAAAAATACGGGTACCTTTAAAATGGTATCAGTGGGGGCTTTACGGCTTCAAAAAAATTACCCGTATATCATAGAAGCCATGTCATTGATAAAGGATAAGAATATTGAACTGGATATTTACGGAGTTGGCGACCTGCAGAAATCCCTGCAGCAGCAGATCAATACAAGCGGGGCTAAGGTTTATTTTAAAGGCGAAGTAAACAATATTGAACAGGTCATTCCGCAATATGACCTGTTTGTGATGTCATCAACCTACGAAGGTTTTTCATTGGGCATATTGGAGGCTATGGCCATGCGAATGCCTTTACTGATAAGTGATATCGTTCAGGGAACAATGTGAAGATAATGCCTGGTATTTCTCTTTGACGAATGTACAGGACGCTGCAGCAAAAATAGTTTCATTAAGTACTGCGGGTAAGAACAGGCTGTTAGAAAAAGCAGAAGCGGGCAGGCTAAGGGCAATTAATAATTTTACATTGGCACAGCATATCTCCGGCTTGCGGAAAATTTATGATGACGCATTGGACAATATTAAATAACCGTAAGGGCTTAACTTCGTACCTAAATTTATTGTATGTGTGGTATTTCGGGATTTATCGATTTTAGTAAAAAGACGAATATTGAAATATTGGAAAAAATGAACCGCATCATGGCGCATCGTGGGCCGGATGGGGAAGGGTATGGTATGTACCAGGCCGAAACGGCTACTGTTGGGCTTGGACATCGCCGTTTGAGCATCATTGATCTTACTGCCGGGGGCAACCAGCCTAAAACATATGGCACCCTCCATCTTAGTTTTAACGGCGAGATCTATAACTATGCTGAAATAAAAAAACGCCTGGAAGATAAAGGTCACATATTTAACAGCCATAGTGATTCGGAAGTTATTTTACACGCTTACCAGGAATGGGGCAGCGCTGCATTGCAGCAGTTCATCGGTATGTTCGCCTTTGTAATTTATGACGAGGCCAAACAAAAATTATTTGCCTGTCGTGACAGGGCCGGTGTGAAGCCATTTTTTTATTACTGGAAAGACGGATTGTTCCTTTTTGCATCTGAGCTAAAGGCTTTGATGCAGCATCCTGCGTTTATAAAGGAGATCAACACGGATGCTGTCGCTGCTTTTATGCAGTTTGGCTATGTGCCTACACCACACTGTATATTCAATGATGCCCATAAATTAAAGCCGGGATATTTTTTGGAATTTGAAATTAATAAGCGCTCGTATGAAATTACGCAGTACTGGAATGTGTATGATGCATATAACAAGCCAACATTAAAAATAGATCTTCCCGAAGCCATTGAAGAAACAGAAAAATTATTGACGAGTGCATTCCAATACCGGATGGTAAGCGATGTACCCGTAGGCGTTTTTTTAAGCGGAGGCTACGACAGCAGCTGTGTTACCGCCATTCTTCAAAAGAACAATACCGAAAAGATAAAAACCTTTACCATTGGCGTACCCGATGCAGGTATGAATGAAGCGCCTTTTGCAAAAGAAATAGCCGCTCACCTTGGTACAGATCATACAGAGCATTACTGTACAGAAAAAGAGGCGCTGGAAATAGTGCCCCAGTTGCCTTTCTTTTATGATGAGCCCTTTGCTGACAGCAGCGCCATACCAACTACCCTCGTAAGCAGGATAGCAAGGGAAAAAGTTACTGTTGCTTTGTCTGCGGATGCAGGTGACGAGATATTTGCCGGCTATAACCGCTATGATTTTATGTCGCAGTACGGCAATAAGATACAAAAGGTACCCGGCTTCATTCGCAAAACAGCGGCTGCTGTAATGGACGTTGTTCCAGCTAATTCCATACCTGTGCTGAATAAAAAATATTTATTTCACAGCAGGTATGAAAAGGTGAAATCACTTTTAAAAGAACCATCGGCGAAGAATATTTTAATGAGCATGACACAGCAGATGAGTGAAAAAGATTCTGCTGCTTTATTCAAAAAAAATACCGGCAGGCTTTCTTCCTTATTCGATAGCAAAGAACTGAAGGAAGAAAATTATTCCATATTATCCTATATGATGGCCATTGATTACCAAACCTACCTGCTGGATGATATCCTGCAAAAGGTGGACAGGGCGGGGATGAGCGTAAGCCTGGAAGGACGTGAGCCTTTCCTTGACCAGCGCATCATTGAATGGGCCGCACAATTACCGCTGGAATACAAATACAATAACGGCAATAAAAAATTCATCATTAAGGAGATCGTACATAAATATATTCCAAAGAAAATGATGGACAGGCCTAAAATGGGCTTTGGTATACCCATTTCAGCCTGGCTGCAAAACGACCTGAAACCCTTTGTGGACCAGTATTTCGATGAGACCTTTATCGAAAAGCAGAATATTTTCAATAACGATGTAATACAAAGGATAAAAAATTCGTTTTACCACGGCAAAATAGAAAGGGCGGAAAAGATATGGTATTTGCTGATGTTCCAGATGTGGTATGATAAGTGGATGAATAATAACTAGCATCAATTTAACAGCAGTTGGCTTTGCAAAACTAACCCCGGGTAAAGTATGTACATTGTTACTAAGATTAAAAGTGTGGTTCAAAATCCTGCCTACAGATCGGTAGCAACTTATATATTCACAAACTTCTTTTCAAAAGGCATTTCATTTTTACTGATCCCTTTGTTTACGAATCCCAGGTATCTTACACCGGAAGACAATGGTGTACTAAGTTTATTTTCCAGTAACATGATCCTGCTGGCTCCGTTTATTTCCCTGGGAATGCTGCAATCTGCCTCTGCCGATTTTTTTAAAAAGACAAAGCAGGAGTTTTCGGTTTCGCTTACCACGAATTTTGTTATTGCCGGCTTAATGGCGATGCTGGCAACACTGGTTTTATATATTTTCAGAGAAGCATTATGGGAAAAATTTGAATTGCCCTTTTCGTTTGTTTATATTATACCTGCCCTCGCATTTTTAATTTTTTGCAGCGACCAGTTGTTTATATTGATCAGAAACCAAAATGAAGTAAAGCGTTTTGCTGTATTGGGAATTTCTAAATCAATCATGGAGTATGCGGTATCTGTAATATTAATTGTGTTCTTTTTTGAAGGTTGGGTTGGCAGAATTTGGGGAATTGCGATCTCATTATTATTAATAAACGGATTCAGTATCTGGTATTATCTGAAGAATAATTTTATAAAATTTTCCTTTCAAAAATACCTGGTCTGGGAAGAACTGAAATTTGGTGTTCCAATTTTTGTTTTTCAGCTGAGCATTTTTTTGCTGGGTGCAACTAACAAATTATTTCTGGCCATTTTCAATGTGGATAAACATGAACTGGGTATTTATGCCATTGCCTGTATTTTGGGCGCCATGGTAGGTACTATTTCCCAAAGTATTATGCTTTTTATACAGCCCCAGTTGTATACAACCCTGGGCAGCGGAACGGCTACATACCCGGCAATTAAGAAAATATTTATTAACTATTTTAAAATGCTTACATCACTGTCTCTTGCATGTGTTGCTGTTGTGGTATTTGTTTATTTTTATTTAATTAATAAAATATATTTGCCCGGGATAAAATACTTCTTTGTTGTGGCTTTGGCATGCTACATATTAGCACTGAATTATTTTCTTTTTCTTTTCCTGGTTTTTTATAAAGAAAAAAGGAAGATCCTGAAATTGGCATTGGTCTCAATTGGTTGCTCAATTGCTATCGGTACTTTTATGGTTAAGTATTTTCTTATATGGGGCGATGCTTTGGCAAGTTTGATTAATACGGTGATCTTTTTAGTATTAGTGCTGATTTTTTCAAAAAGCACACGTAAAGCGACCTTTGCCAGGGCAGCTGCATTTTGTAATAAAACCTGATAACAGTATAGGTACTGATGTACCGGATAATTAAAAAAAATAAAAGATGCGTTCATTAGCACCAATAGTCCTTTTTGTTTATAACAGGCCTGACCACACCAGGCTCGTACTCGAATCTTTGTATAATAACAGGCTTGCAGATGAATCCCGGCTTTGGATTTTAGTTGACGGACCAAAGCCCGGGGCAACAGAGGATGCGCTGAAAGCGATCGCTGAAGTTAAGAAAGTAATAAGAGAAAAAAAATGGTGCAAAGAAGTTACTATTATAGAAGCCCCGGAGAATAAAGGAATTATAAAAGCAACGGTTGAAGGGGTTTCGAAACTGGTAAATGAGTTTGGCAGGGTAATCGTTATGGAAGACGATAACGTGGCCAGCCCCGGCTTTTTAACCTATATGAATGATGCACTTGATTTTTATGAAAACAGCCCTGGCGTCATGCACATTAGTGCTTACGTTAGTCCGGAATTTAACGATGTTAAAGTAAAGCAATCAACTTTTTTCTATTGTCTTACAATGACCTGGGGCTGGGGAACCTGGAAGCGGGCCTGGAATAAATTTGATCCTGATCCGCTGTCGGTGTGGAAAGCAGTTAAAGAAAAGGGCAATATTAAGCGGCTGAATATGGATCATACATTTGAGTTTTTTTGGGGATTAAAGGCAGTTGCAAAAGGCAAATTAAGGAGTTGGTGTGCCACATGGCAATCAGTTGTATTTTTAAACGACGGCTTATGTTTATATCCACAAAAATCATTAGTCTCTAATATAGGACATGACGGCAGCGGAACCAACTGTTTACCGGATGACCGTTATAAAATTGATTTTGAATCATTGGCCGATTCAATACCTGTTACCGAAATCCCACTGAAAGAAAATGAAGAGATAAGAAAACACAATCTTCAAATACATTCGTTTAAATATAAATTTATTTTCAGGGTAAAATACTATCTCCGGTACCTGGTAAGATATTAGCATATTTTAAATCAAATAAATTTCTTAAAAAATAACAATCAATAAATCAAAAAATATACTATTCATCTCTTACGACGGAATGACAGACCCGCTCGGACAGAGCCAGGTATTGCCTTATTTACAGGGACTGAGTAAATACGGATATAAAATCTTCCTGCTTAGCTGTGAAAAAAAACAGCCTTTTGAAAAGAACAGCCAAATGATTTACGATTTGGTCAGGTATGCCGGCATTACTTGGGTACCTATACCTTATACCAAAACGCCTCCTGTGATCTCTACCATGCTTGACATTTACAGGATGAAAAAAGAAGCGGGAAAAATACACCGCCGGTATAAATTGGATATGGTGCATACAAGACCGGGTGTGCCTGCACTTATAGGCGTGTGGATGAAAAAAAAATTTGGCATTAAATTTTTGAACGACATACGTGATTTTTATGCAGACAGCAGGGTGGATGGCCATATGTGGAACTTAAAGAACCCATTGTACAAAGTTGTATACGGGTTTTTTAAACGCAGAGAAGCGGAGCAAATTGAATTGAACGATGGTATCGTCTGCCTCACATTCGCTGCCGAAAAAATAATACGGCAATTACCCCAATATAAAAAAGAAATACCCCTGCAGGTGATCCCCTGTAGTGTGGACCTGGAATTGTTTGATCCCGGTGCTATAAGTGAAGAACAGGCAAAAGCTGTAAAGGCTCAGCTTGGGATAGGGCCGGCAGACCTGGTCATCACCTACCTGGGTTCTGTCGGGGGATTATACCTTACCGGTGAGATGATGCAATTTTGTAAAGTAATTAGTGATAAAATACCCGCTGCAAAGTTTTTGTTCATATCTCCCGGCAGGCATGATGAAATTGTTGCTGCTGCGGCGAGGTACAATATTCCAGGGCAAAAGCTTATCATAACAAGTGCTTCACGTAAAGAAGTACCTTTATTTCTTTCGGTGAGTAAATTTTCTGTTTTTTTTATCCGGCCATGTTTTTCAAGAAAGTCTCAATCACCTACAAAACATGGCGAAATCATGGCCATGGGAATTCCTGTAATAACAAACAGGGAAATTGGGGATGTTGAAGAGATCATACAGAAATACCAGTCCGGCATAGTAATTAAAGACTTCAGTGAAAGCGAATACAAAGCAGCAGTTGAAAAAATTACTTTGGGAAATGCTTTTGACCCGGTAGCGATACGTAATGGTGCTATAAATTTTTATGACCTGTCATCGGCCATTAAGAAATATAGAAGCCTTTATGACAGGATATTTGAGCAGTGATCTCTTTTTTGAGTAAATTGTAAAAATTATTTTTTCTTTTATTAATACCCATGAATAAAAAATACCTGATAATCGGCGCAGGATTTTCCGGAACAGTACTGGCAAATCAATTGGTAAAAAACAGCGGTTGTACAATTGATATCTGGGATGAACGTGATCATATTGGCGGCAACTGCCACACTTCGAGGGATGAAAAGACCGGTATCATGGTGCACAGGTATGGCCCCCACATTTTTAATACAGACAAAAAAGAGATATGGGATTTTGTGAACAGCCTGGTAGAGTTCAGGCCTTATGTACACCGGGTAAAGGCGATGAGCAACGGTAAGATATATTCATTGCCCGTTAACCTGCACACCATTAACCAGCTATTCGGAAAATCGTTCACGCCGGATGAAGCAAAAGCATTTTTGGAGACATTAGCCGACGAGAGCATTGAAGATCCTCAGAATTTTGAAGAACAGGCATTGCGTTTTATTGGCCAGGAATTATATTATGCTTTTTTCTACGGGTATACAAAAAAACAATGGGGTTGTGAGCCAACAGAACTTCCTGCATCCATATTAAAAAGGATCCCGGTGCGGTTCAATTATGACGACAACTACCACAATAATATTTTTACAGGCATACCTGTGGAAGGATATACAGCGGTGATCCAAAAACTGATCGATCTTCCCGGTATCAATGTTTCACTCAGTAAAAAATTTGAAACATCAATGGATATAAGCGGGTATGACCACGTATTTTATACAGGCCCAATTGACGCATGGTTTGATTTTAAATATGGCCGCCTTGGCTACAGAACCGTAACTTTTGAGACCCATTATGCCGATGGTGATTTCCAGGGTACGTCGCAAATGAATTATTGTGATGAGCTTGTACCTTATACGAGAATAACCGAGCATAAATTCTTTACCAACTGGGAACAGCATGACAAGACCATTTACTTCAAAGAGTTCAGTAAAGAAACCGAGCCTTCAGATATACCATATTACCCAAAAAGGCTTGAAAAAGACAAAGATCTCCTCATGCAATACCGCCGGGATGCCGAAACCCTGCAAAATGTGTCTTTTCTTGGCCGGTTGGCCACTTACCGCTATATGGATATGCACCATGTAATAGGCGAAGCCCTGGATTTTGCCGCATCTTTTCTACGGGCCGCAGCCGGTGCTGAAAAGCCTCCCGTGTTCTCTAACAAGGAGATATAAAGAAAAATCCCTTCTTAATACAATAACCGGATTCCCATTCCGTTATAGAATAGTCCTAATATCTCTGATTAAAAACCAAATTACCAAACCTATGGAAAAGGTAATAGCTGTGGTTGTAACTTACAACCGACAGGCACTGCTTTCTGAATGCATTACGGCATTACGCAACCAGACCCGCCGATTAGATGCTATCTTAATTATTAATAATGGCAGTACCGATGAAACTGCAGAATGGTTAGCACAGCAATCCGATGTATTTTTTATCAGTCAAAAGAACCTTGGTTCCAGTGGTGGATTCAGCACAGGTATTGAATGGGCTTATCAAAAGGGTTATTCCTGGATATGGTGCATGGATGATGATGGTTATCCAAAAGAGGATGCATTGGAAAATTTATTACAGGCTGATGACGGGTGCCTGCGTTTGCTGAATTGTGCCGTTATTGATAAAGAGGATAAAAAATCATTTGTGTGGAAAACACAGCAATATAAAACAATTGATGAAGTAGATTGTAAAATCATTGAGGGCATCGGCCATCCTTTCAATGGTACGATGTTACACAGAAGGATCGTGGAAAGAGTAGGTGTTCCAAAGCCTAAGTTCTTCCTTTGGGGAGATGAAACAGAATATTATTACAGGATAGTTAAGCGTAATGAAATACCTGTTTGCACTGTTGCCAACAGCATTCACTACCATCCTTCAACAGCATTTTCCATTAAAAAAGACTGGGATTATTCCACCGGCTGGAAAATGTATTTCTATATACGCAACCGCTTTCACATACATAAGGCAAAATTTAGCTCCAGAGCAGTTGCATTATTACACTACTGTTGCTTTTTGGTGGCTTTTGCCGGTATTGTAATGCTGTTTCAAAAAACCGATAAATTAAAGAAACTGGGTTTTATCATGTGGCCGGTAAAAGATGCCTTCAGTAATAATTTTGAAGCAACACCGCCTTTCATATTAACAAAATTAAAGAGCAGCGAAAATTTTTCTTTGTCGGCTTCAATAAACAGCTATTTGAAAAATACACGAACAACAATACTGTCTTCTTTTTCTACCTACCGTACAAGAAGAGCCGCAAACGCATAAGATATTTAAACTTATATACCCCTCTGAAATCACGCAGTTCCGCCAAAAGCGGGGCTGTTTTTTATTTTACGGGCCCTATCCTGTATCAAAAACATGGCAATAATATAGAAAGGTACACAGGGGATCTTATACCGCACCAGCGTACCAAAATTGGCAGTGGTGGCGCCCACAAAAAGAGCAAACAACAAGGCGAACAACAGGCAATAGAGGATCACCGGGTCCTTTAATATTAATCTTACGAAATTTACCGGCCCCGCTTTATATAATACGAACAAGGTAAAAAACATGATCGCCATAATTTCTTTGATGCCCAAAAGAACGGGCGGAACAATGTTGCTATAATAGCTGCGGGTGCAATTTTTAAGAGGCTCCCCGCTGTTCCGTCAAATTCAACCCCCAATGAAAAATTTGAAGAAGCACTTTCCTGTTCGGCATAAGCTTTTTGATAATTGGAGATATTTTTCGTCAGGCTTTCTCCCCCGTAACTACCCAGGGTTCCAGCCAGTTGCTGCATGACTGTTGTGAACATGGTAATGGTCAGTATAATTAAACCTAAAACAAATGATATCCGGAGCAACTTACTTTTAACCAGGGTTACATTTTTTAAAATGAGGTAAAGAAAGAAAAAAGGAAGATAGGAAACAAGTATGTACACTTTTATCACGTAAAGCAGGTAGCCGAATATTAATATTAAAATTGCGTTCACGACCAGGTTCTTCTTTTTATAAAAGATCTCATATAAAGAATAAGTTATCCAGCCAATGGCAGCCGTACAAATGGGGTCCTTTAAAATGCCGGAACTCCAAAAAACAAAAGTGGGCAGATACAGGATCGCAATAGCAAACTGCTTATGGAGGTGTGGGTATTGGTCATAAAAAAAACGATAAAGCCGCCAGGCACCCGAAAACGCGATCATGGAAAAGAAAAGGTTAAGAATAAGGTATTTGGACATGGCAAAAAAAGAAAGCACCGTGGTGATGCGAACGATCATATAGTTATTTTCGTAAAGCAGGTAACCGAGGTTATAGGAGCTTTTTAATAAACTCTGGTCAAAATCAATACTTGGAAGGTAAAGCCACCTGATAAGAGAAAAATCCTGAAGTATAAGCTTGCATAAATTAGCGGACTCTGTATAGTATAGAACGAAAGAATCACCGGGCGACAGTATTGAGTTAAATAAGGTGAATGGTATAACGGTAATGACCTTTATCCAGAAACCCTGTTTATGATAATACCTAAGCAGGGGATCGTCATAATTTTGTCGCCGCCTCCTGAAAAGAAAATAAAACAATGCAACATAAACGGGGAATAGTATAAAATCCATAAAACCCATTGTTCATCCTGGTTTTTGTTGCAGGTTGCATTTTACCTGTAAAATGTGCAGTTATTGATACGAGTGATCAAATTTATCATAAAATTCTAACTTGTCTTTTAATAATATGAAGTTATTTTTGAGAAACCTGAAGAAAGATATATTCTCATCACCCATTAATTTATACTATTGACCGGTAATTCCATCAATAAAAAACTAATTCGCATCACAACAGTGCCCATGGCATTGCGTTATTTATTGCCTGGTCAAATGCGGTTCATGTCTGAAAATGGTTTTGATGTATTAATGATAAGCGCAGACGGAAAAGAACTGCCGGAAGTTATCAGCAGGGAGCAGTGCAGGCATATCATTGTACCGATGACAAGAAAGATAACGCCCTGGCAGGATCTCAAATGTTTATTCAGGCTGATCAGTATCTTCCGGAAAGAAAGAGCTGATATCGTGCATACGCATACACCCAAAGCAGGGTTGCTTGGAATGCTGGCAGCAAAACTATGTGGCATAAAGGTCAGGATACATACTGTTGCGGGTCTTCCTTTAATGCTGGAAAAGGGAGGCAGGTACAGGCTTTTGAAATTTATGGAAAAGCTAACCTATGCCTGTGCAAGCCAGGTTTGGCCAAACAGTAATTCGCTGCTCGAATTCATTAAAGAGCATAAACTTACCAGCTCTAAAAAACTGCGTATAATAGGAAAGGGTTCAAGTAACGGCATTAATGTAAACCGTTTTAATACTGAGGTACTTGATGAAAAGATCATCAGCGGGATCAAAGAACAGATGAATTATGCAGCAGGGAATAATTATCTTCTTTGCATTGGAAGGCTGGTTGCTGATAAAGGTATTGTTGAGCTGGTAGATGTTTTTAAGATTTTGCAAAAAAGCAAACCGTCTTTAAAGCTGGTACTTGTAGGTGAGTATGAACCCACGCTTGATCCGCTACCTGCCGGTACGTTAAATGAAATAGAAACAAATGAGGCCATCCTCCATATCAACTGGACAAATAATGTGGAATATTATATGCACCTGGCCAATTATTTTGTTTTCCCGTCTCATCGTGAAGGATTTCCAAATGTGTTGTTACAGTCAGGGGCTATGGGATTACCGGTGATCTGCAGCCGAATTCCGGGTAATGTAGATATCATTTCAAATAATGAAACAGGTTTGGTCTTCGGGTGCAAAGATGAACAGCAGTTATGGAGCTTGCTGGAATATGCATTTTCCACCCCGGAGCAAATGCAAACCATGGCGAAGAGATTACAGGAGATCATCAGGAAGGATTACAGGCAGGAAAATATCTGGCAAAATATGCTGGATGCATATAAATCATTGGTAAATTAGATAATTAATAAAATAAAATGATCTTAATAGGATATTCAGGACATGCATTTGTGGTTTATGGTATTTTTAAAGCTGCAGGAAAAAATGTTATTGGCTATTGTGATGTTGCTGAAAAAGAATTGGACCCTTTCGGTCTTTCGTATTACGGAACGGAAACTTCAGAAAATGGACTGGAAGCATTAAAGCAAAATGGCTTTTTTATTGCGATAGGAGACAATCTCACCCGCAATAAGATCTTCGATAAGCTGGAACAAAAAAAACTTCTTCCCGCAAATGCTATTCATCCTTCCGTGATCATGGATGGATCTGTAAAGATCGCCGCACACGGGGTAATGATCGCTGCAAATGTTACCATTAACCCGCTTGCGCAAATTGGCAATGGGGCGATATGTAATACAGGATGTATCATCGAGCATGAATGTATTGTTGGCGATTTTACCCATATAGGCCCCGGTGCTGTTTTATGTGGTAATGTAAAAATAGGCGACGGGACCTTTGTTGGTGCCAATGCAGTTATAAAACAAGGTATCGTTATAGGGAAGAACGTAATGATCGGCGCAGGGGCTGTTGTGGTAAAAGACGTACCTGATAATACCAGGGTAGTAGGTGTGCCGGCAAAATGACCTTTCAAAGTTTTTGGCCCAACACATAATGCATAATTCCAAACTCATAACAGCTAAGTCCCTATCTTTGCAACGCAAAAAAATCAATTATTATGAAGGTATTAGTTACAGGTGGGGCAGGATATATTGGCTCCGTTTTGGTTCGGCAATTATTGAGTAAAGGATACCAGGTAAGGGCCTTTGATTCATTAAAATTCGGCGGCGATGCATTATATGATGTAATGCTGAATCCGGATTTTGAATTTATGAAAGGCGATATCCGTAATGCGGATGACGTGGACAAAGCTTTAAAAGGGATAGATGCAGTAGCACACCTGGCAGCAATAGTTGGAGACCCAGCCTGTAAAAAATTCAGCGAAGAAGCAAATGAAACCAATTGGGATGGCGCGGTGCAACTCTTTAATAAAGCAGAGGCAGCAGGTGTAAAGCGTTTTGTATTCTCCAGTACCTGCAGCAATTATGGTAAGATGGCTGATCCCGATTCTTTTGTGGTGGAAACATCTGAACTGAACCCGGTTTCTTTATACGCGGAATTAAAAGTAAAGTTTGAAAAATATTTACTGGAAGATAAAAAAGACAGCCCGATGTGCAGCACCGCTTTACGTTTCAGCACGGTGTATGGTTTTTCGCCCAGGATACGTTTTGATCTTACCGTAAATGAATTTACCAGGAATGCCGCAGTGCATGGTGAACAGGAAATATGGGGGCAACAGTTCTGGAGGCCTTATTGCCATGTTGATGACCTGTCAAGAGCTGTAGTGCTGGTGTTGGAAAGCCCGGAAGAAAAAGTAAGAGCCAATGTGTTTAATGTGGGCAGCACCGAAGAGAACTATAATAAGGGAATGGTGATAAAGGAAGTTTGCAAAGTAGTACCTGATGTAAAGGTTATTTATGTTGACAGCAGTGAAGATCCGCGTGATTACAGGGTAAATTTTGATAAAATAAAAAATGAACTGGGCTTTACCATTACAAAAAAAGTCCCAGACGGGGTAAAGGAAATTTATACCCTGTTAAAGACGGGTATTGTTACCGACTCATTCGCACAGAAATTCAGGAATATATAGAGCAGGGCAGCAGTTCTTCCTGTATCATAATGATTGGGATCTTCTGATTACAAATGAAAACAGCATTAGCTAACATCAGGTATTTGCATATTGTACGTGGGTTAGCCGCCTTGCTGGTTGTTTTCTTTCATTCAAAATATGTCTTCTGGGTTGGCGGCGCGGTGTATAATAAGGAAGTTGGCCTGCACAGTGTATGGGATTATATTTTGTTCTCTTTAGATATGCTGAGCTCCTGCGGAAAGGAATGCGTGATCGTGTTCTTTATCTTATCTGCATTTGTTATCAAACACTCCTTTTCAAGCCATCACTACCAATGGGGTAATTTTTATAAACTCAGGCTGATAAGGATTTACTGGCCATTTTTATTTTCACTGGTCTTGTCGATAATTGTACTCCTGGTCAGTGTGAATTATATTAACCCGGCTATCTATTCTGATTTCAGGGGATATAATGAAAGGCTTAGCGGCGCCTATGACGGTTTTTCTTTTGGGCAGGTGATCAAAACAATTTTTTTTATTGATTACGGGGAGTATGCAGGATTTAATTATGCTTATTGGTCACTTGGGTATGAGCTGATCTTTTACCTTCTTTTCCCTGTTTATAATAAGCTGGGCAGGTACCCTCAATTTATAGCAGCAGCAATTTTAGCCGGTTTATTTTTACTGACCGGCTGGCATATCTTTTACTACCAGGTATTTTTTGTTGCGGGCCTTATTCTTTACGATTACTTTTCTAATTTTTCAAAAGGCCCGGTCATTAAATACCGCGTACCCTATCTTGCCCTGCTCGCCCTGTTTTTTATTGCAGTAAACGTTTCCAATAAAATGGTATCAGAAAAATTTTCTGACATGGTAACTCTGGTCTTTTCTTTTTTCATTTTTGATTATATACTCTGGTTCATCAGAAGAAAAAATATTCTGTTGATGAAACTTGGCGACATCAGCTACAGCTTATACCTTAACCACCTGCCGATGCTGATGCTTACCTATTCTTTGATCACTTTATATACGGGGCAGCTTGTATTTTACAGCCGCCTTCCTTATTACGCAGGTGTGGTAATTACAGTATTACTTGTCATACCCCTTTACTTCTTAACAGAAAGACCTTCCATTACATATCTTAAAAAGCTAAGGAAATAAAGATATGGGCGGTTATTACATGCTTATTTTTTGACCCTGGAGTTTATCAGTGTTCTTATATTTTCCAGTTCCGCTAATACCAGGGGGTTTTTGGTTTTCTTCAGCATTTTATCAATCTTGTCAAGCATAGGCTCAAAATTGCCGTCGGGCGCAAACTGGTTGACAAGTTTAGGAAAATATATTTTCAGGCCATCTATATATACGGTTAATGCTTTGTCGCTGAATCTTTCTTCATAATTGATATGGTCGAGGTAAACATCATAATTCCTGATCAATACATTCTGGTTCGAGGTTATGAGATCAGTCACCTCTGCTGCCTTTGGGTCGTCTGCATCCTTAATGATCTTTTCATTGCCGGCTGCAATGTAATATAGCTGCAAATGCAAACCGAATTTCAGGATCTCTGCAAATTCCGCAGGGTATTGGTATTTATCCGTACGGTCAATGATAGAGTAGTTTTCATACAGGCTTTTGTATTCGGTAAACATATCGTTTCCAAATTTGGCCCTGTGTGTTATACCCAGTTGGCTGTCATTCATCACAACCGAAGTGTTATTGGTATCAACCAATTTTAAAAAGATATCTGCTGTCTTGGGGTTATCCAGGTTCGGAAGCTCCTTATTATTGTATTTTGCCGCGACGATGTTATCATTTGCTTTATTATAATCATCTGGAGTCCAGTATTTTTTTTCAACCGGATATTTGGCGGTATTATTGTCCCCACAGCTAAAAAGACAGCCAGCTGCAATAAAAAGTAAAACTGCGGAAAGATTTTTTTTCATCATAAATGATTTTATCAAATGTAATTTTTTTTCCCTGAAAAAAAACAGCTCAATGCCTTCGTTTTAAATAAATGAGAGGGTTGCTGTACAGGCCCAATTGCAAAAGAGTACTATCGATATGGGATTCCCATCTTTTCTGTTCTTTTAAAACATAGCTGTGATAAGACTCGCCGTCATACATCACCTGCATACCCCTTTCAACGGCATTATATTTCTCAACAAGGTCATTCAATTTTGATCTTGTAAATGACCGGCCCTGGTCAGCTATCTCTTTTCGTAAAAGCCGGGTACAGTATTCTGCTATATGAAAATGGTAAAGCTCATGCTGTAACAACGCGGGGTCGCGTATCTGCTGGTCAAATACATAGGATCTTGAAGGATGAAAATAAGTAGTGGCCATAATAGTTGAGTCATTTATAAGATCCGCTTCCCTGCTGGTACTGATAAATGCAAATTCTTTACTGCCAAAAAGCGTTTCACTTGGTATCTTAAATCCCTTAAAGTCATAGAAAGTTATATTTTTCCAGCGTGAATAAGGCATGGGCGCTGCATAGTTTAAATAATTTACTTTAAACAGGGTTGCTGCTGATAGCAGCAATAAAGAACAGGAGAGGAGGATCAAATTAAATCTCACGCTTTTTTATTTGAGTGAACGGGAATAATAAAGAACCCAAAATAAAATTGGTTACTGTTAAAGCAATATAAAAGGAGTAAGGAAAATGATCTTCGCCCAGCATTACCAGCCTGAAATAGAGATACGAGAACAAACTGGCCAGGATGCTGAATAACAGGTTGTAAACAATGTACTGGGCATAATTTAATTGAAAATGAAAGCGTTTTTTATTTATAAAATAATAAGAAAATGAAAGTATGCTGTAAATGCATAGCAGGCTGACAGTATAAGCCAGGCTGGTTTCAAAAGAAAAGAAAAAAACAGAAACAAACCGGACAAAGGACAAAGAAAAAAACGTCCACAGAACAAACGATATTATTTTTTCTTTTTTAAATAACGAAGATATCACTTTAGTGTTTTTATTGCATTAAATATACGGTAAATCACAGATACCAATATGCGGCCCGGGTTAACTAATTAGCCAATTTCCCCGGCTCTTTAGGTCGGAGCATTTTTTTTTAATAGGTTTGCACCACAATAATAATTACAGGCCTGGCCGTTTATTAAAAAAATAAGAATTTATGCTTTTACTCAGTGGCCCGAATATGGCCGGCAATGAATGGAAATATGTAAAAGATTGTTTGGATACCGGTTGGGTAAGCAGCGTTGGTGCTTATGTTGACCAGTTTGAAAAAATGAGCGCTGAATTTGCAGGAACAAAGTATGCGGTTGCTACCAGCAGCGGAACTACAGGCCTGCATATTTGTTTGATCATGATGGGTGTGAATGCAGATGATTATGTGATAACGCCCAATATCACTTTTATTGCTACCTGCAATTCTATAAAATATACGGGCGCTGATCCTATTTTAATTGATACCGATCCCGGCTCCTGGCAGATGGACCTTAACCTGCTGGAAGAATTCTTAGCCAATGACACCGAGCAACGCAATGGCCAATGCCATTATAAGAAAGACGGGCGAAGGATCCCTGTTTTAATGCCGGTACACGTGCTGGGAAATATCTGTGATATGGACAGGCTGATGGCGCTTGCCAAACAATATAACCTAACCGTGATCGAAGACAGCACAGAAGCGCTGGGTTCATATTACAAAGGAAAACATTCGGGTAGTTTTGGGTTGATGGGAACCTTTAGTTACAACGGAAATAAAATAATTACAACAGGCGGAGGCGGAATGATCGTTACCAATGATGAAGCGCTGGCAAAAAAAGCAAAGCACCTGACCACGCAGGCCAAGAGTGATCCGTTTGAATATGTACACGATGAGATCGGGTATAACTACCGCCTCGTTAATGTGGCTGCAGCCATGGGTGTGGCGCAAATGGAATTATTACCCGGCTTTATAAAACGCAAACAGGAGGTAATGGCTTTTTATAAAAAAGAATTGAGCGGAACAGGAGATATTAAATTCCAGGAAGTAAGTAATGACGTGAATGCCAATTGCTGGCTGCCAACGATAATGACCGGAAAACAAAAAGAAGTTTTAAAGATCCTGAATGAGAATAAGATGCAAAGCCGCCCGTTTTGGGTACCCATGAACCAGTTACGCATGTTCAAAGAGAATATCTTTTACAATAAAAACAACTGCTCAGACTATGTTTACCAACGCTGCTTAAGTATTCCCTGTTCAACAAATATCACGGATGAACAGCTTAAAGCGGTTTGCGATAAGATCAAAGAAGTGTTTTAATGAGGTATTGATCCAGGATACAAGAGGCAGGATATTGGAGATTCATAAACACATGCAGTAAAAATCCTTCATCATGTATCTCGTATCCGGGATCCATAATTACGAAATAAAAATATGTACAAACTAACCAAGCGCTTTATCGATATCCTGATAGCAACCATTGCATTGATCCTTCTTTCTCCCCTGCTTATTCCTTCAATCATTATTTTATTATTTACAGGAGAGCGGGAGGTTTTTTATTTTCAAAAAAGGGTTGGATATAAGAACCGCCTTTTCGACATCTGGAAATTTGCTACCATGATGAAGAACAGCCCGAATATCGGGACAGGCGAAATTACTTTGCGAAACGACCCAAGGGTTACTAAATTCGGCAGGATATTACGCATGACAAAGATCAATGAGTTGCCCCAGATCATTAATGTGTTCAGGGGCGATATGAGCATTGTTGGCCCCCGGCCATTAATGGAAGTAAGTTTTAAATTATACCCGCAGGAAATACAAAATGTGATCTATAACTGCAAACCCGGCATGACGGGTATCGGGTCGCTCATTTTTCGTGATGAAGAAAAGATCGTTTCCGATGCAGCAGATCCACAGGCCATGTACGCTGCCATTTACCCCTATAAAGGCGCACTGGAATTGTGGTATCAAAAGCATGCTTCACTTTACACCGACTTCATGATAATTTTTCTTACAGCATGGTCGATAGTTTCCCCTAAAAATGAGTTGATTTATAAAATATTTAAGGATCTGCCCGCCCGCCCGTTTTAATGTAATACACTAACTTTGTTAAGGTTTTTTGTTTTGTGTTTAAACAAACTGGTCCTGGATTTGTAGTAACAGTATCAAATAAGGCGAAATGAACTCTTTCACCATTAAAGACCTGGAGAATCTATCGGGCATTAAGGCTCATACTATCCGCATATGGGAGCAGCGCTATTCTTTTTTAAAACCCAGCCGCACAGGTACAAATATCCGGTTCTACAGTAATGAAGAATTAAAGAAATTGCTAAATGTTGCCTTACTCAATAAGTTTGGATTCAAAATCTCACATATTGATAAAATGGATGAGGGAGAAATTAAGGAAAAGATCCTTTCCCTTAATCAACTGGAAGCCCAGCAGGAGCGTATTGTTAATGCGCTTATTCAAAATATGGTGGATCTTAACCTGGAAAATTTTGAAGACATACTTGATAATTTTATCGCGGCAAGAGGAATTGAAAAGACCATTTCACAGATCATATTTCCTTACCTGGAAAAGATAGGGATACTATGGCTCACCAATCATATCAATCCTGCGCAGGAGCATCTCGTAACTAATATCATCCGGCAAAAGCTTATCGTTGGTATTGAAAGTATAAACTGCGCTATAAAAGCGAATAAGACTGTTTTACTTTTTTTACCCGAAGGTGAGTACCACGAATTGGGCCTTTTGTTTATGAACTATCTTCTTAAAAGTAAAGGGGTAAATACCATTTACCTGGGTTGCAGTATTCCTATAAATGATATCGAATATGTTGCCAAACTAAAGAAGCCGGATTACCTGTATGCTCACCTGACCTCGGTGGGAAATAAATTCAACTTTGATAAATTCATAGGAATAGTCAGTAAAAAATTCATCGGTACCCCGGTAATTTTTTCGGGGCAGATTACGCATACCTATGAAAAGAAGATATTGCCGCCGATACACTTTAAAAAATCGTTTTCCGAGGCGATGGAATTCGTATCGGGTCTTTAACGCCTGCCTATACATTTTATATGTATTTTCTTTAGTTTCTAAATAATTGATACACAAATGTTTAATCTTTAACAAAATGCATTAAACAAAATACTGGATTTTATAAATCCATTTGTTTAATTTTGTCGTATAAATTATTAAACGCAAGTATAATGTCCTCAATAGAATTCGACCAGGTCCTCATCAGCAATACTGACTACCTCAGGCCTTTTGCTATGACCCTTACGAGGGATGCGGAATCAGCAAAGGATCTTTTACAGGAAACGCTTTACCGGGCACTGGCAAATAAAGAAAAATATCATGTAGGTACCAATATCAAGGCCTGGCTATACACCATCATGCGCAATGTATTTATCAATAATTACAGGCGCAATGCAAGGCAGAACACCATTTTTGACAATACGCCAAATGATTTCCTGCTTGACTATAACCAGTTTACTACGGCAAATGCCGCTGAAACAAACCTTTCTGTAAAAGATATCCAGCAGGCTGTTTATCATTTGCCCGAGATCTTTCGCAACCCTTTTCAACTGTATTTTGAAGGATTTAAATACCATGAGATAGCAGGCATCCTGGCCGAACCCCTCGGTACCATCAAAAGCAGGATACACTTTGCAAGAAAACTATTGAAACAGCAACTGACCAGGTTCTAAAATTATTGATAATACCCACTGGCACTGTTTTCTATTAAACCCAATACCCTTATTTTCGCACATTGAAAAAGGCAGTAATCATAGGAAGCGGCTTTGCGGGGTTATCTGCAGCCTCTTTTATGGCTAAAGCCGGTTGGGATGTAACGGTGCTGGAAAAACAAAGTACAGCAGGAGGCAGGGCAAGACAAATAAAAGCAGTAGGATTTACGTTTGACATGGGGCCCAGCTGGTACTGGATGCCGGATGTTTTTGAACGGTTCTTTAATTGTTTTGGCAAAAAAGTATCGGATTATTACCAGTTAAAAAGACTGGATCCATCTTACCGGGTTTATTGGAATGACGCCCCGATGGATGTGCCCGCAAACTATGAAGAATTAAAAAAGTTATTTGAAAGTATAGAACCCGGGAGCGGGGATCAGCTTGACAAATTTATGCAGGAAGCATTGTATAAATATGAAGTTGGTATCAATAAACTGGTTCACAAGCCCGGTCAATCATATTCGGAGTTTTTGGATTGGGATCTCGTTAAAGGTGTTTTTAAACTCGATGTGTTTACCTCGATGAAAAAACACATCAGCAAACATTTTAAGAACCCGAAGCTGCAGCAATTGCTGGAGTTCCCGGTTTTGTTCCTGGGCGCATTGCCTGAAAATACGCCCGCTTTATACAGCCTCATGAATTACGCTGATATAAAGTTGGGAACCTGGTACCCGCATGGGGGCATGTATAAGATCGTGGAAGGCATGTTCAGTGTGGCAGAAGAGCTTGGGGTAAAATTTATTTTTAACAGCGATGTGAATGAAATAAAAGTGGAACATGGTAAAGCAAAGCAGGTAATTGCCAACAAGGTAATGGCTTACGATGCTGATGTAGTGATCGGTGCAGCTGATTATCATTTTATTGAAACCAAACTGTTGCCGGAAAACTGCAGGAGTTATAGTGATGAATACTGGGATAAAAGAGTAATGGCGCCAAGTTGTTTATTGTACTATGTAGGGTTAAATAAAAAACTTAAGGGCGTTTTACACCATTCCCTGTTTTTCGACAGCGACTTTGAAATACACGGTAAAGAGATCTATACTACAAAACAATGGCCTACCGACCCTTTGTTTTATGTATGTATACCATCAGTAATGGATGAGACCGTGGCGCCCTGGGGGCATGAGAATATGTTTTTTTTGATCCCGGTAGCTACTGGTTTACAGGGAGATACCGAAGAATTGAGAGAGGCCTATTTTGAAAAAATACTGGAGCGTTTTGAGAAATATACAGGGCAAAGTATAAGAGAGGCGGTCATTTATAAGAAAACCTACTCGGTGAGTAATTTCGTAAATGACTATAATTCCTTTAAAGGGAATGCCTACGGATTGGCAAATACTTTAATGCAAACGGCAAATTTGAAGCCTGCGTGCAGAAGTATTAAAATAAAAAACTTATTTTACACCGGTCAACTAACTGTTCCCGGTCCCGGAGTGCCTCCCAGTTTAATAAGCGGAGAGGTTGTTGCCAAGGAGGCAATAAAGCACTTTGGGTAAGTATTTTTTGTTAATACCGGGCAGCCAGTCGGCGTTAAAGCATATCAACAAGATTAAAAACTGTATTTTAGCGATAAGTATCCGCTACGAGACAAACTTATAATTGAAAACGAAATTTGTAAAAGGAAATGATTAAGCTTTTCCATGATGTGAGCCAACAGTGCAGCAAAGCTGTAACTGAAAAGTACAGCACTTCTTTCAGTAGTGCTATTAAATTACTGCATCCCGAGTTGCGTGTCCCTATCTATAATATTTATGGATTTGTCCGCTTTGCGGATGAGATCGTGGATACTTTTCACCAATACAAAAAAGAAGAGCTGCTGACCGAATTCAAAAGAGATACTTATGCAGCTATTGAAAGAGGGATCAGTTTAAATCCCATTTTGCATAGCTTCCAGATCACCGTAAGGGATTATGATATTTCACATGAG
>Ga0193708_1000008_pt1 | contig 56688 bp, 80 predicted proteins | sample H3c1metaG_FD_160570 | JGI IMG/M metagenome (GOLD analysis project Ga0193708, IMG submission 160570) | Soil microbial communities from a riparian zone of the East river system, Colorado, United States - H3c1 | ecosystem: Environmental > Terrestrial > Soil > Riparian zone | place: USA: East River...
GGGCAAGACGGCTCAGTCTCGGGCCGTGCATGGGCGCTGGGGCTACGTAGGGAGAAGGGGTGATGGGTAGGCGCAAGACAGGAGACCCATGGCCCTGTACAGCTGAGGCCATTATCAAAGAGCGTGACGAACGGCGGCTGTCCTGGAAGCAGGTGGCCGTCAACGTGGGGCTCGATAACCCAGGGCAGGCTCGAGCAGCGTACGCCGAGCTCACCGGCCGCAACCATGCGACCAGCGCACCAATCGTGCAGCGTGCCCCTAAGGGCTTGGGTGGTCGCAGGACTGAGACGCCCGTATGGGACGACGACACAGACCAGGGCGTCATCGAGGCCAGGCTGAACGGACCGTGGGTCGAGGCAGCTGGCGAAGGCAAGAACTACAGGCCGGCGCACTGGGCGGGCTCCGCCATCAAGGTGCAGCGCAGCGTCAAGGGCCGGGAATGGTTCGAGGAGTTCATCGTGTCTAGGGCCGAGTCCTTCACGTACGGACCGGAGGGCGACCAGCCGCTACAGGTCACGGTTCTCGCTGACAACAGCGACCGAGCTCGGGGGTTCTACACCTTCCGGGTGAAGGACATCCTTGCGGTGGGCTGATCTCTCGAGTATAGTGAAGTCATGATCCACAGCATCAAGCGGGCCGGCTAGCCGCAGGAGGGGTGCGACTCCCCTCCGGCCCACGGCCAGGGATGCGGGTTCGAATCCCGTCCAGTCCACTACGAGGGCTGGTAGCTCAACTGGTAGAGTCTGGCGCACTTCTTAGACACAAGTAGAAAGCGCAACGAAGATGGACGATCCCAACGCAACAGAATTGGACAAGATGCTCCGCAAGGTTCAGGCCTTGCTGGCGAAGGCGGACGATCCCGCCGTGACCCCCGAGGAGTCGCAGTCGTTCCGGGCCGGCGCCGAGGCGCTGATGGTCAAGTACCGTATCGAAGAGTCGATGCTGGCAGCGGCCGCTCCGGTCGGCACGGGCCTTGCGCCTGTGTGGAAGACCTGGCATATCTGCTACTTCGACAACGAGTTCTCGCAGCAGTACCGCACGATCGCAAGTGCCGTCATCAACCACATCGGCGCACGTGCTGTCTTCACAACCGCCTACGTCCGCAACGAAGAGGGCACTGCCTCGACTATGTGGTGGGCTGCCGAAGTGGTCGGCTACGAGTCGGATCTGCTTTACGGCGAGATGCTGCTGACGTCAGCCATCATGGCCTTCGGCCATCTGCTTGAGCCCAAGTACACGGGCGAGGAGTCTGATCAGGTCAACGCCTACCGCATGCGCAAGGCCGGCATGGAAGGACGACGTATCGCCATGGCCCTGTGGGGTCGTGACGACAAGCACCTTCGCCCGAAGGCCCGCAAGCTGTACGAGACCGAGGCCATCGCTAGGGGCGAGAGCCCCAGGCATCTCATGGGCCAGGACGTCAGCGTGAAGACCTGGCGCAAGTCCTACGCAGACGGCTTCGCAGACGAGCTGTACTGGCGGCTCATGCGCAGCAAGATCGAGGCCCCGAAGGGCACTGAGCTCGTACTGTCGGGTCGTGTAGAAGCTGTCAGCGAGGCCTTCTACGAGAAGTACCCTCGGTACCGCCCAGCCCCTGACCCTGCCGGCACCATCGGTACTGGTCACGACACGTGCAAGAAGTGCGCCAAGGCCAAGTCCGGCTACTGCCGTGAGCACGCCTGGATGAAGCCCAGCTACAGCCAAGGTCCCAAGGTCAACCTCACAGCCCGAGCTCGTGGCGCCGAAGCTGCCAGCACGGTCGACCTGGGTACGCAGGAGCGACTCTCGTGAACAGGTCGCTACGTCGGGGTCAGGTCCGCATCGTTGCTGGCCTGGCCCTGCTGGCGCTTGGCGCCATCCATGTCGGTACGTGGTGGGTCTGCGACAACACTCCTGTAGGGGATGTGATGATGACTACGGTCTCAAACCATCTTGCCGATCAGCCTTCGCATGAGCTAGGGTGAGGACATGAGCGCAGCACCCACCACCAAGTTCATGCCACGCAAGCCTGACGACCTGCCCAAGATCGCAGAGGAGAGAGAGCACTTGGCCAGAGCCGACAAGTCCATCGCACTGGCGGACATGCTTCAGGGCAAGGGCATGACGTCCATAATGGCAGCAGTCCTGAACGACCAGGGATGGCGGGCAGCTGCGATGCTGGCTGGCGTGCGGCTTACCACCACTCGCACCAGGAAGCTGCCTCATGTCTCCCGCCCCACTCGCTCCGCAGTGGTGGCCATCCTGGCGGACCGTGAGCGTCGTGCTGACCGTCTGGCCGAGCTCCGGACCGTGCCCATGCCGAAGCGGCCGTTCTGATGGACCACTACCGTAGGCCACTTCTTCTTGAAGTTCTCATCTACCACCAGCCGATGAAAGACAACTCGTGCCTCTGCGGTTGGGCTGTGTTGGGGGCGTCGCACCCCGAACACGTGCTAGACGTCTACGAGATCGCAATCGGGATGAGGCAGTCCGATGGATAAGTGCAAGTGGTGCGGTTGGGTAGTCAAGCGACATGCTGTCTTCGGATGGGTGCATGAGGCCACAGCCAACACGAACGGTCGGACCACTTGCTGTGGCGGCAAGCACGTAGCTACTCCGGAGGTGGCTCATGGATGAACGCAAGGTCCACGACATGCCTGAGGGGCCTGGCTACAAGCTGCGTGCGGTCTGCACGGAGCTCGCCCTGCTGACTGGCTGGAACATGACCTTCTGTAGGATGAAGCCCGAGCACGGTGGCAAGTGGTGCCTAGTCCTGAACTGCGAACGTGACGGTAGAGAGTCCATCATCAAGGTGCTGTGAAGGTCATCCTTGTGGGATATCCATCGTGGGTGTATGGTGGAGTCATGAGCGCAACCACCACCCGAGGCACCCAGTGCGGGAACTGCAAGCAGTACCACTCCGGTGCCGCAGAAGTGAAGGCCTGCTACATGGGCCAGACTGAGACTGACCAGGTGTTCGACAGCATCGCCGCCACCCTCCCGGCTGCCATGCGCACCCCTGCCAGCTACCCGCTCCACAAGGAGGCCTACGACCCGGTCAAGGGGGACGTTCACTTCCTGGACGGTCTGTACTACCGGGTTCACTCGGCGCAGGGGACCGGCAACAAGTACGCCTGTGTGTGGGACGCCACCGAGAAGTTCGTGTACGCCCGAGGTATGATCCGTCGGCTGTCCAAGCGCACCATCGTGACGGCGGAGCAGGCCAAGGCCTTCGGCGACATGACCGAGCGGTGCTGCTTCTGCTCCACGAAGATCGACACCCCGGAGTCCACAGCAGTCGGCTACGGCCCGATCTGCGCCGGCAAGCACGGGCTCCCCTGGGGCTGACCCACAACAAGCAGAGCAAGGCCCCGGGTACCAAGTGACCCGGGGTCGCTCTGTGTACAGCCTGACCAAGCACATCGGTTCTGAGAGGACCTGAGATATGGCCTTTAACGGCAGCAAACCCCATACCGACCATCTGTATCGGGAGATAAGGAACCAACAGCTCAGCGACCCCCTGCTCGGAGATGTCTACGAAGCCTTGTACGAAGCCGAGAATCGTCTGCGTGACGGCTTCTACGAGGTAGATGCCATCGACATGCCCTTCCCGATCATTCGCTTCGGAGCTCTGCCACGCAACCGGCTGGCTGAGTACATCATGTTCGATGGCATCTTCTGGACGGTCATCACGATCGACCCAGCCAAGCACCGCACGGCTGCCGGAGCTGTGGAGTACCTGGCTCACGAGATGACGCACATGTGGATGGACTGGCTGGGCTATCCGATGGCGAACAACTATCACGACAAGACCTTCCACGAGACCATGGCGAGCTATGGGATCTCCACGTCTGGCCGGTTCGGAGATCACCGGGGCTACATAGGCGACGTTTGGGAGAACTGGCTGAAGAACAACGACGACTTGAAGCTCGACCAGTTCCTGCTGTCAGACGAACCCCAGCTCAAGCGCAGACTGAACAAGTGGGCGTGCCCGGTCTGCGGCTTCAGCTTCCAGTCACGTCGGACCGACGTCATCGTCAGGTGCCAGCACTGCCTAGAAGATGACGAACTTCTAGGTAAGGATGGCGCTCGGATGGAAATGGTGTAGGGTAGAGGCATGGCAGTTCAAGTTGAGGTGCAGGGCAAGCGCATCCGGGTCGACTGGTCGGCCCCGACAAGTGCGCAGTGGAAGACCATCCTGACGGTCATGAAGACCGTGCCGGCACGACGCTTCCACCAGGACGAGAAGTACTGGACGGTCCCCCTGGACATGCAGTCGTGCCGTGACCTTCGAACAGCCTTCGACGCATTCGACCTTCAGATCGGCCCTGCGCTACGCAGCTGGGCAACCGAGGCCAAGCGGGCGGAACAGCGGCTAGGGAGCCTCAGCGCCAACACAGCGGGGCGTCTGGCCAACCTGCCGACCGAGCTGCCGTTCCTGTATCGGGCGCTGTACCTGGGTCCTCTCTACAAGAACGCAACGAAGGAGCTGGGCTACTCTGATGGCCAGCTGAACTACGCCGCCTCCCTCTTCTCCGCAGTGACAGGGGTTGACTTCTGGGATGGCGACCACGGCAGCTACCAGACCGCAGACGTTCGGTTCATGTCTGACAGTCCGGCGCCCGGCAACTTCAACCATCAGGGGCTAGGCAAGACGCCCGAGACCATCGGGGCTGTCTGGGAGGCCGGGCTTCAGGTTGGGTCGCATCTTGTCTTGACCCCCAGTGCTGCGGTGGAGAGCGTGTGGGGCGAGGAGCTCCGGTACTGGCAGCTGGACAGCTTCAAGTACAACGTGGATGTGTTCACGTGTACCGGCAACCGGGCCAAGCGTGAAGAGACCCTGCGGCTGTTCGCTGCCAGCAAGGCTGACGTGAAGTGGTTGGTGGTCAACCCTGCCATGGTCATGTGGAGGAAGGACCCCACGCACAAGGCCAAGCACATCGTGCAGGCCACCCCCAAGAACAAGCCGCCGAAGAGTGCCTGCCGTTGTGGGAAATCCAAGTCGGCGCACTGGCACTACGAGACGTCGTATCCCATCATCGACAAGACGCCTTGGACCACGATCACCAACGACGAAGCGCACAAGGGCGGCAACGTTCGGAACCACCGTTCGATCAGTGGCCGGGCCATAAACGACCTGGTAGGTGGCAAGAAGCAGGTTCTCACAGGGACGCCGATGAAGACCTTCGGCGCCGACATCTGGGGCATCCTGCACTTCCTGCGACCGGACGTGTTCACGTCGTTCTGGAAGTTCGCAGAGTCGTACTTCACGGTCGATAAGGAAGAGTTCGGATGGACCGTGGGAGGACTGCGTAAGGGACGTGAGGGGGACTTCTTCAAGCTGCTCACTCAATACGCCCTGCGCCGGACCAAGAAGGACGTTCTGAAGTGGCTGCCCGACAAGCAGCACGTAGACGTGTGGGTTGAGCTCGAGGGCAAGCAGGCCAAGCAGTACCGAGACATGGAGGCCAACGGGTTCGTAAGCATCGATGGCGCCAACGTCAGCAGCACCAGCATCCTGGCCGAGTTCACAAGGCTCACCCAGTTCGCCCGCACGCTGTGCTCGGTCAAAGACGGCCAGGTGATGCCGCTGGTGGAAGGCGCCAAGGTTGACGCCCTGATGCAGAAGCTGGACGAGGCTGGCATCCTGTCTGGCACCAGCTCAGATCAGACCGTGATCTTCTCAGAGTCCCGCAAGGTCATAGACGGACTAGCAGACCATCTTGAGTCGCTGGGCGTCAGCGTGGGCCGTGTGACGGGTGCTGCTGGCAACGTGAAGGACCGGCCGCAGATGGTGCGTGACTTCCAGGAGGGCAAGGTACAGGTCATGTGCATCGTGACCACTGCCGGAGGTGTTGCGCTCACTTTGGACGCCGCAGACACTGCCCACTTCCTTGAAGATCCGTGGGCGCCGGACGAAGCTGAGCAGGCAGAAGACCGCATCCACCGTGGGTCTCGGATGCACCAGGTCACTATCTATCACTATCGGGCCAAAGACACCATCGATGAGTACCGCCAGGAAGTCTCTATTGGTAAGGATAACCAGCAGAAGTACATCTTGGATGTCCGTAGAGTGATGCTTGACCGTATCAAAGACTCCAAATAAAGTCGCCTCCATTACGTGTGTGCGCTCACGTACGTACAGGGTGACTACTAAACCACTATAAGGCCAGAAATGATATGGTTAGTTAGTTAGTTATATAGTTAGAAGTTAGAGAGACTTACCTAACTAACCATATGAATTTCAAGTAGTAGAGTCCGGCTGGTGGCCCTTGTACGTACGTGAGTGCGAAGGGCAGCTCGAAGGTTAGGTAAATAGCTCTGCTAGAAATACCTGCAATGCGGGTTGCTCATGTGGTTGGTCTTCTGTAAGGTTGCCTCCGTCAGGACTACACGGAAGGAATGGAAAGTTGGCAGAGGAAGTCGAAGAGGTCGAGGAGGACGAGGAGGAAGCGCAGCTTCCCGGCGCCCGGTCTCGTACCTGGATCCACGAAGGCCAGGTTGCCTGGATCAACGAGCAGTACGGCATCGACCTCGACAACGGCTTCACGGCCGCCGAGATCGTCACAGCCGCCTACGCCACCCGAGTGGACTGGCGCAAGTCGGACGAGTACGACGTCCTCATGTCAGAGCACGCCGAGGAAGCCGCCGAGGCCAAGGAGGCTGCCAAGGCTGCCGCCGAGGAGAAGCGGGTGGCTCGTGAGGCCGAGGCTGCCGAGAAGGTTGCCAAGAAGGCAGCTGCCGCCGAGAAGGCCGAGAAGGCCGAGAAGCCTGCGGCCAAGAAGGCGTCCGCCCGCAAGGGTGCTGCTGCCAAGAAGGCCGCTGCTCCCGCCAAGCGAGCGGGCCGTCGTGGTGCCGCCAAGCCTGCTTCGGAGGATGACCCCTTCGAGTAGGACACAGTTTGCGTCAGGTCGGGGCGGTCCGCCTCCCGTGCCGGCTTGACGCATGTTGCAGCTCAGCTGGTCCCAGTAGCTTGAGCGCAGAGAAGGCCCCGGTTCATGTTGGTGTAGTTGCGCTCGCCAACGTGGCCCGGGGCCTTCGCAACTCACCATGGTTGCGGGGTCGGTGGGCCGGTGGTACGTTGCCGGCAAGCCCCAGGGCCGGACAGTTGAGCTCCGGGAATCGACCGCCCTGGACGCAGCGGTGCGATTGCTCAACTGCCGGCCCTGCCCCCTTAGGAACCTTAGGAGACATAGCTTGTCCACTGCCCAGGAGGCACCGCAGCAACTGGTGACCATCCGCAACAGTGAGCGGACCACATGGCGTCGTTGCCGCCAGAAGTGGCATTGGTCGTACCGCAAGGGACTCGAGCCCAAGAAGGTTGGGACGGCTCTCACCTTCGGCAGCATGGCCCATAAGGCTCTCGAGCTGTGGTACCCGCCAGGCACTGAGCGTGGCATCCATCCTGCCGAGACCATGTCCGCACTGATCGACGAACACCACGAGCTGTTCAGTCAGTGGGACGAGGACGGCAACAAGGTGCCTGCCAGTGAGCTGGGACTGGCCATGATGAATGGCTACGTGGACGAGTACGGGCTGGACAAGAAGATTGAGATCATCCACCCCGAAGAGCTGTTCCAGATCGACGTGTACGACCGCAAGGGACGGTACCTCTGCACGATGGTTGGGCAGTTCGATGCACTGGGAATCAACCTGCGTACCGGCCGCATGATCATCCTCGAGCACAAGACCGCCAAGACCATTGAGCAGGTCCGCCTCAACAGTCAGTACGGAGAGCAGGGGCTGTCGTACTGGTGGTCAGCGACGTTGTGGCTCCGGCACAAGGGCTTCCTGAAAGCCGACCAGTTCATTGACGGCATCCTGTACAACTTCCTCCGCAAGGGCCTGGCTGACGACCGAGCTAAGGACCCGATGGGCAGAGCGCTGAACAAGCCGGGGAAGGACGCTCTGAAAGCAGCGTGCGCCACAGCTGGGCTGCCCATAAGCGGCACCATGGAGGCACTGACGGACCGTCTGATGCTGGAAGGCGGCTTCTCCGAGATGGAGATAGCCGAGCTGGGCGAGGTGTCCAAGGTCCAACCGTCCCCGCTGTTCCATCGTCAAGAGGTGCCGCTCGACCCGGTCCACATGGACATGTTCTACAAGCGGTTGCAGCGGGAGTGCCGGGAGATCGTGCTGGCCAAGAACGGCCGGCTTGACATCTACAAGAACCCAACTCGTGATTGCGCTTGGGATTGCAGCTTCCGGGACGTGTGCGAGGTCCATGAGATGGGCCAGGACTTCAGCATGATGTTGGAGTTCGACTTCAAGAAATGGGACCCGTACCAGGATCACTATCTGGAACTGGAGAACGCCTGAATGTCAGTTCATCTCATAGGGCCAGATGGTCGGCCTAAGTGCGAGGCAATGGTGCGTAGGGACGGCATGACGGACAGTGAGTTCTGGGAGGACGTCTTCCATCCCGATGGGGTTCCTGACTTTGACATCCCAGAAGACGACCTTCCCGAGACGGCCCTGGGTTCTCCGTGCCCGGAGTGTGGGCAGGTCGGGGCTTGTTCATACGACGCCGAAGGGCGAGCAATGATCCACGTGGTTCAAGAGGATGACGGCTGATGGCCCGCCCCACTTCTCTCCGCAGTCTCTCCGAGGGCGTCAAGACCAGCATCAACATGATGGTGTACGCCTATCCCGGAGTAGGTAAGACTCCTTTCTGGGGTACGGGCGGCAAAGAACTGGTGCTGATGGATAGCGACCACGGCACAGAGTCAGCCATCGCAACGGGCAGTCAGTCGGACTCAGTCTCGGTCTATGACTACGCCGCACTTGACGAGGTCTACGACTACCTACGTCACGACGAACACGAATATCGCTGGGTGTCATGGGACAGCCTGACGCTGTTCATGGATCGGTCGTTGATTGACGACATCACAGCCGACGCACATGCTGCCAACCCAAAGACGCAGTCTCCCTGGGTGCCGTCACGCCGGGAGTACATGATCCAGCAGTCACGGGTCAGCGAGGCCATCCGCAAGTTCTGTGGGCTGCCCATCCACTTCGGGGTCAGCTGCCACGTCACGACCGACGCTGACAACGAGGGCACGCTGATGTATGTGCCCTTGATACCAGGTCAGAAGGGAGAGCTCAGCACCAAGATCCGGGGCTACATGAACGTGGTGGGCTATCTGTCCACGACGCCCCGGGGCACGTTGCGGATGCTGACAAGAACCAGCAACAACTACTTCGCACGTGACAGGTTCGGGGCCTTGCACACCAACACGGCCAAGGGCCTGCGTTACCACATCGACAATCCAACTGTTCCCATGTTGGAGCAGATGATCAAGGAGAAGCTAGTTGGTCAAGATCGTACTCAAGGCCGGCAAAGACGCCGTCGAGCAAGCTGAGAAGTTCGGCGACTTCGAGAAGATCAAGCCGGGCACGTACCGCATGGTCGTCGCAGAGATCAACGCCGGGCACAGCAAGGGTGACGACGGCAAGCCGGACAAGAAGCGTCCCCGCTTGGAGTTCGTACTCAAGCCCTTCTCCGAGGATCGAGAGGGCAAGGTCAAGTTCAAGGCCAACTACGGCCAGCTCTGGGACTACTGCCGTCTCGATGAAGACGTGCAGGAGGCCAAGCGTGCGCAGTGGGCCATCGCCCTGGGTGCCACGCCCAACCGCCAGGGCAACGTCAGCCTGAGCATCGAGAACGAGCCCGACAAGCCGGGCACGGACATCGGCAAGCACGTCATCGCCCGTGTCAAGGCTGGCGAGAACCAGGAAGGCGACTACAAGCCGGAGATCGCCAACGTCTGGCCGGTCAAGGCGGGCGCCGAAGGTGACGAGGCCTTCGATGAGGAAGGCGAAGACGACGCCGAAGAAGAGGACGAGGGCGAAGAGGAAGACAGCGCCAACCCGTTCGGCGACGAAGACGAGGCCGAAGACGACGAGCTGCTGACTGCCGACAGCCTCGAAGCCATGGATCTCAAGGAGCTTGGCGGCATCGCTGGCGAGTTCGACCTGGACCCCAAGGAACACATCGTCCGCAACCGGGCCAAGAAGGTCGACTCCGCCAAGACCAAGAAGGCTCTCATCGACGCCATCCTGGAAGCGCAGGGTGCCGAGCCGGACTTCGAAGAGGACAACAGCGAGGACCCCTTCTAGTCCGTTGGCCGTGGTGGGTCGGTAGCCTACGCTCTGGGCTGCCGACCTGCCGCCTACTTAGGAGCCTTTATGGACGATGAAGACACTTACGAAGCGTGGGATACAACCACCACGCACCTAGCCGCATATCTCGTTTACTGCGGCCACCAGCTCGAGGAAGTGGAGTGGGACGAGGACGCCGGTCCTGGCGGCACCGGTAAGTTCGTGTTCGAGAAGAACCTGAAGCTGCTCGAAGATGTTGCCAGGGAGGCATCCAACCGGGCACGTGTTGATCCAGGCAAGTTCAGCAGGTGCTACGGCCAGGTTCGTAATGTGATGCTGGATGCAAGGGCCAACGCTAGGCGCTTGAGCCAGACGGCATAGGTCATGGCCTATGAGAAACTGAAGGATGCGCTCCGGCCCTATGTGACGGGTGGAGTAGGCTCCGATGGTGAACAACGTCTTCGATGCCCCAACCCGGACCACCCGGACCGGCAGGCCAGTGCGTCCATCAACTGGGACAAGAAGGTTTGGCACTGCATGGGGTGCGACAGCTCTGGGACGCTGCGTGCCTTAGCTGGGCTGCTACGGCGGAGCGGTGCGACCACGACCAACGGCAACGGCCAGCACGCCGAAGTCATCGACATCAAGACCAAGCGCAAGCGGACGACGTCGGGCGTCCCGACTGAGATTATAAGCGAGGACCAGATCTCTCGCTACATCAGGTTCCTGCGCAACGAACCAGAGTTGCTGCGCTACCTGACAGAAGATCGTGGACTGACACAGGACACCCTTGACACCTGGGAGATCGGCTACGACGCCAGGCGTCAGCGATACACGATACCGATCCGAGACCGCATGGGGACGCTGGTCAACATACGAAGGTACAGCAGAACCACGCAGCCGAAGATGAAGAACGCTGCCGGCCATGGGGACCCACCCCGCCTCTTCCCGCAGGACAACCTTCAGTCCGACACGGTCATAGTCTGCGAGGGAGAATGGGATGCCCTGCTGTCAACGCAGATGGGGTTCCCGGCTGTCACCGGTACGCATGGAGTCAGCACCTGGCTTGGTTCCTGGAACAAGTTCTTTAGGAGGAAGACCGTCTATGTCTGCTTCGACAACGACGACGAAGGGCGGCTCGGGGCGCTCCGTGTGGCCAAGGCGCTCGGGAGTGTGGCGAAGAGTGTTCGACTTGTTCGGCTTCCGGTTGAGCGTGACCATGAGGATCTATCCGATTGGTGGATGGCGTATGGTGGTAGCGGCAAGCACTTCCAAGCACTTCTGGATGACAGCTCCACAATGGACGAAGGAGTTCAAGGGCTTCCGGGGGACCTGCCATCACCTACGCCAGTAGAAGTTCAGGTCATTGGGTCCATGGACTCACGAACCAACGGCAAGCCCTTGGTGATGACAGCCACGATCACAGGTCGCAAGAACCCCACCTACAGCGTGCCGCATCAGGCGCATCTCACATGCACGCTGGACGCAGGCCCGAAGTGCAAGCACTGCCCTATGGCAGAGGAGCACGCCGGGTCCGTGACCATGACGGTACGGCCCGACAACGGCCCGATGATCGCACGCTTGATCGACCAGAACGAGACCCGTGTGCTGAACATACTGCGGGAGGAAGTGGGGGCGCCGAAGTGCAGTAGGTTTAGCTATGATGAAAAGAAGTCGGTAAGCCAGACGGTCGAGGAGCTCTTCGTAACTGGCAGCGTTGACACCAGAAACGACAGCGAGGAAGCCGACTACACCCAGCGTCGTATCTACAACGTCGGGGCCTACGACACCAAGACAAACATGGTGGCCAGTGTTGTTGGCACCACGGTTCCCAGTCCGAAGGACCGGCGCAACGAGTTCTTCGCTTCGTCACTTGACGAGTCCATCACCAGCATTGACAGCTTCAAGGTGGACTCTGACACGGTCAAGCGGCTAAGAGTCTTCCAGCCCAAGGGCAAGCAGTCTCCACTTGACAAGTGTATGGAGATAGGAAAGGACTTAGGTGATAACGTCACTGGCATTACTGGTCGGGACCGGATGCATGTTGCTATGGATCTGGCGTATCACAGTCTTCTTCACTTCCCACTAGATGGAAAGGTCATCACCCGGGGATGGATAGAGTTCCTTGTCGTTGGGGATACCAGAACTGGGAAGAGCGAGACTGCGCACGGGTTGGCTCAGCACTACGGTCTTGGGCATGTTATCGGTTGCGAGTCAGCCACGTTCGCTGGGCTCGTTGGCGCAGTCAAGCAGGTATCGGAAACGTGGGTGATCCAGTGGGGCGAGATCACTATCAACGACCGCAGGTTGGTTATCTTGGACGAGGTCTCGGGCCTGTCTCAAGACATCATCGGGCAGCTGAGCGACATCAGGAGCCGGGGCGTCGCACAGCTGACTAAGGCCGAGTCCCAGATGACCCGAGCTCGGTGCCGCATGATATGGGTAAGTAACGCCCGGCGTTCAAGGTCAAGCGAAGTGAACAAGATAGACGGTATAGACGTCATAGAGGATCTGATAGGCAATCCCGAGGACATCGCACGCTTCGACATAGCCATGAGCGTGGCCGGGGATGACGTTGACAACAAGACCATCAACACACCACATCGCCAGAAGGTCCCTCACGTCTACACAGCCGAGCTGTGCCGTGAGCTGGTGTTGTGGGCGTGGTCACGTACCGCCAATGATGTGAAGTGGGACACAGACGCATACGAGGCCGTCTTCAGGGCAGCTGAGTGGATGGGCAAGCGCTACGTAGACGTGCCCCCTCTTGTCCAGCGCACCAACGTTCGTGAGAAGATCGCACGTATAGCCGTGGCCTTTGCTGCCCGGACCTTCAGCACTACTGACGGTAACGACTTGGTGGTGAAGCTTGCACATGTAAGAGACGCAACCAACTTCATGGACAAGCTGTACAGCTATGAGAACTTTGGGTACTACCGGCTGAGCCAGCGCATCAAGCAGAACCGTAAGGTTGCTAGGAAGAACATCGGCAAAGTTAGGCTCTGGCTCCAAGAGAATCCTAAGCTGTTGGACTTCTTGCTCAACCGTCGTACCTCCTTCCGTGCGCAGGATATGAAGGAAATGATGGGGGTTGATGACAGCTATGTGCAGTACGTACTTGCGAGGCTGTCAGACGTCCGCATGATCGACAAGCAGATGGCTCAGATCGTAGTGACGCCTGAGCTCCACAAGTTACTAAGGGAGATGGAGAAGTCATGAACCCAGAAGACATGAAGGACAAGGTCTGTGATGTGTGCGAGGAGACCAAGCGCTTCGACAAGGTCCGCAAGATCTACAACGGAGAGGGCATCAGCTTGGTCTGCGAGACCTGCGCCGGTTCCGGTCGCATGAACGAGGTGCTCCATGCCGACAACGGATGAGCCGACCGTAGCCATCCTGGGCTGTGGGCCTGCCGGGCTCATGGCCGCTCACGCATGCGCCCTGTCCGGCGTCCGGCATGCCGTCTTCAGCAAGCCCCAGCACTCGGTTCTTGGGGGAGCGCAGTTCCTCCACTCGCCCATCCCCGGCTTGACCGACCAGCTCCCTGAGGCAGTCGTCAACTACTGCGTCATTGGTGATGCCGCCACCTATCAGGCCAAGGCCTATGGGCAGGGGCATCAGCCGTCGTTCGTCAGCTTTGACAACGTCTCCAACCGATCGACCCAGCCTGCCTGGAACTTGGTCAGTGCCTACAGCAAGTTGTGGGATGCGTACGAGAAGACAATCAACGACTTCACGGTCAAGGCCGAGCACCTGACCGATGGCACATTCGATCAGTTCGACCTGGTCATCAGCAGCATCCCGAGGCCGTTCCTGTGCAAGCAGCAGTCATCGTCTCCGGCAGATCAGATGCCCAACGGCCACGTGTTCAACTACCAGACCATCAAGATCATGCCGGGGCAGTGCTTCGTGCCCGATAGCTGGCATGGTGGGCCTTCAAACATGCACATCTTCTACAACGGCAGCCCCGGGCAGTCGTGGTACCGCTCGTGCAACCTGTGGGGCCATCGGTTCACTGAGTTCGGTGCGCACCTGTCGTTGCCTTACGACGGCATCAAGACTGCACGCAAGCCGCTGACCCATAACTGCGATTGCCATTCGGACAGCGACAAGTTGATGTTCGTCGGCAGGTACGGCAAGTGGCAGAAGGGCGTGCTGACCCATGGCGCCTTCCTCGATACCGTAGACATCTTGAACACGAGGGGGCTTGCCAAGAATGTTGTGTAGCAATTGCTCACGACCAGTGCGTCCGGTCGTTGCGTTGGACATCGACGGCACGCTGGCCCAGTATCACAAGCAGTTCGTCACCTTCGCCGCCACGTATCTCAACAGATACGACGAGCTGGTTCGCTGGCTGACCTACGACGGCGCCAAGGAAATGTCGGACTTCATGGAGTTGCCAAAGGAGACGTATCGGCAGATCAAGCTGGCGTACCGGCAGGGGGGCAACAAGAGATGGATGGAGCCGTTCAAGGAGGCCGCTGGCTTCGTCATGCTGGTACGTGAGCTCGACGTGGAGCTGTGGATCACCACGACCCGGCCATGGCAGCGGCTGGACAACATCGACCCTGACACCCAGGAATGGCTGAGGCGCAACGCCATTCTTCATCACGGCTTGATCTACGACGAGGACAAGTACCATAGGCTCGTTGAGATCGTGGGGCCTGACCGGGTCGTAGCCGTGCTGGAAGACGACTACGAGCAGTACCTCATAGCGGAGCGGCTGGGCCTCCACCCTATTCTCCGCAGGACGTCGTTCAACCGGCGTGTGCCGCTGCCGGGAAGGCCAGTGGAGGCCATGACCTTCGCCGATGCGTACGCATTGATCGAGCAGGCTGTCAACGCCTGGAAGAAGGAGAAGACAGATGCGTGAGTTCGATTGCGAGGATGCCATCAATGGCCTGGGAGGACTGGGGTTCTCGGGCCGTGTGTCGGACAACCACGACCATCACGAACACATGAAGGTACTGGCCAAGGTGATGGCCGTGTACGTGGAGCGCAACGCCAAGTACCACAACACCTGGGAGCAGTACGGAGCTCTGGCCCAGCTGGTCCGTGCTGCCCAGAAGGTCGACCGACTCATGGCCATGTGGTGGTTCGAGGAGTACCCGGGCTCGGACCCCGAGGCCAGACCGAACCGTGTTCCCCTGACGGAAGAGGATCTGGACGACGCCGAGGACGCCATCAACCATCTGATCTTCTTCATGCGCTGCGCCAGGGCCGGCAACCTGTTCGGCAGCAAGCCCGATCGGCCGCACCCTCTCCAGAAGAAGGTTCTCTTTGATGTTGGGGAGGATCCTGGTATGCCGGAGGTCACCAGGCAGCTTCGTGAAGAGATCCCACGCACATTGTACTTCTGGGAGCCGCCCAGTGAGGGTAGCTAACCAGTTCTACTGGCAAGAGTTCGCTCGATGTAAAGGCTTAGGGCCTGACGTGTTCTATCTTGATAAGGGCGGAGACGTCAATAGGGCGAAGGGCATATGCTCAACCTGTCCGGTCCGTCAGGTGTGCTATGACTATGCCCTGAACAATGAGAGGTTTGGGATATGGGGAGAGGCAAGTGCCAAGCAGCGCAAGCAGGCACGTAAGGAACTGAGAGAGGCGTCATAGTGGGACCCCACAACCTCAAGGCTTGGGACACTGGGGAAGTGAAGTCGTCCAGGGGCACGGCTATCTTCTGTTCCCTACATCATCATTCGACCTTCTCCTACTTGGACGGCTACGGCACCCCCGAGGACCACGTTCGGGCAGCAGCCGAGCTCGACATGTACGCAATGGCTCTGACTGAACACGGCAACGTGACGTCGCACGGCCAGCTCGAGAGGGCAGCTGACAAGTACAACGTCAAGCCGATCTTCGGATGCGAGTTCTACTGCGGGGACATAGGCGAAGGCGCAACCCAGAAGAAGAACCATCTGACCGTGCTAGCCGTGGACCAGGCCGGCTATCGCAACCTGCTGCGCATGATCAGTGAGGCATGGGCCAAGGGTTTCTACTACCAGCCGACCATAGACGGCGCCATGCTGAAGGAGTACAACGAAGGGCTCATCGTGATGTCGGGGTGCCAGGGTTCACTACTGGCTACGTCCCTGATCGGAGGCAAGAACATTGAGCCTGAGGACGCCAGCTACGACCGAGCTCGTGGTGTAGCCAGACGCTTCAAGGATCTGCTAGGCGACCGGTACTACCTGGAATGCCAGGCCTTCCCCGAGCTCGACAAGACCAAAGACATCAACGCCGGGTTACGGCAGATAGCTTCTGAGCTCAGCATTCCCTTAGTGGCAACGCTGGACGCTCACTACACGGCGCCGGCTGAAGGCAGGATGCAAGCCATCCTCCACAACGTACGTGCGGGACACAGGAAGACTCTCGAGCAGCTAGATCAGTCCTGGGGCTACGACGTACCGCTGTGCCCACTGAGTGATAAGGACGTCTATCAGCGGCTGCGTCATACCGGTCTGTCCAGGGTCGAAGCAGAGGGCGCCGTACGCAACACCAGGGTCATAGCAGAGCGTTGTTCGGTCCGACTGCCCAAGGTGGCCAATCTGCGCTATCCGTTGCCGCCCGGAGTGCCGGACAGTTTGACGCTGTTCCGCAAGTGGGTGAACGATGGCTGGAAGTTCCGGGGCTTTCCCACGCTCCCTCCCGCAGAACAGCGGCGCTACATCGACCAGGCCAAGTATGAGATGGCCATGATTGAGGAGAAGGACTTTGTCGACTACTTCCTCCATACCGCAGACGCCGCCGTCTATGCTAAGGATATGGGAATCCCTGTCGGCCCAGCCCGGGGGTCTGCGGCCGCTAGCCTCGTGTGCTATCTACTTCGTATTACAGAAGTCAATCCCATGCTCTTCCCTACCCTTCTGTTTGAAAGGTTCATCGACAAGAACCGCCACGACCTGCCCGATATTGATCTGGACTTCGATGATGAGCTCAGGTATCTCGTACGTGACTATCTCGCCGAGAAGTACGGGCAAGACCGAGTTGGGAACATAGGGACGTTCACTCAGTACAAGGGCAAGAACAGTCTTGACGATGTCCAGCGTGCCGCTTATCCAGATGACTGGGAGTGCAAGCGTGCGGTGGAGACTGTCAAGTCTCTACTGATAGAGCGCCGACCTGGCGACCTGCGGACCAACGCCACCATTGAAGACAGCATAGAAATGTTCCCTCAGGTTGCCGAAGTGTTTGAGAGGTATCCAGAGCTATGGCGTGCTACCGACTTGGAGGGAAACGTACGAGGTTTCAGCGTTCACGCCGCCGGACTTGTCGTTGCAAACGAACCGCTCAGCAACTTCTGCGCCATGTACGTGCGGACAGATGCAGACGGCAAGGTCAAGCTAGACGAGTCGGGCGAGCAGATGATGGTGGTAAGCCTTGACAAGATAGATGCCGAGTACATGGGTGCTATGAAAGATGACTTTCTAGGGCTGAAGACCATGGCCATGGTCCGCATAGCACTTGAGAACATTGGTATGTCTCTCAACGATCTGTACAACATTCCCCTTGACGACGAGATCACCATCGATGGCTTCCGACGGGGCGACGTCATCGGAGTCTTCCAGTACGACGGCAGGGCTACGGCTCAGGTGAACGCCGGCGTCAAGCCCGACAACTTCTTTGAGATCGCTGACATCAACGCACTGTCCCGACCTGGCCCGCTTCACTCAGGGGCTACCGGGCAGTACATCGACGTCAAGCACGGCCGAGCTGAGCCGATGCACTATCACAAGATCATTGACGACATCACGGTACACACTCAGTATCAGGTCGTCTATCAGGAACAGATCCTACAGATCGTGAGGGACCTTGGCGGATTCTCCTGGGAAGAGGCGGCCCGTATCCGCAAGATCATCAGCAAGAAGCGGGGAGAACAAGAGTTCAACACCATGCGAGCCAAGTTCAAGTCCGGAGCAGCCAAGCACGGACTCGACTCTGAAGATGCAGATCGTGTGTTTAGTATGTTGGCAACGGCAGGAGCGTACGCCTTCAATGCTGCGCATTGTGTCTCATACGGAATGCTTGCGTACTGGACCATGTGGCTCAAGCAGCATCACACAACCGCCTTCTATGTAGCTTGCCTGACCAAGTATAAGGATAAGAAGAACCGATTACTGAAGCGCTTCGAATCCAAGATCAACTACATCCTTCGTGACGCCAAGGCGCACGACATCGAGATACAACCTCTGACTCCGTACTGCGAGGCGGAGTGGAGTGTGACAGGGCCGAAGTCCATCGTGCCGGGCTTCTGTCAAGTACCGGGTATAGGCTCAAAGACAGCAGCCAACATCCTCAACACCCCTGATCTTGAAACCTGGGAAGACTTCATTCAGGTCAAGGGCATCGGAGCCAAGACGGTTGATCTGCTGTGGGACTTCGCCGAGAACCCGGACCCCTTCAACCTCAATGAGCTGGAAGAACGCATCACGCCAGTGCGCAAGCAGCTGACCCTCAAGGGCGGAGTGTGGGCCACGGACTACGAGGGCGTGTTCACAGGCGTGCCGGAGCAGTCCTATCGGCTGCCACGCCCCACCCACCGCTCCGCAGACGTGCCGTACGACAAGGGCGCCGATGAGCCTGTTGTCTGGTGCGGGGTCATCCGGGACTTCAACCTGAAGGATCTGTTCGAGCTCCACCATTCACGTACTGGTGAAGTACTGGACCCGGCTACCGTGAAGGATCCACATCTGTTCGAGTACATGGTCATGACCGGCGAGGACGAGACAGAAGTTGTCATCGTTACGGTTGACCGTTGGGCCTGGCCCAAGTGGAAAGAGGAGGTCTGGTCAATCAACTTGGATTCGGATGTGGTACTAGTACGGGGCGTCAAGAAGGGCTATCAGGCCCGACGTGCCATCTACGTAACCCATCTGTGGGTTATGCAAACAGCACAAGAAGAAGCAACGGAGGATGAAGATGTCGCTTGACAATCCCGTACCCATGAAGCCCGAAGGCGTGGCGGGTCGCATCAAGACCTACACGGAGAACCAGGTCAGCTACTCACTGTTGCGTCGGGCTATGAGGGTTGGCAACAAGGCCGAGTCTGAACTGGCCTTGACGTGTGGTCTGAGCGTGGACGTGGACGAGGTTGCCATCCTGTTCAACAACGAGAGTCAGCTGCAACAGTTCTCCAACGACATCCACCGCCAGTACGGCTGGCACATCTTCAACGTGGTGGAGTCCGGGCTGGTCAACGAGGTGGGCCTGAGGGGCAGCCACCAGCAAGACAGCTACGAGGCCACGTACGTCTTCGTGTCGCACCTGCTGGTTCCCGGCATCCGGTTGGAGCTGATGCTGGTCAGGAGTGGGCAGGCGTCCCTCCACGACGACGTCAGCGACCCCAGGATCATGCATGCCAGCTGGAAGACTCCCAGCTTGGAGGCCTACGAGTCCCACATGCGGACGCTGGACGACCAGTTGGTCCCCATCGCCAAGGAGTACGTGAGCGACTACGGCCGGTTCAGCTACTGGGGCCACGAAGCCCCGTACCTCAAGCCCCGAGTCAACCTGCGTGACCAGGCAAGCGGCTAGAAGTCCTTCATCAACACTTGCTAACTACCTACCCATACGCTACGTTGCGTGCCGACACCAAACCTTGAAAGGAAGCGCAATGACTGACACCAACGACCGGGTCGGCCCGGAGCCCACCAACTGGGACGCTCCTCCCCGACCTGTTCACGTCCAGGAGTTCAACAAGGAGCCCGCTGGGACCGACTACGCCAGCTGGGCGTTCCTGACCGGGATGGTCGGGCTGTTCCTGGGCGTGGTCGTGCCGGCCATCAACTGGTACTTCCCGCTCCTGCCGTCCGCTCTCGCTGTCGGGCTGGCCATCCACGCCATGAAGCACCACACTCCCCGCAAGGGCATGGTCTTCTTCGGCCTGGTCGGCGGCGTGCTGGGGCTGCTGTGCACCCTCGACCTGTACACGATGTACAACGACGCCATGAACCAGCTCAGCTGCGTCGAAGAGGCTCCTACCCTGGGTGCGATGGCGGAGTGTGATGGCTGACCTTCTCGTCATCGGCGCACGCCAGGATAGCATCGGCGAAGCCGTCGTGGAGCAGGCCCAGGCCAGCGGCTGGCGAGTCAACACTGTGGGGATCGAGGAAGAGGAACTCTACATCGACCTGAACAGCCAGAACCTGGAACTTGGCATGATCATGCAAGGATTGATGCTTGCTGGCTATCACGCTGTGGTCTGCACTGCCGGCATCAACGAGGAGTCGTCAATCCTGCGGCCCCTGGATCGGCGCCACATGGGCGTGAACTACCACGGCCACATGCTGGCCCTGACCCACTGGCTGCGGTACTGGGATGCTCACCCGGAGCTGCATGGCGTCGTTCCACCTGCTGCCCTGCACTGGGTCAGCGTGTCGAGCAACAGCGCACACATCGCCCGGAGCCAGTCGCTGTCCTACTGCGCCAGCAAGGCGGCTCTGTCCATGGGCATTCGCTGTGCGGCTCGTGAGATGGCCGACAAGGGACCGTACGCTATCTACGGCTACGAACCCGGCTGGGTGGACGACACACCCATGAGCGAGGATGTGGAGCGTCGCCTGGATCGTGAGGCAGGGGCGATGATGAGGGGTACCCAGCTCCACCGCATCCCTGGCGGCAACACCATGCACCGTGCGGTCCTGGCTTCGATCATCGTCGACAACCTGGCCCGAGGCACTTCTCTCAACGGCTGCATGATCCGGCTGGACGGAGGGGAGCAGTGACATGACTGTCACCCTGATCTTCATCGGCATCGGTCTCACGATCGGCACTGGCATTGCCCTTATCGCAGGGTGCGTAGCGGGATGAACGACTGGCAGCTCTGGTACTTGTTGGTGGTCCTAGTCATCACGATGATGATGGTTGGGCACAAGGGTGGCGGCGTGCTCGATATGGCCGTCGTGTACGTGTTGGTGTTCTTCGGGTTGCCGTTGGTACTAGGGTTTGCCGGGCTGTACTTCCTACTGTGCCTTCTCAGCGGCACCCCTCGTCCTCCTCGCAGTTCCCGCACGTCCGACTACGGAGAAGCGCAGCAGTAGTTCACGGGTCGTCAGAGTAAGCCGTCCACCCCCAGTGCGGCAGGCTGACAACTGGTTCGAGTCCAGACGACCCACTTAGAATGGAGAGGGGGTGGCATTAATGAGACAGATCGACACCAACGAGTTCTGATACTGCCTCCGCCGTCGGCGAGGATGGTCACGCTCCGCACTTGGGTGCCGTAGATTCATGATCTAGGGCGTGACGCTTATGAAACGCTTAGGTCTCTTAGTACTTCTTATGATTATCGGAGGTCAACTGGCTATGGCCAAGAAGCTTCGTAAGGTTGAGGTTGATCTTAGCCGCTACAACGAAGGCCCCAAGCTTCCCGAGCGCTACAACGACGGGTCGACTGGATGGCATCTCCCCAACGATGTGCCGGTCTATGGCAGGGCGCATCGCCTTCTGGGTCCCACTGCGGATGGGGAGAGTGAGGGCCTGAAAGGGTGGACGGTCGAGCTCGACGCCTGGACCTTCGGGGTGAAGGTGTTCCTGCGCATCGGCATGGACAGCACCATGAAGCTGTTCATCCAAGAGGGCGACGACAAGCCTATCAAGTTGGAGGAGTGGGACAAGTGACCTGGCAAGACTTGCTGAGCGTAGCCGGTTGGGCTGGTGTAGGCCTGTGTGGCGCCATCTGGGCCTACTCCCACATCCGTTGGGGGAACCGATGAGTCGGGTTGTTCAGTCACTAGAGGACGAGTACAGCAAGACGTTCCAGCTGTACCTGTACACTCCCAAGTGGAACTTCATCGTTAGGTTCTTCCGTTACCGCAAGTCGATGGCGTGGCTGAAGGCCATGTCTGAGACCATCAAGTGGGAGATCACTCATGGCTGAGCCCGTCAGTACCTGGCCGGTCGGCAAGCGTCCGCTCAACAGCGTACATCTCGAGCCGTGCGACGGCTGCGACCACTCGTGGCCCGAAGACAAGCTGCATCGAGTCGAGATCGGCGACAAGAAGCAGAAGCTGTGCGACGTCTGCTGCCCCAACTGCTTCGGAGGAGAAGGCAATGGCCCTGCAACCTGAACTTGAGGGCGGCACTGATGCCGAGTTCAACTACGTGCGAACCAAGCACCACATGCACTCCTTCAGGGTCCAACCCAGTAAGGAGCCTGGCGGCTACATGGCGGCGATGGTCGGGGCCAACCTGGTGCGCCCGTGGGCTACCGCCATCGTGCTGTTCGCCGAGGAGATGAACGACGGCTACCTGTATGTGTCGTGGGTGGACGAGGGCTTGCGTTCCCCCGAGCCCCCTCCGCCTGTGGATCTGTACGGGCTGGCTCTTCCGGTGGTGGACGGATGAGGGTCTCCCACAGTACATACGAGGCCATGGTCAAGGAACTACAGACCTACCGTCTGTTCTGTGCTGAGGCCTTCTGGGAGGACGTCGGCTTGGGCCTGTGGAATGACCCCAGGTTCGAGCACATCCGTGAGCAGGCCAAGGCAGACGCAGACCCCGACAACCCTGACTTCCTAGTGTGTCGTGGAGGACCGATGCAAGAGAAGATCAAGGCCACGTACTACCACACAGTCGAGCCCGGCAAGCAGTGCCAGCATCTCTGGCACTACGACTGCCCGGCAGGCTGTCACAAGCCCAAGGAGGCATAGCAATGAGCGCATGGGACGATGCAAGCGCAGACCCCAGCGACAAGAAGAACCCGTACATCAAGCCTGACCTCGACCCCTTCGAGAAGACCAAGGATGGCATTAGGAAGGCTGGGGCGGACTTCTTGTACGAGATGCAGAACTTGGGCAAGCAGGTCAGGGAAGAGGCCACTGCCGGCGTGCTCAAGTCCATGATGGCCGAGGTCGAGACGGTCCACGCTGACCGGCTTGCTGCTGCCGGCATGGGGCAAGAGCGCCTGCACCGACAGGTTCCGACCGATTGCGCTCACCTGCACGCCGAGGTGTCAGAGATCTTCGAAGCTTGGCGCAAGGGACTGACCGGCCCAGACCTGGTTCTGACCGAGGACGGCATCCGGCATGTAGCCAGTGTGGATATGGGGCCAGCCAAGCCTGTGGGTACGCACGCTGAGGCAGCTGACGTCCTCATCCGGCTGCTGGACTTCTGTAACCGCAACAACATCGACCTTCACAAGCAGTACCGGCGTGTGATGGACTACAACGCCGGTCGTGACTGGACCAAGGAGGGCAAGCGCTCATGACTTATCAGTTCCAGACAACGATCAACGGGGTCAGCATGGGCTACTCCGAGATTGACAATGAGCACTACGTCATCAAGTACAGCTTGGAGGACTGCACAGTCGGCATGAGTCGTGCTGCGATCAAGACTGCTCTCCGCAAGGGGAAGAGGGGAGACCCGAGGAAGTGTCATCTGTCGGTGGCGGTAATGGCCGACAAGACTAACGGGGTGATCGAGACAGCTTTCCTGACAACGCACACTTACTTGAGGTACGCCAGTGATCCGCAGGTCTGGAAGAAGTTCCGTAACTCAGCTGCCACCCAGCGCTTCATTCAGGGCTTCGACCGAGGTAACGAACCCCTGGCTTCTGCCGATGGCTTCGTGTATGTGGAGCTACATGCTGTCCCGCCTTCGGAGCAACCGGATAGGACGGGCGACTCCGGCTCTCAGTCCAAGAAGCGCAAGCCACCCCAGAAGACCACTCGGTTATCTCGTGTTCAGGCCGCAGCAAAGTTCTCGGAGAAGGCAAGATGACTGACAAGACCCCCAGCGATCGCTTGCGTGCGTTCGAGGACAAGATGGAACGGGAGGCCGATCCTGAGCTGCATCCCCTACCCATCAAGTGGGGCGATGCCCAGCAGTTCAACCAAGAGCTGTTCGAGGAGCCCCAGCAAGACGGAGGTGGCGTCGAGCCGAAGGTCACGCTGCTGTCCATGACTCCGGAGCCGCTCCGGGCCATCGCTGCCATGTGCGCCATGTACGAGGGCCGTGTGGTGCGTGACCTGGCCGACCTGGACGAGGACTACGTCCGGCAGAAGTGGGCCGACGTGCTGGCTACGCACCTGGACACTCCGTTGGAGGCCGTGCAACTGCACTTTCTGATCGAAGGGGTTGACCGGGCCTTCACCCACCAGTTGGTGCGGCAGCGTGTCGGGGCTGCCTACGCCCAGGAGTCGCTTCGCTTCGCTGTAGTGGAAGACCTGAAGTCTGCGACCACCCTCCCGCCCTCCCTCGCAGGCACCAAGCCTCTTGGTTTGCACGGTCCGGACGAAGGCCCCATCAGCAAAGAGCAGGACTGGCGCAACGTCTGGGAGCGTGTTCTCTCTGAGATCGACTGGGGTTACCGGCGCCTGGTGGATAGCGGGATGCCTGCGGAGGAGGCGAGGGGGCTGTTACCGCACTGCACGGCCACTCGCATCCACTACGTCACCAACCTACGTGCCCTGAGCGATCACGCCGGCAACCGGCTATGCACGCAGGCTCAGTTCCACTGGCGCCTAGTGTTCGCACAGATCATCGACGCCATCCGGAACTACATGGGTCCGGGAGCAGGGCCGTCAAGGTGGCAGTACGAGGCCATCGCCGATAGTGCGTTGTTCCGGCCGGTCTGCTTCAAGCTGGGTCGCTGTCCGTTCAAGGCGTCGTTCGACCGGGCCTGCTCCATCCGTGAGCGGGTGGATGCCAATGCTGCATTGGGGCGTCCTAGCGTGCAGTGGCACGTTGAGTCCAAGCCTCCCGAGGGCCTAGGCATCAACCCCATCCCCGCCATCCAGCCTGCCGAGTGGCTGGCCAACCCAGGGGCTGCTCGTGCCTAGCAAGTGTATCCACGATCCCGAGGAAGGATGCTGGCGTTGTTGCGTTCAGTGCGATCTCGGCGGGCACACCTGCCTTGGCTGTGGCCAGCCGATATCTCACGGCCAGTACGCCTGCGCCATCTGCCGGACTGAAGAGCAGCGGGATACTACGTACCCGCCAGCCATCTGATGGGAGACCTGCCAGATATGGACTGGCCTAGCTTCTGGGCTGGGTATGGACTGGCCTTGCTGTTGGTCGTGATCTTCATGGCCGTTACAAGTGGAGGAGAGGATTGATGAAGAAGTACCTCGTTGCGTTTGCGGTCGGCTTCGTAGCTGCCGTGATGGTCGACTACGTGAAGGGGGTGGGTGGCCATGGCAAGTGGTGGGAGTGATGACTGGCCCAAGGTACCGGACCTTGACGAAGACGTTGAGGACCCGGAGGAGGGTGTTTCCGAGTGGGTCAGCAAGCCTCCGCCCAGTCTGGCTACGGTCTTGGGTGGAGCGGTGGTGTTGCTGATCATCTGTGTGCCAGTGCTCATCCTGTGGTTGAAGCTTGTCCAAGCACTATGGAGTTGGAGTCCGTCTATCTAAGGAGAACACGTGCTGAACCGTAAGGTGATGTTGGTCGGAGTAGGGGTCGTTGGAACCCTGGCGACGTCGGAACGTGCTAGGCGATACTCGAGTCTCAGTTTGCGCTGGGCTGGCCAGAAGGGCCGTTCGGCTGTTGCGCTTGCTTTGGGGCTCAGCGGGCCTGTGGGCGCAGATCTGGCGGCTGATGGCGTGCCGTTGGTGGCGGACCTGCCGCAGGGGTTTGCAAATGCTGTCCAGCGTGGCATCGAGGGGTATGTGCCGAAGGTGTTGGTTCCGGCTGGTGCGATGGCTGTGGAACAGACCAATCCTGATGGCTGGGAGTCGGCGCTGTTCGCTGTCGAGCGGGGAATGGATGGTACGTGGGAGGACCCGAAGTTCAAGGCGCCGGCGTTCAAGACCGTTGAGGACATTCATCGGCGAGGACAGTGGGCTGAAGTTCGTGGCCCGGTCTCGCCCGCCATGGGGACCGAGGCTGTGCCCGTGGTGCCGCTCAGTTCCATCGGTGACATCCCGGACCCGTGGCCAGTTGGATCTGATGTGCCGGTCTTGCCCGTGCTGCGTCGGCCACGACGGTTCGATCGGACCTTGCGTTTCATGGAGCAGCAGACGAAGTCGGATCGGGCTATGGGTCTGCTGCATCGCAAGTGGGCGGATGACGAGGAAGGTCGGGCGGCTGTCCACATCGCCAACGATCCCGTAGGACTGCACAATGAGCTGACCCGTAGTGGGCGCATCAGGATGAAGGGACTTCCGTGGCAACAGCGAGAGCGTACGACAGGTGGGAAGATCAGGACCGCCTTTGGTCGAGCGTGGAGCTTGATCAATGGGACCCGCAACAGTTCGTAGAAGACATCCTCATCTCCCTCTGCGTTAGGAAGAAGTGGCTCGAGAAGCAGTTGGCCGATGGTATCGGTCATGAGCGGAAGGTCATGGCTTCGTGCGTTACGAGGGTCGAGACCGTCATCGCCAACTTCGAGAGGGTAGCGGATGTAGAGAGACCTGCGGAAGTGGGAGGAGGGGCCAAGTGGTGGAACGCCGGTGAGATGAAGGCGTGGCTCGAAGGCTGGCACAAGGATGGCCTGAAGCAGCTCAAGCACTTCGTCTCTATCACCCGGGCTCAGGTCGAGGCTGTGGCCCCCAAGTTGGACGATAACGTACTGCTCACTCCAGAGCAGTTCCAGGCGTCCAAGACAGCCACCAAGAGGAAGCGTATCTCTTGGGCCAACGCTCTCGCTAACTGCTTCTATATGCAGCAGCACTCAGCCCAGCTCACTTTGAACAAGTACTATATCCGGAGCCTCTCCGACTAGCGTCGCACACGGGTACAGGCATATGACGACCCTTATAAACTCTAACTTACTGAGATTGGTGTGTAGGTTGTTAAGTAGTATATGGTTTAAGACTAGATGAACTTCGAAGTCAATAACACTACAACGCCAAGTAGGAGTTCAGTCAGCTATAGGGCTCGGGGCAAAGGGCCAGTGCCTATACGTGCGTGCACACAGTAATGGAAGGCATATCGACTAGGAGGTTGTTTGTGGGAAAGTACCCGTGGGAAGACTGGATGGATGGTGATGTTCACGAAGTTGTGGACGGAGTCGACTATGACTGCGCAAGGTCCTCATTCTGCACAATGTTGAGACACAAGGCAAATGACGCTTATACCAAGGTGTCTATCGAGAATAGACTGGGTGGCAACATTCGATTCATGTTTGGGGATGACCCTGATTTCGACCGTGAAGAGAGGTCGTACCGTTGGTACAAAGGGGAGAAAGTCTATGACTGATCGGTGGAATGCAGTGCATTTGAACGAGTGCGGGCGGCAAACTGGTGGCAATTCGGCGTGCTTCTTCACTGCCTGTAGGTGCGTTTGCCATGAGTCAGATCACACTAGGGAGGAGCTCGGGGCTTACGGAGAGGGCAATGACACGGTTCATGTGACGACTGAACGCATCTCCAAGGGGTCTGATGAGGTGGCTGCCGCAGTGAGGTTTGTCAAGGAGCTCGGTCGGTACAAGGCGGCTGTTCTGCCCCCTTCTATGCCTCCTGTTCTGCTGGACTTGGTGGTTGCGGCTGACCAGGAGCGGGAGTTCGGAGTCAACTTCGGCTTCAAGACCTATGGGACTATGGAGCAGGTTCGGGAGACGGCAGAGCGGGTACGTCAGTATCTGTCGGTTGAGCTGCATCAAGAAGTGGTGGTACTCAACGGACCGTACGACCTGAATCCTGGGGCCGTGAATAGCCTTAGATCTCTTAGGTCTAACGAGAAGTGATCTACTCCGTATGGGCCATTGACCCGGGAGCTCGAACGGGATGGGCTTGGGCTGTGTGTTCTTCTCGTGAGTTACGGCGGGCCGACCCCCTCCAACTCCTTCCGCAGTTAGCAGCTCAAAGGCGCTTCACGGCGGGTGAGCTCACTAGTCCTGTGGGGTACACAGTGAAGAAGTTGGTGAAGTTGTTTGTGAAGGTTGATGCGACAGTTCAGTTGAGATGGCCTGGTTGGCAGTACCGTAAGGTGCTTGTTAAGGAAGGATTCCTTGACGGACCTCGAGCGAAAAGTTCGAACAAGCTACTTCCGAGTAGGGTCAATGCGGCACTAGATCAGGCTGTTGGTTCGTGGTTCGATGAGACACATGAACAGATGCCTTCCGCCAAGGCTGTAGTCTCGGATGATCGTCTCAAGAGGCACGGGCTGTGGCTTCCTGGGAAGCCTCATGCCATGGATGGGGTTCGTCATCTGACGGTTCGCTTGCGTATGCTCTCGCAGTGAGGTAGGGTGTTCACATGGCCCATCTCCACCCGCATGATTCAGAAGAGCGTGACTTCTCCCGAGGCCCCGGCCTGTGGGACGGCGGCGAGGGCGTGTGTTGCGCAGCCTTCCAGCTCGGGGCCTGCTCGCACACAGAGGTTGACGACATGGACGACGAGCCCATTGACTGGAACGATCCGGAGTTTGATCATCTCCGCTTGGACGACGAGCTCTTCTAACCTCGCTCCCGTCTCTCACGTCAAGCCGGCGTAAGTCCAAGCCCCTGGCTATCTCTCCTGGTCAGGGGCTTCGTCATGTCCGCCATTGCGTTCCTCGGTAGCCACCGGTAGGCTGCCGCACGACCCCGGAGGGTGGGCGAACACATCCACTCTGCGGCGGCTGTGAAGCTGACCTTCCGGGGTCCCTCGTACGTAGGAGCGCTCGTGCCCGATCCTTATCCCCCGTCAGAATTCGGTGGCAAGTCTGGACCCAACGGGTTCCAGCCTGTACCGCCCGCCGTGATGTCTGCAAACGACAAGTTGAGGGCGCTGTACACGACCGGTAGTGAGACGGGCACGGAGCCTCTGGACGGCGGGGTTGCCTTCACCGGACTGTTGCCCGAGGCCGAGCAGCGGGCCATCCGTGAGGCCGAAGGTGTGTTCGAGAAGGGGCAGTACGACCCCTTCAAAGAGGTCTAGATGGGCAACAGTAGAGGCAGCACCTTGAACCCGGCACGTCCTCGGGCAAGGGCCGGCAGCATGCCCAAGTTGAGGAAGGGCAAGGATGGTAGGCCCCGGGCCACCATCACTCTTGGTGTCCATCAGACGGCCCTTCTGCTAGGTGAGGAAGACCTGTCCACCTGGGACATGGAAGAGCTGCGTCAGGGCCGACGCAGGGACAGCAAGGGCAACTTCAGTGGGCGTCCTCCCAAGGTCATAGCCAGGCCGGTCTATCTCGAGCTGGTCCGTAGGATCCTCGATGAAGCGAACCTGGCCATCCTCGACCTGGTCATGCCGGCTATCGTCCAGCTGGGCGCCATCATTGAGGGCGGGGCCATTGACAAGGAAGACTCAATCCGGCTCAAGGCCATTCAGGAAGTCCTCAACCGTGTGCTGGGTCGGCCTGAGCAGAAGGTCGCAGTGAGCTCGGAGCAGCGTCCTTACCAGAAGGTCGAACGGTCCATCGTTGATCGTGACCTCGGTGAATACGAAGACGAGAAGATCATTGAAGTCGAGTCCTCGGAGGCCTGATGCTGACTGGCTCTGACCACTTCATCCACTACGTCTTGCCCGGTGATACCAACGACTGGGACGTGATGGACACCCGGACCAAGACCATCGTGGCCACGTTCGCAACCCAGGCGTTGGCAGCAGCCGATGCGATAGCTCGTAACCGTGTAGCAGCAGGTCTGTAGGAGGACCCAGATGGCCGATCTTGTAGTCACGGACCCTAACAACGTGAACCTTGGTGTCGTGCCGACATCCAACGTTCTGACGGCAGGAGACAGGTTTGCTGCTGAGCATGGCGCTCGGTACCTCCTGCGCATCAACAACGGCAACGCAGCGCCATCGTTGGTGGTAGTGGATGATCCAGTCTCACAGGCTCCGGCGGGCTCCGGCACGTTCGTTCCAGACGTGGACATGACTGTTGTGAACGCAACGGTTCGCACCATGATCCTGGACGCCAACCGCTTCCGTGATGCCAACGGCTGGATCAACTTCACAGCTGTCCCGTTCGCCACCGTGTCGGCGGAGATCTACAAGCTGTGACTACTGCTTGGAACCACCAAACGCAAATAGCGGATGAGCAGGGCTTAGTGGCCGGGTTCACGCCAACAGCCTTTGGCAATTCCATGATCCACTTCGGTGGATGGGCCGAGGCTATTCCCAATGGTGACCCGAATGGCATCGGTACCAGCGAGACCGAAGTTCCGGGTCAGACCGTCTATTCCGTTCTGCTCCCTAGTGCCGGCACTTCAACGGAGCATGATTCAGGGACAGATACCGACTATGGGAGAACCTACTTCTTGGCAACGCCGGGTAGTCAGGTTCGTATTCATACCTTTGTCGTTTACTGATCCTGACGACGAACCAGTCGGAGACCGAGAGACAGTTACATTCGGATTCTGTAAGGAGATCTAGATGGCCAACGTCATGCCCAACATCGCCAAGGGTCGAGCCGTCGAGCTCTACATGCGGGTGGACCTGAACGATCCCGGCACTGCACGGTTCGTGTGGGTCATGTTCAGCGGGGTCGAGACCGATGCTGTGCTGGCCGACGTCGACACGCTGACGGCTGCGATCGCCACGACCCTCAACGAGATCGCCAACACGGGCTACGCCAGGGTGATCCAGACCGACGCCGACACGGCCACGGCCTCCCCGGACGACACGAACAACCGCTTCGACCTGGACCTGCCCGACCCCAACTTCGGCCCGATCCAGACCGGCGCCGTGACAGCGTCCACGAGGGTGGGTCTGTTCTACGACCCCAACGCAGGTGGCGGAGACGGTGCGATGGTGCCGGTCGGCTTCTGGGACTACGCCACGACGTTCGACACGTCCAACGTGATCCCAACCATCGACGCTGCCGGGTTCTTCAGGGCGTCGTAGTCTCAGGTGGCCGCTATCGTTCAGGCCTCTGTTGAGACAGTCCTCAACACCCCGGCCACGAACCACAACCTCAACACGCCAGCTACGTTGGATGGTGAGCGCCTACTAGCACAAGCCGTCACGGGCAAGAACAACTTGTCTCCGGGTACGACCTGGCCAGCTGGATGGATCGAGCTCGTTGATCTGGTGGCGAACATCGCTGTTGAGGGCACGGGCGTCACGCAATCTTGGGCGTACCGTGACTTCCCTGTAGGCGCTGCTGCCGGCACTGTCAACGCACAGACGGTGAACAACTGCACGTGCGTAGGTGTCGTGCTGAGGATAAGCGGCCATGATCCCGCCACGCCACCGGAAGCCTCTATCATATCTGGCCCTGACTCGCCGAACCTTATTACGAGCTGGGGTGCCGAGTCGACGCTGTTCGGGGCGGGGTACAGCAGCAACGAAGATCCCTTCCCCGGGCCGGTCTATCCGCTGCCGGACAACCAGCATCAGGTTGATGGCAGCCAGCTGAGGGCGTTCAGCTGTACCCAGGTGGTCAGCGGTGCCAGCTTGGATCCCGCTGCGTGGCAGGGTGGCGGAGCGGAGTTCTCGGGTCGTGTGTCGGTTACATGGGCCGTTCGTGGGGCAGCTGCCGGCGTGGACCTTGAGCAGCTGACAGAAGCTGACGCTGTCCAGGCAGTCACGACACGGAAGTCCAAGGTCGCTGCGCAGCTGTCGGAGCTGGACACGATCACGGCGCTTACGGTCTTCAAGACTCAGCTGGTGGCGCAGTTAGCCGAGGCAGACGAGGTGTTGGCCTTCGCTGGTGGCGTGAAGACAATGCCGCTAGGAGCTGCGCTTCAAGAACTTGACGCACTAGGCGGGCTGGGAGAGGCTTCCCCTGTCCTCCTGCAGGGGTTGGAGCTCGACGAGATACTGCCTCTAGTGGGCGGGGTGAAGTCCAAGCCGCTAGCGCAGCTGACGACTCTCGATGCACTTCAGGCGCTGACTGCCGTCAAGCGCCAAGCAGTGGCGATGCTGTTCGAGTCGGACACACTGGGCGACATCGGGGTTCAGCAGATCCTCGGTATCCTCATAGAGACCGATGTGCTTCTGCCGTTGCTGGGTGGCGCCCCTCTCCCGGATGACGCTCATGCAACCTCCGTCAGCGGACTATCGCCAGGCACGGTCATCGGGGCTCCGGGCCTGCGCATGGTGGCATCTGCTTCCAGCCTGACCGGGTTGCGGACGACAGATACAACTTCGGGATTGGAGCTCTGATGCTTACCATATTCGCCGAGTCGGAAGACTCATATCGCCAGTTGGTGCAGACCAACTTCGACACGACGCCATACGCCATCGAGTACGCCTTCGTGAGGAAGGACGGCTCTCAGGTGCTGGGCTGGCTGGCCGGCATCTGGGAGGGCATCAGCGACCATACCGAGCTCTCCGTGTGGCAGCGCTACAGCCTTACGCCCAAGATCGGCCCGGACGTGGGGGATACGGCGCTGGCCGTGGGCGACTGGAACTGCTACGGCCGTATCAACGAGAGGGTGTTCTTCGTTGATGAAATCGAGGTCAAGTCCGCTGGGGTGCCGGCATGAGCACGACCACCTACTTCGAGCCTCAAGCTGGCATGGCGCTTCGTGATGTCCGGCGTGCCGAGATCTTCCTCGTGGGAACTGACGGGGCCAAGGTGGTGGGCGAACACATCCCTACCGGCGCAACCATCCAAGGTAGTCGGTGGAGGGACATCTTCAGCGACGCTCCAGAATGGCGGATGGACCTTGAGCCGAACACGGAGATCAGTCCGGCTGGTACCAAGTGGGCTCGTGATCTGACGGGGTCGGGTGTCAGCGCAGCGGACCCGCCCATCTACTTCGACGTCATTGCGTCAGCCACGGCTCAGAACGTGAACGCCCACCTGACGCCGGCCCCCACTGACGTACCGGACTCGCTGCTGAGCGCACACATCGTGCGGACGCATAAGAAGTTCGTCAAGGTGCCGGATGGCTGGGGTGAGAACTGGTTCCAAGAACGGGCCTTGGCTGGGTCCAAGATCGTGGGCGTGGACTTCTGGGGAGACAGCATCGGGGCTCAGGGACTGGGGACTACGGACCTGCGCCTGAACAGCGTCCCGGGGCGCACAGAGGCCGCTCTGCAGGCTGCGTTCGGGGACGGTGGCTCCGGGTACCTGACTTACGAGCACAGCGACGCAGGGACCCGTACGGGCACCTATGTGGCTGAGGTGGGGTTCGGTGGTGGGGCGAACCGTACATCCGGCGCAGCGTCCATGCGCTGGCTGTTGGTGCGAGGCACGACCATCCGTCTGTTCTTCAAGAACGCTGGGGTGACGGGTGTCCAACGCTGGCGCATCGACGGAGGTGGATGGCGCAGCGTCACGACCCCGCATGTCTTCGGCATCGACCCGGCCAGCGATGACGTCACGGGTCTCAGCGACACGGCGCATCTCGTGGAGTGGGAGTGGGTGTCGGGCACGGTAGCCGTGTGCGGCATCTACGCTGAGCGGGCGACCGGTATCAACGTCAGGCGCTTCGGCGTCAATGGCCGTGCCGCTTGCCAGTACTCTCTCGGGGTCATCGAGAAGCGCAGGATCGGCACGACGAATGCCAGCCCGACTGTCACGTCGAACCCTGGGTTCTTCCGAGCTGACATGGTGGGCAAGTACATCAGCTGCAACAACCTGCCGGCGTCGTGCCTGATCACTGCTGTGGGCAGCTCCACGTCCCTCACGGTCAATCAGAACGCCAATGCGACCAGCACGGTTGATGCGGACTTCTGCCAGTACGACACGTTCGGCTCCGTGGTGCCGATGCGTACCACCAACTTCTTTCCCTTCCTGAACGTTGCAGGCATGGGCATGCCAGCGCTGATCGTGATGTGCATCGGCGCCAACGACGCCATCCATGCATCTTCCAACCCGGAGTTCATGGAGCACGGGCTGAGCTCGATCCTGAAGCCCTACTACAACGGATCGACCTTCGCAGCGCAACCGTCTGTTGCATTCATCGTCGAGCACCAGGGCAACTGGTTCGATGTCACGGGCATCTGGCCCATCATGGCCAGCAACCTGGCTCGCACTGCGGAGGGAATGGGGGCCGTGTTGGTGGACGCTTGGGGCATCGGCCGTCGCAGTCATGAATGGGCCAGTCTCCAAGGCTGGTTCGCTGACGACATCCATCCGAACGATCTGGGTGTTCAGCAGATGTACAGCACGCCGCTGTTGTCTGCGTTGATGCTGGACGCTGCCTGATATGAACGCCGCTGCCGTCGAGACCAGTATCAGCATGAGGTCGGTCTTCGACCTGTGCGGATACACGCCCCACATGGGCCAACGTCCGGTCCATCGCAGCGAAGCACGGCATCGCTGGGGCGCAATGGGTCGGCGTATGGGGAAGTCCGTCATCGGCGGCCACGAGACCACGGTTGAGGCTCTGAGGGCCGAGGACCTGGCCGAGTGGCTTCGTGAACAGGGCAAGCGCAGCGAGATATGGATCGTTGGGCCGGAGTACACGGACAGCGAGAAGGAGTTCCGGGTACTGTGGAATGATGCCAAGCGTCTCGAGTTGCCACTGGACAAGCCGGGCAGCTACTACACAGAACATGGCGATATGATCCTGTCGCTGTGGGATGGGGCCTTCAAGGTCATCGGCAAGTCCGCCAAGTACCCATCCACCTTGGTCGGCGAGGGCCTGATGGGCGTGATCCTGTCCGAAGGCGCCAAGCTGAAGGAGTCCGTGTGGATCAAGTACCTGCGACCCACTCTTGCGGACTGGCGTGGCTGGTCGCTGGCGCTGTCAACCCCTGAAGGCAAGAACTGGTTCTATCGCAACTGGCAGAAGGGCCAAGACCCGGCGTTCCCTGACTGGGAGTCCTGGCGGATGCCGTCGTGGTGGAACACCATCGTGTTCCCAGGTGGCAAGGACGATCCTGAGATCATCGACATGTGCGCCGACATGTCGGAGATGAAGGCGCTTCAGGAGATCCATGCCTCATTCACTGATTACGTGGGTCTCGTATTCAAGGACTTCGACGAGGAGATCCACGTAGCAGACGTGAAGTACAGGGAAGACCTGCCGATCTACATCTGCTGCGATTTCGGATGGACCAACCCGTTCGTGTGCCTGGCCATTCAGATCGACGTGTGGGACAACGTCTACGTGCTGGGCGAGTATAGGGTCATGGAACGGGACATCAACGACATCGCCAGTGACCTTGACAACATCCCGATGATGCGCAACGCAATCACACTGTTCCCGGACCCCGCCGACCCCTCCTCTGCGCAGGTCCTCGGCAAGAAGCTGAAGTGCAGGGTCAACGGAGATACCGGCGGCGAGAAGAAGTTCAGGCTCGAGTACATCCGCAAGCACCTGAAGTTGCAGCCCGAGCACTTGGATGATAGCCATCCCGAGAAGCTCCCCAAGCTGTTCATTGACAGGGGGTGCGGTGAGCTCATTCGGGAAATGCTGGACTATCGATATCCCGAGAACAAGAACGAAGAGAAGCCCAACAAGGAAGAGCCAATGGACATTGACGACCACGGTCCGGAGGCGATGGGTAGGTTCTTCCGGGGCTACTTCGGTCCGCCAGTCGGGCCAGAAACCAGGGGTCGAGCTCGTGTTGCCGGTAGCAGTGTGAGCCGACGAAGCAGAAGGGCAGCCTAGTGCAGTCAGACTTTCATCCATACAGCACTGCCGAGCCGCTGTTCACTGGTAGCGCCCCGTCGTGGCTGATGGACAAGCAAGAGCAGATGCGCATCATGTCGTACATGCTGTACGAGCAGATCTACTGGTCTGTGCCAGCTGCGTTCAAACTGATCGAACGTGTGGATGCCAAGCCGATCTACATCCCTGCTGGCAAGGTCATTGTAGAGACTCTCCATCGCCACATGGGAAACGACATGTCTGTGATATGCGACCCTGCCATCGGGACAGCATCTGAGCAGAAGACAGCGCTTGAGCTCATGGCGCTGTTCAGCAAGCGTGAGGCCCTGATCGGCAAGTTCAACTCCAACCGGCGCTATGGCATCATGCGTGGGGACTGGGCGTTCATGCTGTCTGCGGAGGCGGAGAGGGAGGAAGGCTCACGGGTCAGCATCACGTCTGTTGATCCAGGCGCCCTGTTCCCGATCTACAAGATCGACGAAGAGTCCGGCATTGAAGACTTCGACGTTGTGATCGGCTGGCACATCGTTGAGCAGTACCTGGACCCAGCGTTGGGGGAGGGCAAGGCGTTCATCAAGCGCACGACCTTCCGCAAGGCGACCGGTACCGGAGGACCCAGCCCGATCACGTACAGCGTCATGGTGTTCGAGCCTGACGATTGGGGCGGTCCTGCTATGGAAGGCGACGGCAGCCCGCTTGTGACTCTCATCCCTGAGGTGTCTCTTCCCGCCCCCATCGACCAGCTCCCCATCTACGTGATCCCCAACTTCGACGAGCCCGGCAACCTGTGGGGCAGCTCGGAGATGCGTGGCATTGAGCGCTTGCTGACTGCCATCAATCAGTCAATCAGTGACGAAGACATGGAGCTCTTGATGACGGGGCTCGGGGTCTATGCGACCAACGCCGGCGTTCCCGTTGATGATGCAGGCCAGGAGAAGGGTTGGGACCTGGGACCCGGCCGAGTGGTGGAGCTGCCGGGTACTGAGGGCGTGGAGTTCAAGCGTGTCACTGGCGTCCAGACCGTGGAACCGATGCAGGGGCACCTTTCCTATCTCCATGAGCAGCTTGATCTCTCCTCCGTCTCTCCCGCAGTGGCGAAGGGCAATGTGGAAGTTGAGGCTGCTGAGTCGGGGGTGGCCCTAGCCATCAAGTACGGCCCACTGATCTCGCACGCCATGGAGCGTGAGCAGGTCGTGAAGGACAGGATGACCCATCTGTTCTACGGGCTTGCTCGGTGGCAGGTGGCATACGAGGGCAGTTCGTACAGCGCTATGATGAACGTGTCAATGATGCCGCTGTTCGGACCCAAGATCCCGGAGAACAAGCAGCAGTCGTTCGACAACGTGATGAAGATGCTCGCTGGCAAGGTCATCGACCTGGCTACCGGCTGGGACATGCTTCGCAAGCTGGGCTACGAGCTCCCTGACAACGCAACACTGCTGGGCGGCATAGAGGATCAGCTCACCATGGAAGCGGACGTTATGGCCAGTCGCATCAACGGTGAGGTAGATCAAGACGTCGAAGACGCCCCTGAGGACGTCGAGTAATGGCTGTGCCGGCAGAGGAGCTGGCACGCTCACAGGGCCTTGTACAGCCCCTCAGGATCACTGAGGGCATCACCCGGTCAGAACTGGCCGCAACGCTGCGTGCGGCCGCACAGGAGGCCGGTGAGCGGCTGCTGTTCGCCTTGGCCAACAACCGACTGACGGAAGCCGCACAGCTACAGGCATCGATCGACAGCCTCGGTTCTCTATCGCAATCCATGTGGGGTCAGATCGGCGGACAGACCCGGGCCGGCATCTACAACGCCAGTGAGCTGGCAGCCAATCACCAGATGGACCGTGAGTACTTGATGGGCATGCCCTTCAATGCGATAGGGCAGTACGCCGATGATATGTACTTCAGCGCCTTCCAGTCGGCCGAGGACATCATCAGCCGCCGGACCAACGGGTTCGCTCTGCAGGATCGTATCTACCGCAACGGCCAGGCCACTACGATGCAGGTCGGCAAGATCGTCGAGCAATCGCTGGCGCTACAGCAGTCGGCCCGGCAGATAGCAGCGAAGGTCAAGCAGTTCTACAGCCCCAACGTGCCAGGCGGAGCCAGCTACGCAGCCATGCGCCTTGGCCGCACTGAGATCAACAACGCCCATCACGACACTACCATAAGGCTGACAGAGGATAAGCCGTGGGTGAACGGCTACAAGTGGAACCTGTCCGGCAGCCATCCCCGCCCTGACATCTGCAACATCTACGCCGAGCGCAACTCCGGCCTGTTCACCAAGAAGACCGTGCCGTCGAAGCCGCACCCTCAGTGCCTGTGCTATCTGACGGTTGAGATGGACGACCCGGACGAGTTCCAACGTCGCATGACCAAGGGCGAGTACGACGACACCTTCGATGAGCTCGGCGTGACCTGCTAATGGAGAGCCTCGGTTCGTGCGTACTGGCGAACGACAACCCGTTCAGAGGCCAGGCTGGCGACATCTTCCAGCGTCGCATCAATGGAGAGTCTTGGGCCAACATCGCCAAAGCATACGAGTTGGGGTCTCCTGCTGCCGCTCGTAACCTGTTCAAGAAACTGACGGGGGTCAGTGACTTCAAGATCAAAGGCCCTGAGCTCATCAAGCTAGCCAAGGGCGGCGTGCCGACGCCACCGAAGGTCATCAAGGCGAAGAAGCTGGGCGACCCCAAACCGGCCGATGAGATCGCAGATCTCGTTACGTTCAGCGACAAGATCTACAAGCCAGTTATTCCTTCTCCGGGGAGCTACGAGGGGATAGTCGAGCTCTACAAGTCGGGGTACGGCTATCTAGATATCTCCAAGTTCCAAGGCATACCTATCAACAAGGTGGATGAAGTAGTTCGTCATCACCTCTTGGCCAAGAACAACGGCAACGTTTGGAAGGCTTGGAAAGAGAAGCCAAATAGTGAGCACTTGACCAATGACTTGAGGGCCACTGTTCACAAGGCCCGCAAACAAGGTCTTGAAGTTGACGAGATAGTAAAGCACATGGGTATAGATGAGGGTGTTGTTGATGACATCCTTAAGGGTAAGTTCAATCCTTTGCCTCCTCAGGTCAAGTTCGTACCTAAGCCCATCAAGCCGGCTGCCCCAAAGGAACCACCCAAGAACATCAATAACCCGACCACATCCAAGGTCGGAAAGAAGCTTGAGGCCAACTTCGACGAGTTCCCCAAGGCCACCAATGAACTTCTCGACAGGATACACAGTCCCAGTCAACTTCCTCCAGTAACTAGGGTGGCGGTTGAGCACTACACTGGGAGCACCTATCGTGACATCAACGGCGCTTTGAGGGGAAAGAGCGAGCGCACAACGAGAGTCAACACCCTCATCAACGGCATGGACAGGGCCATGACGCCTCTCAAGCAGAACATCTCCCTTACAAGAGGGATGAACAAGCAGGGTTTGCAGATGGGGGAGATCTCAGGCGATGCAGTGCTTGCTTTGAAGGGTAAAGTGATAAGCGACCCCGGTTACCTTAGTACTTCCACCAAGCCGGTCTTCGGTGGTGGCGGCGTCCGCATGAACCTTGAGGTGCCTGCGGGAGCGAAGGGAGTGTGGGCCAAGCCCCTCAGTCTTCATGGCGAGACTGAAAGCGAGTTCATTCTGGCCAGGGATACTCGCATCATGATCACGGCCATTGAACGCACAGACAAGGGTACATTCTCGGAAACCTGGACCGTCGTAGGGAGGGTCATAGTATGAGCAATCCAGAGACGCCATCGCCATTGTCAGTCGACCCTCAGTTTGAGGTCGTGGGCATTTGCCATCAGTGCGTGCATCAATACGAGTCGAATCCGTTCAAATGCTCGGCGTTTCCTGAGGGCATTCCAACTGAGATCCTCGTTGGTGACTTCATCCATACCGTGCCGTATCCTGGGGACGATGGCATTCAATACAAGCGGAAGGACGGCCAGATCTAGCCGAACTACCAGGTAAAGGACCACGGTTGCATTCTGCGTACGCAGGGCGTACGCTTACCCGCACTCGGGCTAGGCGCCCGGAAAGGAACACCATGTCAGTTTGGGCCGACAGTCTCCTCCAAGGCGAGGCAGACGATGATGTCCTAGCGGACCTCCGGCGGCTGTTCCCTCTCCTCTTCTCCGCAGTCATGGCTGCGGATGACGACGATGACGGCACAGACGAGGACGAGTCCGATGACACGGACGAAGACGACGACGACGACGAAGACGACGCTGATCAGGATGACAGCGACGAGGACGACGCCGACGACGATGATGAAGACGAGGACAAGTCCAAGAGCAAGACGAAGAAGAAGGTTGATCCCCTTCTTCGCCAGGCCAGGGACGACGCCGCTCGCCGCCGGGTACAGCTCAGAGAGTCCCGGGAGATCATCAAGCAGCGAGACGCAACGATCAAGGATCTTCAGGACAAGAGCAAGCCCGCCGACAAGAAGGTGGCAGCTCGCCTGAAGGAGCTGGAAGAGCTCACGGTCAAGCAGGCTGACGAGCTCAACGGCTACCGTCTCGAGAAGGAAGTGGTCAAGCTGGCTGCCGCCAACAAGGTGGATGACGCCGACATGCTGGGCTACTATCTCGACAAGGCCAAGATCGTCCTCGACGAGGATGGTGAATGGCCGGACGACGTCAACGACAAGATCAAGCGTCTCAAGAAGCAACATCCTGCCTTGGTTGCCAGGGGCAACGGCAAGGAAGACGATACGGATGGCGACGAGGAAGACTCGAAGCCTTCAGTCTCTGCAACCGGCAAGGGCCGGCGTCGCACCAAGAAGGTGGACAAGCAGGGATTGGCCAAGAAGTACCCGGCTCTGGCCGGGCGCATCTAGCCGTATCCACCGTTAGCCCTACAACCGAAGGAGAAGTACCTTGGCAAGGTACGACAAGTACGATCCCATCAACGGTGGGTTCCGTGCTCCGATCGCAGCTGACCTGACGCTCGCTGCGTTCACGGCATTGCAGACCGGGAACCCGGTCGGATGCACGCTGAACAGCAGCGGTCTGGTCGTTGTCGGTGGCCCGGCCAGCCCGCTTGGGGATGGAGACATCTGTGGTCTTCTGGTCATCACCAGGACCATGCGTGCAGGCCAGATCGTCGACCTCATGACAGATGGCGAGATCGTGGAGATGGCCGGTCAGGTCGCAGGAGATACCGTGTGGATCGCCAACACCACGGGTCTTCTGGACTCAACACCCCCTGTCCTCGGCTCCAACAAAGTCCGAGCTGGTCGGGTGGTCGAGGCCACTCGCCTGATCGTCCGCCTTCAGACCGTGCAGGGTGGTGCGTGATGAACCCCGTCACAGTCGACAAGGGTCCCATCTACCTTCCCGACCTGGCCCAGTTCCACAAGCCCGTGGCCAATGGTCCGGTCTTCGACCTGCGTTCGGCGTTCGCTCAGGTGGTCGCCGATGTCACGATGCAGGCCCGGGGCTACAACACCGAGGGCGACGTCCTCACACAGACCATCGACGGTCGTGATCTCAACGAGATGTGGCGTGAGTTCTCCGACATGCTCGGGTTCTGGAACGCCGCTCGTTCCACCATCGTCGAGGCCCTGACGTTCCCGGTGGTCGAACCCATCGAGGAAGTGCCGCAGGGGTCGGGCGACGACTTCGAGCGGGCGTCGGAGTTCGGCGTTCCGAAGTCCATCCGTGGCGGGGCCTTCTTCCAGATGGCCTACGACTTCGAGTTCTACGACCTGGCCATTCGCTTCACTTGGAAGTATCTGGCTGAGGCTCGGGGCTCCCAGGTCGACTCGCTGGCCAACATGGCTCTCGAAGCCGACAACCGGCTGACCTTCAGCGCCACTCTGAGGGCCATCTTCAACAAGGCCACTCGAACGGCCGACATCCGGAACCAGGCGTACAACGTGTACGCCTTCTACAACGGTGATGCGACGATCCCGCCCAAGTGGAAGAACACCACTCACGCCGGCTCGCACGACCACTACCTGACGACGAACCACGCTGCCAGCGGTGCGCCATCCAACCTCCTTGCCTCGACTGACGTCGATGCCATGGAGGAGCACCTGAAGCATCACGGCTACGGGCGTCAGTCCGGATCCACGCTGGTCCTGATGGTCAACTCGGTCCAGCTGGCCGTCATGCGTCAGTGGCGAGTGGCCACGGGTGCTTCGTACGACTTCATCCCTGCCGCTGGCCAGCCGCCATGGCTGCTGCCGTCGAACACGGGTGGCGTCGTCATCCCCCAGGGCGCCGGCATCCCGTCGCAGGTCGGTGGCATGCAGGTGGCCGGTCGGTACGGCTCCTGGCTGGTCGTCGAGGAGGACTACATCCCCATCGGCTACCTGTTCGGCTTCGCCACGGGTGGGGCCAACAACGCCACGAACCCGGTCGGCTTCCGTGAGCATCAGAACAGCGCTCTGCGGGGCCTTCAGCTCGTCAAGGGTCGTGAGCCGGACTACCCGCTCATCGACAGCTACTACCGACGAGGGTTCGGCACGGGCGTTCGTCACCGAGGTGCGGGCGTCGTCATGCAGGTGGTCAACAGCGCCACCTACGTCATCCCGACCGACTACGCCTGATCGGAGATCTGACATGGCAGACCTGGCAGAAGAGCTCGCAGCCAAGCGCTACGAGGACATGACGGAGAAGGAGCTGGTCTATCTCAAGGACCACTGCCTCCTCCCGCTCGACGAGGAGATGAAGTACTTCAAGTCCGACCCTCAGGGCGGGCGTACGGTCTTCCTCCCCGAGGGCTTCGTCAACACGGGTGACATGGGCACCAAGAACAGCGGGTTCGCCAGCGGGCTTCAGCCCGAGGGTGTCGACCTGTCCGGCATCGACCGGGCCGAGGAGGCGGAACGCAAGGTCGAGGAGATGCGCCAGCAGTTGGCGCAGACCGAGGCTGAGCGGGATGCTCTGCTCGCCGCCAACGAGGCCGAAGAGGAGGAGGACGACGACGACCGTCCGTACGACGAGTACACGGTCGCCGAGCTCCACGGCTTCATCGACGAACGCAACGCCGCACGTGCGGACGAGGGTCTCGATCCCCTCCCCAAGCCCCGTAGCAAGGGCGAGACCATCGAAGTTCTCGAAGAGGACGACGAGACCGAGTAGTCCACCATGGCGACGGCTGGCGAGATCACGGAAGTCAGGGAGAACACGAACGAGCCGACTTCGGTCGACTTCACCGATGAGCGTATCGGTGACTTCGTGGACGACTTGGCTTCCGTGAACCTTGCCAGCGCCAAGGTTTGGGAGAAGAAAGCAGCTGCGTACGCCGACCTGGCCAACGTCACGGAGGCCGGCGCCAGGCGTGAGATGGAAGCCCTGTACGACCACGCCATCAAGCAGGCGGCGTACTGGAAGTCGAAGCACGGAGACACCCTCCCCGAGGCTGATGTCAAGGGTCGAGCCAAGGTCCATATCATCGCTAGGACCGTTTGATGGGTTCGGCTGAGTCGGCAACCCTGAAGTCCACTCAGGCCTTCATCGACGAGAACGCATTTGACTTCGTGTTCCGTCGTCCTACCTGGGAGAACACAGAGGCCGGAGGACGTCGCAAGAACGGCCCGCCCACCACTCTCCCTCCGCAGACCGGTCGCTTCGTAGAGTCCGGACTGTCTGGCGACAGGTCGGCACGAACTCTGCCTGACGGTCGTGTCGTCAACGTCTACGCAACCATTGTTCTGATGCCAGATATGGACGTTGAGATGCTGGACTTGACGACCTACAAGGGCCAGCAATACGAGGTTGTAAGTGTGCGGGGTCGCTGGGCGACTGATGCAGAGGTCGCCAAGCATGCCTCGCACTAAGGTCAAGTGGATCAACCCCCTCAGCCGCAACATCATGGTTGGGGAGAAGACCCTTCGCCATGCTGTCTGGACGTCTATCCAGAAGGGCGCCATTGAGGGTCAGAACCACATGCGTACGAATGCACCGTGGACTGATCGTACCGGCAACGCTCGCCAGGGTCTGTTCGGCCGTGCCTTCCGGAACGGCAAGAACGGCTACACCATCGTTTACTACGGTACGGTGCCGTATCAGATCTGGCTCGAGGTTGCAAACAGCGGCACCTACAAGATCATCGAGCCGACGTTGCAGATCATGGGGCCGAAGGTCATGTCCGATCTTCGCAGCATCATGGGCGGCATGAGGGTGGTCGGCTGATGTCGGATGCTGCTTGGGACGTGTTCCTCTACCAGAAGCTGACGAACACTGGTGTTCTGGTCGATCTGGTCGGCGGCATCGACAACATCTACGGTCCGGGCCGGCTGGAAGGTCCGCCCGACACCAAGCCCTTCATCGTGATACGCCAAGAGGCCGAGGTGCCTGCCAGCATCCCGAGCCGTAGCGTGTCCAACTGGTCCGTGTACGCCCACGATGACCCAGGTGACTACATGCGCATTGGGGACGCTCTGCGTGCCGTACGGGCAGCTCTGGCCCCGGATGCGCAAGGGCTGGGGCAGCACCCGGGCGGCATATGCCGATGGGCGGGCGACTCGGCCAACCTAAGCGACGAAGTAAACCGTACGATCTGCCGTTACGGGTCGTACCAGTTCATCGGAAAGGACGGTCCCGAGTGACCGAGTATCGCTATACCGGTCGAGGCCGGCGAACCATCTCCGAAAGCGACTTCGCCAAGCTGGGCGTGGACGTCGAGGGCGGCATCAACGTCTCCGAGGGCGAGACTGTGGAGCTGCCTGATGAGGTGGCCGATCTTCTGATCGGCATGCGTGAGCCTCTGGAGAAGGTGGAGCCGCCCGCCGACGTCGACAAGCCGGACGATCCGGAAGGTGCCGTTGACAACCCGGCCGAGCCGCAGACCCGGACCACTCGCAAGAAGAACTGATCTATGGACCTACGGTGCCCATACAAGAAGCACGCAGAGCTCCTTGACGGCATCCTAGAAGTCCGTTGCAAGTCCCGTCTTTGCGGGGCACTTCCGGGTGTCATCGTGTTGCACAGGTTCGATATGGACGGCAACTTGGTGGATACCTTGAAGCTGAAAGATCCACCAACCCGAGAGGAGAAAGGCGCCAATGGCTCAGACAGGAGCAGCGTATCCGTTCGGTCTTCGTGAGGTCGTGCTGACGCCCATCCTCGACTCCGTCTTGGAGACGCTGGGCACGCCGAAGAAGCTGTCGGCCAGCCGCACCTTCACGTTCACCGAGGCGGAGGAGTACGTCGAACTTCGTGGCGATGACCGGCTGATCATCAGCCGTGGCATGGGTCCTGAGGTGGACTGGGAGCTCGAAGGCGGTGGCATCGACCTGGACGTCTACAACATCATGTTTGGCGGCACCCTCAGCAACACGGGCGTGACCCCGAACCAAGTGCGGACGGTCCGCAAGCTGGTGACCCAGAGTCGGCCCTACTTCAAGGTCGAAGGTCGTGCCATCAACGATGGTGGCGGCGATCAGCACGCTGTCGTGTTCCGGTGCCGGGCCACCAGCGATGTCGAGTCGACCTTCGCTGACGGTCAGTTCTACATGACGCAGGCTGAGGGCAAGGGCTTCGGCAGCTTGGCCGTCGCCAGCCTTGACGCCCTGTACGACTTCATCCAGAACGAGACCCCTGACACCATCATCTAGTCCATCAACGCCAGGAGTTCCTAGGAGGACCAATGGCAGCACGCAAGCCAGCAGTTCGGCAAGGCAACAAGCAGGCGGCAGCCAAGCAGACCACGGCACGAGCCAAGGTCGCCAAGGCCACGAAGGATGTTAAGACATCACGAGAAGCCGCCCAGGACATGGAAGTCACAGACGTTGGGGGATGGAAGGGCAGGGTTGAGCGTGCGGCTGTCAAGCTGCTGCTCCCCAGCGGCAACGTCTGCCTCGCCTTCAACGAAGGCATGATGTCGTTCATCGAGTCCGGCAAGGTGCCGAATGCGTTGATGCCGATCATCATGGACGCCATCAACGAGGGCAAGGGCATGGCGCCGGACGCCGTCAAGAAGTTAGCCAATGACTCTCGTGTCATCCAAGACATGATGGCTATGGTGAATAGCGCTGTGGTCTCGTGTGTTGTCCAGCCCAAGATCTCCCCCGCTCCCCTCGCAGTTCGGACGATCAAGAGCGAAGACGCTCCGGATGTTGTCGAGGAGTACATCGTCTTGTCCGGCCAGGTGGGCGTGGACGCCGACGGCAACGGCGTTGAGCGTGATCCCAAGAAGATGTACGTGGATGAGCTCGACATGAACGACAAGATGTTTCTCTTCAACTGGGTGATGGGAGGGTCGAAGGACATCGAACGATTTCGTACGCAATCGGCCGCTGCTCTGGAATCTTTATCAGAGGAGTGAGAGGTGGGGTCAGCGCCCGTCTGACCTCATGGACTTTACATCTATCTACGACAGCTACACGTGCTGGTGCTTCGATGATGTGGTCGAAGTGTTCGGCCAAGCAATTGAGGCTGCGATGGCGGAGGTTAAGGGCAAGAACGAGAAGGCCAACGCCGGTCGCAGAGAGAATGTCTTGAGGAAGTTTCTGGGTATGGACCAGAAGTTCCGCTCCCCAGGTGGGCAAAGTGCCGAGAGGGTAGAAGCACCTTTCAACCGGGAGTAGTCCGATCGCTGATTACGACCTCGGGACAGCTCGGGGCAAGATCGATGTAGACGCCAGCGGAGCCGAAATGGGCTTCGGCAGAGCTGACGCTGCGCAAGACAAGTTCTCCAAAGGCAATGAGAAGGCCGCAAATCAGTTCATGAAGGTCGGCACAGTCATGGCCGCTGGGGGCCTTGGCATCGCTGCCGGCTTTGGCCTTGCCATCAATGCTGCTGCTGACTTCGAAGAGCGTATCAGCGGCATCAAGGCTGTCAGCGGTGCGACTGAAGCTGAGCTCGAGAAGATCAGGAAGAAGGCGCTACAGCTAGGCGCCGACACCAAGTTCTCCGCCACCGAGTCCGCCTTGGCGATGGAGGAGTTGATCAAGGCTGGGCTAACCGTTGATGATGTCCTCAACGGTGCAGCTGACGCCACGGTTAACCTCGCTGCCGCTGGCGAGATCGAGCTGCCACGAGCCGCCGAGATTGCGGCAAATGCGATGTCGGCATTCAGCCTGGCAGCGGAAGATCTGCCGCACGTTGCCGACCTGATCGCAGGCGCAGCCAACGCCAGCGCTATCAGTGTCGAAGAGTTCGCTATGGCGATGCAGCAGTCGAGCGCTGTTGCGGCATTGGCGGGATTCTCCTTCGATGACCTAGCAGTTGCCATCGCAGCTATGGGTAACGCCGGCATCAAGGGCAGCGACGCTGGCACCAGTCTCAAGACGTTCCTGAGCAACCTTCAGCCGGTCACCCAGAAGCAGATAGACCTGTTCAAGGAACTGGGCATCGTTACTGCTGACGGCACCAATCAGTTCTACGACCAAGCTGGAAGCCTCAAGCCCCTCAATGAGATAGCGCAGATCCTCCAAGACAGCTTGGCCGGCATGACCGACCAGCAGAAGCAGATGGCTCTTGAGACCCTGTTCGGGTCGGATGCCATTCGTGCTGCCGCTGTCATAGCCAAGGAGGGTGGCGCCGGCTTCGACGAGCTATCGGCTGCGATGGGCAAGGTCACGGCGGCTGAGGTTGCCGAGACCAGGATGGACAACCTGAAGGGGTCCATCGAGCAGCTCAAGGGCAGCGTCGAGACCTTGATGGTGATCATCGGCCAGCCCCTGGCCGAGTCCCTGCGCACGTGGGTCGACAGGCTCACAGGCCTGATCAACGCCTTCAGCGAGCTCGACGAAGCGCAGCGCACGGACATCGTCACAATCCTACAGATGGCTTCGGCCTTCCTGACCACGCTAGGGACCTTGCTAGTCCTCCTCAGCGGGTTCCTGAAGATGCGTGCTGCTGTCGTGACCATGTCCGTGGTGTTCGGCAGCGTGGGCATAATCGTCTTCGCTGTTATTGCCGTCCTCATCGCTCTTGGTGCGGCACTAGTCGTCCTCTACCAGCGCAACGAGAAGTTCCGTGACATAGTCCAGTCCGTTTGGGAGTGGATACGTGTCAATGTTCTAGCGATCATAAACGAGGTCAGTGAAGGCGTCTCGGCTATGATCGAGACCTTCAATGGCGAAGGCATGACCAGCGATGGTCTAGTCGGATGGTTCGAGCGCATTGGAGTTGCAGCACGGGCCGTCGTCAACTGGATCACAGGCACGCTGATACCGGGCTTCCAGGCCTTCGGTGACTTCATTACAGGAACCATCGTGCCGGCCATTCAGTGGTTGGCATCTGAGGTGCAGGAGCGTCTAGACAGCGCATTCGGCTGGGTTCAAGACAACGTCTTCCCAGTTCTAGACGCTTTCGGTGAGATGGTGATGGCCGTAGTCGAGGTTATCATCGGCGCCTGGAACCGTGCCTGGCCCATTACCCGTGCGACCTTCCAGGGCATAGCCATTGTCATCCAGACAGCAATGGGGATCATCTGGAAGATCATCAGTTCCGTTGTTGACACCATCCTCATTCTGTGGAACGAGTTCGGCGACAACATCTGGGATGTCATCAAGCTCGCCTGGAACTTCATAGTTGAAACGATCTCCGGTGCCCTTCAAGTCATCAAGGGCATCTTCCAAGTCATCACCGGCATCCTCACGCTTGACTGGACCAAGTTGTGGGAGGGCATTAGGAACATAGTCGGTGGGTTCTGGGATCAGATCATGGCCGTGGTTCGCCTCGCCATAGGTGTCCTGGGGCAGGTCATCGAGATAGGCATTGGCATTATCAAGGCCGGTTGGCAGATCTTCTGGAACCAAATGGGCCTTGTGATGTCCATCGTTTGGGACCTGATCGTTGCCGCCGTCAAGATCGCCATAGTCACAGTCCGGGGCAGCATTGAGGCCGGGCTCAACTTGATCAAGGCCATCTGGAACGCCGCATGGGCCTTCGTCAAGTCTATCTTCACGAACGCCATTGACGCCATCAAGGGTGCCGCAAGCTTGGGCATCACCATCCTCGTGGGCTTCTTCACGGCTGTGCCAGGTCGTATCCTCGGTGCGCTGGGCAACTTGATAGGGCTCTTGCTGCAGAAGGGCAAGGATGTTGTTCAGGGAATGCTCAACGGCGCTATAGCGCTTGGCGTAACCCTTGCTGCTTGGTTCATGGGTCTGGGCGGGAAGGTGTTGGGGTGGATAGGTAACGTCGCAGAGACCCTGTATCAAGCTGGCCGTGATCTCATTGACGGCTTCATTGACGGTGTGAAGGACAAGATCGGAGACTTGAAGGACGCCATTGGCAGCATTGCCAGCACGGCCAAGAACGTAGTCACCGGTGCGCTTGGCATCTTCTCTCCGTCGAAGGTCTTCAAGGGCTACGGCAAGGCTGTAGTTGACGGATTCCAAGAGGGCTTGGCGCAGACCCGTGGTCTTGAGGGCCAGGTGGACCACATGGTGCGGCTGGTCTCCACCCCCTCTTTCTCTCCGCAGACCGATACTGCGGGAGGGAGAGGCGGGGATGTTCACGTACACCTTCACGTAGGCGACATCGTAGGTACCCCGGAGGACTTGGAGAAGGTGCTTAAGGACCCGAAGACATTGCGGGAACTGGCCAACGCTGTCAGGGCAGGGAGTCGTCCATGAGGGTATTCCTGAAGCCGAACGGCACGATCAGCAACAACATCGCTGGCGGAGGGTTCGGCGGTGTTGGTACGGCGCACGGAACTGTCAGCGACGGCAAGACGAGGTCCTACATCAGGTCCGCCCATACGGCCGCTGGGACGCTGACACGGTTCGACTTGTCCAGCTTCAGCCTAAGCCCCACACAGCGCATAGGGGGCCTTCAGATACGGCTGGCGCACGGGCAGACCATCGCTGCCGGCATCATCCCCAAGCTGAACAACCTGATCGCAATGGGCTACACGGTCTGGACATCAGTTCCGTTTCAGTCGCTTACCGCCCCTCCGAACTACAGGGTGTCCTCCTGGTTCTACAAGAACACGGCTACAAACGCTGAATGGACACAGGCGCAACTCGATGCCCTACAGCTCTACGTCGAATGGCGTGACCCGTCCGGGCTTCATGACGCAAGGCTGTACGAGATCGACGTCCAGGCGTGGATCCTCGAGCAGCCCGTCACCACGAACGTCTCGCCTGAGTCCGGCGGCATCACGCAGACTAACACCCCTCGGTTCGTGTGGTCGTTCTTCCAGGAGGACAACAGCAGAAGCCCAACTCAGATGGGCATGCAGTTGAAGGTCTGGACGAAGGCTATTGCTGAGGACGTGGGGTTCGACCCCGACTCCTCTCCATCGGTCATGAACATTGTCCGTGCGAACCAGAAGAACAACTACTTCGACGTCAAGAACAGCGGCTTCCCCGAGCTCGTTTACGGCGATGAGTACTACTGGTCCGTGAAGGGATACAACCTGTTCAGCACTGGCGCACAGTGGTGGTCAGAGTGGTCCGAGCTCACGCCATTCACCGTCAACACGCCGCCGGTTACTGACGTCACTTCACCCACTGGTCCGATCACAGACAGCAACGTCCCCTTCGTGTTCTTCACGTACACGGACCCTGACGGCATTGCCTTGCAAGACAGGTTCATGGCCAAGGTCTGGAAGCGGCCTGGTGGCAGCTGGGTAGGGTTCGACCCGGACACCACGACGCTGGCGCCGGCTTGGCAGACCGAGCTCGTAACTGCCGATACCAGCTTCCAGATCTTGCAGCGCCTGGACAACTTGGGTGTGTACCGGGCCTACGTGAAGACGGCACATGCTGTGTCGGACAACCCGGCATTCATTTACGGAGACTGGGACTTCGTCGAGTTCACCATCAACCTGACACAGCCGAACACACCCGCCCTGACGGCCATCGATGGTGGGCCGTATGTCGGCATTCACGTGACGCCGGCTGCGCCCAGTGGGCCGAGCATTGAACACTTCGAGGTTGAGCGCAGCTTGGATGGCGGCGTCACTTGGGCGCCCTTCCGCTACGGCGCTGGGGGCCTGGCACTGACGGACGCATTCCCTTGGAATAGCGGCCTGCCATTCAGCCTTCAGGATCACGAGGTGCCGTTCGGCATTGAGGTCAAGTACCGGGCCTTCGGGGTGGACAGCACGCTCAGCACAAAGGTCTACAGCGCTCCGTCGTCCGTCAAGAGCGTGCGCATCAAGCCTCAGGCCATATGGATCAAGAACCCTGCCGACGTAGCTATGAACACGTCGTTCATGCACGAAGGCAGCTGGGTTCCTGTGCCCCGGACTGTCGCAAGAGGCACCTACCGCCCCCTCGGCCGCAAGCTGCCAATCGTCGTGCGTGGCCAGGCGGCTGGGCAGGCCCTGGACTTGCAACTGCTCATCGAGACCGACGAGCATCACGAACGCCTGATCGACCTGGTGGACGCCGACACGACGCTCTACGTCCAGTCTCCATCGTTCAGCGGCTACGTGGACGTCAGGGGAGATCTCGATCAGGCCAACCGTCTGTGGGACGACCGGGCCGGAGAGCCTCACGTCTGGCGGATAGGCCTGCCACTGATCGAAGTGGATAGCCCCTGATGTATCCTGTCAGTGAGCGGTGGAACCGGACACTACGGAAGTCCCATACGGTCGACTTCAAGGCCCAGCTGTTCCGCAACGGCGAGCTCCTGGACGACGGCATTCCCATCTTGACCGGGTCGATACAGGACAACTCCACAGCCAACATCCGTAAGCGCTGCACGCTGGCCTTGGCGCCGTCTGCCGGCGTTCTCGAGATGCTGGCAAAGGACGTGCCTCAGAACGGCGGCTTGTGGCCAACCGGCAACGAGATCAAGGTCTTGGGTGGGCTGCTGTACAGCGACGCCACCAGTGAGTACGTGCCGATGGGCCTGTTCAGGCTGGCACGTGCCGAACTACAGGCCAGTGAAGGGCAACTACAGGTAGCCATAGAGGGCTGGGACCGAGGCCGTGCGGTAAGCCGGGCAAGCTTCACAGAGCCATGGGCCATCAAGCAGGGCACGAACTACAACGTAGCTATCAAGGCCCTGGTGAAGGCGAAGCTGCCGCTGCTGATCGACGATGACTTCATCCTTGCGCCCACCAACTACACGACCCCCAACCTCGTGTTCATGGGTCCGACAGATGATCCGTGGGATAAGGCTCAATTGATGGCCGAGTCGCTGGGCAATGAGCTCTTGTTCGATGGAAATGGCAAGTGCGTATCCCGGGCCTTTCCGTCCCCCTATGCTCCCTCCGCAGTCTTCGATTACATCGAGGGGGAGGATTGCACGATGCTGACGGCAACTCGTGATCTCTCAGACGAACAGTCGTACAACGGAGTGATCGCAACGGGGGAATCATCCTCAAACGTTGCGCCTGTTAGGGCTGAGGCATGGGACACAGATGCCCAGAGCCCTACATACTTCGACCCTGACTTCCCGGAAGCTTCTCTGTACGGGCCGGTCCCCTACTTCATGGCAAGTCAGTACATCACCACGAAGCAGCAGGCTCAAGAGGCAGCCATCAACAACTTGGGCAAGGTCAAAGGTATTGTTGAGAGCGTTTCATTTGACGCAATCAACAACTTCGCTCACGAGTCATATGACGCTATCAACATTCGTCAGGAGAAGACTGGCATTGATGACGCCTACATGATCGAGCAGCTGACGATAGGTATAGGCCCGAACACAACCATGGGTAGTGTGGCCCGTAAGAGGCGGGTAGGATTGGTCAATGACTGACACCTTCGCTGAGGTCTCTGAGCTGGCAAGGCTCCTGACGAGTAGCGCTAAGGGGCCTGTCACCATCTCGCAGGGCATGATCGCTGGGTTCGGGCCGGGCAGCCTTCAGGTCTTCTTCCAAGGCCAGGCCCCCGGTGATGTGGTGGCGCTACCCATTGGCGGCATTCGTTTCCTGAAGTCGTACGTTCCTAAGATCGGCGATGCCGTACACGTCTTGGGACTTGAGGGTGATCGCATCATCATCGGCAAGGTCAATCCTGCGTACGACGTGGTACCCGACGTCTACGAGATAGGCATCGCCGACGCTCCCGCCTACCAGAACAGCTGGCACGCCTTCGGTGGCGTCTACGGTCCCCCTCGCTACTGGATCGACGTAGACGGTTGGGTTCACTTCGCTGGCCACATAGCTGGCGGCACGGCCTCGGGTGTCATGTGGACCATGCCGGAAGGCCTACGACCCAACTCTCTGAAGCGCTTCGTAATCAGTAGGTCCGTGACAACTAGTGCTTCGTCGTGGGCCTTGCTCGTAAATCCCAACGGCAATGTGTCGTTAGAGAACAAGTCTCTACCTGCCGGCATCAACCTGAACGTGGGCCTGAACGACATTCGCTACATGGCGGAAGATGGCCTAGCCGACTGGGAGAGAAACCACGAATGGACCCCGTTCATCTACACAGATGAGTGGACTTGGGATACCTCGCACGACGGCTACGACTACCCGGCAATCTGGCAGCGCTGGGATGGCTTGGTCAGGGCCAGAGGCCACATGGCTGGCTTCGGCGGCAACACCATCGGGTATCTTCCGGAGAGAGCTAGCCTGCGTAGATACAGTTCGCTGTTTCATACGATAGAGGACACTGGGACTGTTCTCCAGAACTTCCGTGTTGACATAGAGCACTTCCGTCGCACGATGTTCGCCAAGACACAGCCCGGAGCAAACGACATCACGTTTGACGGAATGCAGTGGTTGTCTGACGTTCCTGAGAGCGCACTGTCTCCTCTTCAACTGTCCGGCAGCTGGGTCGCTTACGCAGTTGATGGCCAATGGGGCAATCCTGCCTACTACATGGATGGATACGGAGTCGTTCATGTTCAAGGGCTGATCAAGTCTGGCTCGGTTGTGAACGGCACATCTGTGGCATGGCTCCCACCTGGGTTCCGTCCGTTGTACAAGGAAGGTTTCATAGGCCTTCAGGGCCAGGGGACTTCCATGCAGTCATGTCGGCTTGAGGTTGATCCGTCCGACGGGTTCATCCGCTTGATCACTTCGGGCACTTTCAACAACCATCTGACTCTCGACCACATCTCGTTTGTGGCCAACCCCAACCCAGAATAAGGAGGAAGATGGACATCATCACCAAGAAGGAATGGGGAGCTCGGGCGCCCACCAGGCCCCTGACGAAGATCGCTACGCCGACTCCCCGCCTGTGGATCCATCACACAGCCACGGAGCAGCACGGCGCAGCCGGCATGCGGGCGATCCAGCGCTACCACCAGGACACCAAGGGGTGGAAGGACATTGCCTACAGCTTCGTTGTGGACGACGACGGGTCCATCTTCGAAGGTCGTGGTGCCGGCATCCAGGGTGGTCACACTATGGGCGATGACAGCAGGTCGCACGCCATCTGCTTCATGGGCGACTTGCAGCACAGGGCACCCACGGCCAAGGCCATGATCGCAGCGGCCGAGCTCGGTCGTCACGGTCGTGACCGTAGGTGGTGGGTACCGACGTGCGGAGGGCATCGTGACAACCCGTACGACGATGGCAACACGACAGCCTGCCCGGGCGACTTCCTCTACAAGCGACTTCCCGATCTGCGATCCATGATCGCAGCCAACCCGACCCAACCCAAGAAAGACGACGACATCATGTTGATCATCGACAGCCCAGGAAACCCAGCACTCCTCGTGGGTGGCGGCAACGTCAAGGCTCTCACCCCGACGCAGCGGAACGCCCTGCGGGCGATCGGGGTCGAGCCCAAGCAGGTGGACGATGCCACGTCGGACGCCCTGCGCTCGTTGATCGACTGATGTGCTCTTGGTCCTCCCGCTTCCGTTAGTGCAAGCCGTGGTCGCACCGCTGGCTCCTTTGCTGGCGGTTGACCTGGCTATCGTGCTTGGTGGCGTTGGTGCTCTCGGCGGGGTTGGTGGTTTGATGGCGGGCGTGGCTGCTTGGCTCAGCCGAGGAGATAACGTCAAGAAGGCGCAGGTTGATTATCAAGGCGTGACCATGGAGGCTATGCGGGGCCACATGGAGACACTCGCTGCTGATAACAAAGCTCTTCGCCAAGACATGGTCATCGTCCGTAAGGAGATGGCGGGCTTGCACGATCAACTTCGTAAATGCCAAGACGACAAGCTCCTGATGCAACGGCAGCTTGACGAGTGGCAACGGAAGTGGGAGGCCAAGATCAATGAAGGCAATGCCGGATCCGCCAAGAGTTCTTAAGGTGCAAGGCTGGCTCAAGAACGGAGGCACATTCCTCATCGGCGTCGCACTGGTTGGTCTGGTCGTCATCGTTGGCCTTCTTCTCAGGGAGGTCTCTGATGCCAATGACTTGGCAGATGCCGCTACAGAGGAGACCAACTGCTTCAGGGAGCTAGCCAACGATCTCAGCAAGCTGGAAGGCGAGATCGACAACAAGGGTTGGCTTGCCCTGCTGGCCGAGCTCGCTGGGGCCACTGATGAGCAGACTCTGGAGCGGGCTAGCGAGATCGACTTCCTAGTAGGCGAATGGGAGGTGGCACAGGCAAGAAGGGACGACGCAGTTAACATCTGCAACGACAAGGAGAAGTGACATGCAACAGAAGGTCTCATGGGTTCCGTCGATGAAGACAGCCAAGGCTGTGGTGGCTGCCGCCACCGAGCTCCTGGGCACCATCGGCGTGGCCATCTCTGACGGTGAAGTCACAGCAGTTGAGGCCGGCGTGATCTTCGCTGCCCTGCTGGCGGCGTACGGTCTGGTGTTCAAGACCAGCAACGAGCCAGTCTGAACTACGGAGGGGGCGGGCGGCCCACCGCTTCCTCCCGCAGTTCTGCTGGTCAACAGCGAAGTTCGAGAAGTTCCTTGCATCCTCGCTGGGGTGGTGTAATGTGAGGGTCACAAGCAAGGCGGTCGCAAGGGCCGCTAAGCTTCATAGGACGACTTAGAAACCAATAGGAGCGCAACATCATGAGCAAGTCCCCTGCCAACAAGAAGTTCGCCACGAAGACCGGCAAGCGTGACCCCAACGTGAAGCGTAAGGTCGTGTCGCTGCGCAACAAGCCCATGAGCTGGAAGGCCATCGGCGAAGCGCTCGACATCGCTCCCCGCACGGCTCGTGCCATCTACGACGACGCCAAGGGTCCGGGTGCTCACTTCGAGTCCCGCCCGCTGCCGGGTGGTCGCAACCGCAAGGTCAGCGAGGCTGCCTAGTCCGTAAATGCCCTGGTAGGGGGTCACCCTCTTGCCAGGGCATTTCTCGTGTAGTACTGTGAGGTCTCCACCACGTAGCCCGTCAGCGGGCGCACTAGCTGTCAGTACCTCCCCTCAACGGTCCATCGCTCAGGGCGTTATGCTTCGGCTCTCGCAGGGCACAGGGCGTCAGTGTAGGCAGGCGTGAGTACGGGCTAGGCGTGGTGGGAAACAACTGAGATAAGGAGCGCAACATGTCAGCACGAGTCAAGCACGTTCAGCGTGCCCAGAAGGAATACACCTGCGGCAAGTGCCGCAACACCATCGCCAAGGGTGACCCGTACCGCTGGGCGAAGCCGGGCTTCAGGTCGAAGACCAAGCTGGTCCGATGCATGACGCCGGCTTGCACCTTCCGTCCGTCCGAGCTCGACACGTCCAAGATGTCGGACGCCTACGCAGCTATCGAAGGTGCCGGGGATGACCTGGGTGGTTGCGAGACCATCGAGGACGCCAAGGACGTGTTCGAAGCTTGCGCCGAGGGTCTACGTGGCGTGGCCGGCGAGTATCAGGAGGCTTCTGACCAGTGGGCAGATGGCCAGGGCCACGAGGAGTGGCAAGAACGGGCCGATATGCTCGAGGAGGCTGCGCAGACACTCGATGACTGGGCAGGCCAGTGCGACGAAGATGAGCCGCCCCTCCCCGAGGACGTCAGGGCCGAGGCTAACGATTGTCTGATGCAGCTCGAGCTCCCCTGATGGCTCGGCGGCAGACTAGCCGCTACGCAGAGAAAGAAGCGGTGCGGGCTTGCGTCCGCATCGCATCTCTGTATAGTGAAGTCATGACCAAGTGCAACATCAACCAACCCCACTGCGAGAACTGTGGGTCTACCGACCCCGCCGATCTGCAAGGCGAAGATGGGTATACCGACTGTTGTAACGAATGTCAGAGTCTCGATAGTCGGGACTGCCGGAACCACCACTGCGAGGAGGAGTGATGGGGCGCAAACGGATAAAGTGGACGCCCGAGGAAGACGAGACCCTCAAGGGCATGTGGCCCACAGAAGAGCTGGACCTCATAGCCATGCATCTCGAGCGCACGCAGGGCTCAGTCTCGGGCCGTGCATGGGCGCTGGGGCTACGTAGGGAGAAGGGGTGATGGGTAGGCGCAAGACAGGAGACCCATGGCCCTGTACAGCTGAGGCCATTATCAAAGAGCGTGACGAACGGC